>ERZ501064.229-NODE-229-length-15119-cov-6.465746_pt1 | contig 15119 bp, 16 predicted proteins | sample MGYA00510851_ERZ501064 | MGnify/ENA primary metagenome ERZ501064 (study PRJEB25958, sample SAMN03398529) | human skin metagenome | study: EMG produced TPA metagenomics assembly of the Human Skin Microbiome Metagenome (human skin metagenome) data set. | reverse complement strand
TCGCCCTCACCGACGACGGCGGCGTGTGGTGGGAGGGCATGACCGACGAGGCGCCCGCGCACCTGACCGTGCTGGGCCGCGAGGTGACGGTGGAGCGCACGGCCGGCTCGCTGGCGCGTGCGACCTTCGAGGAACTGTGCGGCCGGCCGCTGGGCCCGCAGGACTATCTGGCCGTGGCCGAAAGATTCCACACCCTGTTCCTGGCCGAGGTTCCGACGCTGGGCCCCGCCAACCACCACGAGGCGCGCCGGCTCGTGACGCTGATCGACGCGCTCTACGAAGCCAGGACGCGGCTGGTCGTGCTGGCCGCAGCCGCCCCCGAGGCCCTGTATGTCGAAGGCGCCGGCGCCTTCGAGTTCGAGCGCACCGTCTCACGTCTGAATGAAATGCAGAGCGACAGCTGGCTGGCGCACGAGCGCGCGTAGGACGTCTTCAAGCAAAAAGGGCCGCGGATCGCTCCGCGGCCCTTCGTGCATTCGATGGAAGGCGGCTTAAGCCAGCGAGCCGTCGATGTCCTTGCAGGCCTGGATCAGGCCCTGCACCGACTCCACCGACTTGGCCAGCATGGCCTTTTCGTCGTCGTTGGTGGTGAACTGAACGATCTTCTCCACGCCGTCCGCGCCGATCATGGCGGGCACGCCGACGTAAAGGTCCGACAGGCCGTATTCGCCCGACAGCCACACGGCGCAGGGCAGGACGCGCTTTTCATCCTTGAGGTAGGACTTGGCCATGGCGATGGCGCTTTCGGCCGGGGCGTAGAAGGCCGAGCCGGTCTTCAGCAGGGCCACGATCTCGCCGCCGCCCTTGCGGGTGCGCTCGACAATGGCGTCCAGGTCGCCCTGGCTGAGGAAGCCGGCCTCGACCGCGTCCGGCAGCGGCAGGCCGCCGATCGTCGAGTGGCGCACCATCGGCACCATGTCGTCGCCGTGGCCGCCCAGCGTCCAGGCGTGGATGTCCTGCACCGACACGCCGGTCTTTTCCGCCAGGAAGTAGGCGAAGCGGGCCGAATCCAGCACGCCGGCCATGCCGACGACCTTTTCCTTCGGCAGGCCTGAGAACTTCTGCAGCGCCCACACCATGGCGTCGAGCGGGTTGGTGATGCAGATCACGAACGCGTTCGGCGCATGCGCCTTGATGCCCTCGCCCACGGCCTTCATGACCTTGAGGTTGATGCCGATCAGGTCGTCGCGGCTCATGCCGGGCTTCCGCGGCACGCCGGCGGTGACGATGCAGACGTCCGCGCCCGCGATGTCGGCGTAGTCGTTGGCTCCCTTCAGCGACACGTCCGAGCCGAAAACGGCGGTGGCCTCGGCGATGTCCAGCGCCTTGCCCTGGGGCGTGCCTTCGGCGATGTCGAACAGGATCACGTCGCCCAGCGCCTCGCGCGCCGCCACGTGGGCCAGGGTGCCGCCGATCATTCCGGCGCCGATAAGGGCGATCTTCGCGCGAGCCATGGGGAGGTCTCCGGATAGGAAAAAGAATGGGTGGCGGGCGGTCTAGCCCCCGCGCGGCGCGGCTGCAAGAACCGGGCTTTACGGCCACGCTCGCGCCTGCGACTAGTTCGGGATCGAACAGGAGTCCGCCATGCGCATCGCCCTGCTGACAACGTCGCTGCTCGTCCTCGCCGCCGCTTCGCCCGCGCTTGCACAAACGCCCGTGCAGCGGGGCGAGACCTATGTGTCCGCGCCCTGGTGGATGCGGGCGCCGGTGATCGCCTCGACCGGCCTGGTTCAGGTCGATCTGACCGCGAACCGCGCCTATGTGTCCGCCGGCTTCCGCTCGGTGGATCGCAGCGTGGCCGAGGCGTCCCGCGCCGCCGCCGACCAGGTGCGCGCCGTCAGCCGCACGCTGGGCGCCTATGGCGAGGACAAGGTGCGGGTCCAGACCTCTCTGACCACCCAGCCGCTCTATGATCAGTACCGGGACGAGGACGGCGTGCTGCGTGAGAACCGCCGCGCGGACCGCATCGAGCGCTATGAGGCGGTGGCCACGGTGACGGTGTACGTGGACGACGTGTCGCTGATCGAGCGCATCTACGCCACGCTGCTGGCCGCGCGCCCCGCCTCGCTAGGTCAGGTCAGCTTCAGCCTGGAGCCGGAAAACGCCTGGAAGGCCAATCTGGCGGCCGAGGCGGTCAAGGACGCGCGCCGGCGGGCCCAGACCGCCGCGCAGTCCGCAGGCGCGACGCTTGGCGCCGTCAAGCTGATCGATCCGACAGGCCGGGCGTGTCAGACGGATGTGCTGGTCGGCTGGCCCTCCTATGGAGGCTCGGACGATGCGGCCTATTCGGTGGACGCCTCCGACATCGTGGTGACGGGGAGCCGGGTCGGCGCGCCTCCGCCTCCCCCGCCTCCGCCGGCGCCGCCTCCTCCGCCCGGCGAAGCCGACATCGACATGGCCCAGTTGACGCTCCAGCCGCCCAAACAGCGGATGAGCGACAGCGCCTGCGTCATCTTCGAGCTGAACTAGAACGTGGCCTTCGCTCCGGATCCGGCCTTCGCCAACGGCTCCATCGCCGTCACGGACTGGCCGATATGCCATGTGCGGCTTCAGGATGACGGGCGTTTCCCCTGGATCATCCTGATCCCCCGCGTGGAGGGCGCCGTCGAGCTGGAGGACCTGTCCGCAGAACAGCGCGCGCTTTTGACGGAGGAGACGGTGCGGGGGGGCCGGATCGTGCGTCGCATCGGCGAGCGGCTGGGCCGGCCGATCGACAAGCTGAACACGGCCGCCATCGGCAACGTGACGGCGCAGCTCCACGTCCATATCTTGGGCCGGCGGCGCGACGATCCGCTGTGGCCCGATCCGGTCTGGGGGCGCGGCCCTGCCCTTCCCTACAGCTCGGTCGCCATGGTCGAGGCGATGGACGAGATCGCCGCGGGCTGAACGCGCGTCAGACTGCGGGCGGCGGCCCGAAGCGGCCCGCCTGATAGTCGTGGATCGCCTGCACGATCTCCTCGCGTGTGTTCATCACGAACGGACCATGGCTGAACACCGGCTCGCCGATCGGCCGGGCGTGGCCCAGCAGCACGACCGCTTCATCCCCGGCGGTGATCTCGACGGCGTCGCCGTCATCGTCCATCTGGACGAGACTCCAGGGTTCGACAGGCGTCGCGCCGACAGAGACACGGCCGCGCACGACATAGAGGAAGACGTTGCGGCCTCTCGCCACCGGGCTCTCGAAGCGCGCGCCGGGCTCCATGCGCAGCACCGCCAGATGAATGTCGATCAGCGACTGGATCGGCGCATCGACGCCCAGCCATGAGCCCGAGACGGGCTCCACCATCACGCCCGTATCGGTGCGGAAGGTCGGGAGATCGGACGCCTGCAGACCGACGTAATTCGGCGCGGTCATCTTGAGCCGGGCGGGCAGATTGACCCACAGCTGCAGGATTTCCATCGGGCCGCCCGCCCGCTTGAAGCTCTCCGGCGACAGCTCCGCATGGATCAGGCCCGAGCCCGCGGTCATCCACTGGACCCCGCCGGCGCGGATGATGCTCTCGCCGCCGCCCGAGTCGTTGTGCGCCAGCTCGCCCTCCAGGATGAAGGTCACGGTCTCGAAGCCGCGATGCGGATGCGGTCCGAACGGCAGGCCGCGGTTGTTCGGCGGATAGGTCTGCGGCCCGTGATGGTTCAGGAATAGGAAGGGATCGATCTGCTCGATCCCCGGCCCGGGCACCGGCCGGCGCGTCACCAAGTCGCCGATGTCGACGCGGTGGGCCGGGTGCTGGCGCAGGACGGAACGAGGCTGAAGGGCGTCTGTCATGCGTCGCATATAGAACAGAAGAGGCGCCGGGCCAGCGTGATGGGGCCCCCTCTGCGTTGACCCTCCGGCCCTGCGACACTAAAGCCTTCCCCACCCTCCCGGCGATTGAATTCACTCGCTTTTGAGAACTATTCGCATGACCGACTCCAGCCCGGTGTCCGGCGACCATCCCAAGGATGCGCGCGACGACCAGACCGGCCGTTTCATCCAGCAGCCGAACGGACGCATCCGGCCGCTGTCGCCGCACCTGCAGGTCTGGCGCTTTCACCTGACCATGCTCGGATCGATCCTGAACCGGGGGGCGGCGATCGCCCTGTCGGTCGGCGCCCTGTTCGTGGCGGCCTGGATCGCGGCGGCGACGTTCGGGCCTGACGCCTACGCCGGTTTCGTCGCGGTCATGGGCTCGCCTCTGGGGCTTCTGATCTGGTTCGGCCTGACGCTTGCGGCGGCCTATCACCTGACGGCCGGCGTCCGGCATCTGATCTGGGACGCGGGCTCCGGCCTGACGCCCAAGTCGGCGACCAATCTGACGCTGGTCAGCATGATCGCCGCCATCGTGATCGCCCTGGGCTTCTGGGCCTATCTGTTCGCTTCCGGAAAGGTGACGCTGTGAGCCGCCAGCAGAAGGCCTTTGTGAAGGGCGTCAAAGTCTCCGAGCGCCACGGCGCGGGCGAGTGGACGGCCGAGCGCCTGTCCTCGCTGATCCTTATCCCCCTGGTGCTGTGGGGCCTGTGGAGCGCGGCGGTGCTGTCGGGGGCAGGCTACGACGGCGTGACGGCGTGGTTCGCCAGCCCGGTGAACGCCCTGCTGTTGGCCGCGACCCTGCTGATCTCCATCTGGCACATGAACATGGGCTTGAAGGTGGTGATCGACGACTACATCCATCGGCCCGGTCCACGCGGAACCCTTCTGGGGCTGATCGCCGTGATCTGCGTCTTGCTGGCGGTCGCCAGCGTCTTCTTCATCGTGCGGCTGGCGCTGGGTTCCGCGCCGCTGCCCGCCGGCTTCGGAGCCTGATTTCGGCATGGCTGCTTACGAGTTCATCGACCACGAATACGACGTCGTCGTCGTCGGCGCCGGCGGATCGGGCCTGCGCGCCGCGCTGGGCGCCGCCCAGCAGGGCCTGAAGGTCGCCTGCGTCACCAAGGTCTTCCCTACCCGCTCCCACACCGTGGCGGCCCAAGGCGGCATCTCCGCCTCGCTCGGCAACATGGGCGAGGACAGCTGGCAGTGGCACATGTACGACACCGTCAAGGGGTCGGACTGGCTGGGCGACCAGGACGCCATCGAATATCTTGTCCGTAACGCCCCCAAGGCGGTCTATGAGCTGGAGCACTGGGGCGTGCCGTTCAGCCGGACGGACGAGGGCAAGATCTATCAACGCGCCTTTGGCGGCATGACGCGCAATTTCGGCGAGGGCCCGGTGCAGCGCACCTGCGCCGCCGCCGACCGCACCGGCCACGCCATCCTGCACACCCTGTACGGTCAGTCGGTGCGCCGCGAGGTGAAGTTCTTTATCGAGTATTTCGCTCTGGACCTGATCATGCAGGACGGCGCCTGCACGGGCGTGACGGCGCTTCAGCTCGACACGGGCGCGCTTCACCAGTTCCGCGCCAAGATGGTGGTGCTGGCCACCGGCGGCTACGGCCGCGCCTATTTCTCGGCCACATCGGCTCACACCTGCACCGGCGACGGCAACGCCATGGTGCTGCGCGCCGGCCTGCCGCTGCAGGACATGGAGTTCGTGCAGTTCCACCCGACCGGCATCTACGGCGCCGGCTGCCTGATCACCGAGGGTGCGCGCGGCGAAGGCGGCTACCTGACCAACTCGGAGGGCGAGCGCTTCATGGAGCGCTATGCGCCGACCGTGAAGGACCTGGCCCCACGCGACATGGTTTCGCGCTCCATGACCATCGAGATTCGCGAAGGTCGGGGCGTGGGTCCGAACAAGGACCACATCTTCCTGCACCTGGACCACCTGGATCCCAAGATCCTGCACCAGCGCCTGCCGGGCATCTCGGAAAGCGCCAAGATCTTCGCCGGCGTCGATGTGACCAAGGAGCCGATCCCGGTCCTGCCGACCGTCCACTACAACATGGGCGGCATCCCGACGAACTATCACGGCGAGGTGTTGACCCTGCGTGACGGAAACCCCGACAGCGTGGTGCCCGGCCTGATGGCCGTGGGCGAAGCGGCCTGCGTGTCGGTGCACGGCGCCAATCGCCTGGGCTCCAACTCCCTGACCGACCTGGTGGTGTTCGGCCGCGCCGTCGGCCTGCGCTGCGGCGAGGTGGTGGACAGGACATCGAGCGTGCCGTCCGCCTCCAAGGCCCAGACCGACGCCCACATCGCGCGTCTGGACCGCTTCCGCCATGCGGACGGCTCGACCCCGACGGCCGAGTTGCGCATCCAGATGCAGCGCGCCATGCAGGCCGACGCGGCGGTGTTCCGCACCGGAGAGACCCTGCAGGGGGGCGTCGACAAGCTGCGCGCCATCGACGCGGCCGGCGCCGACATCAAGACCACCGATCGCGGGCTGATCTGGAACACCGATCTGGTCGAGACGATGGAGTACGACAACCTGATCGCCCAGGCGCTGGTCACCATCGAGGGCGGCCTGAACCGGACGGAATCGCGCGGCGCCCACGCTCGCGAGGACTATCCCGACCGCGACGACGTCAACTGGATGAAGCACACCCTGGCCTGGAAACGTCCCGGCGAAGGCGTCCAGATCGACTACCGTCCGGTGCACAACTACACCATGTCCGACGAGGTCTCGTACATCGAGCCCAAGGCCCGGGTTTACTGATCAATGGTCCAGCTCTCCCTCCCCAAAGGCTCCAAGCCCTCCACCGGCAAGGTCCACAAGGCTCCGGCCGGCGCCAAGAACGTCAAGACCTACAAGGTCTACCGCTATGATCCCGAGGTGGACGCCGATCCGCGCTGGGACGTCTATGAGGTGTCGTCGGACGACCACGGCCCGATGCTGCTGGACGCCCTGATCCACATCAAGAACAGCATCGATCCGACGCTGGCCTTCCGCCGGTCATGCCGCGAGGGCATCTGCGGCTCCTGCTCGATGAACATCGACGGGCGCAACACCCTGGCCTGCACCAAGGGCTGGGACGAATGCCGGTCGCACAACATCTCCATCGCCCCCCTGCCCCATCAGCCGGTGGTCAAGGACCTGGTGACGGACCTGTCGCTGTTCTACGCCCAATACGACTCCATCCAGCCCTATCTGCAGTCGGACGTGGCCGATCCGGAAACCGAGCGGCTGCAGACGCCGGCCGAGCGCGAGAAGCTGGACGGGCTGTACGAGTGCATCCTGTGCGCCTGCTGCTCGACCTCCTGCCCGTCCTACTGGTGGAACCAGGAAGAGTATCTCGGCCCGGCGGCGCTGCTGCAGTCCTACCGTTGGATATCCGACAGCCGCGACGACGCCACGCAGAAGCGGCTGGACGACCTCGAGGACCCGTTCAAGCTGTATCGCTGCCACACCATCATGAACTGCGCCCAGGTCTGCCCCAAGGGGCTGAACCCGGCCAAGGCCATCGCCGAGACCAAGAAGCTGATGGTCGCGCCGGGCCGCAGGAAGCAGGCGGCCTGACGCGCTGTTTCGGGAGTCGGAGGGAACCCCCTCCGCGAACAAAGGTTCTTGGGGCGCAATCCTGCGCGCGCTCCAAGGACACCTCGATGAAGACCGCTATTATCGCCGCGGCCGCAGCCGCCGCTCTTCTTTCCGCCTGCAGCTCCATGCCCACCGGCGCCGCCGCCCCCATCGCAGCCGCCGCCGTCGATCAGGCCGCCCCCGCCGCGATGGACTATGTCCGCATGGCCGGCGCGAGCGACCTCTACGAAATCAACTCCAGCCAGGTGCTTCTGCAAACGTCGCAGAACGAAGAGCTTCGCCGCTTCGCCCAGATGATGATCGATCATCACACCCAGACCACCGCCACCGTCAAGCGCGCGGCGGAGACCGCCGGCATGACCCCGCCGCCGCCGGCGCTGGACGCCCGCAAGGCCGACATGATCCGACAACTGCAGCAGGCGCAGGGCCAGGCCCGCGACACCCTGTACATCCAGCAACAGGTCATGGCGCACCAGGAAGCCCTGACCCTGCACGCCAGCTACGCCCGCAACGGCGACGAGCCCGCGCTGAAGGCCGCCGCCACCAGCGCCGTGCCGATCGTCTCGCAGCACTACAACGAGATCAGCGCCATGCAGGGCGGCGCTTCCATGTAAGCGGCCTCAGGGCGGAGGATGGGCGGCGCGTCGGCTCCGATGCGCCGCCCGTCTTTTCAGTCCGTCCCCGCAGCCGCCCTCAGTTCCGGATTGCGATGCGTGCGATCCGCGCTATGACCCGACCATGGCCAAGATCACCTATATCGAGCACGATGGAACCGAGCACGCGGTCGAGGTGAAGCCCGGCCTCTCGGTCATGGAAGGCGCCATCCGCAACAATGTGCCCGGCATCGACGCGGATTGCGGCGGCGCCTGCGCCTGCGCGACCTGCCACGTCTATGTCGACGAGGCCTGGCGCGAGGCGACGGGCAAGCCCTCGGCCATGGAGGAGTCGATGCTCGACTTCGCCGAGGAGGTCGAGCCGAACTCGCGTCTGTCCTGCCAGATCCGGGTATCGGACGCCCTGGACGGCCTGATCGTCCGCCTGCCGGAAAACCAGCACTAGGGCGTCAAACAAGCTCCGGCGTGGCGCGCTCGATCTCGGCGGCGTGCCAGCGCCAGGCGGTGCGCACGATGTCGTCCAGCGTTCGCGTCGGGGTCCAGCCCAGCACCTCGCGCGCCCGGGTGTTGTTGGCCACCAGGCATGGAGCGTCCCCCGGCCTGCGCTCCACCACCTCGACCGGGAAGGGCCGGTTGGTCGTGCGGCGGATGGTTTCAACCAACTCCTTCACCGTGGTGCCCGTGCCGGTGCCGAGGTTGATCGCCGTGGTCTCGCCGCCGTCCAGCAGGTAGCGCAGCGCCCGCACATGGGCGTCGGCCAGGTCCATGACGTGGATGTAGTCGCGCACCGCCGTGCCGTCGCGGGTGTCATAATCGTCGCCGAACAGCTTGAAGCCCTGCCTCACACCCAGCGCGGTCTGCACCGCCAGCGGGATGGCGTGGGTCTCCGGATGATGGCGCTCGCCGATCCGCCCCTCCTCGTCCGCGCCCGCCGCATTGAAATAGCGCAGGGACACCGAGCGGAAGCCGGCATAGGTTGAATAGTCCGCCAGCGCCTGCTCGATCATCAGCTTGGAGCGGCCATAGGGATTCAGCGGCGCCTGCGGGTGCGTCTCGTCCATCGGCAGCCGCACGGGATCGCCATAGGTGGCGCAGGTCGAGGAGAACACCAGGGCCTCGACGCCGCCGCGCCGCGCCGCCTCTATCAGGGTGATCGCCCCCGCCACGTTGTTCTGGTAGAACCGGCCCGGCGCCTTGACGGACTCGCCCACTTCGATCAGGGCCGCGAAGTGCAGCACGGCGACGGGCTGATGGCGCGCGATCACCTGATCCAGCCGCGCCGCATCGCCGATGTCGCCTTCCTCCAACGGCCCCCACTGCACGAACGCCGCATGGCCGTTCGACAGATTGTCGTAGACGACCGGCCGGAATCCGGCCTGCGACAACGCCAGGCACACGTGCGAGCCGACATAACCGGCGCCGCCCGCCACCAGAACCGTCTGCGTCATCCTTGATCCCCTCTCCCCAGGCGACACCAACCCTTGACCCAGCCAGCAGTTGCGGCGGCGGACGATCTTTGTCGAGGCGCCGTCGCTGAACCACCTCGCACGTCATCTTCCGGCTTGACCGGGCGAGATGATATTTCGTAACGCTTTCGCGCGTTCTCACGAGGTCTCGATGCACGTTCGATCCCCATCCCGCCATGTCCTGCTCACCGCCGCCGCCTGGTCTGTCCTATCCGCGCCGGCTTTGGCCCAGACTGTTCAGCCCTCGGCCTCCCCGTCCGACAGCACGACGCTGGAGGACGTGATTGTGACCGGCGCGCCCTATGGCGTCAGCCAGCGCGCCGCGGTGATCGCGACGGACGTGCTGGATGAGCAGACGCTGGCGACAGCGCCGTCCGCATCGTTGGGCGATCTGCTGAACGGCCGGCCGGGCGTGCGCTCCACCGACTTCGCGCCGGGCGCCAGCCGGCCGGTGATCCGGGGGCTCAGCGGCCCGCGCGTGCAGGTGCTGACCAACGGCATCGGTCTGATCGACGCCTCCTCGGTGTCGCCGGACCACGCCGTCGCGACCGACCCGGCCGAGGCCAATCGCATCGAGATCATTCGCGGGCCCTCCACCCTGGTGTATGGCGGCTCGGCCATCGGCGGCGTCGTCAATGTGCTGGACGGCCGTATCCCGACCGAAATCCCCGAAGGCGGGATCGACGGCGTGATCTCGGGCCAGGTGTCCAGTGTCGATGACGGACGCGGCGGCTTCGGCCGCGTCACGGTGGGCGGCGGGAACTTCGCCTTCAACGTCGACGCCGTGAAACGCCGCACCGACGACTATGAAATTCCCTCCCCCTCCATCTCCCAGCGCCTGGCGGACGTCGAAGGCGTCGAGCGAGAAGGCGGAGACGTCCAGCCCAACAGCTACACCGACCTCGAAGCGTGGGGAGTCGGCGGCGCCTACATCGGCGACAAGGGCTTCGCGGGCCTGTCCTACAAGGAGACCGACAGCGAATACGGCGTGGTCGCCGAGGACAGCGTCTTCATCAAGCTGAACCAGGAGCGATGGGACGCGCGCGGCGAATACCGCTTCGACCGGGGTCCGTTCTCGGCCCTGCGCGGCTCCTACGGTCACGCCGACTACACCCACACCGAGTTCGAGGACGTGGGCGAGCCCGGCACCGTGTTCAACTCGGACGGCTGGGAAGGCCGCGCCGACCTGGTGCAACGCGCGCGCGGCGGATGGAACGGCGCCGTCGGCGTCCAGGCCCTGTCGCGCGACTTCGAGGCCATCGGCGAGGAGGCCTTCGTGCCCACCGTCGGCATCGAGGAGATCGGCGTCTACACCGTTCAGCGGCTGGATCTGGGCGACCACGGCTTCGAGGGCGGCCTGCGCTACGACCGCCGCACGCTGGACGCCACGCCGCTTGGCGAGGACGCCGAGGTCGAGCGCGAGTTTGACAACTGGTCCGGGTCGGTCGCCGGCTTCCTGCGCCCCGCGCCCGGCCTGTTCCTTGGACTCAGCCTCGCGCACAACCAGCGCGCGCCCAGCGAGGTCGAGCTGTTCGCCGACGGCGTCCACATCGCCACCGCCGACTATGAGACCGGCGACATCGACCTCGACACCGAAAAGGTGACCACGCTGGAGGGCACGGCCCACTACGACAGGGGCCGCCTCTCGGGCGACCTGCACCTCTACCACTCCTGGTACGACGGCTTCATCGACGAGCGTGCGACCGGCGAGGAGTTCCTGTTCGAAGAGGAGGACGAGCTCTTCCCCGTCTACCAGTTCGTGCAGACCGACGCGCGTTTCTACGGCTTCGAGGTCGAGGGTGCCTACGCCCTGTGGGAGGACGGCGACCGCAAGCTGTCGCTGGAAGGCGCCGCCGACTACGTCCGCGCCGAGACCGACCTGGGTCCGGCCGCCCGCATCCCGCCGTGGTCGGCGACCGGCCGGCTGGCCTGGACCACCGCCCGCTACGACGCCAGCGTCGAAGTGCGCCATGTGGGCGAACAGGACCGCGTCGCCAACGACTTCGAACTGCCGACCGACAGCTACACCCTGCTGAACCTCGCGGCCTCGGTGCGCCCGTTCTCGGACCGCAACGTCACCGTCTTCGCCGAAGCCCGCAACCTGACGGACGAAGAGGCGCGCGAACACGCCTCCTTCCTCAAGGACATCGCGCCCCTGCCCGGCCGCAACCTGCGCGTCGGCGTCGCCTACCGCTTCTAGCGGGCGAGACGACAGTGTTCGCAAACTCTCGCGAGACAATCCCGGGAGCCTGTCGATCGGACTGAGGCTCTCGTGATCACAAGCACCAGTGCGGGATCAAGGCCATAGAAGCGCTGAAGTACACGATCTCGTTCGTGAGGCTTCGCTCCAACGAACATCATCGTATCGAGATAGCGATAGAAGCCGCGATTCCGCCACGTCTGCTCACTGTGCTCACTTGCGCTACATGGATCGACGAACGGTCCAGCGCGGCGATGATGTCGGCTGGTCGCACGGCGTCAGGAAGCCGTATCCGGTCGCGGGATGGAAAAGCCCTGACGCCAGCCCCGACAAGGTTACGACTTGCGGCGCGGCCGTCCACCAGTCCGCGGCTTCCTTCCAACCGCGTTGTCAAAGTCGCCGAACGGCCGCTCCAGGATCATGCCGCTTGCTCGGACGTCCGGCTCATCTCAACCAGCCTCCGCGTGACGACGGCGCATAGATCGGGATTCATCTGGCCTGGTATTGCTGTCAGAAACCACAGCCCGTCCGCCGCCAGCCGTGCGATGAAGGCGTCGAGTGCGCGAGGATCGCCGCCGCGCGGCATCGGCGGCGCCCATCGTTCGATCAGCCGCCGCCAGGACGCCTCCAGTTCCGGATCATCGACGCTTTCCATCATCAGCAGAAGCTCGGCACGGCGCGTGGACTGCGCACACATCGTGATGTAGGCCGCAGAGCGTTCTTCCGGGGTCGCTTCTTCACAGCTCTTGCCCGCCACCGCAGCGAGCCCCGCCTCCCAACTGTCGATCAGATGCTGGTGCGTGGCCCGTACAAGCGCTTCACGGGACGGGTAATGGTAAAGCAATCCCGGGCGTGTCAGCCCGGTTTGCGCGGCGACGGCGTCAAGCGTCACGGCGGTGAGACCGTGGCGCTCGACGATCGCGACCACCGCATCCACGATCTCGACGCGTTTGCTGCCGCGGGCCATTTCATCCTCCTCAGTGTGAGCCGGAATGGGCCGAGGAGGCCGATCCGGCGCCGTACCGTCTGAGCAGCAGACCCGTCCAGACAGCCCCCACGGCCAGCGCGGCGGCGGCGACATGAAGAACGGTCGCATAGGCGCCGTCAAAGGCGGCGCTCGCCGCATTGACCAGAGCCGCACCGCCAGTCGGATCCTGTGCGGCGACGCCAAGAGCCGCGATCATGCTCGCCGTCGCCTCCTCGGGCGCACCGGCGGGCAGCACCACGTTCACCGTATAAAGATAGGCCATCAGGCTGCCGATAATGGTGACGGCGAAGAGACTGCCGAACTCATAGGACACCTCCTCCACCGAGGAGGCCATGCCGGCTCTGGAGGCGGGGACGTTGCCGACGATGGCTGTGGAGGCGACCGACATGGCCGCGCCCAGACCTGCGCCGGTCAGGAGCAGTCCACCCACGATCCAGCCGAGACCATGGGTGACGCCAACCGAAACCATCAGAACGGACGCGGCCCCGACCGCCAGTCCGCCGGCGATCAAGTTCCGCAGGCCGATCCGGTGAAGAAAGGCGCCTCCGATAAGGGCCGTGGGCAAGGCGCCGACGGCGACCCCTGTTACGAGCAGGCCGGCTTGGAGCGGTGTGAAGCCGACAACGAGCTGGAAACGCTGCGTAGCGGCGAGCTGTATGCCCCCAATGGCGAAGGTGATGAAGGCCGCCGCCAGCACGCCCGCCATGAAGGCCGGATTGCGGAAGATGGAAAATTCGATAAGCGGAAACGCCAGCCGCCGCTGACGGCGCACGAAGAGGACGCTGGCGCCGATTGCGACCAGGAGCGCCAGGGCGGGCACTGTCCAGCTTTGTCCCACATGCGCCGCTTCCTTGATGGCCAACACAAGGGCGGACAGGGCGACCAGCGCCTGGAGCGAGGAGACGACATCCCAAGGCTTGGTGGGATCGCCCGCCACTTTCGGCGCGAAGATCGGCGTTCCGATCAAGGCCAGCGCGACCACTGGCACGTTGATGAGGAACACCGAGCCCCACCAGAAACGGCTGAGCAGAAGCCCGCTCACCACCGGTCCGAGGGCCGCGCCCACCAGGGAGAGGGCCCCCCAGACGCCGATCGCGAGATTGCGTTCGCGCTCGACCACGAAGGTGACGCGGATCAGCGCCAGCGTGGCGGGCATCATCGCCGCCGCCCCGACGGCGAGGAATGCGCGGGCCCCGATCAGCATTTCTGCGGTCGGCGAGAAGGCCGCGATCAGCGAGGCGAGGCCGAACAGGACCAAGCCGACGACGAACATGCGCCGGTGGCCGATACGGTCGCCTAGCGTGCCCGCGCCGAGCAGCAGGCCGGCCATGACCAGCGGATAGGCGTTGATGATCCACAGGGCCTGGGTCGCGGATGCGCCGAGATCCCGGGTCAGGGTGGGAAGCGCCGTATAAAGGACGGAGTTATCAAGAGTGATCAGGATCACCCCGGCCCCGACGATAGTCAAAAGCGCCCATCGGTTGCGGATCTGCGTCGTCATCGTAGGCACCTGCGCGAGCTCACCAGCTTTAGTTTACAAACATGTCTGTAAAGTTCAAGGGCGGGCGTCAGCGCGTTTTATGGTCTTCTGCGAGAAGATGCGCCCGGTGAGGAAGATCATATCGGAACCGAACCACTCCGACCGCAGCTCACAAACACCCATGGTCGGTGTCCTCGGCGTTCAACTTGCGGGGACGCTCCACAGCCGCTCCCGCGGCTTGCCCGCGACGCCGACAAGGGGCTACAGCCAAGACCTTGCGAAGGATCGCACGGCTCCGACTTGCTGCAGAAGCCCAAGACCGCCGGAAGATCTCGCCGAGGTGCTGCGGCCAGCGATGGTGAGATGATCCGGAAGTGGGCAAGCGACATGGATGATCTGGAAGCACGGCGGCTTGCTGCTCTCGCACGCTACGAGGTGATGGACACGCCCGCCGAGCCAGCTTTTGACGAGATTGCGGCCCTCGCGGCCAAGCTCTGCGACGCGCCAATGGCGATGGTGAACCTGATTGGACAGGATCGACAGTTCTCCAAGGCGAAATTCGGCCCCGTCACGAGCGGACCGACGCTGGAGAGTTCGTTTTGCGCCAAGGCGATCCTCGAGAACGACTTTCTCATCATACCGGATGCTGCGCAGGATCCGCGGTTCAACCGCGATCCGCTGGTGGTGACCGCACCGCATCTGCGATTCTACGCCGGCTCAGCGCTCAAGACCGAAGAGGGGCTGCCGATCGGCGCCCTGTGTGTGGTGGACACGCGACCCAGGCGGCTTAGCCAGCTTCAGCAGGAAACGCTTAGCGTGCTTGCGCGGCAGGTGATGGCCCAACTGGACCTGCGCCGCGCGCGTTTGGAGCGAAGCGCGCAGCTCGCCTTGACGAAGACTGACGAACAGAACCTCGGGGTGATCCTCCCTCGGTTTGGTGGACACCCATGCTAGCTTTTCGGAGCTGGAGAGGA
>ERZ501064.228-NODE-228-length-15196-cov-4.487088_pt1 | contig 15196 bp, 11 predicted proteins | sample MGYA00510851_ERZ501064 | MGnify/ENA primary metagenome ERZ501064 (study PRJEB25958, sample SAMN03398529) | human skin metagenome | study: EMG produced TPA metagenomics assembly of the Human Skin Microbiome Metagenome (human skin metagenome) data set. | reverse complement strand
ACGCCGATCGCGCCGAGGCCTTGGCGATCGCCGACAAGTTCCGGGGTGCGGACGGGGCCGAACGGTTTGAGACCCTGATGAACCGATTGATCGCGGCGGTCCGCATGCGCGCGCTGAACAGCCCGCCGGGTGTCGGCGCCCGCTGGGCCGAACTATGGGAGCGGCTCAGCGTCCTGCCGGAGCGGGCCGCCGGGCTGAACCTGGACCGGGCCGATGTGCTGGCCGGGGCCCTGCATGATCTTCGCAAGACAAAGGCGCTCGGCTGATGCTGATCGACAGCCACGTCAACCTGCACGCGCCCCAGTTCGACGAGGACCGCGATGCCGTGATCGCCCGTGCGCGAGAGGCGGGCGTCCGGCTGATGGTCGAGATTTCGGACCGTCTGTCGACCTTTGAAGCGACCCACGGGCTGGCCGTCGCGCACGAGGACATCTGGTGCACGGTCGGCGTTCATCCGCATGAGGCCAAGGATCATGCGGACCTAACTGCCGAGACGCTGATCGACCTTGCGGCTCGGCCGAAAGTGGTGGGGATCGGCGAGTGCGGCCTCGACTTCCACTACGACCTCAGCCCGCGCGAGGTGCAGGCGCAGGTGTTCCGTCAGCACATCCATGCCGCGCGGGAGACCGGCCTGCCGCTGGTGATCCATACGCGCGAGGCGGATGCGGCCATGGCCGAGATCCTGCGCGAGGAGCACGCGCGAGGGCCGTTCCGGATGCTGATGCACTGCTACACCAGCGGTGCGGAGCTGGCCCGGCAGGCGGCGGAAATGGGCGCCTGGTTCTCCGTCTCCGGCATCGCCACCTTCAAGGCGGCGGAGGAGGTGCGCGCGCTGGTCCGAGACATGCCGGCCGACCGGATCATCGTGGAGACGGACTGCCCCTATCTGGCCCCCGTTCCATATCGGGGCCGCCGGAACGAACCCGCCTACATCGGCCTTGTGCTGCAGAAGCTGGCGGAGATCAGGGGCTGGAGTGCGGAGGAGGCGGACCGGCGCACCACCGACGCCTTCTTCGCCCTGTTCGACCGCATCCCCCGCCCGGAGGCCTGAAGAGTTTGAGTGCGCTGGAGATCGTGATCCTGGGATGCGGTTCCTCCGGCGGGGTGCCGCGCGGCGACGGCGATTGGGGCGACTGCGATCCGGCCGAGCCGAAGAACCGGCGCAGACGTTGCTCCATGCTGGCTCGCCGGACAGGCGAGGGCGGCGTCACCAACGTGCTGATCGACACCTCGCCCGACCTGCGCGAGCAGATGCTGAGCGCCGGCGTTCGCCACATCGACGGGGTGCTCTACACCCACGACCACGCCGACCAGACCCACGGCATCGATGATCTGCGCACCTTCGCCACGCGGGCGCGCAGCCGCATCCCGGCGTGGATGGATGCGGCCACCCACGCGGCCCTGACGCAGCGTTTCCACTACATCTTCGAGAGCCAGTTCGGTTATCCGCCGCTGCTGGACGCCCGCATGATCCCGCCGCACGGGGAGTCCTGGAGCGTGGAGGGCGAGGGCGGGTCGATCCCGGTCGTGACCTTTGATCAGGGGCATGGGCCGATCCGATCTGTCGGCTATCGGCTGGGCGACGTCGCCTATTCCAGCGACGTGTCGGACCTGGACGAAGCGGCGCTGGAGGCGGTGCGGGGGTGTCGGCTGTGGATCGTGGACGCGCTGCGCTACACGCCGCATCCAACGCACGCCCATCTCGACCGGGCGCTGGACTGGATCGCGCGATCAGGCGTCGAGAGGGCGCTGTTGACAAACCTTCATATCGATATGGATTACAAGGCCTTGTCGGCGATAGTTCCAGCCAATGTCGAAGTCGCCTATGACGGTTGGAGCACGAATATCGGCTGATCAGTCGGCGCCAGCCTTGTGGCCTTTCCAGTCGAACAGCTCCTCCAGCACCTGGATCGCCTGGCCGCGTTCGGAAGTCAGATCCGGGTCGCGGGCCAGCACCAGCCGGGCGTCGTCAGCGGCGGCCATCATCAGCGAGCGGTGCCGCACCGGGTCGGCGAAGCGATAGGCGGGAAAGCCGCTCTGGCGCAGGCCCAGCGGATCGCCCCCGCCGCGCAGTCTGAAGTCTTCCTCCGCGATCTCGAACCCGTCCTCCGAGCGACGCAGCGTCTCCAGCCGCTCCTTGGCCGTTTCTCCGAGCGCCCCGTCCTGACCGCCGTACAGCAGGATGCAGGAACTGGCCTTGGCGCCGCGCCCCACGCGTCCGCGCAGCTGATGCAGCTGAGCCAGGCCGAAACGGTCGGCGTGTTCGATCACCATGATGGAGGCGTTGGGGACGTCCACTCCGACCTCCACCACCGTGGTTGCGACCAGCAGCGGGATGCGGCCGTCGGCGAAGTCGGCCATCACCGCCTCGCGCTGCGCCCCGGGCATCTGGCCGTGAGCGAGACCGACCTCAACATTCAGGATTCGGCGCAGGTCGGCGGCGCGCGCCTCGGCCGCCGCAAGATCCGTCGCCTCCGACTCCGCGACAAGCGGGCAGATCCAATAGGCCTGGGCGCCGGCGTCAATGGCTGCCTTCAGCCGTTTCGCTACCTCCCCGATGCGCGCCAGCGGCAGGACGGCGGTGGTCACCGGGGTGCGGCCGGGCGGCTTCTCCGTCAGGCGGCTGACCTCGAGCTCGCCGTACTGGGTCAGCTCCAATGTGCGCGGGATCGGCGTGGCGGACATGGTCAGCAGGTGCACGGCGCCCAGCCGCGGATCGCCCTTGGCCTGCAGGCGCTGGCGTTCGTTCACGCCGAAGCGATGCTGCTCGTCGATCACCGCCAACGCCAGTCGGTCAAAGCGGACGGCGTCCTGGAACAGGGCGTGGGTGCCGATCGCGATCTGCGCCTCGCCGCTGGCGAGCGCCGCCAGCCGCTCGCGCCGCTCGCTCGCCGTGTCGCGGCCGGTCAGCAGAACGGCCGTGACGCCTGCGTCTGAGAACATCGGTGCAAGCCGTTGATGATGCTGGCGCGCCAGGATTTCGGTCGGCGCCATCAGCGCGCCCTGAAACCCGCTTGAGGCCACGTCAGCCAGGGCGAGGGCGGCAACGGCGGTCTTGCCTGAGCCGACGTCGCCCTGCAGCAATCGTCCCATCTGCTGGCCGGACACCAGGTCGCGACGGATCTCGGCCACGGCCTGCGCCTGCGCGCCGGTGAGGGTGAAGGGCAGGCCGGCTTCCATGCGCCGCGACGCCTCGCCGGGCGCGATAACCGGAGCCGGGTGGATGAGGCGGGCGCGGCGGCGTCGGGCCAGCGCCAACTGGTGCGCGAACAATTCGTCAAAGGCGATCCGCTGGCGGGACGGAGCGTCGGGGGACAGATCGGCCTCCGCCATCGGCGCATGCACCGCCTCCAGCGCCGCGCGCCAGCCCGGCCATCGGCGCGCCTGCATCCAGGCGGAGTCCTGCCACTCCGGCAGCTCGGGGGCGGTGGAGAGCGCGGCGCCGATCAGGCGGCGGACCTGTCGCGAGGTCAGCCCCTGTGTGCCCGGATAGGTCGGCTCGGCCGCGGGAATCTCGCCAGCCTTGTCGAGCGTGGCGACATCGGGATGCGGGATCTGCACCTCGCCGTTAAAGCGCTCGACCTTGCCGGAGACGATCCGAGGCTCGCCGCGCGGCAGGAGGCGATCGACATGCTGGGGCGAGCCGCCGAACCAGACCAGATGCACGAATCCGGTGGCGTCGGAGGTGCGCACCTTCAGCGGCGCGCCGGGGCGGCCGGGCGTGAACAGGCGATCGGCCGTGACCTGGAAAATCCCGTACTCGCTCTCCACCGCGTCGGCGGCGGTCATGGGACGGCGCACCACCACGCCGGTCGGGGCAAGGAACAGCAGATCGCGCACCAGCGGCCCGGCGACCTTCTGCACCAGCGGCGCCATGCGCGGGCCCACGCCTTTCAGGCTGGTCACCTCGGCGAACAGGGGAAAGAGAATCGGCGGCCGCATGTCGGGCGGAACATAGCGAGACCGGAGGCGCTGGCGAAGCGGGTCCTGAGCCGCTATCTGACCGCTTCCGATTTCAGACCCGAGCGGGCAAGGATTCTTGTGGCCGACACCGACGCGCGTCCCGACATCAAAGACCTGAAGAGCCAGAGGCTGGGGCGGATCAGCTTTCGCGCTTGGCGACGCGGCTTTCGTGAGGCCGACCTGGTGCTGGGGCCGTTCGCCGATCAGGTGGGGCCGAGCCTCAGCGACGATGAGCTGGACGCCTTTGAAGGGCTGCTGAACGAAGACGACCAGTTCCTCTACGGCTGGATCATCGAGCGGGAGCCGACGCCGCCTGAGCACGACCACACCTTAATGGCCAAGATCCGCGCCTTCATGCGGGCGCATGTGGCGGCGGAAGTGGCCAAGGGAGCCGGCTGATGGACGCGCAGGTTCAACATCGCACGGATCAGGACCTCGGCGGCGCGCCTGAGGGTTTGGATGCGCTGGTCGTCGCCGAGCGGCTGAAGGCCGGTGGCGTCGGCCTGTTCGTCGCCCGGGATTACGGACGTTCGGCCGCCTTCATCCAGGCTTTCCGCTTCTTTTCGCAAGACGTCGAGGTGCTGGAGTATCCGGCGTGGGACTGCCTGCCCTATGACCGGCTGAGCCCGACAGCGGGCGTTTCAGCGCAGCGCATGGCGACGCTGACGCGGCTCGCACAGCGCCAGGGTTCAGACAAGCCGCTGCTGGTGGTCACCACCGTCAATGCCGCGACCCAGCGCACGCCTCCCAAGCGCGTCACCACGGCCGCCGGTTTCGAGACCAAGGTCGGGCGCGACCTCGATACGCAGGCGCTGGAGGGCTACTTCGCCGCCAACGGCTATGTGCGGGCCTCCACCGTGTCGGAGCGCGGCGAGTTCGCGGTGCGAGGCGGGGTGATCGACGTCTTCCCTCCCGGCTTTGACGAGCCGGTGCGGCTGGATATGTTCGGCTCGGAGCTGGAGTCGATCCGCACCTTTGATCCGGAGACGCAACGCTCGACGGGCCAGATGACGGCGGTGTCGCTGGCCCCAGTCTCGGAAGTGCTGCTGGACCGGGACGCCATCTCGCGCTTCCGCACCGGCTATCTGAAGCTGTTTGGCGCGCCGGGCGACGATCCGCTGTACGCCACCATCAGCGAGGGCGCGCGGCGGCAGGGCATGGAACAGTGGCTGCCGCTGTTCTACGACCGGCTGGACACGCTGTTCGACTATCTGCCCGACGACGCGGCGGTGTTCCTGGACAACCAGGTCGAAGCGGCGCGCGCCGAGCGTTGGGATTTGGCGGCGGACGCCTACGACGCCCGAGCCGAAGCCGCCAAGACCAAGGGCGCGGCGGCCGCGAACCGGGCGCTGCCCCCGGCTGAGTTGTATCTGAGCGAAGGCGACTGGAACGGCGCCCTGGCGGGCCGCAACGTGCGGCGGCTGACGCCTTTCGCGGGCGGCGCCGAGGACGCGGGCGGACGGCTGGGCCGCACCTTCGCCGCCGAGCGGTCGCAGGACAGCGTCAACCTGTTCGAGGCCGTGGCCCGGCACGCCGAGTCCCTGAAGACCGAAGGCCGGCGGGTGCTGTTCGCCTCCTGGACCGAGGGCTCGTCCGACCGGCTGCAGGCCATGCTGTCGGATCACGGCCTGCAGCATGTAGTGGCGGTGCGCGACTGGGCCGATGTGCAGGCGGCGCCGGAGGGCGTCTATCTGCGCGGGGTCCTGCCGGTCGAACACGGCTTCGTCACCGACGAGGTCGCCGTCATCTCCGAAACCGACATCCTGGGGGACCGGCTGGCCCGGCCGCGCAAGAAGCGTCGGGCGTCCAACTTCCTGGCCGAGGCGTCGGCCCTGACCACCGGCGATCTGGTGGTGCACCTCGACCACGGCATCGGGCGCTATGAGGGGCTGAAGACGCTAGATATCCAGCAGGCGCCGCACGACTGCCTGGAGCTGCTCTACGCCGGCGAAAGCAAGCTGTACCTGCCGGTCGAGAACATCGACCTGCTGACCCGCTACGGCACCGACGCCGACGGGGTGCAACTGGACCGGCTGGGCGGCGCGGGCTGGCAGGCGCGCAAGGCCAAGGCCAAGGAGCGGCTGCGCGCCATGGCCGAGGGGCTGATCGCCCTAGCCGCCAAGCGCGCGCTGCGCCAGACCGAAGCCGTCACGCCGCCGCCGGGCCTGTTCTCGGAGTTCTGCGCCCGCTTCCCCTACGAGGAGACCGACGACCAGCTGAACGCCATCGGCGACGTGCTGGAGGACCTCGGCAAGGGCGTGCCGATGGACCGGCTGATCTGCGGCGACGTGGGCTTCGGCAAGACGGAGGTGGCGCTGCGCGCCGCGTTCGTCGTCGCCATGACCGGCCAGCAGGTGGCGATCGTCGCGCCCACCACTCTCTTGGCGCGCCAGCACTTCAAGACCTTCACCGAGCGGTTCGCCGGCTGGCCGGTCAAGGTCCGCCAGCTGTCGCGCATGGTGACCGGTAAGGAGGCGAACGAAACGCGCGCGGGGCTGAAGGACGGCTCGGTCGAGATCGTGGTCGGCACCCATGCAGTGCTGGCCGAACAGGTCGGCTTCCGCGACCTGGGCCTAGTGATCGTGGACGAGGAGCAGCACTTCGGCGTCAAGCACAAGGAGAAGCTGAAGACGCTGCGCGCCGACGTGCACCTGCTGACCCTGACCGCGACGCCGATCCCGCGCACCCTGCAGATGGCGCTGACGGGCATCCGGGAGATGTCGATCATCGCCACGCCGCCAGTCGATCGTCTGGCGGTGCGGACCTATGTCACGCCATGGGACCCGGTGCTGGTGCGCGAGGCGCTGCTGCGCGAAAAGTATCGCGGCGGCCAAGCCTACTATGTCGCGCCGCGCCTTAAGGACCTGCCGGACATCGAGCGCTTCCTGCGCGAGCAGGTGCCGGAGGTGAAGTTCGTCGTCGGCCACGGCCAGATGAGCGCGACCCAGTTGGAAGGCGTGATGAGCGCCTTCTACGACGGCGAGTACGACGTCCTGGTCTCGACCACCATCGTGGAAAGCGGCCTGGACATCCCGACCGCCAACACCCTGATCGTGCACCGCGCCGATATGTTCGGTCTCGCTCAGCTGTACCAGATCCGCGGACGGGTGGGGCGGTCCAAAGCACGGGCCTTCGCCTATCTGACCACCGATCCCAAGAAGCCGATGACGCTGTCGGCCGAGCGTCGGCTGCAGGTGCTGCAGTCGCTGGACAACCTCGGCGCCGGTTTCCAGCTGGCCAGCCACGACCTGGATCAGCGCGGCGGCGGCAACCTCTTGGGCGACGAGCAGTCGGGCCACATCCGTGAAGTGGGCGTCGAGCTGTACCAGCAGATGCTGGAGGACGCGGTCGCCGAGCTGAAGGAAAAGGGCGAGGGCGCGGTGGATCGCGGCTGGTCGCCGTCGATCAACGTCGGCGCATCGGTGCTGATCCCGGAGGATTATGTGCCGGATTTGAACGTGCGCCTCAGCCTCTATCGCCGTCTGTCGGACGCCGAGCAGGCGGAGGATCGCGAGGCCTTGGCCGCCGAGCTGATCGACCGGTTCGGACCGCTCCCCGACGAGGCGCAGCAACTGCTGCGGATCGTCGGCATCAAGGCCAACTGCCGCCGCGCCTGCATCGAGAAGATCGACATCGGGCCCAAGGGGGCGGTGCTGACGCTGCGCGAAAACAGCTTCCCCAATCCCGGCGGTCTTGTCGGCCTGATCCAGAAGAACCACGCCTTCTGGAAGATCCGACCGGACCAGAAGATCGTCGTGACCGGTGACTGGCCCCGGCCCGAAGAGCGTCTGAAGGTGGCCGAACGGATCACCTCGGACCTGGCGCGGGTGGCGGCCGCCTGATGAGCGGCGTCTAGCGCGGCGAGCGCGTGTAGAGGTCGGCCGAGGCGCGTTCCAGCAGGGCGGCGGGGTTCTCGCCTACGCCGAGTTGGGCGCAGCCGACGTCGAAGTCGACCACGAACGGCGATCGGTCCGGGCCGGCGTCGAAGGCGGTGCAGCCGATCACCGCGGCGATCCGCTCAGCCGCCAGCCGCGCTTCGCCCGAGCGGGTGGCGGGCAGCGCCAGGGCGAAGACCTCGGGGGCAAGCCGGGCCGCGGTGTCCTCGACACGCACCAGGCGCGACACCATGGCCCCGATCTGCGGCAGGGCCCGATCAAGCCAGCCCCCGGTGCGGGACGCCACCACGCTGTCGCTCTGCCGCACGCGCAGCACGCAGACCGAGAGCGGGCGCTGGCGAAGGCGCGCGGCCTGGGCGACGCGGGTCAGGTGGGCGGCGAAAAGCTGCGGCGTGAACAGGCCGGTCGAGGCGTCGGTCAGCCCCGATCCGCGTACGCCGTCCAGCGCCCGACGCGTCACCTGCTGGCGACGATGCGTGCGGGCGAGGCCCAGGATGCGGCCGGCGGTCTCGTCCTCGGGCGTATCGGAGGCGGCCACGTCGGCGAAGCCCCGCTGATAAAGCTCGCCCAGATCGATTTCGGCCCGACCGCGCAAATAGAGCACCAATGGGATATGATAGAGGCGGGTGTTGCGCTTCATGCCCGAGGCGATCGACAGCGCTGGCGCATGATCATCGGCGCCCCACAGGACCGCCGCGTCAAAGGCGCTTTCGTGCAAATAGTCGAAGGCGGTGTAAGGCGTGGGGGCCGCCACCACCTCCGCGCCGCCGGCGGAAAGCGCGTTGGCGAGGGCGAGAAAGCGCCGATCGGCCGCGCCCGCCGCCAGGATGCGCAATGGACCGGCCGCCTCGTCCTCGATACGGCCCAGAGGTTCGCCGCGTTCGGCGAAGGTCAGCCGACGCAGATGGAACTCCTCCTCGGCGATGGCGGCGCGTCCGAGCTGCTGAAGCCGCAAGGCGGCCTGCGCCGGGTGCGGCGTCGTAGACATGACCAGATCGGCGTCCGCGCTTGCTTCTTGCGGGGTTCCGATCACCACGACGGGCAGGCGGCGCGGCTCGGCGGCGGCGCGAAAGGTGGCGATCACGCCCGACGACAGCATCGCCGCATCGACGATGGCGGCTTCCAGCGGCAGGTCCGCCAGGGCGACAGCGGCGCCTTCGACACTGTCCGAGATCAGCGTGCGCCAGCCGAAGCCGTCCAGTCCGTGAGCCAGGTCCGCCAGCCGGTCGTCGGCCGTCAGGACCAGCACGCGCGCGCTCGCGGGCGGGCTCTCGATGTCGGAAGCCTCGATCAATCTGGTGGTCATCCGTGAACTGGCCGCCCGCATGTGAGCGCGAGCATAACGAGCGCTTCCTTTACGAAGCAATGCCGAGGCGGCCGGCCGACCAAAATGTCCCCAAGGGTTTGCGGCTGAGCGAATTGCGCTAGTTAGTCCGGTTTTCGCGCATATTGCGGGGACCAGCTTGCTTTTCGGACCAGGGAACGTCGCGCGGCTCGCCGGCAGGGCCTTCGCCCGCAGCTGGGGCCGCGATGTCATGCTCTACACGGGCGGGGTGTCGTTCTTTGCGCTGCTCGCCGTATTTCCGGCGATTGCGATCCTGATCGGCTTCTACAAGGCGGTGCTGTCGATCGGGCAGGTCAGCGAGCAGGCCTTCGCCCTAGCCGAGCTGATGCCGCACGCGGCGCAGGGAATCTTCCGCGAAGAGATCGGACGGCTCGCCAACGCCTCGGCGCGCACGGTTTCTGCCCAGAGCGCCTTCGCCGTCCTGGTCGGCGCCTATGCCGCGCACCGAGGGTTCAAGGCGCTGCTGGCCGGGCTGAACCTGATCCATGACGAAACGGAGCCGCACGGCTTCTTCAAGTTCAACCTCCTGGCCTTTTTCGTCGCGGTGTTCGCCTTTGTGCTGTTCACCGTGGTGTCGGGGTCGGTCGTCACCCTTCGGATATTGGGGCACGCCTCGGGCGAGCGGTCGTTGATGGGACTGGGCGTCCTGTTCGACGCCGTGGCGCCCTCGGCCGGACTGGTGGTCGGGCTGACGCTGCTCTACCGCTATGCCATGAGTCACCGGACGCCGGTGGCCTGGCTTCCGGCGGTGGTGGGCGGCTCGGTCGCCACCCTGATGTCGGTGGTGTCGTCGTGGTTGTGCGCCATCTATGTGGAGCAGATCGCGCCGCTGGGGGCGACCTACGGCTCGGTCGGCGCGGTGGTGGTGCTGCTGATCTGGCTGTCTTGGAACGTCAACGCCGTCTTCTATGGCGGGGCCTTCGCCACCGAGATGGAGATCGCGAAGGCTCGGGCGGCGGAGAAGGCGCGCGATCCCGAAGATTCGGTGGTCAGCTTTCCATCGCGCGGGCGTCTGGCGCAGGGCCGGGATCCCCGCACTCGACCGTGAGCGTCAGCACACCCGCGTCCTCGGTGACCGACAGCAGGCGGCCGCCGCGCTGAGCGAGGAGGTGCGGCGCATCGATCCGCGCCATCGGGTCTGTCGCTAAAAGGATCAAACGATCGCCGGCCTGGGCCGCGCGCATCGCTTTCATCAGCTTCAGGGTCGGCACCGGACAGGCGTGGCCCCGCGCGTCGACGACGACGGGCGAACTCACGCGGCGGCGATCCGGGCGGCCAGCATATGCAACGCCTGCTCCACGCTGGCGAGACGCACGCCCTCACGGCCGATGTCGCCGAACCGCGCGGCGTGGTGAACGACTCCGTCGTGGCCGGCCGCCGCGAAATGGACCAAGCCGACGGGCTTGTCCGCCGAGCCACCGCCCGGCCCCGCTATGCCCGTCACCGCAACCGCAACCTGCGCCCGTGATCGTTGAAGCGCGCCTTCCGCCATAGCGCGGGCGACGGGTTCGGACACCGCGCCATGGACTCCGATCAGCGCGGCCGGAACCTCCAGCATCTGCGCCTTGGCTTCGTTGCTGTATGTGACGAAGCCGCGATCGACCACCGCGGACGAGCCCGCCACACCGGTCAGCGCGCCTGCGACCAAGCCCCCGGTGCAGCTCTCGGCCGTCGCCAGCATCAGCTCCTTGGCCTTAGCCGCCTCGATCACGCGGCGAGCGAGAGCTTCAATGTCATGCGGCGTCATGGCCTTTCTTATCCGGGGTGATCCGGTCTAACCAGCCTCATGACCGACGCGGCCCTTTCTCCAGCACCGGCAAGCAGGCGGGGATCGCAGACGCGTGTGCTGTTCGCCGCCGCGATCTTCACCTCGGCGGCGCTGGTCTTCACCGTCCAGCCCATGGTGACCAAGCTGGTGCTGCCGATGCTGGGTGGCTCGCCCTCGGTCTGGAACACCTCCATGGTGTTCTTCCAGGCGGCGCTGCTGGTCGGTTACGCCTACGCCCACGCCCTGCAGCGGATCGGCTCGCTGAAGGCGCAGGCGGGCGTGCACCTGGCGCTCTTGCTGGTCGCGGCGCTGTTCCTGCCGCTGAGGATCAGCGGCCTGTTGGGCGACCCCGATCCGAACGCGCCGATCGCCTGGCTGCTGGCGACGCTGGCGCTGTCGGTGGGCGCGCCGTTCGCGGTGCTGTCGGCGACGGCGCCCCTGATGCAGGCGTGGTTCGCGCGGCTGCGGGCGGGGCATGCGGACGGCGTCAATCCTTATGTTCTTTACGCCGCCTCCAACCTCGGCAGCTTTCTGGCCCTGCTCGCCTATCCGATCCTGATCGAGCCGCTGACGGCCTTGTCGGGCCAGCGGTGGGGGTGGAGCGGCGGCTACGGCCTGTTCGTGGTCATGGTCGCGGTGCTGGGCGCGGCGATCTGGCGACGGCGGGAGATCGCGGCGAGCGCACCGGCGAGGCTGGCGGCCAGCCCGCCGATCCCCTGGCGCGAGAAGGGCGTGCTGGTGCTGCTGGCCGCCGCGCCCTCCAGCCTGATGCTGGGGGTCACGGCGCACCTGTCGGTGGATGTGGCGTCCGCGCCCTTTCTGTGGGTCGCACCGCTGGCGCTGTATCTGCTGACCTTCGTGATCGCCTTCTCGGCCCGGCCGGTCATTCCATTCGAGACGACGCTGGTGCTTTCGGCGGCGCTGGGCGCGGCGGTGGTCAGCATGGCGGCGTTCAAGACCGGCGAGTGGGTGGTGCTGTTCGGCATGCACCTGCTGGCCTTCTTCTTCATCGCGCTTCTGTGCCACCAGCGATTGGCGCAGCGGCGTCCGGCGCCCGACCGGCTGACCGAGTTTTTTCTGCTGCTGTCGTTAGGAGGTGTCGTAGGCGGCGCCTTCAACGCCCTGCTGGCGCCGGTGCTGTTCAACACGGTGTGGGAGTATCCGCTGGTGCTGGTCCTGGTCGGACTGGCGCGCCCCTGGGACAAGGGGCCGCTCAGCCGGGTCGAGATCGCGGCGATCGCGCTGGGCGCCGTCATCATCCTGACCCCGCCGATCGCGCTGGAGATCATCCGCTATCAGCCGGACATCCGGGCGGTGCTGAGCAACCAGGCGCTGATCCACATCTCGCAGCTGGTGTTCGGCCTGGGCGCCATCTGCGCTTTTCTGGTGCGGGACCGCGCGCCGGTCTTCACCCTGATGCTGGCCATGCTGACGGCTTCGGCGCACCACATCGCGCGCGGCTATGAGTGGAACCTGTCGGAGCGCAGCTTCTTTGGCGTGATGCGGGTGGCGACGACCTATGACGTCAGGCTGGGCGGCGACGTTCATGTGCTGATGCACGGCACGACGCTGCACGGGGCCCAGCCGACCTCGCCTGTGTCGCGCTGCTCGCCCACCCTCTACTACGCCACGGGCACGCCGCTGGGGCAGGCGGCGCTGAAGATCCAGGAGCGGCGTCCCAACGGTGCGAACATCGGCGTGGTCGGGCAGGGCTCGGGCGCCATGGCCGCCTACAAGCGGGCCGAGGATCGGCTGACCTTTTTCGAGATCGACCCGATGATGGATCGGCTGTCGCGCGATCCGCGCTGGTTCACCTTCATCTCCGACTGCGCGGACGGGCCGGTGCGTACGGTGTTGGGCGATGCCCGTCTGACGCTGAACAAGGAGTCGGCGGGGTCGTACGACCTGCTGGTCATCGACGCCTTCTCCTCGGATGCGGTGCCGACGCACCTTCTGACCACCGAGGCGATCGCCGGCTATCTCAGGCTGCTGCGGCCGGATGGGGCCGTGGTGCTACACCTGTCTAACCGCAATCTGGAGATCACCCTGCCGGCGTCGGCGGCGGCGCAGACGCTGAATGCGCCCAGCCTGCACCAGGTGTTCATCGAGGATCCGGCCCAGCCGGACATGTCCGAAGCCTCGACGGAGGCGCTGGTGATCGCGCCGACGGAAGCCGGGCTCGCCGCCTTCCGCGCCGATCCGCGCTGGCGAGAGCTTCAGCCCACGGAGGTGCGGCCCTGGACCGACGACTACGTCAACCTGTTCGGCTCGCTGGTGCGCCAGATGCGCTATGCGGCGGGCTGAGGCGCGGGCAGTTCGATCGCGCAGACCGCCTGGGCCGCCAGGCCTTCCCCCCGCCCGGTAAAGCCCAGCCCTTCGGACGTAGTGGCCTTCACGCTGACGGCGTCCAGCGGCAGCTGAAGCAGATCGGCGATGCGCTGGCGCATGGCCAGCCGGTGTGGCTTCACCTTGGGCTGTTCGCAGATCAGGGTCACGTCGACATTGACGATCCGGCCGCCGCGCGCCGTGACCATGCCGGCCGCGTGCAGCAGGAACTGGTCGGAGGATGCGCCCTTCCACTTCGGATCGCTGGGCGGGAAGTGATCGCCGATGTCGCCCTCGGCCAAGGCGCCCAGGATGGCGTCGGTCAGGGCGTGGAGACCCGCGTCCGCATCCGAATGACCGATCAGCGTCTGGTCGTGCGGCACCTCGATCCCGCACAGCCACACCGATCCCCCTGGGCCCCAGCGATGCACGTCGTAGCCGGAGCCGATGCGGGTCTGGCGGGGGATCAGGGCCTCGGCCATGGCGAAATCCTCGGGGTAGGTGAGTTTGAGCAGGCGGGGGTCGCCGTCGATCAGCCGCACGGTTCCGCCCGCCGCTTGCACCGCGGAGGCTTCATCGGTGGGCGCATCGGGCGAGGTCCAGGCGGCGTAGGCACGCTCGATCACGGCGCGACGAAACGCCTGGGGCGTCTGGGCGCGCCACAGGCCAGCACGATCCACGGCGCCCGCCATCACGCCGTCCGCATCCCCTCGACGCAAGCTGTCGGCGACGGCCAGGGCGGGCAGGGCGCCGTCGGCGTGGTCCAGCGCCCCGATCAGACCCTCGATGATGTCCCCGGACAAAAGCGGGCGCGCCGCATCGTGGATCAGCACGGCTGCATCGGGCGCGCAGGTCAGCGCCGCCAGGCCAGAACGGACGGAATCGGCGCGCTCGATCCCGCCTGCGACAGCTCTCCAGCCCGCCAGGCCGTGCAGCGCCTGCGCCATGCGCGCCTCGGCGCCGGGCGCGACGACGACCACGATTTCGCCGGCGCCCGCACCCCGCAGAGCCTCCACCGACCAGCGCACGACCGGCTTGCCGGCGAGCATCCGATACTGCTTGTCGCCGCCCGCGCGCGAGCCCGAGCCCGCCGCGACCACAATGGCTGAAAAGGTCATGTCGGCCTTCTAGGCGGCGCGGTCGAGCTTGACGAGGGGGCGCGAAGGAGGGCGAAGAGGCGCGCATGACCTCATCCCTTCAGATCGGCGACGTGACGATCCCCGGCCGCGTGCTGATGGCGCCGATGACCGGCGTGACCGACCTGCCCTTCCGTCAGGTCGCCTCGCGGCTGGGCGCCGCCTATGTGGCGACCGAGATGGTGGCCTCTGCCGAGCTGGCGCGGGGACGGCCGGACGTGGTGCGGCGCGCAGCGGTGGGCGAGGGGCTGCCGCTGACGGTGATCCAGCTGGTCGGGCGAGATCCCGCCGCGATGGCCGAGGGCGCGCGGATAGCCGAGGCCGCCGGCGCCGACATCGTCGACCTGAATTTCGGCTGCCCCGCCAAGGAGGTCACCGGCGTCGCCTCCGGCTCGGCGCTGATGCGCACGCCCGACCTCGCACGGCGGATCATGGAGGCGGTGGTCGGCGCGACTGCGCGGCCCGTGACGGTCAAGATGCGGCTCGGCTGGGACGACGACAGCCGCAACGCGCCCGAGCTCGCGCGCGCGGCCGAGACGATCGGCGTGAAGGCGGTGACCGTGCACGGCCGCACCCGCAAGCAGTTCTACACCGGCCAGGCCGACTGGGACGCAGTGGGCGAGGTCAAGGCCGCGGTGTCCATCCCCGTGATCGTCAACGGCGACATCCTGACGGCGGAGGATGCGCGCGAGGCGCTGGCGCGGTCGGGCGCCGACGCCCTGATGCTGGGGCGCGGAGTCTATGGCCGACCGTGGCTGGCGTC
>ERZ501064.227-NODE-227-length-15198-cov-5.222215_pt1 | contig 15198 bp, 23 predicted proteins | sample MGYA00510851_ERZ501064 | MGnify/ENA primary metagenome ERZ501064 (study PRJEB25958, sample SAMN03398529) | human skin metagenome | study: EMG produced TPA metagenomics assembly of the Human Skin Microbiome Metagenome (human skin metagenome) data set. | reverse complement strand
TCCAGGTACTACTATGCATAACTTCATTTCTGATGCTAACCAGTTCACAGACTTTGCTGCGAAGTATACTCTGGCTAAACACCTACAAAGTAAAGGTACTTCATTTGATGAAGCTATTGCGGTAGCGCAAGAGAACTTTATTAACTTTGATATACCGCAGGGTCAGGGAATGGATTATATGAATAAGATTGGTTTGTTTATGTTTACCAAATTCTTTATCAGATTCCAGCGTGTACTTACTAAGCTAATGTTAGAAAAGCCAGCACAGTTGGTAGCGCATCAAATGATGTTAGATGGCTTGTTTGATATGCCTTCAGTAATGCAGCCTTATCTACTTTACAACATTGGCAACCCGTTTGATTTGGGTGCAGTTGGTATGATAGGTGCGGCAGATGATATGATGTTACCTTCACTGTTTATTTGATAGCCGTAAAGCAAAACCCACCTATTCAGGTGGGTTTTGTTTATGCTTCATCATTAAAAATTGCAAGAATTTTTACTGCTTTTTCATAGGTAAGTTTTCTACGTCTATTTGGGTAGTGAGATACTAATGCATCTCTACATGCTTGTATTACACTGATTTTATGAATATGGGTCTTGTAGCTTTCTTCGCTATCCCATAAAACATTTTCATGACCATACCCATCATGCCAAGCTTTCATTGTGGTTAAGTCAAGGCGTTCATAGTCTCTGTCACCCCAATAAGCCCATTTACGTCCTACTTTATTAATCGTAACAGTAACACCATTTTTATTGGTTGTATTGCCTATGAAAAATAAAGTAGTACCTACTTTAATATTTTCAGGTTTAAGTGTGAGCATTTGCTTCCTCAGTACTTTTCTTTTTGTTGGGTTTTCTCAAATTTCCAACTACCTCTTGAGTTACTGTGTATCCATGTTTCGTAGTCTTTCTGAATCCAAAGTTCAATAAGGTCGTCATCAAAATCTTCGTAACCTAGTTGACCTAGCGTAAATGTTTCAGATATACCTACCATATTAAAGGTAACTTTAGTTTGTGCATCATACTTATTCATCTTGCTCACCGTATTCAGTTGTATCAATAATTCTGCCACCACAGTAAGGGCAAAAATTATACTCATTATCTTTTACTGTGCCATTACTGAAATAATTGGCTTCACCACAAGAAGTATTGTAATAGTCCCAATCATTTTGATCATGCATTTTCCATCTACAAGTAATAGGACTATCAAATGGCTTAAGTCCCATCTTTAATAGTGCACTAGGGTAGTGAATTTGTTCTACCCAATCTTTGGCTTCTTGTAGTGAGTTAAATCTTGGGGCACTTACATAAGGCTCACTTTGTTTAGTGTGCTTGTTGTAGTACAGGGCAATGATTTTATTGGCTTCGTTAGACTGCATAAGATTGTATTCATGCACGAGAGTATAGGCTCTAGAGAGTAAATTATCCTCATTGCCTTTTGGATAATCTTGCCACTCTACGTTAGGTACTTGATATTGTGTCATGGTAGCTGCTTATATACGTAAGGTAAATTTTTAAATTCTGAAGTTAATTCAGAACCACTTAGAGGGTTGTTATCAGGTAAGTCTTCAGTAGTTATATTACATTCAACTTTTTGTAAATCATACAAGAAACTTTGATCCACAAAACTTTTCATGGCAGCATCCATAGATAACTTGCCATTTAATACATCAATAGTTGCGGTATATGTTCTGGTTTCAACAACTGTAACTTCACATTTTCTGGTTTTAGTCATGTTATTTACTCCATAATTAATTAGGGTTCAGTGGGGTTTAGTCTTCTAATAAAGCACGATTACCCTTTTCAATCACCAGTCTGATGTAATCAGCCCTGTCTAAGTACTGCCGTGATTGAGCCATGTAATCAATATGCCCTTGCTCTAAACTGTGCAGAGTATCTTTATCAATACGCAATGTTGCATAGGTTTGTTTCTTTGGTTTATTAGGTGTGATCATAAATATTGCATCCTTTAGTTACTCACTAACTTGGTTTCTAAGTGCATACCATACACATTGCAAATGTACTTAAGGACTCTATCATCATTTAAGATTTCATCGTCAGTAAATTCATCTGAATATGACATACCAGTTTTATTAACTTTTTCCACATGAATAGTAGAATGAACAATCACAGATTTAGAGTTACCTGTATGCTCAATCTCAATAGATAGGTAATGCGGTAACTGATATTTACTTACATGGTGGTATACACTCATATTGAGTTCTCCTTATTGTTTAGGTTTGATATCTAGACTATAAATAACAAACATAAAAAATAAAAAAGCTAGGATTTCTCCTAGCTTGTTTTCTTATAGTTCCTGTATTTTGACTTTAACAATACCTTGATTCAATGGGGCAATTTTAAGGAATGCTCCTTTGGATAGGTCTAACGTCCTACCATACTTTTTGAAACCCCCTGTGTCATTAACCCGTACAACAACGGACTTATTATTAGCTGGGTTAGTAACTAATAGTTTAGTACCTATCTTATGGCTATTGCTTGCACACGTATAACCCCATTGATTGTAGACTTCACCTGATGCAGTTTTACGTCCATGAAAATAATTACCATACCACGATACTATAGCAGCTTGAGCTACCATAGGTAGAACCAGAATCATTATTAAAATAAACTTCATAATTACGCTCTAAAAATTAAATAGTCACTATACCTAAGTGTAGGCATAACTACCTAATTTAATTAGATAAGTTTTTCTAGTTGCGATAAAAGCTTATTCATTTGAGTAACAATTTTTCTGGCTTCTTGCTGGGATAAATTTACTTCAGGTTTATCCTTTGCACGATCTAAATCTTCGTAGCATTGTAAGATATCTTTTGCAACTTTTTTTAAATTGTCTTGTAGTGTGTTGATATCATCTTCGCCTATCAAGAACTCAACTAGCCAAGTAGGAATGTTTGCTTGTTTAGCATAAAATCCATAATACTGAGAGACATTTAATTGTTTACTTTCAATATACGTCACACTACTATCAACGATACCTAGTGCTTTAGCAAAGTCTTTACCAGACTTACCTGTATACTTACGAATTGCTTTTAATAATTTGTTTGGGTTCATAAGACTGATTTCCTTTATTAGATAAGTTGTATAGGGTATGTTAGAACTTTGAGTCCATACCACGTTTAATACGCTCTTCACGTATTTGTTCTTTACTCATTGGTTTAATACGTTTTGGGTTAAACCAAACTTTTACGATAAACCAAATCAAAAATACTAATAATGATATGAATAGGATTACGGTACACATAAGCTTTCCTTTAGACAATAAAAAAGCCCTGTATCGTAGGGCTTACGGTATTAACCTAGACAATGGAGTAAGCCAGTTAAGGCTAGAAATCTATTTAATACTGCTATGGTTTATTTGCTTTCAAGACTATAGCACTCATAGCTAACCTATAGTCTGTGGCTAGAAGCTAAATTTCAAAGTCTGAAAAGTCATCTGCACTCAATGATGAGTCTACTTGTCCCACTAAGTAACTAGAGATTTCAGTTTCTTGTGGTGCTACTTGTACCGTATCGCTATTAAGCCAAGTAGTCATCCAAGTTAATGGGTTAGAGGTTTGTTGACTGATAGGGAATAGATCAATACCTTTCATGCGGTTATCTGTGATGTAATCTAAGTACTGTGATAGCATGTGCTCGTTTAAACCAAGCATAGAGCCATCTTTGAATAAGTACTTAATCCAATCCTTTTCTTGCTGAACCACATTGAAAAATAGGTCATATACTTCAGTTTGTGACTCTTCAATAATGGATTTAAAGTCTGGATCATCTTCTACCAAGTTATTGATGATATGGGCTGTACCAGCCATGTGTAGCGTTTCATCACGGGCAATGAGTTTGATAATCTTAGCATTACCTTCCATAAGCTTACGTTCTGCAAAGGCAAATGAACAAGCAAATGATACATAGAAACGAATGCCTTCTAAGGCATAGATAGCCACTAGGCACATATAAAGTGCTTTTTTGAGTCTTCTTCTATCCCACATACCAGACTTATGAAAAGCAATACTTAACTCATGCAGTTCATCATAGTATTTAGATACTTCTGTAGCTCGTTTTAGTATCTCTGGATTGATTGTAATATCGTCTAGTACTTCGCTAGGGTTAGTAAAGATATTACGCAGGATGTGCGTATATGAGCGACTGTGGATAGATTCCATGAATGCCCATGCTGTAATCCACGATTCTAATTCAGGGATTGAAACTAGGGGAAGTAATACAGTTGTAGGACTTCTAGTTTGTACTGAATCTAGTAGTGTTTGATATTTAAGGTTACTAATAAAGATATGCTGTTCATGTTTAGGTAAATCAGCAAATTGTTTTCTGTCCATTGAGATATCAATCTCTTCGGGTCGCCAGAAAAATGAGATTTGTTTTTCAGTTAGTTTTTCAAATATGGGATATTTTTGTATATCGTAGCGAGCTACGTTAACTGACTCGCCAAAGAACATGGTTTGTTCTGTATGATTAAAACTATTTTGATTAAAGACAGTGTAAGCCAAGTAACTCTCCTGATATAAATTGGTGTCCTTGACAGGGCTTGAACCTGTGACCATCCGCTTAGAAGGCGAATGCTCTATCCAACTGAGCTACAAGGACATTAGTGGTGGGTTTGTCGGGAATTGAACCCGAATCAATCTGTTATGAGCAGAACGCTTGAACCTTCCAGCTACAAACCCATAATTAGCGACCATATTTGCAGTATGGTCTATTCTGTATCGTAGCTTAAACGGTATTAACCTAACCAAAGATGTGAGAAAAGTTATTTAATACTGCTAGTGTTTTTCTATGTCTAAGGCACTACTAGCTTACCTCTACCTTAGTAAACTAAGGTTATTGTTTCTTTGTACACAGATACCAAATAAGCCATAATACAAACATAAGTGGTATGATGATTACTAATACTTTAGCAAGTACCAATAGTAGATAACCTACTATCAGTACGATGATGACAAAAATAACGAAGGCTATTATATTAACCAAAGAGCGAAAAGTCATTACCAGTTTCCTCATTATTTACTACTGGTTCATCTTCTTCATCCAGTTCAGTTAGAATGAGGTCTTCAGTTTCTTCAACCGTAACAGTTTCAGGTTCATCTTTTACTGCGATCTCTTCTACAGCTTCTTCTTCATCTGCATTTTCTACGTCAGAACCAGCTTCAGTTTCTTTTGGCTTTTTTGCTTTAGGGATAGCTTTACGTTTAGGTCTTGGTGTTAAGTTAGCTTCGGGTTTGTCGTGAAAAACAACTTCAGCACCATCTTCTGTAATGAAAATACTAGCGTTTTCCATATCTACAGGAAAACCTGATGCAACGATATGTTGAGTTACAGCTTCTTGTACTTCAGCTACATTTAAAGTTAGTTTCATAATAGTTCCTTGAATTGTTTGGTTTGCATAGCAGCATAGATAGCAACGATAGCATCACATATATGCTCTGCTTTGGTATTACAGGGAATCCAGGATAGAATTTCTGGGTGTCTTTCTTTGACCCAATTAATAACTTCTAGTTTAGATGCGTCTTTACTACCAATTACGTTTTTAACATCTGCTGCGGACACTTGGATAAATGGGATTTTATTAGTAAGTATTGAACCTAATACGCCAATGCACACACCATAACTAACCATAGCTCTACTGGATTGTGACCCATGTGGTACTTCAGCTATGATTAAGTCTGGCTGTAATGATATGTCTTTTAGGTTTTCATACAGGTTTGTGGCTACATTCAGGTCTTTGGTATTCTGTCTTATCTTTGATTTATCTGGCTTACTTATGATTACTTTACCTGTCTTAATATAAAGTTGGTTGGTGATAGTATCATAAATCGCTGCAGCTATTCCCCAGTTTCTAAACGAGGGATCAAAAGATAAGATTTTTATATTCATTAAATGACCATTACTTCCTGAGTGATTGTGTACTGGGCATTGTAAGGCAATTTATGAATTAATGCATAAACATCATTCAATGCTTGTACATAATTATGATTACCAGTACCAGCTTGTACTTGAGCCATTTCAGTAATTTGTGCAAGAACAGAGCTGTGCCAGTGTTGTACTACTGCAGCTAACTCATACGTAGTTTCTAGCAAGACAACTGATTTCATAGGTTTCCTTATTGAATAAAAGAGATTAGATAAAAAAAAGACTGGTGGTTAAACCAGTCTATTTAGTTAGTTAGTTAGTTAGTGGGAAGGGTTAGGCAAACAGTGAAGACACGTTTGATGATTGGTTAGCGGTATTTGCACCAGGTGCTTTAGATGCGATAGTACGTACCTGACCTTTATTTTTGTCTAACCAGTCTTGGTAGAATTTGGCAGTATCAGATTTGGCTTTGCATTCTGCAATGGTTTTGTGGTTTTCTGGGTGGAACACTTTTTGAATTGAATTGACTTCACGCATTTCAGCAGTATCAACGTAGACACCATTGTCATTTTTAACTTGTTTAGGGCGTGATTCTTTCATAATGGCAAGAGTAACTTTTGCACCATGAAAATCAGTGATACAAGGTACAGAAGTAGGCACTTCTTTCTTTTGGTCGTAGTTATAGATATCAATAACTTTATCTTCAGTTGGCAAATCAGCCAATTCTTTTTGGCAAGTGAATAGTGCAATGCTGTTAGCAATGGTAAATGATGGTAGGTAGTTTTTCTTACCGTCTTTTTCATAGAAGTTTTGACCATTTTTATTACTAATCCAAAGAGTTTCTTTGTACTCTTTACCATTGATATCAATACCTAAGTTTAGGCTCATTGAACTCGATGATGCAGACTGTTGCAAGTAGGCATACTTAATAGTGCCATCATAGATATCACTTTCAAGTACTGAGAAGTTACCACCAAGTACGTCTTTATCTTCTTGGATTGTGGTGTCTGTTTTTAATTTAGCTAATAAGCTCATAATGTTTCCTGTTCTGGGTTTAGTGATGATAGACCTAGTTCTATCTCTTTGAGTTTGCGTTGACGTATTGCTTCATCTGCGTTAGCAAATGCAGCTTGATACACTTTTTTTCCATGTAAAGTAATTTCTGCTATGAAACGGTCTCTACGTTTACAGTACCAGATACCTATCTCGCCTGTCCTGCTATCTCTTACTGCACGGTTTCTAGCATTCTGTGAGATAGTTACTTCACTTAGATTACTGATGCGGTTATCGTCACGTATACGATTGTCATGGTCTAATTGCTGGGTTGGATAATAACCATATACCCAACACCAAATTAGTCTGTGTTCCAAATATTTCTTACCAAACAATTTAATAGCACGGTAACCTGATTTCATTTTACTACCAGCCCTTGACCCAAGTACTGTTTTCTTATTGGCTTTTTTAATCCAAGTAAGATGCCCTGTATTTGGGTCATAGTCCAAGTACTCTTTGAGTTCCTGTTGACTAAGCATAGTATTCATTAAGACGTTGAATGACTTTATTCAAATCACTGTCAATGTATGTCTCATTGCGTTCAAATAGACCAATAGGTGTACGGATATTAGAACCTACTGTGTCTTTAGTCACTCTGGTTTGGAATACATACTTAACACCGTCTTCTTCTTCATCAGGTGTGATAGTTAATAAGTCATTTTGGTATGGTTCTAACTTACTAACCTTAACACGTTCAGCGTTTAGGATGGTAGTGAAGAATGCTTCTACACCTGTCTTAGCTAACGCACCTTTAACTGGTACACGGTAGTTAAACTGCTGTTCTGATTCATTATATACGCTATCAATATGTGAAATAAAGATAACGGTCTTAGTACAGTTGGCAACTAGAGTCTGCATAATATTTTTTAGGTACTGTGCATAGTCACCCCAAGCTGCTCGTGAATCTGCTGACTGATAAATGTTTTGAGACTCAAACATATCCATCAGGAAGTTTAAACCATCAATTACTAAGGTATAGTAGTCAGGTTGAGTTTCAATCCAACTAAATACTTCAGGCAGTTGTGCAGGGGATTTTAGGGTTAGTGTCTTAAAGGCTTTCTTGCCCTTCAGACTAAATGAAAGTTCTTTTGCTGCACCTTCACAATTAATATGGAGTACATTATCCATATTCTGTAAAGATGTTGATTTGCCCCGTGCTGGGAAACCGCAAATCAATGCCACTCTTTTTGACATCTACTGCTCCTTTTTGAAAGAATCATATAAGCGTGCGTATGCACGCTAATACGTATTTAAACTACTGATTTACCCATAGCAACTAGCTTGTTAGCTAATGTATGAAAGATGGTGCTAGATAACTCAATCTCGCTTAACTTATCTGCTAACTTATCATTAAGCTTGATAGTTTTATCTTTAATGTCTTGAAAACTAAAACCACTGTCTGCTAGTAACATTGCATAACGTAGCAGCATATTGTTGCGGTTACCGTCACCAGTATTATTCATCACCCAACGCTCTAAGTTGTCTAATTGTGATTGATCTTTAAGCTGACGCTCTCGTTCATCATTCTTAGCTGATTTAGGTACGTAAGGTAGTACATCAAATAAGATGCCTTCAGTTGTTTCATAGATAGCATCTGGATTAGATAACCACTTCTTGACACGATGACTAGCTTGTTCATCTACTTCAAACGGAATGTCTTTTAGGACGTTATTATAGAATTCCTTATAGTCTTTTGCATCAAGTTTTAAGGTGTAATTGGTTGGTAGGATAATTCTAAATCTGTTATCCGTTGCTGTATGGCTTTTGGTTGTGTAGTAAATGGCTTTATAGTCTTTGAGCAACATCTTAGCTGTACTTAGATTACAAGTACCATCTACATCTAATACCAATAGATTAAAACCTTTAATAGCGTTTTCTTCTTTACGGTAGCCATCAGACACATGGTGATTTAACCAATGAAAACCTTTAGCGGTAAATAGTTTACTTAACTTATCAAACGGTGCTACTTCATTACGGTAATTTGAGGTCATGTTGGTACTGTTAGTCCAACTAACTACAAGCTCATCTAGATTGGTTTCCTGTAATGAATCTGCAGATAAGAACATGATTGAATCCATGAATGATTTTTTAATCATTATGTTGTTCTTATATCCCCAAGCAGTAGCCATTTGAATTAGTTCATCCTTCATGGTTTTCGTACCTTTAAAATATGGTACGTCTTCATCAAGGTCTGCTAAGGTAACCTCAGCTCGTACATCAGCTAAGTACTTAGCAAGCTTCATATATGGCTTCATTGGGGTCATTAATTTAGCGAAGGCTTCTCCACTGTCTTCAACCAGTTTAATGGCTGCTTCAATGTGGTCAGTTGTAATCTCATCGCTGCTATCAACGAATGCATAAGCACCAGCTAGTTTTAGTACTTTAAAGTAGCGGTGTTCTAATTCTGATTTTCTAATCTCCTCTGCTTCAGGGATATGTTGAGACTGTTCTTCACAAGACAGCTTGTATGCAACTAGTGTGCGTAGACTGGCATCAGTTATGCTTATGTACTTATTAAGCAAACTCATATCAGCTAACAATGAAAAGTCTTCACTAAGTTCTTCTAAGTGATCGTCATCATCATTATTAAACATTTGAGCAATAGCATCATCTACTGAAGATACTTGGTTTTTATTTACTTTGTCTGCGTAGGCAAATAAACAACGTCTTGCGTAACCTATTTTTAATAGACCATGCAATGTTTCTTCATTGCGGCTACCATCAAGTAGATTTGCTGCTGTACCAAAAGCCAGTAAGTTAGCAGGCGTATAGCCTTCAATGCGTTCAAATCGCACATTCTCTGCGCTAGATTTAACTAACTTATCACGTAGTAGACCTTTATCATAAAGTTCCAGGTACGTAGTTAGTGGTTCAATAGAGCCAGTTAAGTTTGCACCAAATTCATCAATGACTAAGTTACATGAGCCTGCATCTGCCATTAAAAGCTTTTGACGCATTTGCTTAATAGCTGGCGTGGTGGCTGAATCAAATGATGGTAGGTATGCACCAAGATTTTGGTAGTCACGACCTAACTTTTCTAATTCAGATTGGAAGTCTGTATTGTTACGTGTAGCACGTTTCTGTGCTAACCGTTCACAGTTCTGCTCTGCACTGTAACGTAGGGTTTGTTCACGGAAGATAGCATTGAAGTTATTTAATACTTCTTGTTCTATTAACGAAGTACTATGACCTTTACCACTACCTGAAGGGCTAAGTGCAATAACATAGGTGTTAATAGGGATTGTACCCCGACTAAAGCCTTTGATACTTACACGCATTTGTGAAGCCAATGTAGTAAGGTAATACGCTACAATGACTCTAAAGAATAATGGGTCATTATTCTGTGTTTTGGTCATGAGAATATCAACTAGCTTTTCTGATATATGAAAGTAGTTCATCTTCTCTATTGGTTTTAAATTCATAAGATTAAGTCTCCATTTTCAATTAACTTATCTTTCTGTGAACACAAGGCAAAAGCATTGCAGTATTTGCATGCAACAACTTGCCCTTTTACTTCCACAATAATTCCTACAGAACCTTGTTCTACAAAGTACTGCATAGCTTCATTGTAGGTCTTAAAGTTTCTCGTACTACGAGTACGGTTACTTGGGTTTTTGTAGTACTTAAATACAGTCTCTTTACGCCATAGCTCTTCATCAGTGCATTTGGGTAATTCTTTTTCATCTGTATCTTCATACATCTTAATTTGGTTTAACTTGTTTCTTACCCAAGCGTCTGTTTCCTGGACTGACATTAATTGTAATGATTGGGTATGTACACGGTTAGGTGGGTAATCTTTATTACTAACAGAATCTTTTTTATTCCAGTCAGTAAAAATGAAGTGGATATCCATCGTATCTCTAGTGATGGTATCTTCATTAAGCCAACGATAGATACTACCCTGTAATATGTATTTATCTTTATTGGTTTGGTTTAGATAGGTATATACACTGGTGGATTTGAAATCCTGTACTTTACCTTCAGCTACGAAGTCATACTTACCTGATACTCGTAGACCCATTACGTCTTTATAAGCACGTTGTTCCATGTAGATTGGGATATCACCATCCTTCACTTCTGTTGGATTGATGACAACCTTACTCCATACTCGTTCTGGGTATCCAAGCATTTTTAGGGCTTGAGTAGGATTGAGCCATGCTTTCTCAATAGCAGCATGAATAGCACTACCCATTCGTGATGAAACTAAAGATGAGACATCTACTTGCATATCTGATTTAGGTACACGTTTAGCAAGTATTAAAGGTCTAATGGGTTTTAAGAGACTGGTCGCACTAATAACATTAGGCTCATAGTCATAATCGTCTGTAGCCAAAAATACAGCTAGGGCTAATGGGATGTTACTGCTATTGGTATAATTCATGCTACTTCTACCCATTCAAATTCAGGTGCATATTGCTTAATGAAACGCAATATTTCTGTGAGTTTATCTTCATCAAAACCATTGGTAAGTAGTTGATGAAAATCTTCATTATCATCAGCATCAGAGTATTGAATTAAGTAGTACTCATACACATCCCGTTCTTCTGTAGGGAAGATAGATATGGCTAAGTCTTCATCTTCTGCTACATGATTTAATGCAAAATCATCCTTTAGGATATTAGGTAGTTTTGCCAATACTTTCTTATGGATTAAGATAGTCATAATTATTCCTTAAAACAAAATCACAAAACCGTGCGAATGCACGGCTTTACTGATAGAGTTAATGGTATGTTAGAGGGGTAAATTCTTAACTTCAGTTAGGCTTTTACAAACAAGCGTACTGTATCCACTTATATCTAACCAGTGGTCTACTTCGTTAAAATCACCACAGCAGATACGGGCAATTTTGTGTGCAATCATATCTAATGCTTCAGCTTGTTCAGGTAGAAATGCTGCTGCATTAGGTGAAGTAAAGATGATTTGTTTAATTTCTTGACTGATAGCAGAGTTATCACGGAAATCGCCATGAGTATTGGCTCGTTGTGCTAAAGTGTCATCTATATTTACATTCATAATTCCAACCTTGATCTAATAGTGAATTGGTAACCCAATAGTAGCTTTGGCTATGGTCACCAAATCCTACTATTACATTACTTCTTGGTTTATACATTGGTTTGTGGTTATACCTATCAGCTATCTGGTTTATTAGTTGCATATTATGCGTGATTGCATGTAGCGTAGTGATAGGTATTTTTCCAGTGGATTGTTTAAATACTTGGTGCAGTCTTTCTGGTATTGTCATGCTGATACGGTAAGATAAGATTTTAAATAATTTAAAGTTTCATCTGGCTCAACATAGTCAGTTATAGCTTTATCAATGATTCCCTTAAGTTCCCTGATTGTTAACTTTGTCTCTGTTTTAATAGTAACAATGTTTAAATCATCTAGGATATTATACAAGTAAAGGTTAAGAACATAGTACCGTTTACCTGAAAATATCTCGTTCTTACGGGTTTTCCAATGACCTGTAGCGACAGCAGTTCTTATGAGGGTATCTAAACTATCTTTTGTATTCAGTGATATACGTATGTACCCCTTATAAGCTTTCAAGACTAAATTCCTTACAGTCATGATTAGGGATTAACTGTCTGTATTGAATCCAATTAGTGAAGTTACCTGAACATGGGATAATAGGGGTATTTTTATTCCAAGTAAGGTGAGTAATACCTTTTGGAAACAAGGAAATTTCTTCTGGTAAATAGCCAATAGGTGTAGCACAGTGTTCAAATGCACTGGCATGTACAGGTGAGCTATTAACAAGTTTATCGTAGATAGCAATAGCTTTTTCAATACTGGTATCTGATTTACGGTAACTTACCTGTGCTGCACACGAGCAGGATACTTTTTGTGCTTGTTCAAGTGTTAGTGGTACAAAGTAATGATAGCCGTAAGATTCAGAATTAAGATCATTATCACGGTTATATATAAAATATTTAAGTACCCCTTGTTCATCACGTTGACGTTCAATGTATGGTAAATGCCACTCACCATAACTAATTTCCATTGGTTCAGACAATGCCAATGCTTTATACATGGAATCAGCTAAAGCATAGATTTCTGGTTGGGCATCTGGATGCAGTCTTAGGTTAAACCAGTTAGCATAATCAGTTGCAGTAACAACTACTTTAATCATCTGGTAGGGCTCTAGAATACGATTAGCAACTTGTTTATGTAAACCATAATCAGCCATATTCTTTACATGAGAAATGGCATTACGCATGGCAGATTGCCATACTGATTTACAGTAATCTATGGCTACTTGGGATAATTCTACTTTGGCTTGCATACCTGATTGGTTCTTGCCCCAATGGATAGGCATAGCTGGTGATTGTTCAATTAGTTCAATCATCTTATTGATAGGGATAGCACGACTACTTGCAGAATTACGACTAAACATTCTATGAGTCATTAATTCGCAGTTACCTGAGATATGCACAATACCATTTCGTCTAACCATTACAAATGAACTTGGAACGGTCACACAATAGACAGTAGTATTTTCTATAGAAGAAGTAAACTCATCTTTATCTCGTCTTAAAGAAATATAGTTAGTCTCTTTAAACTTTGATTTGTATAAACCAGAGTTATTTGTTCCATAGAATTTTAAATTCATGCTGTCATTATGTAGGTGAGCGAGTATCTGAACTTGTTCTGCAAATGTTTTTGAGGTGTTATTAAATTCTTGATTTGCTTGTGAGCCATCAGAATCTAATATCGCTTGTTTAACAAAAACATAACTGTGCATATCCATATACAATGCTTTTTTAGGTAATTTTTTAAAACCTAATTCATCATAACAATCGCTAGCCCAAGCTAAAGATTGAATTTTAATACTAGTACTACATTCATAATCACTTCTAGTAAATGGTATATTTAATGAATTAAGTAAATTAATTACACTATTGATTTTACGTTCCTTAGTAAAGTGGAAAATCATCTGATTACCATTGATAGTACCATCTGCGGCAAACCAAATCATTAAAGCAATTTCTTCCTTACTATAGTACTGGTTTCCTTTGTAAATGCCTGATTGCATTAATTGACATTGGATGTATTCATCTAGGAATCTGTCTGCAGTCCATACTTCAGCTACATAAGTGTTATTAGTAGTTCTCTTATTAACAAGAACTCTATGTTTATCAGTTACAGATAGGGATAGTTTATTTTTATCAAAATTAACCATCTTATGTGTGCCTGTATTTTCAATATAAGCTGTTGGAGTAACAAAGCTTATTTCATTGGTTCTTAAATCGTATTGAGCAACTTGAGCACCTAATTCTTTAGCTTTTTTAATACTAATAAAACTAGGGTCACTATCCCCAATACGGGCTAGGATTTCTGTTTTTGAATCAAAACAGTGGATAAATCGTGGATATTCAAGTTCAAACGTAGTAATACGTTGACCTGTATGGGTACTGATTGAATCAGTAATTACTTTGGCTTTAATCATAATGTTCCTTAGTGGTTTGGTGGTTGAAAATAAATTAGGTAGTATGTTTTGAAAGTATTTAATATATCTTTTGTTTATAGAAAATACTAATAAATAACATAGGTACGTTTATGGAGAATCCATCTAATAGTTTTGACCCAAAAGAGTTATCAAAAGATTGGTTTGAAACTAAAAAGTTTTTAGAGGACATTAAGCCAACAGGCTATCTTACTCTAGATAACAATTTTAATGAGCATATTCGTGCCGTGCTGAATTATAGAGTATATCAACCTTATTGTGAATCAGATACAACTGTTCCTACTGATCCAGGAACAGGTGAAACTAAGTTACCTACTGCGGTAAGTTTTATTGCTAAAAGTTCACCTACAGCCGTTAGTTTTATCGCAGAAAGTGCCCCTACTGCAGTTAGTTTTATTGCAGAAAGTAGTCCTAGCGCAGTTAGTTTTACTGCTGCAGATGATGATGACGGTGGTGGAAGGACTCTAGTAGCATATTGGAGTTCGTCTGATGCAATGCAAGAAAATACTATATCAAGAAATGGTGTAGTTCATATAAATAATACTGAACAAGTAGATGTACCTATTTCTAAAAAGTACACAAATAATATTAAAGCGCAATTAGCTTACTTAGATGAAATAGCAATGGGTTTACATACCCCACCTGTAAGAGATGGGTTTGGATTTACTGCTAAATTTAAAGGGCTATCACGCAGTTTTGGTTATGCGGTTAATGTTAGGTATCCTAATACATCAAAATATCTCAGGACACCTATAACAGCCTTAAGTAAAATGGATAACGATAGATATGAACCT
>ERZ501064.226-NODE-226-length-15201-cov-9.357982_pt1 | contig 15201 bp, 15 predicted proteins | sample MGYA00510851_ERZ501064 | MGnify/ENA primary metagenome ERZ501064 (study PRJEB25958, sample SAMN03398529) | human skin metagenome | study: EMG produced TPA metagenomics assembly of the Human Skin Microbiome Metagenome (human skin metagenome) data set. | reverse complement strand
TGCGGTCGGCGGAGATCGAGGCGCTCGACGCCCTCCCCGACGACGAGATCAAGGCCGCGCTGCAGGAATTGCCGGAAGACTTCCGGATGGCCGTCTACTACGCCGATGTGGAAGGCCTGCCGTACAAGGAGATCGCCGAGATCATGGACACCCCGATCGGTACCGTCATGTCCCGACTGCACCGCGGTCGCCGTCAGCTGCGCGAGCTGCTGGCCGACGTCGCGCGTGAGCGCGGGTTCAATCGTTCCGCACGTGCGGCGGCGGATGCGGAGGTGGCGCGATGAGCGACGTCGATCCGGAGCTGACCCAGCTCGACTGCTCGGCCGTCATCGCCGATGTCTGGCTCCTGCTGGACAACGAGTGCGACCAGAACGCCCGGGAACGACTCCAGGGCCATCTCGACTCCTGCCCGTCGTGCCTGGCGCACTACGGCATCGAACAGCAGCTCAAGGCGCTCGTCAACCGGAAGTGCGGCGGCGACCAGGCGCCGCAGAGCCTGCGCGACCGTCTGCGCATCGAGATCCGCAAGACCGTGATCGTGCACGAGGTCTCCGAATCCGATCGCTGATCGCGTCGAGAACACACCAAAAAGCCCGGGCGGCCTGTGAAGGCCGTACCCGGGCTTTTTGGCTTGCTCGCTCGCCGAGACCGCGTGGTGCGGTGATCAGGCGTTGGGGCGCTTGCCGTGGTTGGCAGCGTTCTTCTTACGAGCACGCTTCTTGCGTCCGCGCTTTCCCATGACGCATCTCCTTCATTGCGGGGCGGGCGCCGTGGGACCGGGCCCGCCGTGTACTGGTTCAGCTGTGCTGAGACAACCCTGGCATCGGCCGGGGAGGACATCCCTGGTGTCATCCGGGGAAGACATCCCTGGTGATCGGGACATCACAGTGTCTCAGGGATTCTCCCACGTACCAAAAACACCTCTGCTGACGCCCCCGGCACCGGGACCTCCGGGTACGACGCCGTGGGCTAATTTGGGTGCATGGCAGAAGACGTTGTGGCAGAGATCGTCGCGAGTGTCCTCGAGGTGCGCGTCGCCGCGGGGGAGCAGATCGAGGTCGGCGACACCCTGGTCCTGCTGGAGTCGATGAAGATGGAGATCCCCGTGCTGGCCGAGGAGCCGGGCACGCTCGCCGAGGTCAAGGTCGAGGTCGGCGACGTCATCCAGGCCGGCGATGTGATCGCCGTCTACGAGTAGTGAACCGGCCCCGGCCCGTCGTCGCCCCCGTGTCCTGAGATGTCCACCCTCTCCGACCTGCTCGCCGAACACACCACGCTGTCCGACTCGGCAGCCGCGCATCTGCAGCGCCTCGTCGCCGAATGGCAACTGCTTGCCGACCTCTCGTTCGCCGACCTCCTGTTGTCGGTGCGCACGGAGGCGGGCGCGGTCGTCACGGTCGCGCAATGCCGTCCCAACACGGCCTCGACGGTCTTCCCGACGGACGAGGTCGGCCGCGTCATCGACACCGAAGCACATCCACAGGTGTTGCGCGCCTTCACCTCCGCCCGCATCCTGCGCGACGAGGACCCCACCTGGTTCGGCGCGACGGCCATGCGGCAGGAAGCGGTTCCGGTCGGCTTCGACGGCGAGGTGATCGCCGTGGCGACCCGAGCTGTCGACCTCACCCACCCGCGCCTGCCGTCGCCGCTCGAACTCGCCTATCAGGACTCGGCCGACGATCTGTGCCAGATGGTCGCCGACGGCACGTTTCCGCACGAGGAGGGGAATCCGCGCGGGCTGTCGACGCCCCGCGCCGGCGACGGCTTCGTCCGTCTCGACGGACAGGGCCTCGTCACCTACACCAGCCCGAACGCGCTGTCGGCCTTCCACCGGATGGGGTGGACCGCCGAACTCAATCACACCCGCTTGTCCGACGTCGTCAAGCAACTCATCACCGAACCGTTCGAGGCCGACGACGTCGCACTGATGCTCGACATCGCGGCCGGCGTCGCCGAGATCCCGACCGGCCCCTACCGCGACATCGGGATGCGCGTGGAGGCAGACGCCCGCCGCGCGACGGCCCTGATCCGCGCCGTGCCGCTCCGTCCGCGGGGCGAGACGACCGGAACCGTCGTCCTGATCCGGGACGTCACCGAGGTCAAGCGACGCGACCGCGCACTCATCAGCAAAGACGCCACCATCCGCGAGATCCACCACCGGGTGAAGAACAACCTGCAGTCGGTCTCGGCGCTGTTGCGACTACAGGCGCGGCGCACGTCGAACTCCGATGCCCGCGAGGCGCTCAACGAGGCGGTGCGCCGAGTGGCCTCCATCGCGCTCGTCCACGAGTTGTTGTCGGGCAGCGTGGACGAGGAGGTCGACCTCGACGAGGTCGTCGATCGTCTGGTCCCGATCCTGGTCGATGTCGCGTCGGGGGAGGCGAGGGTGGCTGTGCGCCATCGCGATCGGCTCGGCGTGCTGACCGCCGAACTCGCGATGCCGCTGGTGATGGTCCTCACCGAACTCATCCAGAACGCGATCGAACACGGCTTCGACGGCGCGCCGCACGATGACGCCGAGATCGCGGTCGTCGCCGAACGGGATGTGCGCGGCCTTCGAATAGCGGTCCGCGACAACGGTTCCGGTCTTCCGGAGCATTTCGATCTGGCCACGTCCGACCATCTCGGCCTGCAGATCGTCAAGACCTTGGTGTCCATCGAACTGGGCGGTGAACTCGATGTCCGGTCCAATCCGGGTGGCCCGGGGACCGAAGTGGGTGTCTACATTCCGCTGCGCTCGTGAGCCGTGGTCGCGGACCGCATTGTCTGACCGCGGTTTCCGCCGGACAGTGGGGACGAGTGCACGAAAAAACCCGGCCGTGGCCGGGTTTCTTCGAGTCCGGGACGACGCCGGCCGTCGAGGCCTAGACGCTGCTCCGGGTACGCGTACGTGCGGTACGGCGCTTGAGTGCGCGTCGCTCGTCCTCGCTCATGCCGCCCCACACTCCGGCATCCTGGCCGGACTCGAGGGCCCACGACAGGCAGTCGGCGGTGACGGGGCACCGCGCGCAGACGAGCTTCGCGTCGGCGACCTGTGCGATGGCCGGGCCGCTGGTCCCCACGGGGAAGAACAGTTCCGGATCCTCGTCGCGACAGATGGCCTTGTGACGCCAGTCCATTCCACTACTCCTTCGGGCGCGTTCGCACCACTCGATCGTCTTGCTGGTGATTGTCGGCTGTAACTCTCAGTTCACGCGGCGCACCAAATGTTTCCGCGTTGTTGCTTGTGAATACTTTCACGAATCGGGCCGAAGTCAATGGGTTTGCTTCACACGTGGGCAACATCACGTCACCCGCCTAGCACTCCGGTCGCGGACTCCCGAAGGGGGGTCCGGGCACTTTGTCTCACGGCCTTGTTGTAGCCTACGCGTCTCGCGGCGGTACTGTCGACGACTTTCTGCAGGTCGCGACCCCGTCGCCGGTGAAAAACGCTCGTGACGTGGCCGGACGCCGAGGGTATTGTTCACCACATGCGCCGACGATGTTGATCCACACCGCCCCGGCGGCCCCACCGCAGGCTGACAGCCGCGGCGGTGGGCTCCGCCCTCCTCGAAGACCTCATCCCGCTCTACCCGCTGTACGCCGTCCTCTTCGCCGACCCCGGGATTCCGGGCGCCGGGCTCGGGCCCGCCGAGATCTCGGCGCTGTTCGTGATCTGGTCGGTGTCGTCGGTGATCGTCGAGGTCCCCACCGGTGTGCTGGCCGACCGCGTGTCCCGACGGAAGCTGCTGGTCGCCGGTCCGCTGATCACCGCGTCGGGTTTCGCGCTGTGGACGGTGGCGCCGTCGTTCGTCGCCTTCGCTGCCGGATTCGTCCTGTGGGCCCTCGGTGGAGCGTTGCGGTCCGGCACGACACAGGCGCTGGTCTACGACGAGCTGAACCGGCTGGGGCGCTCGCATGACTACGCCCGACTGACCGGGCTCATGCGGGCGGCCGGGGCCATCGGAGTGATCGGCGGCACCGCGGCGGCCGCACCGTTGTTCGCGTGGGGCGGTTACGACGCCGCGGGCGCCGCCAGCGTCGTCGCCTGCGTGTTGTGTTCGGTGATGTCGGCGATGCTGCCCGAGGGTCGAGAGGCCGCCGCCGATCCACCGGAACCCGAGGACGCGGACCCCGACCTCGGTTGGCGGGAGATCGTCCGCCACGGCTGGGGCTCGGTGCGGACGCAGCCGGTCGCACGGCGCATGTTGCTGCTGGGTGTGGCGCTGACCTGGGTCGCGGCGCTCGACGAGTATCTCCCGTTGCTGATCGCGTCGTTCGTGGTCGACGCCGCCGCCGAGCCCGATCCGGCGGCGGTCGCGCTGCTGATGATCGTGGTGTCGGCCGGTGACATCGGCGGCGCGCTCGCGGCGGGGCGGTTCCGGTCGGTCGACGCGATCGGGCCGGCGGTGGGGGTGGGCGCGGTCGTGCTCATCGGGTCGGCGCTGTGGGGGCACCCGGTGGGCGCCGCGGGCGTCGCGACGGCGTTCGGGATCCTGGGGTGGGCGCGGGTCGTGGCCGACGCCGAGCTGCAGGACCATCTGAGTTCGGCATCGCGGGCCACCGTCACCTCGCTGGCCGGGATGGGCGAGGAGGTGGTCGCGATCCTGGCCTTCGCCGGCTGGGCGCTGGGGTCGACATGGCTGGGTCCGGCCGGGCTCTTCGCGGCGGCGGCGCTGCCCTACGTCGTGATGTCGGCGGTGCTGATCGGCGGTGCGATGACCGTGAGGGCGTCGCGGCGATGACGAAAACGTATGTCGCGGAACGCCCCGATGTAATCGCCGTCCATCTGTACGTCGATCGGGGCCTCCGCGCGGAAGCACACCTCGTCGACGTCGTCATCCCGAAAGAGGTGGCGTGCCTTGGGATCTGCCTGTGACAGGAGTCGCGTCGCCAGTGGGAGGTTACGGAACACGCCGGTGGAGGTCGCCACGAACACCCCGAGGCCGGTGTGGAAACCGGTGCCGGGGTTGGTGCGGATCTCGCGCGGTCCGAGATAGGTCCACGGGCTGGTGTTGGACACGAAACCGTAACGCGCGCCGACGATCCGGTCCCGGCCGGGGATCTCGACGTCGAACGTGGCCGACGAACCGGACTGCTTCAGGAAGCTGGTGATCGTGGTCCACAGGTATCGGGCCGGCGTCGCGGTCTTGCCCGCGTGCCGCTTGTCCTCCATCGCGTGGATGACGACCGCGTCCATGCCCATGCCCGTGTTGAACAGGAACCAGCGGTCATCGGTGTGGCCGAGTCCGATCCGGCGACTCTGTCCCGCGTCGAGGAGGGTGATGATCTGCTGTGTCGCGAGCAGCGGGTCGGGATCGATCCCCAGCGTGCGGGCGAAGACGTTGGCGCTACCGCCGGGGATCACGGCCAGGGCGGGCCGCCGCCGGTCGGGATCGCTGCTCGACGGCGGGTCGAGCAGTCCGTTGGCGGCCTCGTTCACCGATCCGTCGCCGCCGTGCACGATGACGGTGTCGAAGTCCTGGGCCGCGGCGCGCGCGGCGAGCTCGAACGCATGCCCGCGGTGCGTGGTGAGTTCGACGTCGAGGTGGAAATGCGCGCTCAGGGTGTGCGCCAGCGCGTCGCGGCCGGCCGGACTGGTCGCGGTGGCGAACGGGTTGACGATCAGCATGACACGCACGACACCCGAGGATATGGGGTCGTCGCCGCCCGCGCGTAATCGCGCGGATGTGTACGGCGCCATCGCTCCGGTGCGCACACCCGCGGAGGTCCGCGCGAGAGGACCAAATATCCTGGGACGGTGAGCACCGAGAACGGCCGTCCGGAGTCCGACACCGATCCGTCGGTGACCCCGCGCCAGATCAAGATCGCGGGTGCGGTGACCACGCTGCAGGGGCTGGCCGGTGTTGCGGTCGCGGTGATCCTGGTGGTGCGCGGCCTGGCCGGGCACGAGGAGACCACCATCAGCGGCTACGGCACCGCGGCCTGGTTCGGCATCATCGGCGGGGGAGTGCTGGTCGGCGGTCTGGCGCTGCTCTCGGGGCGGCGGTGGGGACGCTCGATCGCCATGGTGGCGCAGATCCTGCTGCTGCCGGTGGCGTATTACCTGTTCACGAGCGGATGGCCGGTGTTCGGCGTGCCGCTGGCACTCGCGGCGCTCGCGGTCCTGGTGATGCTGTTCAGTCCGGCGTCCATGAGGTGGCTCGCCGACGAACTCGAACCCGAGCGCTGACATCCTCCTCCGGCCGGTTCTCCTCCGTCCGGGTACGCCGCGCAGCCGAGGTGGACTCTCATCCGACGATCCACGCCCGGGCGGTCGTACAGTAGGGCGCATGACGCGCATCCTCGCGATTGCCAATCAGAAGGGTGGGGTCGCCAAGACCACCACGGTGGAGTCCCTCGGTGCCGCCCTCGCCGATCTCGACGTCTCGGTCCTCGTCGTCGATCTCGACCCGCAAGGGTGTCTCACCTTCTCGCTCGGGCACGATCCCGATCAGCTCACCTCCTCGGTCCACGACGTGTTGCTCGGTGACGAGGAGATCGCCGATGTCCTGCTCGACACCGAGGACAAGGTCACCTTGCTGCCGGCGACCATCGACCTGGCCGGCGCCGAGGCGCTGCTGTTGATGCGCCCGGGGCGGGAGTATGCCCTCAAGCGTGCACTCGCGGAGGTGAGCGAGGACTTCGACGTCGTGATCGTCGACTGCCCGCCGTCGCTCGGCGTCCTCACGCTGAACGGTCTCACCGCGGCGGACGAGGTGATCGTGCCGCTGCAGTGCGAGACGCTCGCCCATCGCGGCGTCGGACAGTTGTTGCGCACGGTCCGGGAGGTCCAGCAGATCACCAACCCGAACCTCACGATGTTGGGTGCGGTGGCCACCCTCTTCGACGCCCGGACCACGCACAGCCGCGACGTTCTCGCCGACGTCGCCGATCGGTACGACCTGCCGGTGCTCGAGCCGCCCATTCCGCGCACAGTGCGTTTCGCCGAGGCCTCCGCCTCCGGGACGTCGGTCATGCGGGGCCGAAAGAACAAGGGCGCGACGGCATATCGCGCGCTCGCCGAGAATCTGTGGAAGCACTGGGAGGCGGGCGCCGAGGTCGGCACCTTCGAGGTCTGAGTCGGGTCTGAGGTCCGGGGGGCCGTGGGGGTCAGCCCGGACCGAAGGCCTCGATCCGGGGTCCGTGCTGTTCGACGACGATGTCGCCGAGGACACGCAGACTCACCACGGGCGCGGCCGGTTCGCTCCGGGCGAGCGGGATGGACCGGATCTCCCGGCCGGTCGCGACGTCGCGGACGCTGATCCCGGTGGTACTCGGCAGCAGGAGTTGTCCCGCCATCATCTGGCCGGGTCCCAATGTGCCGGGGACCTGGTAGATCGGATTCAGTGTCTGGGCATTCAGGACGACGGTCGCCTTCCCGGTCCAGTAGGTGACGATCCCGTCGGAGGAGATCGGGGCGCTGCCGGCGGGTGGCGTCGAGTCGCCTGCGACGGTGTTGGTCCCCGCCGCGTTCGCGTCGGTGTCGAACCGGCGGATCGCCGGCCCGCTCTCGGCGTCGAACGTGGGCGGTTCGGCCGGTGCGGCGCCACCGTCGTACACGGCGATCCCCGACGACGACATCGCGATGACCACGGGCGGCGGTCCGCTCACGTCGCCGGTGATGAGGGTCGACCCGTACTGTTCGACCTTCTCGTCGTCGCCGAGTACCGCGCCGAGGACCGTGAGCCGATACCCGGGGTCGTCGGCGCAGCGTTCGACGACGGCCACGCGATCTCCCGACACCACCGACGAGAACAGCTCGCAGTCGACGCGATCGGGCGCGTCCTCCGGTCGGACCGGCGCCTCGACCCGGCCGTATTCGATTCCGCGAACGAGATTGGAACCCCAGGTCTCCATCCGGCGGGGGCCCTGCGCGACGACGTACCCCGAGTCGGTCGCGAGCCGGACCTCCGGGTCGGCGTCGCTGGTGCGGGCGCCCTTCCGGCTGCCGGTGCCCGCATCGAGAGCGGTCACCTCCGAGCAACCGCGGCTGTTGCGGTACACGGCCAGCGCCATATCGGCGCTCCCGGTCCAGGCGGTACCGACCGCACACAGGTCGAGATCGCGGCTGTACGACCAGAGTTCGCGACCGGTGGCCGGGTCGTGCCCGACGACCCGTCCGCCGTTCCCGGTGACGACGGCGGAGGTGCCGATCGCCGGGGCGCGGGTGGCGTCGGAGTCGGCCCGCCAGCGTGCGACGAAACTCGCGGGCACAGACTGTGCCGGCTGCACCGCGGCGGGTTCGGCCGCGGCCGGCACGCTCACGGTGTGGCGAACCGGGCTGAGGGCCCAGGCGGTGACGCACAGGGCCGCGACGACGACCACGATGGCCGCGGTGACCGCGAGATCGATCGGGCGGCGCCGTTCGGGCCTGACTCGTGCCACGCGGGTCAGCCGGTGGTCAGTCGGCGACAGCTGCTGTGGACTCCGGCGCGCCGGCGTCGGACGCGGCGGTCTGCTCGCCGGCGGGCTTGCGGTTGGCGCCACCCCGACGGCGACGACGGCGACGCGGCTTCGCGGTGCCGTCACCGGCGGAGGTGTCGCTGCCGGACTCGGTCGTCGTGGTCTCGGTTGTCGTGGTCTCGGCGGCCGATTCGGTGGACGTCCCATTGGCGTCCGTTTGTCCGCCCCGGGTGCGACGGCGGGTGCGGGTCGAGCGCTTGCGCGGCTCGCGGTCCGCGCGCGTCTCCCGGGTCTCGTCGGGGTCGCGCGGCGGCTTGGCGGCGGCGATCCGGCCCGTCTTCGACTCGTCGATCGACAGGTCCGACCGGAGGTGTTCCGACGTCGAGTAGGTCTCCGGCGGATCGGGGATACCGAGGTTCAGCGCCTTGTCGATGAGCTCCCAGCGGTGCAGCTCGTCCCAGTCGACGAGGGTCACCGCGATGCCCGTGCGCCCGGCGCGACCGGTACGGCCGATGCGGTGCACGTAGGTCTTGTCGTCTTCGGGGCACTGGTAGTTGATGACATGGGTGACGTCGTCGATGTCGATGCCGCGGGCGGCCACGTCGGTGGCGACCAGCACGTCGATGGTGCCGTCGCGGAACCGCTTGAGCGCCTTCTCGCGGGCGACCTGGCCGAGATCGCCGTGGACCGCGCCGACCTTGAAGCCGCGCTCGGCGAGGTCGTCGGCGACCTTCTGCGCGGTGCGCTTGGTGCGGGTGAAGATCATCGTGGCGCCGCGACCCTCGGCCTGCAGGATGCGGGCGACGAGTTCGGCCTTGTCCAGCGCGTGCGCCCGGTAGGCGTACTGCTTGGTGCGGTCGTGGACCGCGGAGTCGTTGGCGTTCTCGGCCCGGATGTGGGTCGGCCGGTTCAGGAACGTGCGGGCCAGGGTGACGATCGGACCGGGCATGGTCGCCGAGAACAGCATCGTCTGACGAGGCGCCGGCAATGCGGACATGATGCGCTCGATGTCGGGCAGGAAGCCGAGGTCGAGCATCTCGTCGGCCTCGTCGAGGACCAGGATCGACACCTTGCCGAGGACGAGGTGGCCCTGCTGGGCGAGGTCGAGGAGCCGGCCCGGGGTGCCGACCACGACGTCGACGCCGGACTGCAGTTCGGCGATCTGCGACTCGTAGGGACGGCCACCGTAGATCGAGGTGACCTTCAGCGGTCGCTTCGTCCCATCGGCCAGGGTCACCTCGAGCGACGGCGCCGCCACCTGGAGATCGCCGGTCACCTGCACGCACAGCTCGCGCGTGGGCACGATGATCAGCGCGCGGGGCGTGGTGTCCAGCGGACGGACCCCGGACTCCTCGGCATGGGCGAGCCGGTGCAGCAGCGGGATGCCGAAACCGAAGGTCTTGCCCATGCCGGTGCGGGCCTGGCCGATGAGGTCGTGGCCTTCGAGCGCCAGCGGCAGGGTCAGTTCCTGGATCGCGAAGGTGTGGGTCTTGCCGTCTGCGGCGAGGGCCGAGACGATACGGTCGTCGACGCCGAGCTCGGCGAAGGTGGGGGCGGTGTGGGTGTCGTCGACGATGGTCGTCTGCACGGCGGAATCGCTCATGTGCGGTTGTGTGCCTTTCTGGGCCGGTCTGCGCGCGATGTGTTTCGGTGCGCGCACGGAGAAGGCTCGAAAGTGCACGCGCATATGTCGTAGTGGCACCGGGGATGTGACCGGGTATCGCGAGGAACTCGCAGTTCGGCGAGCAACGCCGTCGTCACATCCACACGCTCGCGCCGGCGAGCACGCGCTCCACGCGCAGCTCAGCGGGCAAGCGACGGGGGGTCCCGTCGGAGTGCACCGCCGTCGAGTGTACTTGGTGCCCCGCGGCGGCCCGCTACCATCACCTCATGGCGCCTGCATCCGACCCGTCCGAGTCGACCCCGTCACCTGCGACGTCCACCTCGGTGGCGTCGGCCGAGATGCGGGATTCGGCGATCGGGAAGCTGTTCGCCGTGCTGCTCGCCGGCGAGTTCGCCGCGTTCCACCGGCTCATCGAGGAGTCGGCGATGGCGCCGGATGTGCCCAGCCGCATCGCGATCGCCCGGATGGCGGCCTCCGAGGTCGGCCACTTCGACCGGCTCGCCGAGCGGGTGGAGGCGATGACCGGCCTCGGCGCCGCGGAAGCCGTCGAGCGCTACCGTTCGGTGTTCGATCAGTATCACCGCGCGACGACGCCGAAGACCTGGTACGAGGCGCTGGTCAAGGCGTATGTCGGCGACGGACTCGCGGCCGACTTCTACGCCGAGCTCTCCGACATGCTGCCGCCGGACTCGCAGGCCGTGATGGCCGAGGTGATGTCGGAAACCGCCAACTCCCAGTTCGCCCGTGACCAGGTCCGGGCGGCCGTCGAGGCCGACCCGTCGATCAAATCGGCCCTGGTGCTGTGGGGCCGCCGGCTACTCGGCGAGGCCATCACCCATGCGCAGTGGGTTCTCGCCGCCGAGGAAGAGGTCACCGATCTGCTCTTCGCCGGGGCCAGTTCGCTGACCGGCGTCGCCGGGTTCTTCGACGTCGTCGCCGGCAAACACGCCGAGCGGATGGCCGACCTCGGCCTCGCCTGAGCCGGACCTGACCACGGCGGAGTCGGCCGACGGTGTTTCGCTCTGAGCGGAGTGGCTGTCCCGCCGCACCCCGGCTGCACTAGCCTTGTGCGGCAAGCGTTGACAGACACCGAGGAGGGCGGCACATGGCCGTGGAAGTGAAGATCGGCATCACCGACAGCCCGCGGGAGCTGACCATCGCGTCGACCCTGACCAGCGACAAGGCCTTCGCCGAGGTCGAGGCGGCACTGGGTGGCAAGCAGCAGCTGTTGTCCCTCGTGGACGACAAGGGCGCCCGCTACCTCATCCCGGTCACCAAGATCGCCTATGTCGAGGTGGGTGCGTCGGAGAACCGCCGCGTCGGATTCGGTTCCTGACGGGCGGCATAACCAGATCGACGAGAAGGGGCCTGTACGCCGGATGGCGTGCAGGCCCCTTCTCGTGCCGCAAGTGGTTCAGGCGGTGCCGTTGACAGTCGGCCCGCTCGGCTCGCTCCCGGCGCCGGTCGCATCCGGCTGCGCGTCGGCCACACTCGGCTCGACAACCGGCTGCGCGTCAGCCGACGCCGTCTGTCGCGGGAAGTGCGACAACCCGCCCCAGAGGAGGGCGACCGTGGTGTCCACGGCGGTCTGCTTGTCGACCGGGCGCTTGGCCTCGAGCCAGTAGCGGGCGTTGACCTGGCTGGCACCGACGAGCCCCGACGCGAGCATCCGCGAACGGTACGGATCGAGACCGGAATCGTGCATGACCAGGCCGTACACGGCGTCGACGCACGCCTCGGTCGCGCCCTCCACCCGGCGGATGACGGCGGGATCGGAGGCGTCGGAGGAGAAGATCAACCGGTAGCCCGAGTTGTCCTGATCGATGAAGTCGAAGAAGGCCTGGACCGCGGCACGGACGCGCTTGAGGTTGTCGGTGGTCGTCCGCAGGGCGGTGTTGACGTCGCTGACCAGCTTCTCGGCGTGGCTGTCCACGACCGCGATGTAGAGGTCGAGCTTCGACGGGAAGTGTTGATACAGAACGGGTTTGCTCACTCCCGCGTGCACCGCGATCTCATCCATGCCGGCCGCGTGGTAGCCGCGTTCGACGAAGATCTCACTGGCCGCGTCGAGCAACTGCATACGTCGTGCGCTGCGCGGCAGGCGAGTGCTGCGGCCGGGCACGGCGGACGCGTTGGTTGCGGTCGACATGCCCAAGAGAGTACTCGGCGGAGCTTCCTGCGCAGTATCGGTGGTCTGCTGTGAGAAAGTTGACCGGTGAGCCGCACAGAGGACGGTGGCCCCGGGTCCGAGCGTGGCCGGGTGCGTGCCAAGGATGTCGGCCCGAGATCGTCGGGACGCCCCAGACCGGACCAGCCGCTACGAGCGCGCTGGGACCCGACCGACGACAGCGGACGTCCCCGCGTCGACCGCGATGCCCAGCCGGAATACAAGAAGCAGTCGGCGCTCGGGCGGTTCGTCTCGACCTATGGGTGGCGTGCCTATGCGATCCCGGTGCTCACGATCCTGACGATCGCGCTGATCGTCGTCACCATCCGGGACGGCCGGACCGATGCGCTCGAGCCGGCGGCGGCCGCCAGCCCCGACTCCGCGGCGCGCAACACCGACATCAGCAAGGAGACCCGCCCGATCGGTGCCCCCACCGGCGACATCCAGGCGGCCGCGCTGCCCGCCGGGACGCTGCCCCAGGGCGGCCCGTTCACCGACCGGGCCCGCAAGACGTTCCGGGTCCTGCGCGGCGGCGGTCCGCCCGTCGGCACCGGCGGGCAGGTGTACACCTACACGGTGGAGGTGGAGAACGGCCTCAACCCGCAGGACTACGGCGGTGACCCGACCTTCGCGAAGATGGTGGACACGACGCTCGCCAACCCGCGCAGCTGGATCGGCGACGGCCGCGTGTCCTTCCGCCGTGTCGACCGCGGCGAACCCGACCTCCGCATCTCGCTCACCTCGACCGGCACCACCCGCGAGTTGTGCGGCTACCAGATCCGCCTGGAGACCTCGTGCTATTACCCGCCGCAGGCGCGGGTAACGCTGAACGAAGCCCGATGGGTGCGCGGTGCGCTGTCCTATCAGGGTGACGACGTCGCCTACCGGCAGTACCTCATCAACCACGAGGTCGGTCACGGCATCGGCTACGAGGCGCACGAGGCGTGCCGCGAGGACGGCGCGCTCGCGCCGATCATGATGCAGCAGTCCTTCGGCGTCGCGAACTCCGAGATCATGGCTCTCGACCCACAGATGAAGGCCAACCGGACCTTCGTGTGCCGTCCCAATCCCTGGCCGTTCCCCACCCGCTGACCGGGAATGCCGCCGCGGACTCATCCGTTGTGCCGGGGGTACGTAGTCAGCCCGAACAATGGAGGCGTTCGTGTCATCGCAAGGGTCGCCCACAGGGTCGCTGCCGCCGCTGGTGGAACCGGCCGCGGAACTGAGCAACGAAGAGGTGGCCCGCTACAGCCGTCACCTGATCATCCCGGACGTGGGGATGGACGGTCAGAAGCGTCTGAAGAACGCCAAGGTGCTGGTGATCGGCGCCGGCGGACTGGGTTCGCCGACACTGCTGTACCTCGCTGCGGCGGGGGTCGGGACGATCGGCATCGTCGAGTTCGACATCGTCGACGAATCCAACCTGCAGCGCCAGGTCATCCACGGCCAGTCCGACATCGGCCGGCCCAAGGCCGAGAGCGCGCGGGACTCCATCCTGGAGATCAACCCCTTCGTCACCGTCAACCTGCATGACCAGCGGCTCGAGCCCGAGGGTGCGATCGAACTGTTCTCGCAGTACGACCTCATCCTCGACGGCACCGACAACTTCGCGACCCGGTACCTGGTCAACGACGCCGCGGTCCTCGCGCACAAGCCCTACGTGTGGGGGTCGATCTACCGCTTCGAGGGTCAGGCCTCGGTCTTCTGGGAGGACGCCCCCGACGGCCGCGGGCTCAACTACCGCGACCTCTACCCGCAGGCACCGCCGCCCGGGATGGTGCCGTCCTGCGCCGAAGGCGGTGTACTCGGCATCCTCTGCGCCTCGATCGGATCGATCATGGGCACCGAGGCCATCAAGCTGATCTGTGGGATCGGCGAGCCCCTCCTCGGTCGACTCATGGTGTACGACGCCCTCGACATGACCTACCGGACCATCAAGATCCGCAAGGATCCGGAGGGTGAGCGGATCGCCGGTCTCATCGACTACGACGACTTCTGCGGTGTCGTCTCCTCGGAGGCGTCCGACGCCGCCGCGGGGTCGACGCTGACCGCCGTCGAACTCAAGCAGAAGATCGACGCGGGCGAGAAGCTGGCGATCATCGACGTCCGGGAGCCCGTCGAATGGGACATCGTCCGCATCGACGGCGCGACCCTCATCCCGAAGGGCGACATCCTCTCCGGCGAGGGTCTCGCCAAGGTGCCGCAGGACCGGCCCACCGTGCTCTACTGCAAGACCGGCATCCGGTCCGCCGAGGCGCTCGCTGCGCTGAAGCGAGCCGGTTTCGCCGACGCCACGCACCTGCAGGGCGGCGTGACCGCGTGGGCGAACCAGGTCGACAAGACGTTGCCGGTCTACTGAGCCCGGTCATCGATCCGCACGTCGGTGCGGGTGGTTGCCGCGTGCCTTCCGGAAACGGACAACCGCGCTCGGTAATCTGGCCGACGTGAACACCGTCGAGCCGCCCGAACACGTGTTGAACACGTTCGGGCTCACCGCCCACCCGCCCATCGCGATGGGGGAATCGTGGGTCGGCGGGTGGCGTGTCGGCGAAGTCGTGCTCTCACTGGTCCCCGACCACGCGCGCGCCGCGTGGTCGGCGTCGGTGCGCGAATCCCTGTTCGTGGAGGGGATGCGCATCGCGCGTCCGTTCCGCGCCACCGACGGCCGGTATGTGGTGTCGGGCTGGCGGGCCGACACCTACATCGCCGGGACGCCCGAACCACGGCACGACGAGGTCGTCCTGGTCGCCGACCGGCTGCACGAGGCGACCGCCTCGCTCGAACGGCCCCGGTTCCTGCTGCAGCCGCCTGCTCCGCCGCACACCGACGTCGACGTGTTCACCGCGGCCGATCGTGCCGCCTGGGAGGACGTCCCGCTGCGCTCGGCCCGGGCCGCCGGTATGGCCGAGCCGACCGCACCCGACGGTGTGCAGAGCGTCGACATGCTGAAAACCCTTGCGAAGCTTCGTAAGCCGGTGGATCTGCCGTCTCAGGTCGTGCACGGTGACCTCTTCGGCACGGTGCT
>ERZ501064.225-NODE-225-length-15297-cov-8.399095_pt1 | contig 15297 bp, 12 predicted proteins | sample MGYA00510851_ERZ501064 | MGnify/ENA primary metagenome ERZ501064 (study PRJEB25958, sample SAMN03398529) | human skin metagenome | study: EMG produced TPA metagenomics assembly of the Human Skin Microbiome Metagenome (human skin metagenome) data set. | reverse complement strand
TGAGGAGGCCGGAGCTTGCGGAGGCCGTCACGAAGGGTCTTGGTGAGATGCGTCGCCAACCCTTCGTGGCTCGTCGCTTGCGCTCCTCGCACCTCAGGGAGCAGAGGGGGGCATCGCTTGCACAACATAGACCAGCGGTTTGTTGTTCTTTCGTTTTGGGGAGCAATGGTTTGCGGGACTCTCGGATTGAGGGAGCGGAAACAGGCGCGCACACGCGTGAACGGTGGGTGGCGAGCCGGGGCGCGGCGGGCGAACTACAGTGAGTTGGTGCGATCGGCCGGACGAAGGGTAGTGGTGTGACGCGGGTGGCTCGTTGGCTCGGCGTCCTGCTCGCCGTCCTGGTCGTCGTGACCGGATGCGTGGACAACGAGGCGCGGGAGCGCGCCGGTCAGGTCGTGCCGATCGACGTCGACGTCGCGACGGTGCCGGAGATCGCCGCGCTGGTCCCACCGGAGATCGCGCGCACCGGACGCCTGATCGTCGGGGTCAACATCCCGTACCAGCCGAATGAGTTCAAGGACGCATCGGGAAAGATCATCGGCTACGACGTCGACCTGATGAACGCCGTCGGCAAGGTGCTCGGACTCGTACCCGATTACAAGGAGTCCCAGTTCGACACCATCATCCCCTCGGTGCAGGCCGGGACCTACCAGCTGGGGATGTCGTCGTTCACCGACACCCTCGAGCGCGAGAAGCAGGTCGACTTCGTGACCTACTACAGCGCGGGCGTGCAGTGGGCGCAGGCGAGCGACAACGACGACGAGATCGACCCCGACAACGCCTGCGGGCTCCGGGTCGCGGTGCAGACCACCACCTACGAGGACACCGACGAGGTTCCCGCCAAGAGCGCGGCGTGTGTCGCTGCGGGGAAACCGGCGATCGACAAGGTCCGGTTCGACAGCCAGGACGAGGCCGTCAACGCACTGATCCTGGGTCGGGTGGACGCGATGTCGGCCGACTCGCCGGTCACGGCCTACGCGATCAAACGCACCGACGACCGTCTGAAGCCCGCCGGCGGGGTCTTCGACTCCGCGCCGTACGGGTGGCCGGTGCGGAAGGGCTCACCGCTCGCGCCCGCACTGCAGCGGGCCGTGCAGTACCTGATGGACAACGGACAGTACGAAGAGATCGCGGCCAACTGGGGCCTCGAGGAGGGCATGATCGATGTCTCCGTCATCAACGGCGCGGTGAGCTGACATGACGTCACCGCACAGCACCGCCGCCTCCCCGCCGGGCGAACCCGAACCGATCCAGGCGGTTCCGCTCCGTCGTCCCGGACAGTGGGTCGCGGCGGTGATCATCATCGTGTTGGGCGCACTGTTCGTCTACGGTGCCGCCACCAACGAGGCCTACAGCTGGGGCACGTACGGCAACTATCTCTTCGACTCGCGAATCCTGTCGGGGGTCGGTTACACGCTCGCTTTGACCCTGCTGTCGATGACCATCGCCATCGTGCTCGGCGTCGTCCTCGCGATCATGCGGTTGAGCCCGAACCCGGTGTTGCGCGGCACATCGTGGGTGTATCTGTGGATCTTCCGCGGCACCCCCGTGTATGTGCAGCTGGTCTTCTGGGGCCTGTTCCCGGCGATCTACAAGCAGATCGACCTCGGCATACCGTTCGTGCACCAGTTCGTGTCGCTCGACATCCAGACGCTCAACGCCGCGTTCCTCTTCGCGGTCATCGGACTCGGCCTGAACGAGGCCGCGTACATGGCCGAGATCGTCCGCGCCGGTGTGTCCTCGGTCGGTGAGGGACAGACCGAGGCGTCGGTGGCACTGGGTATGTCGTGGGCGCAGACCATGCGACGAACGGTGCTGCCCCAGGCCATGCGGGTGATCATCCCGCCCACCGGCAACGAGCTGATCAGCATGCTCAAGACCACGAGCCTGGTGGCGGCGGTGCCGCTCACCCTCGACCTCTACGGACGACAGCGGGACATCTCGGGCGTGATCTTCGAGCCGATCCCGCTGCTTCTCGTCGCGTCCACGTGGTACCTCGTCATCACCAGTGTCCTGATGGTGGGCCAGTACTACGTGGAGCGCTACTACGCGAAGGGCGCGACCCGGCAGCTCACGGCGCGGCAACTCAAGACGATGGCCGACGGCGCGGCCACGGCGCCCGGCGGCGCCGCCGGGCCGGCAGGGGGAGAGAAGGCATGAGTCCCGCAGAAGACACGGCCGCACCGGCCGCCGGCGGATCGCCGCCGCCGATGGTGGTGGCCGACCGGGTCTGCAAGAGCTTCGGTTCGGTCCAGGTCCTCAAGGGGATCTCGCTGGAGGTGGCGCGCGGCGAGGTGCTGTGTCTCATCGGTCCGTCGGGATCGGGGAAGTCCACGTTTCTCCGCTGTGTGAACCACCTCGAAGTCGTCAACGCCGGCCGGCTCTACGTCGACGGTGATCTGATCGGCTACCGGGAACGCAACGGCAAGCTCCACGAGATGAGTGCCAAGGACGCGGCGACCCAGCGACGCGACATCGGCATGGTGTTCCAGCATTTCAATCTGTTCCCGCACCGCACGGCCCTCGAGAACGTGATCGAGGCGCCGATGCAGGTGAAGCGTCAGTCGCGTTCGGAGGCGGTCGACAAAGCCCGCTACCTGCTGGACCGGGTCGGCCTGTCCGACCGGGCCGACGCCTATCCGGCCCAGCTGTCGGGTGGCCAGCAGCAGCGTGTCGCCATCGCGCGTGCGCTCGCGATGGACCCCAAACTCATGTTGTTCGACGAACCCACCTCGGCGCTCGACCCCGAACTCGTCGGCGATGTACTGAAGGTGATGCGTGAGCTGGCTGCGTCGGGCATGACCATGCTGGTCGTCACGCACGAGATGGGTTTTGCCCGGGAGGTCGCCGACCAGCTCGTGTTCATGGACGGCGGCGTCGTCGTGGAGAAGGGGAACCCTCGTCAGGTCCTCGCCGATCCGAGAGAACAGCGCACCCGGGAGTTCTTGTCGAAGCTGCTGTGAGCGCCGCTAGTCGGGCTTGTGGCTGCAGAAGATGGCTGTTCCCGGGAAGTAGCTGCCGCGCAACGGGCTCCATTGCCCCCAGGTGCGGTCGAAACCGTCCGGCCACTCGGGTTCGATGATGTCGTCGAGAACGAACCCGGCGGCCCGGAGTTCGCGAACACGGTCACCGATGGTGCGGTGGTGCTCGACGTAGGTCAACGTTCCGTCGGCATCGGTCTCGGTGTACGGCGTGCGGTTGAAATAGGGGATCCGTACGGTCAGGCCCTCCGGCCCGGGATCGTCGAGGAACATCCAGCGCATCGGGTGATTGACGGCGAAAACCCAACGCCCACCGGGTTTCAGGACCCGTGCGACCTCGCTCATCACGCCGGCCGAGTCGGCGACGAACGGTACCGCGCCGAAGGCCGAACACGCGGCGTCGAACGACGCGGACGCGAAGGGCAGGGTCTCGGCGGTCGCCTGGACGAGCGGGACACGCACGCCTTCCGCCGCCATCGCGTCGAGTCCGATGCCCAGCATCCGCCGCGACAGGTCGACGCCGACTGCGCGCGCGCCGTGCGCGGCCAGCCATCGGGCGCAGGGCGCCGAACCGCAGCCGATCTCGAGGATGTCCTGGTCCTCGATGTCCCCCAGGAGCCGAACATCGGCCTCGCGTAGACCCTCCGGACACCACACGAAATCTCCGCCCGCGGCATGGGCACCGAGGAAGTCGCCGTGCTCGACGTGATAGTTCTCCGCGTCGTGATCCCACCACCACCGGCTGGCACGGTCACTGGTCGCGGAGTCGACCTCGCCGAGGATCCTCGGGGGACGGCTCGACCCCGGGCCGTTCGATGTGGTTTGTTCGGATTCCGCCTGGTTGGGGGACATCCTGCGATGATAAGGCCATGGTCTGTCTCACTCTGCTGGGTCCGGTGGACACACCGGATGACGCGGGTGTGTCCCGACCGCAGTTCGGCACCCCTCGCCTCCGCTGTCTGCTCGCCGCCCTGGCATTGCGCGCGAATGCGGTGGCCGATGTGGACTGGCTGACCGACATCCTGTGGGCCGACGCGCCGCCGGCCACCCCGGAGTCGGCCCTGCACAACCTCGTCTTCCGACTACGAACCACCTTGCGGCGACGTCAGGTCGACGGCCGTCTGCGAGTCGTCACGACCGCGCCCGGGTACACGCTCCTCGTCGATCGGACCGATGTCGACGCACTGCTCTTCGACGACACCGTGGCACGGGCCGTCGCCGTCGTCGATGCCGAGCCCCAGCTGGCTGTCGATCTGCTCGACCAGGCCGAGAGTCTGTGGCATGGAACGCCATACGGCGAGTTCGCCGACTGTGCCTGGGCGCAGCCGGAGGTCGGGGCGCTCCTCGAACGGCGTGTCCTGGCCGCGGAGACAGCTGCCGATGCCCTGGTCACCCTCGGCCGTCCGGAAGACGCCTATGTCCGGTTGCTGCCCTTCGTCGATGATCATCCCTATCGCGAGGGGCTCCACCTCAGGGTCATGGCGGCGTTGTGGCGGACGGATCGCGCGGCCGAGGCGCTCGATGCCTACCAACGGTTGCATCGACGCCTCGCGGAGGACCTCGGCACGGACCCGGCCCCGTCGGTCCGCGAGCTGCATGCCCGCATCCTCGACGGGGACCCGCCGCCGCGCCGCGTCCGCGGCGATGGGCGGCCGGAACGAACAGTCGCGGTACCACATACCGAAATCGGCGCGGCGAACCATGATTCGGGCCAGCTGATAGGCCGGGATGCCGACCTGACGGGCCTGACGGCAACCGTGCGGGGACGCGGGGTCTTCACGGTCCTCGGCCCCGGTGGTGTCGGCAAGACGGCGCTTGTCCGGCACCATGTCCGGTCGGCGAGTGACCGTCCCGTCTGGTTCGCCGAACTGGCAGCGGTCGCGAGCCGCGACGCGGTGGTGCACCTGGTGGCTTCGGCGACGGGCCTGTCGATGCGTCGCGATGTCGCGGCCCTGGACGCACTCACCGGCGCGCTGACCGGTCGACGCGGACTGCTCGTGCTCGACAATTGTGAGCACGTCCTCGAGGCAGCGGTCGAACTCGTTGTCGCGCTGCAGGATCGGTGCCCCGATATCACGGTGCTCGCGACCTCACGGGTGCCGCTGGGAATTGCCGCCGAACAGATCATCTCCCTCGATCCACTTCCGGTGCCGGACGTGGACGCGGCGCCCGCCGCCATCGAGTCGTCGGATGCCGTCCGGCTGTTCTGTGTCCGTGCCCGGGCACGCGATCCACGCTTCGAGCTGAACGAAGCAACGGCGCCGGCGATCGCGGAGATCTGCCGACGGCTCGACGGCCTGCCGCTCGGCGTCGAGCTCGCGGCGACGAAGGCGCGCGCGATACCGCCGGCAGTGCTCGTCGACCGACTGCACTGGCGTTTCCGGGTCCTGCGCGGTCCGCGCGGGATCGCGCCCCGGCACCGGAGCCTGCACGCACTCGTCGACTGGTCCTATGGACTGCTGAGCGACTCGGCGCGTGGTCTGTTCGACGTCCTCAGCATCTTCCCCTCCCGGTTCGGACTCGACGATGCGGAGTTCCTGGCCGCGGCGACGGGAGTGCTGGACCGCGAAGACGTGGCCGATGCGATGGCCGAACTGGTCGACGCGTGCATGGTGTCGGTCGATCCGGGGGGCTACCTCCTCTTGGAGACGTTGCGTGCCTTCGGTATCGATGCACTGGCGAGTCGGGACGCCCTCGACGGTGCGCGGTGTGCGCACACCGCGTGGGTCGCGGATTGGCTCGGTCCGTTGGGGTGCGAGGTCTACGGTCGCGGACACCTCGACGCCGCGCGCCTGATCGATGAACGGCTCGATGACGTGCGGCAGGCGATCGACCATGCGAGTGTTCACGATCCCGCTCTCGCCGACACGATCCTGCAGGGGTCGATCCCCTTCCTCGAACTGACCATGAGTCCGGAGGTCACCGCATGGGCGCGGATGCTCATCGACCGTCACGACGACTCGTCGCTCGGGTCCGCGGTGTGGGCGGTGTCGGCCGGCGGTGCCCGCTTCGATGGCGACCTGCCGACCGCGCGGCGGTGCACGCGCCGGGGCCTCGACGCCGGCCCAGACCCGTCGGTCCGCGTCTACCTCCACATGATGCTCGTGGACATCGGCCTGTTTCAGGGGGATCTCGACACTGCGCTCGACGACGCGCGGACGTTCCGCGAACTCGCACTGGCGGCCGGCATGCCGGGGGCGGCGCACATGGCCGACATCAGTGCACTGCTCATCCGCGCCTACCGCGGCGAGGACGCGTACCCGGCTGCGCGGTCCCTCGAGATCGCCTGTGCCACAGCGGGTGAAGACGTTGTCGCGGCCTGGTGTCGCTACGTGTCCGGCGAGTGTCTGCTCGACGCCGATCCCGGGCGGGCGCGGCAACTCCTCGAGGGTGCCATCGAGTCCGCGCGCCGGCACGGTGACCGGTATCTGCTCGGGGTGGCGATGGCGTCGCGGGCGTCGATCGAGGCCCGTTCCGGCGCAACCGACGCCGCCGCCCGGTCGTACGTGGAGGTGCTCGAGCATTTTCGGCAAGCGGGAAACTGGACGAATCAGTGGGTGACCCTGCGCTCGGTGATCGACGTCCTGGTCGATCTCGGGCGGTGCGAACAGGCCGCTCTGATCCTCGGTGCCACCCGGCGAGCACACGAGGTGGCCGGGTCCGATCCGTTCGGGAACGACGTCGGGCGACTTGGTTCCGTCGAGAATCGAATCCGAGCCGCGCTGGGCGAGGCGGTGACGGACGATCTCGTCGCGACCGGTGCCGCCACGGCTCCGTCCGATGTCGTCGACGTCGCCGTCACCTCGTTGCGGGCCGGGCGCGCACCGGCGGGGTCAGGTCGTCAGCTCGTAGAAGCGGAAGAAGCTGAAGTCCTCGATGGGTAGGACCGTCACGCCCGCGTAACCCGCGTCGTGCGCGTACCGACGCAGCGTCGACGGTCGGAACACCGTGCCGGTGGCCGCGGACGGTGGTGAACTCATCGAGTCCGGCAGACACACCAGCAACGAGAACCCGTACATGATCTTGTCGAGATCGTCTGCGGGACCGTCGAACTCGTCGGATACGGCTTCGTCCATGACGATCAGCGAAGCTCCGGGCGCCAGTGCGCGCCGGACCGCGGCGAGGACCTCGACCGGCCGCGGCATGTCGTGTAGGCACTCGAACGCGAAGGCGGCGTCGAACGGGCCGTGCGCCGCGGCCTCGTCGCCGTCGGCGACGAGGAACGTCACGCGGTCGGTGACACCCGCCGCCTCGGCATGCGCACGGGCCATCCGTACCGACGCCTCGTCGACGTCGAGCCCGATGAAGGTGGCCTCCGGGTAGGCCCGCGCGAGTGCGATGGTCGAGTGGCCCGCTCCGAACCCGACGTCGGCGATCCGCGCCCCGGGCCGGGACAACCGCTCGTGCAGGGCTTCGACACCCGCCAGCGCGGGCGCGAGGCGTGCGTCGAACCAGGGCCGGTTGAGATCGGCCTGGCACTCTCGCGCGTCGGCGCCCAGGGTTTCCCAGCTCACGCCCCCACCGTTCCGGTAGGCATCGAGCAACTCCGGCAGATGGCGTGCCGACGCTGCGAACATGCGGGGGAGGGCGCCGAGGTACGACAGGCTGGTGGTGTCGGTGAGTACCTCGGCGACGCCCGGCGAGATCGCGAAGGTGTGCGGCCGGGTGGTCAGGTCCGCGTCGAGAATGCCGAAGGCGCTCTGCATCTCCAGCCATTCCCGGGCATAGCGTGCGTTGGTGTCGGTTCGTTCGGCCAACCCGTCGGCGGTGAGGGGTCCCGATTCGGCCAGGCATCGGTACCACCCGAGGCGCTCGCCGAGGTACACGCTCATGGTCTCGGCGGTGGCGAGCGTCGAACCGAAGAGTCGTTCGGCGAACTCGTCGGCGCTCGGTGCTGGTCGGTCGGTGGAGGATCTCAGTGTTTCGGTCATGCCCAGATCATCGGGCCGTGGGCTCTCAAGTCACTCTCATCGTGATCTCGGAGTTCTTCACCCGGTGCCGGTGGGACGCGCTCGTCGCCGTGGCGACGACGTGGGTCACAACCTTCGACGACCCCGGGTCCGAAGACCCTGCTTGGGTAACCTGAGCGCCGTGGGCGACCAGACTTGCCGATGCGGTCACGACCGATCGGCTCACGAGCACTACCGGACGGGTACGGATTGCGCGCTCTGCGGCGAGCGGTCCTGCCCGCGGTTCCGTCCGGACTCCCGGCTTCGTCGGCTACTCGGCGCGTTGCCGGGCCGACGGGGGAACGGCGGCTCCTCCGTCTGACTCCGCAGCGCGATCAGCAGGCCCGCCCCGCGAGCACGACGTCGGTTCCCGCATCTGGGTCCCAGCGTCGCAGTGCGGTGAACTCGCCGACGATCTCGGCGCGTATGTCGAGGATGTCGAAGGCGCGGACGAGCTGTTCGGCGTCCATCCGCCGCGCGAGGGTGACGTGCGGGGTCCACTGCCCGGGAGTGGTGTGCGCGAACGGCATTCGGCGACCATCGGTCGAGGCTGTCGCCGTGTCGGCCGGCTCGGGGTCGACGAACTCGGCGGACAGCCGCGAGACCTGGGCGTGGACCGACAGTAGTTCGCTCGACGGCACCACGAGCCGCGCGAGCGTGGATCGTCGGCCACCGCCGAAGACGATCGGAGCGCCGAGCCGCATGCCCACCGGCAGACGCATGGCGACCGCGGCCAGTGCCGCATCGGCGTTCCCGTCGATCCGGGACGCGGCCACCAGCGTCACGTGTGGCCGATTCGTCGGCGACGCGACGCGACCCTGATGGGGGAGTCCGGCTGCGGCGAGGGCGTCCCATTCGGCCCGAACCTGCTGGTCGGACGAGTCGTCGAGGAGGAGTTCGAGTGAGTGCGCCACGTGGGGATCGTCTCACTTACCGCCGGCCCGCACGTCCTGGTGGCCTCGTGAGACGAGCCATTTGCCCAGCACAATGCCGCTGGAGTAGGCTTCTACACGCGCGTGTGCCCGATGACGCGCGGTTCGCACCTGCCCTGACCGGTGACAGGCCGGTCCAGGTGGTGTCGATCAACAGAGCTTTGCAGAATCGTACCTACTACACACCTGTCCGGAGCAACTCAACATATGTCGTCCCCCACGATCACCTCGCCGCAAGTAGCCGTCAATGACATCGGCACTGCCGAGGACTTTCTCGCCGCCATCGACTCCACGATCAAGTACTTCAACGATGGCGACATCGTGGAAGGCACCATCGTCAAGGTCGATCGGGACGAGGTTCTGCTCGACATCGGTTACAAGACCGAAGGCGTCATCCCTTCTCGCGAACTGTCGATCAAGCACGACGTCGACCCCAATGAGGTCGTCAACGTCGGTGACGAGGTCGAAGCCCTGGTCCTCACCAAGGAGGACAAAGAAGGCCGTCTGATCCTCTCCAAGAAGCGTGCGCAGTACGAGCGGGCTTGGGGCACCATCGAGGAGCTCAAGGAGAAGGACGAGGCCGTCAAGGGCACCGTCATCGAGGTCGTCAAGGGCGGCCTGATCCTGGACATCGGCCTGCGCGGCTTCCTCCCGGCATCGCTCGTGGAGATGCGCCGCGTCCGCGATCTGCAGCCGTACATCGGCAAGGAGATCGAGGCCAAGATCATCGAACTCGACAAGAACCGCAACAACGTGGTCCTGTCGCGTCGCGCATGGCTCGAGCAGACCCAGTCCGAGGTCCGCAGCGAGTTCCTGCACCAGCTGCAGAAGGGCCAGGTCCGCAAGGGCGTCGTGTCCTCGATCGTCAACTTCGGTGCGTTCGTCGATCTCGGCGGCGTCGACGGTCTGGTCCACGTCTCCGAGCTGTCCTGGAAGCACATCGATCACCCGTCCGAGGTCGTCGCCGTCGGCGACGAGGTCACCGTCGAGGTCCTCGACGTCGATCTGGACCGCGAGCGTGTGTCGCTGTCGCTCAAGGCAACTCAGGAAGATCCCTGGCGCCAGTTCGCCCGCACCCACGCCATCGGCCAGATCGTGCCGGGCAAGGTCACCAAGCTGGTGCCGTTCGGTGCGTTCGTCCGGGTCGACGAGGGCATCGAGGGTCTGGTCCACATCTCCGAGCTGGCCGAGCGCCACGTCGAGGTGCCGGATCAGGTCGTCGCCGTCGGTGACGACGCGATGGTCAAGGTCATCGACATCGACCTGGAGCGTCGTCGGATCTCGCTGAGCCTGAAGCAGGCCAACGAGGACTACACCGAGGAGTTCGACCCCTCGAAGTACGGCATGGCCGACAGCTACGACGAGCAGGGCAACTACATCTTCCCCGAGGGCTTCGACGCCGAGACCAACGAATGGCTCGAAGGCTTCGAGAAGCAGCGTGAGGCATGGGAGGCCCGGTACGCCGAGGCCGAGCGTCGCCACAAGATGCACACCGCCCAGATGGAGAAGTTCGCCGCTGCTGCCGCAGAGGCCGCCAACGCCCCGACCGACTACTCGTCGGCGTCGGAGAGCCGCGGCGGATCGTCGTCGAGCAGCAGCTCGACCGGCGGATCGTCGGCCGGCGGTTCGCTGGCCAGCGACGAGCAGCTCGCCGCACTGCGTGAGAAGCTGTCGGGCAACGCCTGACACGCCTCGCTCACCGAGCACCATGAAGAAGCCCTCCCGGGAAAACCGGGAGGGCTTCTCTCGTTCTCACACTCGGCGGTCAGTCGGGCGGCCCGGTCCGACGCCCCGCACTCCAATAATCGCGGGCGTCGAAGGTCGTCAGAGCCGCCCACCGCAGCGGCATCCGGCTCGGTGGTCCATCCGGGTGGTCCGCGCCACCGGCGACTCCGCTGAGCCGTGCCTCGAAGTCGCGTAGGCGGAGGGCCAGCGAGGGCTCTCGATCGACGGCCGCGGCGAGGGCATAAAGCGTGGCGAGGATGTGCAGGCACCGGTCGCCGCGGGCGCGGCAGGAGCAGTCGGCGACCTCGAGAACCGGTGACGACCACGACGCCGCTTCGATGAGGCGACGATGCATGTAGTCGGTCGGTTCGGTGGACTCGCCGAGCACCTCCCGCAGCGTCGTCGCGGTCGCCGGGGACATGGCATCGAACTCGAGATGTGCCATCGACGCCTCGCCACCACGCTGCACCAGACCGCTGACCGAACGTCCGTCGACGGTGAGCGTGACGCCGCCGTTGCGGGCGACACTGCGGGCTCGTGGCGCCGAGGCGTTGGGGCCACGCGCCGAGATCGGCTCGGCGAGCCGGACGATCTCGGCGCCCCACCGGGTGAACCCGAATTCGGCAGGTGAGCTGGTCATCGCGCCTCCCGGTGACGCCGCAGGATGTCCATCAACCGCTCGTCGTCGAGGCCGGTCAGCTCGGTGAGAGCGGACGTGTCGTCCGCGTGCGCGCCGAGCGCGGACTTGCGCCGGTGCAGGCGATCGATGTGCTCTTCGAGAGAGGTGGCCGAGGTCAGGGTCGTGATCGTGACGGGACGTTCCTGGCCGATTCGGTGCACGCGGTCGGACGCCTGGGCCTCGACCGCCGGGTTCCACCAGCGGTCGAAGTGGATGACGTCGCAGGCGCGCGTGAGGGTGAGTCCGACGCCGCCGGCTTTGAGGCTCATGACCATCAGCCCGGGGCCATCGCCCGACTGGAAGGCGGCGACGAGTTCGTCGCGACGGCTCGCCGAGAGACCGCCGTGGAAGAACGGTGCGTCGACCGCCAGTTGTTCGGCGAAGTGCCGGACGAGGAGTTCACCGGTTTCCCGGTACTGGGTGAAGACGAGCGTGGGGGAGCCGGTACGCAGGTTGTCACCGAGGATCTCTGTGCACACGTCGAGCTTGCCCGAGCGTCCCGCGAGCACCCGGGTGTCGCCGGTGACGAGGCCGGGATGGTTGCAGATCTGCTTGAGCCGGGTGAGTGTGGCGAGAATCCGTCCGTGTCGTTCGAATCCGTCGCCGAAGCCGGTGTCTTCCACGCGCGCGAGGTGAGCGTCGTAGAGCTGCGCCTGTTCGTCGGTCAGATCGACGAGCACCGGATTGGCGATCTTCGGCGGCAGCGCCGACGCCACGCGGGACTTGGTGCGCGCCAACATCACCGGCGCGACCGCCACCCGAAGTCGTCGCAGCGCGCCGGCGTCGCCGTCGTCGACGGCTTTGGTGAAGCGCCGCCGGAACACCGCCCGGTGAGGAAACAGTGCGGGCGCGACGACCCGGAGAATCGCCCAGAGGTCGTCGAGACTGTTCTCGATGGGAGTGCCGGTCAACGCGACGTGAGCCCGGGCGCCGACGGTGCGCGCCGCGCGCGACACCTGGGTGCGCGGGTTCTTCAGGGCCTGCGCCTCGTCGAACACGGCTGTGGCCCAGTCGAATCGACGGACATCGGCGATGCTCAGTCGCAATCTCGCGTAGGAGATCACGGTGATCGAAGCGGGCCCGTCCGGCGCATGCTCGAGGGGGCCGGTGTACACGTTCAGATCGGGCGCGAAGCGGGCCACCTCGTGACTCCAATTGGTCACGAGGCTGGTCGGGCAGACGACCAGCTGTGGTCCCTCGTGCGCCCGAAGCGTCAGCAGTCCGATCGCCTGGACGGTCTTGCCCAGTCCCATCTCGTCGGCCAGCACGGCACCGCCGGTGACCTCCGCGGTCCGGGCCAGCCAGGCGACACCGCGAATCTGATACGGCCGCAGGTGGGCTCGCAGAGTGTCTCGCAGTATGTCCTCGGCGGCGAGACACTCCTGCAGCGCTGTACGGGCGAAGTCCGCAGTCGTCATCGCCGTTCCGGTGGGATCGATCTCGGCGTGTGCGGCGAGCGGCAATGGTGTCGCGGAGTCGCCGGCGAGTATGCGCCGCCAGGCCTCGACCGACTCAGCGACTCGGCTCGGATCACCCGCGTCGCACGCGGCCAGGAGTGCCGGGGGGTCGACGAGTTCGCAGCGGACGTCGCGAACGACGAGGTCGCGGCCGTCAGGGACCGCGAGACGGCAGCTGTCCGATAGGTTCCCGGCGTCGGATTGGTGGGAAGACCAGAGCGCGAACTGGTGCAGGTCCGGCAGATACGTGGCCTGAGTGGGCAGCGGACACTCCTCTTGGTACGGTGTACGGAGTTATTACTCAGTACACCGTACGGGAAAGGCATCGCCGTGTCGACCGCAGATGATGCACGCACGCTGGTCCGACTGCTCTGGCGGGCCGAGGCCGGAGATGACGGTCCGCGGCGGGGGCCGCGGCAGCGGGTGTCGGTCGACGACATCGTGACGGCGGCGATCGACCTCGCGGACGAGCGCGGGCTCGGTGCCGTCTCGATGCGCGCCCTGGCCGCCGAACTCGGCGTCGGGCCGATGAGTCTGTACACCTACGTGCCGACGCGTGATGTGCTGGTGGCGCTCATGATCGATCACGTGACGGCACGGACTCCGATGCCCGGGCCGGCGCCGACCGTCGTCGAGTCCCTGGCGGAAGTCGCGCGCGCACTGCGTGCCGAGTGTCTCGACCACCCATGGCTGCTGGCGGCCTCGCCGTGGCGCCAGGTGCTGGGCCCGCACCGCCTGGCCCGGTACGAGCGGCAGCTCGAACTGCTCGAGGCGACCGACATCTCGGATGTGCAGCGAGACCACATCATCGCACTGCTCGGTGCCTTCGTGGCCGGCAACGCCCGCGAGGCGGTCGGGGAGCGGACGGCCGCCGAGGAATCCGGGATGAGCGACGCGCGATGGTGGGAGATCGTCGGTCCTGAACTCGCGGCGGTCATCCCCGATGGTGCGTACCCCCTGTCGGATCGGGTCGGCAGTGCGGTCGGAGAGATCCATCAGGCGCCCGGCGCCCCCGATGACGCCTTCGAATTCGGACTCGCCCGCGTGCTCGACGGGTTGCGGCCGTTGCTGGCCTGATGCCGGGGTGTTCGCGAGGAGCGGCCGTTGCGGGCCACCACCATCCCATGCGTTGTTGACAATGATTTTCATATCCATGTTCACTGTTCGGGTGTTTGCACAACGGACAAAACTGACCCGCTCTCTCGCGTTTCTCACCGCCGCGTCGTTCGCGCTCGTCGCCTGCGGGAGCGAGGATTCGAGCGAATCCGCGCCCGCCTCCAGCTCGGCCGCGGCCGTCGAGCAGCAGAGCGCCACGCCGCGCCTCGCGCTCAGCTACGACGGCGGCATCCTGGTCCTCGACGCAGAGTCGTTGGAGCAGGTCGCCGACCTCCCGATCGACGGCTTCATCCGACTCAACAGCGCCGACAACGGCCGCAATGTGTTCGTCTCGGAGTCGGACGGGTTCCGGGTTCTCGACATGGGTACCTGGACGCGTCAACACGGCGACCATGGTCACTACTACACGACGACACCGGCCCTCACCGACATGACGTTCGGCGGTGAAGAGCCGGGACACGTTGTGCCGCACGACTCCCGGATCGCCCTCTTCACCGACGGCACGGGCCAGGTCGACATCGTCGAGCCCGCCGAGCTCCTGCGCGGCAACCCGGCGTCGACCTCGTTCACACTTCCCGAGCCGCACCACGGGGTCGCGGTGTTCCGTGAGGACGGTACGGTCGTCGTCACCGTCGGAAACGAGGACTCGCGCAGCGGGATTGCGATCCTCGACCCCGAGCGCAAGGAGATCGTGCGTAACGACCAGTGCCCGGGTGTGCACGGTGAGGCCGCCGGCGCCGACGGAGTCCTCGCTTTCGGTTGCGAGGACGGACTGCTCATCGTGAACGGGAACGACATCCGCAAGGTCGAGAGCCCCGACGAGTACGGCCGCATCGGCAACCAGGCCGGCAGCGAGGAGTCTCCGATCATCCTCGGCGACTACAAGTCCGATCCGGACGCCGAACTCGAACGGCCGACCCGGTTCTCGCTCACCGACACCCGCACCGGTCAGCTCCGGCTCGTCGACCTCGGCACCTCCTACAGCTTCCGGTCCATCGAGCGCGGTCCCGGCGGGTCCGCCGTGATCCTGGGAACCGACGGTGCCCTACACGTCTTCGACGCCGACACGGCGGCCAAGACCGCCACGATCCCCGCCATCGGCGCGTGGACCGAACCCGACGAGTGGCAGTCCCCGATGCCGAACGTCGTGGTGCAGGAGGGCATCGCCTACGTCAGCGACCCGGCGGCCAAGAAGATCGTCGCCGTCGATCTGAACAAGAACGAGAAGGTCGGCGAGGCGGACCTGCCGCACGAGACCATCGAACTGGCGGCCGTCACCGGCTGATCCATCAACCCGAGGAGACCTCGTCTCGACGTCGTGACCCGCTGAGGGTCATCGCGCGAGACGGGGTCTCTCGTGTTCGGCGGGGCCCTTCCTACGTGTCGCAGACGGAATTTGTCACACTGGTGGGCGTGATCAGGCTTGGGCTGACCGGTGGCATCGGGGCCGGCAAATCG
>ERZ501064.224-NODE-224-length-15357-cov-9.360476_pt1 | contig 15357 bp, 16 predicted proteins | sample MGYA00510851_ERZ501064 | MGnify/ENA primary metagenome ERZ501064 (study PRJEB25958, sample SAMN03398529) | human skin metagenome | study: EMG produced TPA metagenomics assembly of the Human Skin Microbiome Metagenome (human skin metagenome) data set. | reverse complement strand
AGTGTGCTCTTCCGATCTTTCTTCTACAAGAGGGGCAACGTGGACGAGATCCTGGCCAGGGCCGGAATCTTCCAAGGGGTCGAACCCAGCGCTGTTTCCGCGCTGACCAAGCAGCCCCAGCCTGTCGACTTCCCCCGCGGGCACACCGTGTTCGCCGAGGGTGAGCCCGGGGACGGCCGACCCACCGACCGGTGCGATCGCGATGCCGACCGTCAGTCCGGTCGACGCGGCAACCCTGCGGAAACTCGCCGCGAGGCCTCCATACGACCCGGAGGGGACGGCCGCCGACGACGTCGGGATGTCTGTAGCGCGTGCGGCGGGTGTTGACGCCGATGGGTCGGCGGTCACGGTGACGGTGACCGGCACAACGGGTTTCGGGTCGGATTCGGTCGAGCAACCGGCGAGGAGCGCGAGCGCGCCGAGCACGACGATGCAGCGGTTCCGCCGAGTCCGCTTAAGCCACAACGGCCGTCGGGTGGTGTCCATCAGTAGATGTGCACCAGGGCGTCATTGCCTCCCCGGCACGCGACGATCCCGCCTTCGGGAACGCAGTTCATCGCATAGGCCTGCCCGGTGACCGGGCTGACCGCGACCACGACACGCGGCGACCGTGCCGCACCCGCTCCCACATACGCATCGCGCACCGCGAACGCGAACGGGCAGCTGGTCACCGATGTACCGATCCCGACCGTCGCATCGCACGGACTCGAACCGGGCGGCGGCGCAGCCGGGGCCGGCGGAACGTTCTGGACGGTCGGCGGGGGCGCCACCGTCTCGGTCACGGTCGGCGTCGTCGGCTCCTCGTCGGCCCGGGTCTCGGCATCGTCACCCGAGCCGGCGATCAGGACGCCGCCGAGGACGGCGAGCCCGACGAGTGCCACCGCGATCAACCCGATCAGCACCGGTATCGCGACCGAGCGTCGCTGCGGCGGCGGATAGGCGGGCGGATACCCCGGCGGCCCGTACATCGGACCGGGTTGCGGTCCTGCGTAGTTGTGCGCCCCCGAGAAGTGCTGGGCCCCCGAGAACTGCTGCGGTCCCGAGAACTGCTGCGGCCCCGAGAACTGCGTGGTCCCGGCTCCGCCCTCGGGGCCCGTCGTGTGCCGCACCAGGGTCGGTTCGTACCCGGGGTCGGTGGGCGCGATGACCGTGTCCGGAGCGCGGACGACACCGGTGGGTGCTTCCGGAGGCGGTGGCGACGCCTTGACGAGATCCGGCCCCGGCCGGACCCCCTCCACTCCCCCGGCGAGCGCGCTGCGAGCCGCGCGGGCGAGCGCGACCGCGGAATCGTGACGGGAGGTGGGATCGGCGGCCAGGGCCGTGCGGATCACCTCGTCCATCGCCGGCGGGACGTCGGCGTTGACCGCACTCGGCGACGGGGCCGGTGACAGTACGGCCGCCTTGATCGCCGCACTCACCGTCTTCGCCGGATGCGGCACCCGCCCGGTCAGGCACTCGAAAAGCACACAGGCCAGGGCGTAGATGTCGCTGGCCGCGCTGACCTGGGCGGCGTCGAACAACTCCGGGGCCATGTAGGCGATCGATCCCACGGCCGTCCCGGTCTGGGTGAGGTGGGTGTCCTCGGCGGCATGCGCGATGCCGAAGTCGACGAGATATGCGAAGTCGTTCGCCCCGACGAGAATGTTCTCCGGTTTGATGTCGCGGTGCACGAGTCCCTCGGCGTGTGCGGCGTCGAGCGCCGCGGCCACCTGTTCGATGATCGACACCGCGCGTTCGGGCGGGAGCCGCATCTCCTGCGTCAGGAGCGCGCGTAGATCTTCTCCGACGACCAGGCGCATGTCGATGAACAGCACGCCGTCGATCTCGCCCCAGTCGTGGATCGGGATGACGTGCGGTTCGCCGAGGCGGGCCGCGGCGTGCGATTCCCGGCGAAACCGCTCCTGGTACATCGGATCGTGTGCCAGCCCGAGGTTGAGCAGCTTCAGCGCGACGACCCGGTCCTTGGTCGTGTCGTATGCGCGGTAGACCTCGCCCATCCCACCGCGGCCCAGTAGTTCGTCGAGGCGGTACGGCCCGAACTGTGTGTTGACCCGACTCCCAGCCATACGCAGGAGCATATGTCGGCAATCGGACATCGTCTGTCGACCACTCGATTGCACCTTCGGAGTACGGGTGTCGCGTCGGGCCCCGAGCCCGCGCCGTTGCGTGACTACGCTGTGCCTGGTGACGCCGTCCACCCGGACGGCACGGACTCGGCCCGCTCGCTTCGCTCCCGGCGCCGATACGGATTCGGCCCGACTGAAATGAGGAACGCCCGGAGATGTCTGCTCTGACCAAAGGCCAGAACGGCCCGTTGCCGACCCCCGATGTCATCGTCTCGGTGGACCTCGCGACCGCCGCCGACCTGTCGGCCCTGCTGGTCACCGACCGGGGGGTGGTGCGTACCGACGACGACTTCGTCTTCTACAACCAGCCGACCGGGCCCGGCGTCCGGCTGGAACAGGCCGCCGCAGGTTCTGCGCGACTGCACATCTCGACCGCTCGAGTACCTGCCGACATCGACGCGGTCCGCGCGGTCATCACGCTCGACGACGCGTCGTCGACCTTCGGCCGTTTCGCACCGCCGGTCGCTCACGTCACCGACGAAGCGGGCCGGCCGCTGTACGACTTCACCGTCACCGGCCTCACCAGCGAGTCGGTGGTCATCGCCCTCGAGGTGTACCGGCGCAACGGCGAGTGGAAGGTACGTGCCGTCGGTCAGGGATACGCGGGCGGTTTCGCCGACCTGGTCCGCGACCACGGGGTGAGCGTCGACGACGAGCCGCAACCGATACCCGCCCCGCCCGCGCCGATCAGCTACTCGCAGCCGTCGGCTCCCACTCCCCCGGCACCCGCGCCCCCGGCGGCGGCGCCCACTCCCGCGCCCCCTGCGCCCGCACCGCCTGCTCCCGCACCCCCGGCGCAGCCCGCCGAGGTCAGCCTGCGCAAGGGCGCCCCGGTGAGCTTGGCGAAAGGCCAGAAGGTCACCCTCCGCAAGGAGGGTGGCGTGGCACTCACCGACATCCAGATGGGACTCGGGTGGGATCCGGTGCGCGGCGGATTCGGGCGCGGGGGCTCGATCGACCTCGACGCCTCGGTGCTCATGTTCTCGGGCGGGAAGTGCGTCGAGACCGTCTACTACGGTCACCTCAACAGCAAGAACCGTTCGATCCTGCACTCCGGCGACAACCTCACCGGTGAAGGCGAGGGCGACGACGAGGTCATCCGCGTTGCGCTGCAGTCGGTCCCACCCCAGATCGACGCGTTGATGTTCATCGTCACGTCGTACCGGGGCCACACGTTCGAGAAGATCGAGAACGCCTACTGCCGGCTCGTCGACGAGACGACCTCCGCCGAGCTGGCCCGTTACACCCTCAAGGGCGGGATGCCGTTCACCGCGGTCGCGATGGCGGTCATCTCCCGCGACGGCGGCGAGTGGAAACTGCGTGCGATCGGCGACGGTTTCAACGCGAAGACCCCGAAGAAGGCCGTGCCGCTCGTCGGCCGCTACCTCTGACGCCGACGCCGGACGCCCCCGCGGTCAGATCACGCCGTGCAGGGGCGGCTCCTCGCCGCGCAGAACCCAGCGCCCGATGTGCTGGTACTTCCATCGCACGGGGTCGTGCAGCGTGTGCGTCCGGGCGTCGCGCCAGAAGCGATCCAGCCCCCCACCACCGGCGGCACTGCGGGTCCCGCTCACCTCGAACAGGGCCGACGCCACCGAGGGGGCCACCCGGTCGGCCACCACCTTCGCCGTCGCGACTGCGATCGAGGCCTCCGCGACCAACTCGCGCGAGGGCGATTCCGGGGTACCTCCCACCGCCGCGTCGACTCTTCGACCGGCCGCGGCGAGGGTCGCCTCGGCGGTCGCGACCTCGACCTCCAACTCGCCGAAGCGCTGCACCAACAGCGGATCATCCACTGCTCGTTCGACATTCGCCTCGAACCACGGTCGCGACTTCGTACGCACGAACTCCGACGCCGCGCGCAGCGCACCGCGGGCGATACCGACGTCGATCGCCACATGGAGCAGCTGGGCGAAGGCGCCGTAACCGGTGGGCGCAGATGTTGCCGGTGCGCGCGCCACCAGATCCGCGAGACCCACGCCGACCCCGCTGAACCGGACGGTCCCCGAGCCGGTCGTGCGCTGTCCCACCGCATCCCAGTCGTCGACGATCTCCACGCCGTCGGCATCGGCCGGGACGAACGCCACGTACTCCCCGGGCGCGACGTCGCCGACGGCGACGTCCAACCGCGCGAGGACGGCGAGGGTGTCCGCGAACAACGAACCGGTGCAATAGAACTTCTCACCGTCGAGGACGAAACGCGTCGATGCTCGATCGGCCACCGGACTCAACCGTGTCGAGATGTCGGCGATGGTCTTGCCGCCCCGCTCGGACTGAGCGTTGGCCACCCGTCCGCCGGCGAGGACGTCGGCGAAGATGCGCTCCTGCAACACTTCTCCCGCGGACAGGCGGACGAGGTTGAGGTAGACGAAGTGGCTGTGCGGGATCTGCGCGATGCTCGCGTCCGCGGCGGCCAGGATGGACACCACCTCGGCGAGCGCACTGGGACGCAGGTCGAGACCACCGAACCGAGCCGGGACGGTGAGTGCCAGCAGCCCCGACTGCGACAGACGGTCGATCTCGGCATGGGGCAACCGACGTTCGCGGTCGCGCTCGGCCGCCCCGACCGCGAATTCGGCGGCCAATTCGCGCGCGATCGACAGCGCCTCGGCCTCGGACCCGATCCGCACGGCGGACCGGACCCGCGCCTGGCTCACTGCGGTCACGCCACTCCCGCAGGCGTCGGGGCGGTGTCGCTCTGGGCGCCCTCGATCTCGCGCACCAGAGGCAGCACCTTCTCACCGAAGTACTCGATCTCCTCCTGGAAGTGCAGGAAGCCGCCGAGGATCAGGTCGACGCCCAGACGCTTGTAGGCGACGATGCGTTCGGCCACCTGCTCCGGGGTGCCGATCAGCTGGGTCCGGAAGCCGTCGTTGTACTGGACGAGGTCCTCGAACGACGAGTCGGCCCACATGCCCTTCTTGTCGCCTGTCGAGTTCCCGGCCTGCTGGACGGCGTCCCGGAAGCCCTCCACCGCAGGGCGATTCGCCTTCTCGACGATCTCGCGCAGAGTGTCGCGGGCCTCTTTCTCGGTGTCCCGCGCGATGATGAAGCCGTTGAGCCCGAACTTCACCTCGCGCTCGTGGGCACGTGCGACGGCGCGGAGGTCGTCGAGCTGCTCGGTCACGCCGTCGAAGTCCTTGCCGTTGGAGAAGTACCAGTCCGCGTACCGTCCGCCGTTGTTGCGGGCGGCCGAGGAGTTCCCGCCCTGGAACAGCTCGGGGTTCGGACGCTCGACGGTGTTGAGCGGCTTGGGCTTCAGCGTGAAGTCGTGGATGCGGTAGAAGTCGCCGCGGTAATCGACCTCGTCCTCGGTCCAGATCTTGCGGATCACCTCGAGGAACTCTCCGCTGCGCCGGTACCGCTCGTCGTGCTCGAGCCACGGCTCGCCGAGGTGGGTGAACTCGTCCTTGAACCAGCCGCTGACGACGTTGATCGCGAAGCGACCCTTGGACAGGTGGTCGGCGGTGGCGCCGAGCTTCGCCAGGACGGCCGGATGCCAGAGCCCCGGGTGCACCGCCGCGATCACCTTCAGCCGCTGCGTGGCGAGCAGGAGCGCGAGGCTGAAACTGGTGGATTCGTGCTGGTATTCGGCTCCGTAGCTCGCCTCGTACCGCACCTGCGACAGCGCGTACTCGAAACCGTTGTTCTCGGCGGTCTGCGCGAGTTTGACGTTGTAGTCGTAGTCCCAGCCGGTGCGTTGCTCGATGGTGCTGGTGACCAGGCCACCGCTGACGTTGGGCACCCAGTAGGCGAACTTGATCTGGTCCGCGATGGACTCGGTGGACATGGCTACCTCCGCGAGGTGTCGGTTACATGGCGAGAAGGGACGTGGTGAAGGTGAAAAGTGTTGTCGATCAGGATGATGCGGCCTGCAGACGCGGCAGGAACGCGGTGCGCACGGCCACGGACGGGCCGGCCGACGCCGGGTCGAGCAGTCCGAGCCGGGCGAGAGCGGGCCGGACCCCGTCTCCGAAGTGGTACGCCTCTTCGAGATGCGGATAGCCCGACAGGATGAAGTGGTCGAGTCCGAGCGCGGCGTACTCGGCGATGAGTGCGGCCACTTCGTCGTAGGAGCCGACCAGCGCCGTACCCGCACCACCACGGACGAGTCCGACCCCGGCCCACACGCCGGGGTGGATCTCCAGCGAGTGCGGATCGTTGTGGTCGGCGAAACCGGCTCCACGACCGTGGAGTTCGGACATACGTCGCTGGCCCTCGGACTCCGAGCGCGCCAGATTCTGCTGGGCGGTCGCGACCTGCGCCGGATCGAGCGCACCGAGCAGACGGGCCGCCTCGGCCCAGGCCTGCTCCGACGTCTCGCGGGCGATCACGTGAAAACGGATGCCGTGCGAGAGTTCCCGGCCCTGCGCGGCCGCGAGGCCGTTGACCCACGCGATCTTCTCGGCCACCGCGTCCGGACGTTCGCCCCAGGTGAGGTAGGTGTCGGCGTGCTTGGCGGCGACGTCACCGGCGGCCGGCGACGATCCGCCGAAGAAGATCTCCGGCGTCGGATCGGGGCGGCGTCCGAGCTGCGCACCCTCGACGCGCAGGTACTTCCCCACCACGTCGACGGGTTCTTCCTCGGTCCAGAGTCGCCGGATGATCTCCAGGTACTCGTCGCAACGCTCGTACCGCGCGTTCTTCGCCAGGAAGTCGCCGAAGGCGCGCTGTTCACTCGACTCGCCGCCGGTGACGACGTTGACCAGAAGGCGGCCCTGCGAATGCCACTGGAACGTGGCGGCCATCTGGGCGGCCAGCGTCGGCGAGATGAGCCCGGGGCGGAACGCCACCAGGAATTTGAGGCTCTCGGTGGCGTCGATCAGAGCGGCGGTGGTCAGCCAGGCGTCCTCGCACCAGAGACCTGCCGGGGTCAGGACGGCTTCGAAGCCGTTGGCCTCGGCGGCGCCGGCGAGCTGTTTGAGGTACCGCAGATCGGCCGGCCGGTCCCCTGTCATCTGGCTGCCGTGGCCGCCCGCGATCAGATTGCGCGAGTCGCCGTAGGTGGGCAGGAACCAGTGGAAATGCAGAGACACCGCGAGGGCACCTTTCGGTCGGGTCGGCACGTGACGAGCACGACACCGCCTCGACTCCCGCCTCGAGGCGAGTGGGCCGGCGCGGTGCCTCGGCCCAGTGTCCGGCACCATCGCGTCGACGGACCACAGTTGAAATCGCCCTGAGGGCAAATCGACAACCGCGGGGCCCGGCCGCTAGGCGTCGGCGGGTACGACTGTTTCAGCAGTCGCAGACCACCGAGTCCAGTGGCACGGTGAGCGGGTCTTTGGACCGGATGATCCGGCTGTGATCATTCTCGACGGGGTAGCCCTCGCGCGCCCAGTATTCGTAACCGCCGATCATCTCCTTGACCCGGTAACCCAGCTTGGCGAACTCCAGCGCGGCCCGCGTCGAACCATTGCATCCGGGCCCCCAGCAGTACGTCACAACCGGTGTGCTCGTTGCTATCTCGTCGACGGCGCGCGCGGCGATCTGTGACGTCGGCATGTGCACGGCTCCGACGATGCGCCCCTGCGCCCACGCCGCCTCACCTCGTGAGTCGATCAAGACGAAGTTCACACCGCGTTCCTGATCGGCGTGCACGTCGGACGCATCGGTCTCGAAGCCCGCCTCGAAGAATCCGGGGTGATCAGCGGCTACAGCGCCAGCGTCGACCCCGAGCGGCTCCGGTTCGCGATCCTGGCCTTCCTACGGCTGCGGTATCCCAGCAGCAGGTACGAGCCGTTGCACACCCTGCTCGCGGAGCTACCCGAAGTCATCGAGGCGCATCACGTCACCGGCGACGACTGTTTCATCATGAAGGTCGTCGCCACCGACATGAAGCACCTGGAACGGGTCAGCGGCATGGTCGGAACCCTCGGCAGCGTCACCACCAATGTGGTCTACTCCTCCCCGCTGCCACCTCGCCCGCTACTCCCGCCCGGCGGGTCGGGACTCACCGAGAGCGCGGACAACCTGTAGGTCGGCGACTACCAGGGCGTCCGATCCCCGCAGCTCAGTCGGTCGATGGACGCCATTGACCCATGCCGAGGAAGACCATCACGAGTTGCCGCTCGGTGCGCTCGACGATCTCCTGCTCGGCGGAACGTCCGCGATACTCACCGTCGAGCAGATCGGCCACCGCGGTGAGCATGATGATGACGATCAGCTCCGCTGCCAGTTCGAGGTCGTCGGACTGCCACCGTGCCAGGTCCGGGATCCGGGCGAGATCGATCGCGAGTTCCTTGGAGAACAACCGGAGTTCGGTGTCGATCGCGCGACGGATCTCGGCGATGCCGCCCCGCTGCTCGCGCACCAGGAACCGGAATTGCGACTCGTTCTCGCGGACGTGCCGCAGCAGGATGGCCAGCGAGTTCTGTGCGGTGGGCAGGGCGTCACGCGCCGCCAGGTCGCGTCGTCCCTCACGCAGCGCCCGTCGCAGGACGCGCATCGAGTCCTCGACGACGGTGACCCCGAGATCCTCCATCGATGCGAAGTGGCGATAGAAGGCGGTCGGCACGATCCCGGCGCCACGGGCGACCTCACGGAGGCTGATGCTGCCGAAACTGCGCTCGCCGACCAGTGACCGCGTGGTGTCCAGCAACGCCTGTCGCGTCTGGTTCTTGCGGTCCGCACGGGTCTGCGCATCGCGCCGGCTCGGCTCTCGCGTGCGTGTCACGCATCCGAGTCTATGCGTCGGGTCGGCCGACGCGGCGGAGAGGCACAGGCGGTGTCGTGACGGCAGTCACATCAGCGAACACTTGACGATCGACCATCGCGCTGTGTCACACTTGCCGGTGTACACCTGTACACCGAAACAGACCGAACGGAGCCCAGCCCATGAGCATCCGCACACCCCAGGACCAGACCCGCGCCGACACCGGCGCCGAGCCCGGCCGGTGGAGCCGTCTGGTCGGTTCGATCGTGGAGGCAGCGCTGTCGCCGCATCCGGTCGACCGCTACCTCGAGTTGCTCGATCCGATGATCACCTGGCGCGATCTGCGCGGCGAGATCACCCGTGTCGAGCGTCCCACGGCGCGCACCGTCCGCCTCACCATTCGTCCGACCCGTCAGTGGCGAGGCCACGAGGCCGGCCAGTTCGTGCAGCTCAAGGTCGTCATCGACGGCGTTCGGCACACCCGCTGCTTCTCGCCGGCCAACGCCGCCGCGGGCCCGGACGGCGAGATCGAGCTGACCATCACCGCACACGACGACGGCTTCGTGTCCACCCACCTTCGTGAGCACGCCCGCGCCGGGGACGTCGTCGGGCTGTCCGCCGCCGACGGCGAGTTCGTGCTTCCCGACACCGACCCGACGTCGGCGGTCTTCGTCAGCGGCGGCAGCGGGATTACACCTGTACTCTCAATGGCGCGAACACTCGTCGCCCGACAGTACGCGGGACCGATCACGTTCGTGCACTATGCGCGCACCCCGGCCGACGTCGCCTACCGCGACGAGCTGCGTGAGCTCGCGGACAGCCATCCCCGGTTCGACCTGCGCGTGTACCACACGCGCGACGACGGACACTTCAGCGCCGACCACCTCGAGGGAATCCCGGGGTTGTCCGACGCCGACGTGTTCGTCTGCGGCCCCGCCGCCCTCATGGACGAGGTCGCACGGGTCCATGCCGAACTCGCCATCAGCCAGCCGTTGCACAGCGAGGCCTTCGCGCCGGTCATCCCCGCCGTCGACCCCGACTCCGTCGAGGGCGAGGTCACGTTCTCCTCGTCGGGGACGTCGGCGACCAACGACGGCCGTCCGATCCTGGACCAGGCCGAAACGGCCGGGCTCACGCCCGAATCCGGGTGCCGGATGGGGATCTGCTTCTCCTGCGTCGCGACGAAGAAGTCGGGGTGCACCCGCAACGTCCTCACCGGCGAGATCGACGACGAGTCCGACACCCAGATCCAGCTGTGCATCAGCGCGCCGGTCGGCTCGGTCGACATCGACATCTGATGCCCACGAGCTGATCCCCCAGATCCACCCTTCCCAGCCACATCTCCTCTCCGAGAAGGAGGCAATGCCATGACCATCGACATCAGCCGTGACGTCGAGACCACCATCGACGACAACCTGCCCGCGATGCATCGCGTCGGCGCCGACCAGAAGGTCGCGGACGATCCCAACACCGTCGTCATGTCCTACGAGCAGGTCGAGGCGCTCGGGCGGGACCTCGACGCCCTGCGGGCCCGGATCGTCGCCGACCTGGGTCAGAAGGACCGCGACTACCTCTACTCGGTGATCCGTGCCCAGCGCGGCTTCGAGATCGGCGGACGCGCGCTCATGTACCTCGGGTTCTTCCCGCCCGCGTGGATCGCCGCGGTAGGCGCCCTCTCGGTGTCGAAGATCCTCGACAACATGGAGATCGGCCACAACGTCATGCACGGTCAGTACGACTGGATGCGCGAGGACACCTACAACTCCCGCGAATTCGAGTGGGACACCGTCTGTCCGGCCGATCAGTGGAAGCACAGCCACAACTACCTGCACCACACCTTCACCAACATCCTGGGTGAGGACCGCGACATCGGTTACGGCATCCTGCGAATGGACCGCGACCAGAAGTGGAACCCCTACTACCTGGGCAACCTCGGCTACGCGACCGCACTCATGCTGCTCTTCGAGTGGGGCGTCATGCTGCACGACCTCGAAGCCGAGAACGTCATCGCCGGCAAGCGCAAGTGGAGTGACATCAAGGGCCTGGTGAAAGGCATGTGGCGCAAGGCCGGTCGTCAGGTCCTCAAGGACTACGTCGTCTTCCCCGCGCTCACGGGCCCGCTCTTCGTCCCGACCCTCATCGGTAACGCGACCGCCAACCTGGTGCGCAACGTGTGGACCTACTCGATCATCTTCTGTGGCCACTTCCCCAGCGGTGCACAGACATTCACGTCCGAGGAATGCCAGAACGAGACGCGGGGCCAGTGGTACCTGCGGCAGATGCTGGGTTCGGCCAACATCACCGGCAGCCCGTTGTTCCATGTGATGAGCGGCAACCTCTCGCACCAGATCGAGCACCACCTCTTCCCCGACATCCCGGCCAGTCGCTACCCCGAGATGTCCGCGGAGGTCCGGGAGATCTGCGAACGCTACGGACTGCCGTACAACACCGGCTCGCTGAGCCACCAGCTCGCGTCGACCTGGAAGAAGATCGCGAAGCTGTCGCTGCCCAACTGGATGACGCGCGACGACAACGATCTCACCGTCATCGTCGAGCGCGAGAAGCCCGCCTCGGTCGCCTGACGCCGGTTTGATCGGTGTGCCCCGGGGGTAGGCTCTGGGCACACCGATCAGGCTCCAGCCGCAACCAACTGCAGGGGGATTCCCGAAGCGATGGTCGACAGCATCGAACGCAACAAGGATCTGTTCCAGGAATTGATCGAGTCCACGGCCACCCACGTCGGCCGCATAGCGACCATCATCACCGGAGCCGTCGCGGGCGTGACCCGCGAGATCGGTGAGATCGTGACCGACGGGTTCGAGATGCGCGAGGCCGCCCGCAAGGCCAAAGCCGACGCCCACCCGCGATACGACGCGAGCGGCATCATCGACGCCGAGTTCGCGGACGCATCGTCCGAGGTGGACACCTCGGCCCCGTACGCCGAATCCGAACAGGCCAGAGAGGTGACCGGAGTGGACATGGACGAACTGCCAGACCGCATCGACGTCGGTGAGCAGACCGGTATCGACCAAGAGGGCGAGGTCTCCCGCGAGGCGGAACTCGCCTCCGACGGCGGCGAGACCGACAAGGACGAACCGGACGTCGACGACCCGCGGGACATCGCCGCGTCCGAGCCGCGAATGGACCCGACCGCAGGGTCCTGACCGGCACCGATCGATTCACCCTGGGCGCAATCGTTGCCCGATGGGGCCGTCGCACGTACCTTGGTCGGCGATTGTCCCCGCTCTCCGGAGGTTGTTGCCCGATGTCGGTGCGCTCTGTCCTCACGTTCCCGAACCCGGTCAACGACTACGCCGCGCGCAGTACCGCCGGGTTGGTCGTCGTCCTCGCGATCATCGCGGTGTCGGTGAACACGCCCGTGCTCTATGGCATCCTCGCCCTGGGGTTCGCGCTGCGTGTGGCATCGGGACCGACCCTGTCACCTTTCGGGCAACTCTCGGTGCGCTTCCTCGTGCCGAAGATCATCCGCAAGGAGAAGCTGGTCCCGGGGCCGCCCAAGCGGTTCGCCCAGACCATCGGCCTCGTCGTCAGCGGGACCGCCTTCGTGCTCAGCCTGCTCGGCTACGGGCTCGCCGCCCAACTCGCCACGGGCGTGCTGATCGCCGCCGCTACGCTCGAGGCCGTCTTCGGCTTCTGCCTGGGCTGCACGATCTTCGGATTCCTGCAGCGCCGCGGTGTCATCCCCGAGTCGGTCTGCGAGGCGTGCAACAACATCTCGCTGCGCGATCCGGCTGCCGTCTGATCCGACGCCGCTCAGCCGTCGGACTTCACCGAACGGTCGGGAACGGTCATGGCCATCATCATGATCTCGGTCTCGCTGTAGTCGCGGCCGGGATGTTCGGCGGCGAGGTGGGCCTGGACCGACGGCACGAAGTCGGCTTCGAGGGCCGTGATGGACTCACCGCAGGGGCAACGCAGGTTATATGCCATGCGACGCATGGTAACTGGATCGAGCACCGCTCAGTCGAGTATTCCCAACGCGATCCCGTCGAGGATGTCGTGTTCGCTCACGACGAGTTCGTCGATACCGGCACTTTCCGACAGCACTCTCGCGAGCTCGAGGGTGATCAGTGATCCGCCGCCGATGACGTCAACGCGCCCGGGGTGCATCGGTCCGAGCGCCGCGCGGTCGGCGCGTGTCATACCGATCAGGTTCCGGCAGACCCGGTCGAGTTCGGGCAGCGAGATCGTCGACAGATGGATCGTGTCCGAATCGTACTCGGGGAGGCCGGCACCGAGCGCGGCGAGCGTCGTCATCGTGCCGGCGACGCCCACCCAGGTGCGAGCGGACTGAACCGGCACCGCGGCGAACGCCTCGGCGAGACGTTCGCGCACGAACTCGGTCGCCGCGGCCAGTTCGGCCGGCGTGGGCGGGTCGGACGGCAGAGCACGCTCGGTCAGCCGAACACACCCGATGTCGGCCGAGTACGCCGCGGTCACCCCGTCCGCATCGCCCAGGACGACTTCCGTCGAACCGCCGCCGAGGTCGGTGACCACGAACGGCCCATCCGCCGCATCCAATTCGCCGACTGCCCCGCGGAACGACAGCCGCGCCTCCTCGTCGCCGGTGATGACCTCGGCGATCGCGCCGGTGGACACGCACCCGAGCAGATCGGCGGTCATGGCGAAGAACTCGTCGCGATTCGACGCGTCACGGGTCGCGGAGGTGGCGACCATCCGCACTCTCTCGACGCCGAGCGCTTCCATCGTGTCGACATAGTCGCTGAGGGCGACGCGCGTCCGCTCGATCGATTCCGCGGCGAACATCCCGGTCGCGTCGACGCCGTAACCCAGTCGGACCACACGCATCTCACGATGGAGATCGACGAGTCGCCCGTCCGGGCCCGGCTTCGCCACGAGCAGGCGGATCGAGTTGGTGCCGCAGTCCACGGCTCCGACGACGGTCACTCGTCGGTCCCCGCGTCCGACGGCTCGGGCCAGTCCTCCGGAATCGCGGTGCCGCGCAACCCGTTCGCGGCCGCGAGCGCCACCGCCTCGTCACCGAGCGGATTGAGTCCCGGACCCTTGGCGAGGGAGTGCGCGATCAGGACGTGCAGGCACTTCACCCGGTCCGGCATACCGCCACCGGTGAAATCGGTGCCGAGGGGTTCGATCGCGTCGCGTTCGGCGAGATAGTCCTCGTGCGCACGGCGGTACGCCGCGGCGAGTTCGGCGTCGTCGTGCAGGCGCGCGGTCATGCCCTTCATGACGCCGGCCGACTCCTGGCGGCTCGCCTCGGCGGTCAGACGCGGATCGGTCAGGTAGTACAACGTCGGGAACGGTGTGCCGTCGGGCAGCCGGGGCGCGGTCTTGACGACCGCGGGCTTCCCGTCAGGTGTGCGGTAGCTGATCTCGAGGACCCCGCGCGGTTCGCGTCCGAGCTGGGCGGCCACCGTGGCGAGATCCTCCGCGGAGACACCGTGGCCGGAGGAGGAGCTCACTGCACGCCGGGAGGGGTCGACAGCGTGTCCCAGAGATTTCCGTACCACGGTGCGCGGGCGCGCTCTTCGGCACGTTCGGCGGCCTCGCGCCGTGCCTCGTCGGCGGGGAACAACATCACGAGCGGGATCTCTCCTGGTTTGACGAACTGCAGACGCGTCCGCGCCTGGGCCTCGATGTAGGCGGGATCGTTCTGCTCGTTGACCTTCTGCTGATAGTCCGCGACCTCGCGTTGCAGCTGCTCGTTCGACGCGGTCAGCTGACGGAATTCCGAACGCTGACTGAAGTACGTCCGCAGCGGCATCGCGAGGGTCAGTGCCACCACGCACACCACCACGACGGTGATGACGAGCGTCGCAAGGCCGGCCGGGGTCATCTCGACACCACGCAGGCGGGCGCCGATGCCGGCGCGGGCCGGACGTCGGCGGGTTCGAGGCACGCGCTCCGGCGCCACCCGACGGACCCCGGAATCCGAGGTGTCGTCGGCGACCGGTGCGTCGAGATCGGCGGGAAGCTCGTGCCCAGCCGCCTCGACCGCTTCCTCGGGCGCCGCCGACGACGCAGGACGAGCGTGCCGCCGCGTGCGACGGGCGCGTTCGCGTGAGCGCGCGTCTACCCGACGATCGCGCCCACGCTGACGCCCGTCACCGCGGTGACGTCGCTGCGAAGCCATGCAGACAGCTAATCACGAACCAAACGAGAAACGCGGGAAGGCGAGGTCGCCCGCGTACCGTGCCGCGTCGCCGAGTCCTTCCTCGATCCGCAGCAGCTGGTTGTACTTGGCGACGCGCTCGGAGCGGGCCGGGGCGCCGGTCTTGATCTGTCCACAGCTGCAGGCGACGGCGAGGTCGGCGATGGTGGTGTCCTCGGTCTCACCGGACCGGTGACTCATCATCGTCTTGTAGCCGTTGTTGTGCGCGAGTGCGACGGCGTCGAGGGTCTCGGTCAGGGTGCCGATCTGGTTCACCTTCACGAGCAGTGCGTTGGCGATGCCCTTGGAGATCCCCTCCTCGAGACGCTCGGGGTTGGTGACGAACAGGTCGTCACCGACGAGCTGCACCCGATCGCCGATCGACTCGGTCAGCTTGGCCCAGCCGTCCCAGTCGTCCTCGGACAGAC
>ERZ501064.223-NODE-223-length-15408-cov-7.568749_pt1 | contig 15408 bp, 22 predicted proteins | sample MGYA00510851_ERZ501064 | MGnify/ENA primary metagenome ERZ501064 (study PRJEB25958, sample SAMN03398529) | human skin metagenome | study: EMG produced TPA metagenomics assembly of the Human Skin Microbiome Metagenome (human skin metagenome) data set. | reverse complement strand
GACAGATCCTTGCTGAATTGGTCAACGGGGACGAAGGCCCGCAAATCCGTATCCGGCGTGACGGCGCTGTCTCCTGCACGATCACGAAGGGGCCTTGGCCTGACGATGATGAAGGTTGGGACGCCGCAGAGACTGCCTTCGCGGAGACTAACTTGACGGTTGAGGCGGCAAATATCGACCTCTTGGCCTTTGAATTCGCCCCCCAGCCTGAGTGACCCCCCGCCCTCTCGGCATCCTCCCCAGCCGAGAGGGCGCATTCTCCACAAGGACGCATGACGATGAACGCTATCGCTAAACATGACGCAGAGCCGGAAGCCGTCCAGCTTCCCGCCGTCACGCCGCTGACCATGATCGAGCGCGCCATCGAAAAGGGCGCCGACGTGGCCATGATCGAGAAGCTGATGGAACTTCAGGAGCGGAACGACCGCAACCTCGGGCGCCGGGCCTTCGATCAGGCTATCGCCAAAGCAAAGGCCGAAATCCCGCCGATCATCAAGAACCGCCACGTCAGCTATGAGAACCGTGGCGGCCAGATGACCGACTACCACCATGAAGACTTGGCTGAAATCGCCAAGACGGTTGATCCGATCCTCTCGCGCTACGGCCTGTCCTATCGCTTCCGCACAGGTCAAGACGGCAGCACGATCAAGGTTAGCTGCATCGTGTCTCACCAGGACGGATACAGCGAGGAAACCACCCTGCATGGGCAGGCTGACACCAGCGGCGGAAAGAACTCGATCCAAGCCATCGGATCGGCCGTCACCTACCTGCAGCGTTACACGCTCAAGTCGGCTCTCGGCCTTGCCTCGGCGCAGGATGATGACGCGAAAGCCGCAGAGGTGCGTCCCGGCAACGAGAACATCAGCGCCGACCAGTGGCAGGAACTGCGCGATCTGATCGAACAGGCGGGGATTGACGAGAAGGTCGTGCTGGATGCGGCAAAGGTCAGCGCCCTCGACTTCCTGCCTGCCCGCGACTTCCCCTCGATCAAGAAGCGGCTTGAGAAAACCATCGCGACAAAGGCGGCGAAGTGATCGAGCAGCGCACCCCCGAGTGGTGCGAGGCTCGCCTTGGTCGAGTGACCGCCAGCCGCGTGGCTGACATGATGGCGCGGACCAAGACCGGCTATGGCGCCAGCCGCGCCAACTACATGGCGGAACTGATCTGCGAGAGACTGACCGGCAAGCAGGCAGAGCGGTTCAGCAGCGCGGCGATGGCGTGGGGCACCGAGACGGAGCCGCAGGCGCGCGCCATGTTCACCCTCACGACTGGCCTTTCGGTCGAGAAAACTGGCTTCGCCCTGCACCCGGAGATTGCTGACCTAGGCGCATCACCTGACGGCCTGATCGGAGACGACGGGATGGTCGAGATCAAGGCGCCGAACACGGCCACCCACATCGAAACGCTGCTGAGCGAAACAGTCCCGCAGAAATACGTCCTGCAAATGCAGACCCAAATGGCCTGCACGGGACGCAGCTGGTGCGACTTCGTGAGCTTCGACCCGCGCCTACCCGACGAGATGCAGTTGTTCATCCACCGCGTGGATCGGGACGAGGAACTGATTGCCGAGATCGAGCGCGAAGCCCGCGCCTTCCTGGCTGAGATTGAAACGAAAATGTCCGCCCTGCGCGGCAAATACAGAGAGGCCGCATAACATGGCAGGCAGCGTCAATAAGTGCATCATCGTCGGCAATCTCGGGCAAGACCCCGAGATCCGCACGTTCCAGAGCGGCGGCAAGATCGCCAACCTCCGCATCGCCACGTCCGAGACCTGGCGCGACAAGAACAGCGGCGAGCGCAAGGAGCGCACCGAGTGGCACACGGTCACGATCCACGCCGAGCCGCTGGTCCGGCTGGCCGAGCAGTATCTGCGCAAGGGGATGAAGGTCTACGTCGAGGGCCAACTGGAAACCCGCAAATGGCAGGACCAGTCCGGCACTGATCGCTATTCGACCGAGGTAGCACTGCGCCCCTTCCGCAGCGAACTGACGATGCTGGACAGCCCGCGCGGCGACGATCAGCAGCAGGGCACCCGCCAGCAGTCCGCCCGTCAGGCGTCCTATGACGCGCAGCGGCCGAGCGGGGGCGGGCGCGGATACAGCGACGGGATCGATGAATCGGAGGTGCCGTTCTGATGGACAAGGCCACGGTTCACCTCGTCGGCCCCACGCAGCGCGCCTATGCGGCGTCCCTGCTGCGCGATGCCCCGGATGGCTGGGCCGTAACCTTCCAGCCCCCGACGCGCACGACGGAGCAGAATGCCTTGCTCTGGCCGCTTCTGACCGACGTGTCGCGGCAGGTCGAGTGGCACGGAAAGCACCTGTCGCCCGACGACTGGAAGGACATCTTCACGGCCACGCTCAAGAACCTGCGCGTGGTGCCCAACCTGGACGGGACCGGCTTTGTCGCTCTCGGCCAGCGGACCAGCACCATGAGCAAGCGCACGTTCTCGGAACTAGTGGAACTGATCTACGCATTCGGCGCTGAACGCGGCGTCCGGTGGAGCAAGAAAGAACCGGCATGAGCATCTGGGAACCGAACCTCGGGGCATCCGACGAATGGTATACGCCACGTTACGTCTTCGACGCCCTCGGTGAATGGTTCGACATGGACGCTGCCGCCCCGGTTTCTGGCGGGCCGCACGTTCCGACGAACCATTGGATCACGCCCGAGCGTGACGGCCTCAAGGAAACATGGAACGGCTTCGTCTGGATGAACCCGCCCTTCGGCGGCCGGAACGGGCTAGTGCCGTGGCTCGACAAGTTCTTCGACCACGGCAGCGGCATTGCGCTCACCCCGGATCGCACCTCGGCCCCGTGGGGGCAGGACGCGAACCGCCGCGCCGACGCCACGCTGTTCATCGCTGGAAAGGTCAAGTTCATCCGCCCCGATGGCAGCTTGGGGAAGTCGCCCGGCACGGGAACTACCCTGTTCGCCGCCGGTCAACGCGCGGTCGCCGCGCTGCGCCGCGCTGAACGCTCTGGCTTGGGCGCGGTGATGCGGAGGATGGCAGCATGACCGGCCGCAGCGTAGAGGAATGGATCGGCGCCACCCCTGACGCGAAGATCCCGCCGCGCGTCAAGCTGCGGGTGTTCGAGGCGCACGGCGGGCGGTGTCACTTGACGGGACGGAAGATCAACCCCGGCGACCTGTGGGACGTGGATCACGTCCAGGCACTCTGCAACGGCGGCGAGCACCGCGAAAGCAACCTCGCCCCTGCTTTGCGCGAAGAACACCGCAAGAAGACCGCCGAGGACGTGAAGATGCGCGCGAAAGCTGATCGCGTCCGCAAGCGCCACCTCGGCATTCACCAGCCCAAGCGCATCATGCCGGGCAGCAAGGCATCGCCGTGGAAGAAGCGGCTGGACGGAACCGTAGTGAGAAGGGACACCCCATGATCTCCCGCATCGACATCGAGGACATGACCGACGCGCAGGACGAGGCTCGGGCTATTGCCGAGGCAGCGCAGATAACCATGACCTACCGCAACTGGCGCGGTGAGGTGGCACAGCGGACCATCCGCCCCGTTGCCCTGTGGTTCGGCAAGACCGACTGGCACCCCGAGCCGGGTTGGCTGCTCAACGCATGGGACTGCGACAAAGGCGAGCGGCGCGACTTCGCCCTTGCCGACTGCCAGTTCGCTGACCTCGCCCGTCCCTCGCAGGCGGGGGATGAGAGGGTGGCGGAGGCGATGGAAGCCTGCCGGATCATCGACGCAGCCGTGAAGGAGGGGCACGACAGCGTGTCGGACCTTTTGATGCATCTGCTGGAAGCTGCGGTGCCTGCCCGCGCCGCTCTCGCCGCGATGGACACGCCGAAAGGAGGCGGGGAATGACCGGCCTGCTGATCTGCGCGGCGGTGGCAGGATGGTTCATCGGCGCGGGCTTTCTGCTGAGCGTCCATGATCGCTCCAGCAACGCAAATGTTCGCAAATCCGCCCGCTACGGCCTCGCCCTGATCGCCGTCGCCCTCTGGCTCGCCTACGCGGCAGGAGCGCAGCCATGACCCCCACACACAGGAGCCACGACATGACCGACACCGACAAGCTGCGCGAGGCCATCGCGGCTATCTTTGCAGAAGATGACCCCTTCGTGGGCATCGGGAAGAGCAGCTATGACAAAGCGGATCGCGTGCTGGCCCTTGCCGCCGCACCGCAGCCCGCCCCCGTGGACCGCGAGGCGCTGGTGAGGCTCTTGCAGATCATCACTCGCAACGGGTCGCTTGATGATGGGCGAACGCTGCACGAGGTTATCGCCGACGCCCTGCTCGCCCGTGGCCTGCGCCTGCCAGGGGATGCCAAGGCCGAGCGGGACGCAGCCTTTGCGGCCGGGCAGGAGGAGATGAGGGAGCGAGCGGCGGAGACGAGCAAATGGTATAGCGACCGGCTCGTTAAAGCCATCCGCGCCCTGCCGATCAAGCCGCACCCCTGACCCATTGCGCCGCTGGACCTGGGGGTTGGCTTTAGGCAATAGGCCGCCCCCGCTACTTCCCCCCGATATACAGGGGAAGTCCCTTCCTGCCCGATCCGTATCAGACGCGATGCCCGTGTCGTGGGCCAGTCGCTTCCCCTCAGGCTTTACACCTGACCCGCCCTTTGCAGCCTTGCGCCGGTGCGGTCCCCGGACAGAGCCGGTGGGATTTAGTGTCGCGCTTCTGGCAGGGCCTAGTAGGGTCCGGTGTCCTGCCGGGATGGGGTGAGCCCCGGATCGTATCTCCGCCTTTGGCACGGGAAGGCGGCAAACCGTGGGGATGATCTTCCACGACTCTCTAGACGGACGGGTGGCCCCGTGTTATCTTCAAGTCGTCGCCGGAGGAAACCATCCCATAAACCGGCGGCCAAGCCCCGAGCGTTAGCGCGCTGCGGGGCTATCTCATTTAGGCTACACCATAGCCGAGAACGGGTCAAGAACAGACGCGGGAATCGCCAGCGGTTGCAAGGGCGGAGAAAAATCATCCCTTCCTGCATTTTGCGCTTGCAATGTGGGCATTGGCCCACTACACATAAGACATAGCCAAGGGGCATCGCGCCCCGCTCAAACGGAGAAACCGAATTGACCCAAGAACAAGCAACCCAAGCCGCAATTATCGCCATCCGCCAGATGAGCGAAGCCGACAAGGCTGCTTTCATCGCGATGTTCGAAGCTGGTCAGCACGGCGCCTGCCAAGACGCTGCCAAGGGCTTCGCTCTCCATGGCATCCACAATCAACAGATCCTCGCAAGCAAGGCTATGGATAACATTCCCGCCCTGAGCGAGATCATCGAGGATATGATCTGATGACCCCCGCAGAAGCAGAACAGGCCCGGCAATCGATGGGCCTTTCCACCGGCCAGATTACCGCGCTACGAGCGGAGATAGAGAGACTGGAAAGAGAACTCATATCAGCAGCGGAAACAATAAACATCAATCACGCCAGAGCAGAAGCCGCCGAAGCCGAACGCGAACGGCTAAGGATTGTGGTGAAGAGCCTGCGTGAAATCATTGACAGGAATATGGTTGATAGCGGGCAAGAACAGCATCGCCTGTTTCTGGATGGTGAGGTTTATACCGGCCCGGCAGTCGATTTTCTGCACCGCCTAATGACTGCGATCCGGGGTCTTTGCGATAAGGCCCTCACCACCAGCACGGAAGCCGCCGAATGACCCCTGCAGAAATCAAAGAGGCCCGGCAGAAGCTGGGCCTTTCCGCGCATCAACTCGCAGCCCTGTTGGAAACGGACCCACAGACCATCCGTCGCATGGAGCAGAGCGAGACAGCCAGCACGTTCCGCAAGCCAGCACCGCGCATGTCGCGCCTGATCCGCGCCTATCTGGCCGGGTATCGCCCCGACGACTGGCCCGTCTAGCCGATCTTCTGCCAATCGCCATCCCAGAAGCGGTGCCAAGGACCATCTTCGCGGAACTGGTAGAAGCCAGGCTTGCGCTCATGCGGCCCCGGCTCGATCACAGTGACGCACTCTGGCGCCAGCAGGCGGATGATCCGATGGATGGTGCCAGCCTCGTTGCGGAAGGTGTCGCCGGGGCGTCGGGTGATTTCCTGCGGGGGATCGTGGGGGCGGGTCAGGTCGAACACATGCTCGACATAGCCGCCCTCCTCAATCGTGCTGGTAAAGCCCCAGGGGTGGTCATGCGGCTCGGCATCCGGCCCGTCTGCGGCGGTGAAGATATGCCGCACCCGGCCATCATCCAGATGCTGCTTCAGAAAATGGTCGTTCATGCGTTCTTCGCGGACAACATTTGTCATGTCAATCTCCCTTCAGATAGCCAGGCGCCCAGCCCCACGCAGCGCAGGCGCGAACCCACGCCGCCCAGAAGGCCAGCGCGGTCATGGCTTCACTGCGGGCAGGCCCGCGTCCTTGAGGGCTTCGGTGAGCCGGTCACGCCCGAAAGCTGCGTCCAGTTCGGCTTGCAGCTTGGCGCGCGCCATCGTTTCCAGCATTTCCTGTGACGGTCCGAGGCGGCGGATCGCGCCCGGCACGCTGGCCTTGACGTAGCCCACGATGCGTCCGACGGCGGCATCCGGCACGGCGATGCGCGGGTCTTTCTGGATCGTGTCGATGACCAGACCGATGCCGGTATTCAGCGCGCGGTGCAAGGCCTCGCGGTGGCGGGCCTCGACCTCCACGCGCCACTTGGCAGGCAGCCAGCGAAGGAACCACGCCAGCACGCCCATGAGCGCCCAGGCGAGGTAGTCAGCCAGCAGGGGCTGAAGGACGTTCTGGATTGCGTCGATCATGGCATCAGCCTTTCGTGATGATGGCGACGGCCAGCAGCGCGACGAACACCACCAGCGCGATCAGCGTGAGGGTCGGCGGGCTGCTAGGTGCGGTTGCGGGGATGGTGTCGATGACGGGCACGGGCTTGGGGCGAGCGTTCCCGAACGTCACCAGCGGGCGCTTGAGCAGCTCGGCATGGATGGCAGCGCGCGTGGCGGGACCGGCGATGCCGTCCATCTTCAGCCCGGCGTGCATCTGGAACTGCTTGGTCGTGGCAAAACCCAGCAGCACCAACCCTGCACGGGCGTATTGCGCCTGCCGGTCGGCCAGCCCGTTCGTGCCGCCGTTGATCCGCTTGGTGATGGTCAGCAGGTCGCCGTTGTCGGCGTAGCGGTTCAGATCGCGGCTATCCCAGAACCAGATCGGGCCGAGACCTTCCCAGGGGTCCGTTAGCACGGCGTCGGGGTTCGCCACGAAGTCAGGAGCCTGCGGGTCAAGCGCCCGTGCCCATGCGGTGAACTGGCGGTAGTTTGATTTGCCAGTCAGCTGGATGGGGCCGCGTCCGCGATACAGGAACCCGTCGCCGTCTGCCGCGGCGGTGTTTCCCAGATCGGTGCGCGTGTCGTAGCGCTTCTGGGCTGATGTCGGGCCCCAGACTTCCGCGTCGTAGCGCCATCCCCCGCTTTCGTGCGCGATCTGAGCGAGGAACTGGGCGAGCCGATGCGGGCGGTTCAGCCCCGCCCCCACCCCTGCCCGCTCAAGCCCGGCGATGGTGGACTGCATGTTGCTGTTGACGGGACGCCCGGCGATGGTCGCCAGCGTGCCTGCGGTGATTTGCATGATGCCCTCACGGCATGAGAAAGCCCCGCCGATTATCCGGCAGGACTGGCGGTCGTATTATGGCGGCATCGTCCGTCGCGGAGGGCACGCCCCAGCCTGTAGGTCAGGGCGATCCTGCGGCAGTGGTCCGTTTCCGCGAACACCCTGTCCATGAGCCGCAGGAACGCCCGCCGAGCAGCGCAGTCAGGCGCGGCATAGACGGCGGCGCAAACCGGCTGATACCGCCCGGTCAGAAGCAGCCCCGCCAGCGAGGATGCGGTCCAATGCAGCATGGGCGTCTCCTGATCTTGCGGCGTTGCCGGCGGGTTATGTCGGAAAGGCAACGGCCAGATGACGGACGGTCATTCCTCCTGCCGTCCAATTCGAGCCAGCGCCGCACCGATACGCGCGTCAGCATCCAGCCGGTCGCAGATGCGCTCGACCGTCCGCTCGATCCGGTCCATCTGCCGAGCCATGTCGCGCCGGTCATCCTCGGCCAAGCCATTGTGGTGCTCGATCCGCTCGCGCAGGGCTTCCAGAGCGGCGCGGGTTTCATTCACTGGCGGGGGCCGGTTCTCAGGGGGCGTTCCGTCGCTTTTCCGGTGCCCCTTCCAGATGGTATAGGCCCCCATGACGGCCATGCAGGTGACCGCAATCGCCTGCCCCAAGACTTCGCCGTTAAATCCGTCCATGCTGCGCCCGCCAAATCTTGACTTCACGGCCACAGTCGAGCCCCGCCGTGTAAAATGCTGCGCCGCAAAAGCCGAACGCGAAGAACCCGTAGGTGAAAACCCCCGTGCTCCACGGGTTGACCTGTGCGATGCCCAGAGCCAGCCCGAGAAAGACCTGGCTGTTGAGAAACAGCGCCGCCAACCGGGCAAACGGCGTCCATGCCGCGCGTCCGTTGACGTGCAGCGCCAGGTTATGAAGAACGCCAACGACGATGTAGATCAGGCCCCACGCCCATTCCGGCATGATCAACAGCGCGGACTTGAAGCTGGCCGCGCTCATCGAATGGGGCGGCAGGCTTATCATGGTGCCGAAATACAGCGTGTAGATGGCAAGGAGCCATTCCATCTTTCGAGTGGAATAGGCAGTAAACCACGGGAACCGGCTCAGCATGACGCCCTGCCCGTCAGATACCGACAGGCGGCATGGTGAAGCCGCTGGGGTAATAGGCGATGTCCCGCACCAGCATGTCGCCCGTATGCCCGCGCCCGTCGTCGGTGTTGTATTGCTGGGCCGTGTAGGACGGGTTGGCCTTAACGGCGACGTTCGCCATGGGAAAGAACTCGACCCTGGTCTTCATGTCCTCGTGCCGCGCGTGCAGGACATGGCAGCCGACCTCGACGTCATCGAAAAAGAACGTGACCTCGGCCTTGCGCGGGTCGTCGTGATAGACCACCGCGCAGGCCCAGGAGTGGTATTCCTCGTCCAGCGGCTTCGTCACGCCCGCCCACTGATCGGTCTCGATCTCCGACCCGAAGCTGCCCGCGCGCTCGTTCGACCCGGCCTTACCGTAATGCTGGGCGAAGGTCGTGGTGAAGGGCGTATCCGCCGCGCCCCAGGCGTGGTTGAACTTTTCCAGGATATCGATCTCGGGCGGCCACATGGCCCAGCTGCCGCGCTTGCTATTGGCGCTGCGGCCCGTGAGCCAGAACGCGGGCCAGGAGTACTTGCGAACCGGGATCTTGGCCTCCATCCGCCAGACGCCCTCCACGCCGCAGACCTCGTCCATGGTCTGGCCGTTGATCATGGCAGCCTGATGCCGGAACAGGCGGTTCTCCCATTCCAGACGCTCGGCATCCTCGAAGGCGCGGGTGTGCAGACGCAGCGCACGTTCCTGCGGATCGTAGCTGATCGGCTTGTCCGCGCCCTTGATCGTCTCGTCGGCGTAGAGGCCCGTTTCCTGGTTGCCGTCCTGCGTGCGGCCATGGGCCACCTGCGAGCGCCAGATTGGCTTGCCTTGCGCGTCGAAGCCCGAGGGCGACCAACGAACAGCCGCCGGATCGAAACGGTTCTTGCGCTGCGCCTTGGATAGATCAAGGCGCCGCAGGGGGCGGTGGAACTGTGGGACTGGCGGCTCTTGCGGCTGCGCGTTGGCGTCGTAAACGATGTTGACCCGCTGACCTTTCTGCTTGTCGCCCAAGCCCTTGACGCGGATCACCACGCCAAAGGACTTTCCGTCCGTATAGTTGCTGACTGTCGCGACCTTCACATAGTGGGCCAGATCGTCGCCTGGCGACCAGCGATAAACCACATTCTCCCAGCCAGAGAAGTTCGCCCTCTGGCTGGCCGTATTGCCGACGTTGATGCCGCCGTTGCTGATATTCGTGAAGCCCGAGACATAGCAGTAGAAGGACTCGCGGTCGGCGTGATCGACGGTCACGGGGATGTAGAACTCGCGCGTTCCAGGGGGCAGGCGCAGTTCTGCGGGGATGGCGATCTGGCTCTGCTTGAGCACGCTCCAGATCGGGACGGTAGCGGGCGGCGGCGTGACGACAGGAGCGGCACCGGCTTCCAGCACCGCAAGGCGCGCCAGGATGCCGGTCAGGTCCACCGGGGGGCGTTCCTCTAGCGCCTTGACGCGCCCGGCGAGGTCTCCCTGCCCGGCGCGCAGTTCGTTGAGGATGGGGTCAAGATCGGGATCGTAAGCCATGATGGCTCCTTGTATTTCAAATCAGGGGAGGTTCACGCCGCGACCCGACATGATGCCGCGGATCAGGGCGCGGGCGTCTTGCGCCTCGGTTTCAGAGAGGACGCGAGGGTAAAGGTGGACGCAGCCCGTGCGGCCTCTTAGCCCGCTGCCAAAGGTGCCGCCTGCGGACACATAAGCCCCCAGGTGGAGATCGGCTTCGTTGTTCAGCACCAACGCCGAGGAAAGCGTGGCCTCATACACGACCGCGCCGTTCTGACGTAGCGTGACGACCTTGCCGTTGACCTGGGCCTCGACAAGCGCCCATTGATCCACTGCAAGGGTGGCGGTGGGGTTGAGCGCTGACAGCGCGCTCTTGAAGATATTGTAGTGGGTCCACCGCAACCTGCCGTTCGACACGTCGAAGATGTAGGCGTTTTCGTTCTTGAGGCCGTGGCGACGAGCAATGATTGCGCCGCCGGCGGTGTTGCCGATCAGTTGTATGGCTGCGAATACGTGGATATCCGCGTGGGCATTGAGGAGCGGCTTGAACGGCAGCGTGATCGTGTTGCCGCCAAAGGTGTTCTCCACGCCAGTGCTTGTTCTTACCAGATCAAGCGCAGTGTCTGATGGCGAGGTTCCGAGATACCCGTTGATGCCATTGCCGGTCTTGTCCACGATCTGCTGCCCGGACCCTTCGTCGAAGTCCAGGCGCAGCATCGCCTTGTCAGCAACGCTCTGCGCTGCATTGACGGTGATCGTGGGCGCTATCGAAGCCGAATGACCCCGGAACTCTGAGTTGATCGAGATGGGGTAGGCGCCAGCCGAGAGGGCCTTCGCGACCACGACCTTGCGGCCATCCAGTGCAAATGATCCGCTGGGATCGGTAATAGTCAGCGTCTCTCGCGGCTGGCGCGACGTGACCAGTGCGACCATATCCCCGACATTCAGTCCCGCATTGATCGTCGTCCGCGACAATGCCAGCTGAGGATCGAACCTGCGCGTCCGGTAGCCATCGCCCCAAGCGAAGACGCGCTGGTATCCGGCGTATTCGTCATTGGACACGCTGGTATTCGACCCAGACCCGCCGCCAGACACCTCGGCCCACATCCAGCGCAGTTCTGGTTTCGCGTTCAGGATCGGGTTCGGATCGTCCAGGCCATAGGTGCCACCGGAGGCAATCAGTTCCGGCCCGGAGAAAACGCCAGCCGCCGACCGGGCATTGCGATAGATGTCGACGCCTCGACCGGTGCCGTCGAGGCTGACCGACCCGACGATCTCGACCCCATCCCCCAGCGGGGTGACGGCAATCGTGCAATAGCGGTTCTTGACGTTCAACACCTCGACCGGCGCGGTCCATGCCCCGCCGTCGCGCATCATGTGATATGTGCGAACCTCGGTGCCGCTTGGGCCGTCCCCGTAGACGAGGTGGAACCGCCCTGCGCTGTCCCAGCAGAACATCGGGATCAGGCTGGTGCCGGTTGCATTGGTCGTCACGACGCGGAAGCTTGCCTCGGCAACCGCACGGTCAATCGGCAGGCTCGCGGCGGTGACCACGACCGATCCGTCAAGGTTGGCAATGTTCCCTGTGGCCGGATCATAGCGGAAAAGAAACACGTCGCGGCGATAGTTGTCTCCAAAGTCGGCGCGGGTGTTGGCGATCCAGATGTATCCGTCAGGTCCGGTCTGTACGGTGCCGATGTAGTTGCGGCTGTTATCCCCGAAATCGGCCAGGTACTTGATCGCGCTGAAGCTCGCGGTGTTGGCAGTGACGTTCTGCGCAGTGAACAGCGCCAACGGCATCCGGTTGGTGCCAGGGAAGTTCGGGTTGCCCTCGCGCCGCGCAAACAGGTGCAGTGTGGAGCCGACAAACACGGGGTGCGGGTAAGTCAGCGCCTGCGAGGCGATGTCCGGCAGAGCGACCCAGGACGTGTGGTCGCGCGGATTTGCGCTCGCCCGAATACGCATGTTGTTGGAATGCGGGCCGAAGAAGGTCCAGAGATAGCCTGTCGGGCTGATCGCGATTGCCGGGACGCCGTGATCGTCGTTGTAGAGAACCGAGGTTCCGGCCTGCGCGGACGAAAGCCAGTCGCCAGCTGCGTGGTCATAGCACTCGACTTGGCAGACGCGCTGCACCCCGCTCCATCGCTCATAGGTCAAGAAGGTCTTGTCAGAAACCGCGTCATAGACGCCGGTTTCACGCGTCGCGCTGTAGATCGGGAACGTGCCCCCGTCCGTCGCGAGCCAATCGACAGAGGCAGATCCGACGGCCCCCGTCCCTGCCGCCGTGTCGCTGCCCGTCTCCACCAGCGCCGCCGAGGCCGTGATGCCGACAGATGCCGCGCCCGCCGCCGTGTCTGCCCCCGTCTCGATCAGAGCGCCGCTCAGGGTGGCATCGGACGATCCGCCGGAGATCACCCGGTATTTAACCGAAGGCAGAAGCGTGTAAGACGCGGGTTTGGCAGTGTTCTGGCGCGCGGCAAAGATCCCAAAGTAAGGATTGGCAGCATCCCACGTTACCTGCTGTATTCGGTAGAACGGAGCAGTAGACTGGTTCGTCTTGTGGAGTTCGATACTCTGCGCAACAGACAGTGCTTGCACCGATGATTGCCTCAAGAACACCATGTTAGTGTTGCTCTGAGTCAGGTCCACGATGACTTCAATATTTTTGCCGTCGGGGATAATAAACGACGCGCCGGGATTGCCGCTCGGATTCGTGACCGTCACACTACCATCGGCATTTTCGACAACAGTGGTAGAGGCCGGGACTGCGGGCAGCCACTCAGGTTCAATCCAGTCATTCTGGACCGGCGGAGCCTGATAATGCTGATAAAGTGCCTCAGCAAAATCCAGACCCCAAGACTTCCAGTCAGAAACTCCAAGAGTGTTGATGATGCCGTGTTCAGGCGTAACAGTCCACAACGTCCCAAAGACTGTTCTCATGTAATCAGTAATAGTTCCGGGAGTTGTGCCCGGAGCGTTAACCACAACATCTCGGCCTGTCCGCGCTTTATGCGTAGCAACTACTTTGTCCTTCATCGAGGCATCTCCCGACCAGAACATTTCTGATGCGCGAGCCGCAGGAGGAACATCGTGAAAGTCCATCGCGCCAGTGATAGTCTCTGGCAAATCGACCTCCCACACGTTTCTCATCAACTGAGACAGCGGAATGTGGTTGTATTCTGACGAGAAAATCCTGTTAGCATTCTCTCCACTGACTACCTCTTGCCGAGACGCCCCCGCATAGCGAGACTGAGGGTTGATCTTGGGATAGCAGTAGAACGTGCATTTGCTACGAAGATCGACCGCCTTGGGGTCGCTCCCTAACAACCAATCCACGAAAGCCTCATAGGCGTAGGCTGCGATATGTTCCTCGACGTGGATGTTGCCCGTGACCACGATAACTTTCGGCCCCGTTCCGAACTTGAAGCCATAGGCATCCATCGCCGGGGCGTGGCTGTTCGCGGGCATGGTGCCGATGACGAAGTTCGCGTTCCCTGATGCCGTCGGACTGGTGTGAGGGCTGGCCCGCCAGCGGGCGATGGCCTGATCCCAGCGGGCATTCGTGAAGACCGGCCGCCGGGCGATGTAGACGCTGGGCTGCGTCATCGGAGTGTTCTCTGTCGCAACGATGGTGCCGCTGCTGTTGACCACGCTGTCGAAGGCGGACCATTCCCCCTCGGGATCGTAGGCCCACGCCATCTGCCATACGGACAGGTCATTGCCGATGTCGTTCGGGGAGCCAGCCGAGCGCCGAACCTTCAGGGTCTTGCCCTGCATGTTATCCGCCCGCACGAGGTAGTGCGAAACGCCGTGCTCTCCGGTGATGGCCGATGCGACGTTGGTGATGGTGACGGTGCCGTCTGCGGTAACAGTGGAGGTTGTGCCCGCATAACCACCGTTCTGGGCATTCGCCACGGACGGAGGCACAGTCGCAGGCACCGCCATCTCTCCACTCGCCGTTGCGCTGCCCGCGCTGTTCGCAGCCGTCACATCCAGCGTGATTGTGCCGCCCTGATCCGCCGCCTCGATCTGGAACGTCGCGCCGTCCAGCACCGCCGCAGCCGCCTTGCCGGGCCGGGTTAGCGTGCCGGTCAACGTCGGTGCTGGCGTGCCGCTGACACCGCCGAGGGAGACCGTGACCGTGGAGCCGAGCGCGGTTGAGCCGAGAAGCGCGGGCTGGGTGGTGAAGGCAGGCGCGACCTGCACGGGTGCGCCGCCCTCCAGCGCCGCCACGCGGGCGACCAGCGGTGCAATCGCGTCGCTGATCAGCGACTCCACAAGCGCCGGATCGACAGAGCCGGAAATGACCTGCGGGGCCGTGGTGACGGTGGTCGAGGACGAGCCGTTCCAGAACGTGACCTTCATTCCGTCACCCCTTCAATCAGCGTGAATGCAAAGAGCTTGTCGGGCGGCAGGAAAGCACTCTCGCCGGAGGACTTCTCGACCCGCACGTCGAAAGCCCATTGCCCCAATGCCATGGGCTGAGTGGGGAGCATCAGAAGGATCGTGCGGTTAGGCTCGTCCACCACGACCTGCATCTCATGCTCCACCAGACCCTGCTGGGCCTCGGCGCGGATGCTCCGCCACGGATGGACCGCAGCCCATTCCGTATCGGTCAGCTCAAGCGTGACTTTCAGGGTCGCGCCTCTTTTGATCGTCGCCATGGCGGACCTCAGACTGTGGGGATGGAGGGCGCGTAGAAGGACGACGTGCAGCCGTCATCTATCCGCATCGCGGGTCCGTCGATAGTCTCCGACGTGCCGTCCGCGTGGATGATTCGTGCGCTGGTACGGTAGACACGGCCCGGCTGCAGGCTTGCCAGAGCGGCGGGATCAAACTCCGCCCGGCTGCGAGCAACCTCGCCCGCAATCTCGACGCAGGATTGTGCCGTATGGACAAACAGGGTGGCCGCAGTGGCGTCAGGCGGCAGTGCAAGCTTGAGCGGCAGCGTGTCGCCCCGCGTGTGCGTGAGTGTCACCATGTCAGGCTCCGTCAGGTGATGGGATCAGGCGTGAGTGATGGTGAAGTTGCTGACGCTTACCGACTGGCCGCTGGCGATGGACGTGTTGTCCAGCTTCACGTCGCCGGAGCCCCCGGTCGCGCTGACGGTCAGCCCGTCCACGACGACGGTCCCGGCGCTGTTCTTGATGCGTGCCTTGGCCGCCGTGCCTGCGGCAGTCGCGGTCGCCGCGCCGTCGAAGGTCAGCGTCCATACGCCGCCGGTCACAGATCCGCCC
>ERZ501064.222-NODE-222-length-15468-cov-9.034192_pt1 | contig 15468 bp, 14 predicted proteins | sample MGYA00510851_ERZ501064 | MGnify/ENA primary metagenome ERZ501064 (study PRJEB25958, sample SAMN03398529) | human skin metagenome | study: EMG produced TPA metagenomics assembly of the Human Skin Microbiome Metagenome (human skin metagenome) data set. | reverse complement strand
TACATTCGCAGCAACGGTTCTCGGGGGAGGTGACCGTCATGGCCGACACCACACACATCGATGACGCACCCATGTCCCGTGCGGCGGAACTCGTTGCCGAGCTGCACCGGGTGATCGATGAGCTGCAGTCCGTCGACCTCGGTCCGTGTTCGGATACTGAACTGGTCGAGGTCGCCGCCGACACCGAGAAGGCGATCGCCCGCCTCACCTATACCGGCGACCGCCAACTCGTCACCATCGCCGACCGCGACCTCCCTCACCGCACCGGGTACCGCAGCATCACCGCGTTCATGACCCACCGCCTTCGGGTGTCTGACCCGATGCGCCGCAACAACCAGCGCGACGCCACCGCCACCCACCTCACCCACACCGGCGAATTACTCGCACCCGAACATCCCAGCCTTGCCTCGGCGTTGGCCGACGGCCGCGTCGGCACCAGTCATGTCCGGGCCGTCATCGATGTCCTCGACCAGATCCCACACACCATCGAGTATGACGTGCGGGCCGCTGCGGAACGGCAGATGACCGAGATCGCCGAAGCCCACACCCCTGCCGAGATCACCCAACTCGGTGCCCGGCTGCTCGCCCACCTCGACCCCGACGGCACCCTGACCGACGACACCGACCAGAAACGACGCCGCGGCCTGTGGATCGGTCGGCAACGCGCCGATGGCACCGCCAAGATCTCCGGCACCCTGACACCCGCACTCGCCGCCCGACTCACCATGATGTTCGCCGTGTGGGGCAAACCCGGACTCAATAACCCCGACGACCCCGCCTCGCCCAGCGGGCCGGCCGGTGCCGCCGACCCCGACGCCCTGGCCACCGCAGCCGACCGCGACGGCCGCACCCTCGCCCAGACCAATCACGACGCGCTCGACGCTGCACTCGCCGCAGGTTTCGCCGACGGCGCACTCGGCACCTCGCACCGCGGCCTGCCCGTCCAACTGATCATCAAAGCCGACCTCAACGACCTCATCCGCGAAGCCGGACTCGCCACCACCGCCACCGGCACCCTGCTACCCATCCGGGACTTGATCGCGATGGCCGGTGACGTCCAGCCGTGGTTGGCCATCTTCAAAGACGCCACCACCGTCCCCCTGCACTTCGGACGGGGCAAACGCCTCGCCACCCGCGAACAACGCCTGGTCTCCTTCGCCCGTCCCGACGGGGAAGTGTGTTCGGCACCCGGGTGCGATCAACCCGCCACACACATCGAGCTTCATCACGCCGAACGAGACTGGGCCAAGGGCGGTCTCACCGACATCGACGACCTCGCACCCGCCTGCCCGCGACACAACCGCATGGTCGGTGACCAACCCGGCCGATACACCACCCGGGTAGTACGCGACGGACCGGACGAAGGCCGCTGCGCCTGGCGACTCAACGCCGAACCCGGCGCACCACCCAACCCCGAACACATCAACCGCCGACCCGACATACCCAAGCGGTTGCAGGCCCACCTGGAACAGGTTCGGCGAGAGATCCACGGACGCACCACGTCCGGCGATGAGCCACGCCCACATGACGCGCGCCGATCATGGTTGAAAACCAGCCACGTCATCGACGTCCGACCACCCCGCCCAGGACCACTCACACCCCGGCCGTCCCTCGTCGAAGCGCACCTCATGGAGTTACTCGCCACTCGATGACTCGCGCTTGCGGATCACATCGCCCGCCGTCGCCGAGTGCGGCTACTTCTGCGCGCAGAGCCCCCGGCCCGTCACGAGCGGGAGGTCGAGCGCGGTTACCAGGCCGGGTTTCGCATCGACCACCGCCGCAACGGAATTGACCAGTCTCATCGCGGTGACGATCATTCCGGACACGTTGTGGTCGCCGTTTTCACCGTGGTGCCCGAACTCGACCGTCATCTCCGGTTCGCCGGAGATGGCGATGCGGTAGCAGCCGTCGCCCTCGTTCGGGGTCGGCCAGTCCGGGCACTGGTCGGGGTGGGTGCGCGTATAGTGCTCCAGCACAATGCGATCCACGCCGTCGACCTGACCGGCGACCTCGAACCGGACCGCGGCCATCGTGCCCTTCGGGATCTCGACGGACACCGTCGAGTAGTCGCGGTCGGCCTCGACCCGCTCGACGCGTTCCACGAGCGGCTCGTCGAGCACGAGGTCGAGTCCGGCGGCGATCTGTCGCACGACACTCCCCCACCCCATCGACAGGATGCCCGGTGCGAACAGCAGCGGCGTGGCGTCCAGGGGCTGCCCGAAGCCGAACAGGTCACGCATGACGACGGGCTGATAGTAGGTCGAGTAGTCGGCGATCTCCTGGCAGCGGATCTCGTCGATGCGCTGGGAGAGGCTCGTCATCGCCAGCGGCAGTGCGTCATTCGCGAAACCCGGGTCGATGCCGTTGACGTGGAGGCTCGCGCCACCCGCCGCACCCGCGGCGGCGATCCGATCCAGCAGCGAGTCGGGCAGGATGCCATGGGGGAACTGCAGGACCACCGGTCCGCTCGACACCACGTTGATCCCGTTCTCCACGAAGAAGATCAGATCCTCGATCGACTCCATGACGCGGTCGTCGGTCATCGCGGTGTGCACGATGCAGTCGGGTTTCAGGGCAATCAGCGCGTCGCGGTCGCCCGTCGCCGCGACACCCAGCTCACGGTCGAGACCGGCGAGTTCGCCGGCGTCCTTGCCGACCTTGGCGGGGTCGGACACCCACACACCCACGAGTTCGAGGTCGGGCCGGGCGTCGATCCCGGCGATGGCATGTCGTCCGACGGTTCCGGTCGACCACTCGACCACGCGCAATGTCATGCGATCCAAACTAGAACACGTTCCAACTTCGCCGTGCCGATTCGGCGAGATGCGCCTCGCTAGAGTCGGGAGCTGTGACCGCCACGTCGCCCCCGGACCCCGCCGCCCCGATCCACATCGACCACGACGGCCATCGGACGATGCTCAAGTGGCACCGCGGCCGGCGGCGCGCCGACGACACGGCGTTCACCGCGACCCGGATCGTCGAGGGCATGCGGCTCGGCGCGAGTATCGAGATCGATCTGGTGATCCACGCCGAGCGCGGTTTCGCCGTCCTGCACGACCGCACGGTCGACCACGCCACCACCGGCACCGGCGTGGTGTCGGCGCTCCCGGCGTCGTATCTGCGGGAACTGTCCCTGCGGGACAACCGCGGCCGGCCCGTCGACGAGCACGTCCTCCTGCTCGAGGACCTGACCGAACTCTTCGACGGCGTCGACATCGCGCCCACCGCGTCCCTCCAGCTCGACTTCAAGGAGGACGACGCCGCGCTCGATCCCGAGGCCGTGGCGGTGTTCGCCCGCAGTGTCGCACCCCACGCGCGCCACTACATCTTGTCGTGCGGCGACGCCGCGGCGGTCGACACGTTGACCTCGGCCGCACCGGGCATCCGGATCGGTTACGACCCTTGCCATCACGGTGCCGCCGACGCGGCGATCCGCTCCGGGGACTTCGACGGCTTCGTCGACCGCGCGGTGGCGGCATCGCCGGAGGCCGAGATGGTGTACCTGGAGAACCGGCTGATATTGGCGGCCGACCACCGCGGCCACGACCTGATCGGCGCGTTCCACGAGCGCGGTCGGCTCGTCGACGGGTACACGGTGACGCGGGTCGGACCGCGCGTCATCCCGGACATCAGGCGACTGCTGGAGCTACGGGTCGACCAGATCACGACCGATGATCCCGAGGCCCTGGCGACGCTCGACCTCGATGCCCCCGCACGCGATTCCGGTTCGCGGCTGGTGCGCTGGATCCGCGGCAGCAGCCGACGCTCAGACGTGCAGTGACCAGAACGGTTCGACAGGGATGTTGCGGACGACGAACCAGGCCAGCACGACCACCAACACGACGACCCCGGAGTAGCGGAGGTGCTGCCAGCTGCGAACCCGGCGGCCGGTCCACAGTCGCAGGCAGTACGCGCCGAAGGCGAAGAGCAGCAACCCCATTGCGAGCACCCCGACGGCGTTGTAGTGCAGCGCCGCCGGGACATCGCCGTGCAGCAGCGAGTAGATCGCCCGTAGCGACCCGCAGCCCGGACACGTCACCCCGAAGATCAGCTTGGTCGGACAGACCGGCAGGGCACCGCCCGGTGTCGTCGGATCGGCGAACCACACGGCCGCACAGACCATCCCGGTACCGGCGACGACCGTCGCCGGACCGAGGTACCGATGCTTCGAGAGAGCCGAGGCCCGTCCGAGGACGGCCCTCTCGAAACGCTCAGTACGTGGACGTGGTCGCGGAGGCGCCGAGGAGGATGACGAAGAGGACGACATAAACGATGATGATCAGGACCCAGATGATGACCGACGAGATCGCACTCCACATCGCCCACTTCTTCGCCTCGTCGGCCGCCTTCTGCGCACCGGCGTAGTCGCCGGCGGCCCACAGCTTGCTGACGGAGGTCGACTTCACGATCGACACGATCCCGAGCGGCAGACAGCAGAGCACCGTGGACAGGATCGCCCACACGAGGTTGTTGTCGGGTTCCGGGCCGGCCGGATTCCCGCCCGGGAACCCGCCGTACGGCTGCTGTCCGTAGCCACCCGCGCCGTAGTTCGGCGGCTGGTTCGGATCATTGGGGTAGCTCATCTGCGCCCTTTCGACTCGGTCAGAGAACTCCAGGAGCGTAACCGTTCATCACCGGGCGCGACATGCCTGGAAACGATATTGATTCCATTGACTTACAACGGAATCCTCGCAGGCCGGACCGTTGCGCGATGCAACTAGGCCGTGCTCTAGACCGTGTCGCCGAACAACCTCGGGAGGGTGCCCTCGTGCGCCTCACGGAGTTCGGCGAGGGGCACCGAGAAGTAGTCCTGGACCTCGACGGCGTCGCTGCCCTGGTCGACCACACCGATGCGTGTCCACGGCATCGAACGCGCGTCGAGCATGGCGGTGAACCGCGATTCCTCGGTGCGCGGGACCGCCACGAGCACGCGCCCGGCAGACTCGGAGAACAGCCAGACGAACGGGTTGGCGTCCTCGGGCAGCAGGACGCGGCAGCCGGTCTCGCCGGCCAGGGCCGCCTCGACGACGGTCTGGATGAGGCCGCCCTCGCTGAGATCGTGTGCCGCGGAGATCAATCCGTCGCGGGACGATGCGGACAGGATCTCGGCGAGCAGACGTTCGCGTTCGAGGTCGACCTGCGGCGGGACGCCACCGAGGTGGTCGTGACTGACCTGGGCCCAGATCGAGCCGTCGAATTCGTCGCGGGTCTCACCGAGCAGGATGAGTGTCTCGCCGGGTTCGGTGCCGATGCCGGTCGGGATGCGGCGGTGCACATCGTCGATGACGCCGAGGACGCCCACGACCGGGGTCGGCAGGATGGCCGTCGCGCCCGTCTGGTTGTAGAAGCTCACGTTGCCGCCGGTGACCGGGATGCCGAGCTGGGCGCAGCCGTCGGCGAGTCCCCGGACCGCCTGCTGGAACTGCCACATCACCGCCGGGTCCTCCGGGGAACCGAAGTTGAGGCAGTTGGTCACGGCCTTCGGCGTCGCCCCGGACACCGCGACGTTGCGGTAGGCCTCGGCAAGCGCGAGCTGCGCGCCGCGGTAGGGATCGAGGAAGGTGTAGCGGCCCGACGCGTCGGTCGCCAGTGCGATGCCGCGCCCGGACTCCTCGTCGATGCGGATCATCCCCGAGTCGGCGTGCTCGGCCAGGACGGTGTTGCCGCGCACGTAGCGGTCGTACTGGTCGGTGATGAACTTGCGGCTGCACAGCGCGGGCGAGGCCAGCATGGCCAGCAGCGTCTCGCGCAGCTGGTCGGATGTGCTCGGGCGCTGCAGCGGTTCGGTCGTCGACGCGATGACGGTGTCCTGCCAGTCGGGCCGGGCGACGGGACGCTCGTAGACCGGACCGTCGTGGGCGACGGTGCGCGGCGGCACGTCGACGACGGTCTCGCCGTGCCAGGTGATGACCAGCTGATCGCCGTCGGTGACCTCGCCGATGACGGTCGCGAGCACATCCCACTTGCGGCAGACCTCGAGAAATTTCTCGACGTTGTCCGGGGTCACGACGGCACACATGCGTTCCTGCGACTCGCTGGAGAGCACCTCCGCCGGGGTCATGCCCTCGGCGCGCATCGGCACCTTCTCCAGGTCGATGTGCATGCCGCCGTCACCGGCTGCGGCGAGTTCGCTCGTGGCACAGGACAGTCCGGCACCGCCGAGATCCTGGATGCCCACGACGAGTCCGGCGTGGTAGAGCTCGAGGCAGCACTCGATGAGCACCTTCTCGGTGAACGGGTCGCCGACCTGGACGCTGGGCAGCTTCTTGCGGTTCGGACCCGACCCCTCGGAATCGTCGAAGGTCTCCGACGCCAGGACCGAGACACCGCCGATGCCGTCGAGCCCGGTGCGTGCACCGAACAGGATGATCTTGTTGCCCGCGCCCGAGGCGAAGGCCAGGTGCAGGTCCTCGGTGCGCAGCACGCCCGCGCACAGCGCGTTGACGAGCGGGTTGCCCGCGTAGCTGGCGTCGAAGACGGTCTCACCGCCGACATTGGGCAGGCCGAGGGAGTTGCCGTAGCCACCCACGCCGCGCACCACACCGTCGACGACGCGCCGGGTGTCCGGGGCGTCGGCCGGGCCGAAGCGCAGCTGATCCATGACCGCGATCGGGCGTGCGCCCATGGCCATGATGTCGCGCACGATGCCACCGACTCCGGTGGCGGCGCCCTGGTACGGCTCGACATAGCTCGGATGGTTGTGCGATTCGACCTTGAAGGTCACCGCCCATCCGTCGCCGATGTCGACGACGCCGGCGTTCTCGCCGATGCCGGCCAGCATGCTCGCGCGCATCTCGTCGGTGGTGGTCTCACCGAAGTAGCGCAGGTGCACCTTCGACGACTTGTAGCTGCAGTGCTCGGACCACATGACCGAGTACATGGCGAGCTCCGCGTCGGTGGGCCGGCGACCCAGGATCTCGCGGATGCGCGCGTACTCGTCGTCCTTGAGACCGAGTTCGCGGAAGGGTTGCGGATGGTCCGGGGTCTGGGCAGCGGCTGAGACGGTATCCACCTGGGCACTCACCCGGACAAGTCTAGGCGTGCGCGGGCGGTTGCGGCCGCCGGGGCGCCTCGGGTGCGCACCCTGGGAGATCTGCGACGGATGTCACGCCGGTCTAGCGATACTCTGTCTCCGGCGACCGCCCCCGGGGTGTGTCGTCGTGGTACCCGGGGAGAACGGTTCGGGGTCGGTGTGCGCCGATGGGACGACACAGGGGGAAACGATGGCCGATGTCCGCAAGGCGAGGGCACTCTTCGAACTCGGCGTCCTGTCCCTGAACATCCCGGTCGAAGGTCAGGAACCGGTCGACAATCCCGCTCAGGCCGCCAAGGCCTTCACCCGTGCGACCGAATGGGACCCGGCCCTGGGCGACGCCTGGATCGGCCGGCTGGCCTGCGGCGACAGCAGCAATGAGGTCCTCCTGGGCCTCTATCGTGCCCGCGGGTCGATCGGCGCGGAGCAGCGCCGGCTCGGGCTCCCGCCCGGCACGATCGCGGGGCGCTGGTACACCGGGATGCTGATCGACTTCCCGGCGTCGAATGCCGTCGAGGCGACCGCGGCCTACGCGGCCAGTCTGGTCCGTGGCGCGGACTTCGCCGGTGCGGAAGAGGTCCTCGACGAGGTACCCCCGGCGCACCGCGTGCCGATCGTGGATTTCGTCCGCGCGTTCCTGCACTTCGCCACCCAGCGCTGGCCCGACGTCCTGACCTCGCTGACCAGGTCCGACCGGTGGAACGACCCGTACATGCAGGCCGTCGCCGACTTCATGGCCGGGACGTCGTGCGTGCATCTCGGCATGTACGGCGAGGGCATGCGGCGCCTGCAGAACGCGGTCGACGGCCCGATCCCGTCCTGTTCGACGCAGGCGATCTTCGTCTACGGCCTCGCGCTGCGCGAGCAGGGCCACGAGGAGAAGGCGAAGTCGATGTTCGAGCAGGCCTACGCCCGTGACCCGTCGCTGACCGGCGCGGCCGACGCCATCCGGTCGCCCTCCTACCGGATGCCCCCCACGACGCCCGAGCAGATCGCCGAGCGCACCGACCGGTGGGACCCGAAGTCGGTGCCCGATCGCGCCGAGTCCCTGGTGTCGACCTCCGGGGACCCCGCCGAACAGAATTCGCTGGTGACCGAGGCGCAACGGGAACTGGCCGAACAGATCGGGCTCGAGTCGGTCAAGCAGCAGGTGGCCAAACTGCAGTCCACCGCGACCCTGGCGAAGGTCCGCGCCGACCGCGGGCTGTCGACGTCGGCCCGCAGCCTGCACCTGGCTTTCACCGGACCGCCCGGCACCGGCAAGACGACCGTGGCCCGCATCGTCGCCAAGATCTACTGCGGCCTCGGCTTCATCAAGTCCGACAAGGTCGTCGAGGCCACCCGCCGCGACATGGTCGGTGAACACCTCGGCAGCACCGCCATCAAGACCGCGGCGCTCATCGACTCCGCGATGGACGGCGTCCTGTTCATCGACGAGGCGTACACGCTCATCCAGCAGGGGCTGTCCGGCGGCGACGCGTTCGGTCGCGAAGCCGTCGACACCCTGTTGGCCCGGATGGAGGACGACCGTGACCGGCTGGTCGTGATCATCGCCGGCTACGACGCCGAGATCGATCGGTTCCTCGCCTCCAACGACGGACTGGCGTCGCGCTTCGCGCGCCGGGTGCGGTTCGACTCCTACACTCCCGACGAGCTCGCCCGCATCGCCGATTTCATTGCGCGCAAACGCGATTCGTCCTTGACCCGCGAGGCGATGGTCGAGATCGAACAGGCGTGCGCTCCGCTGTACCACGACGTCCGCGAGCATCAGGGCACCGCGCGGCGCGCCACCGATCTCGCCGGCAACGGCCGCTTCATCCGCAACATCATCGAGGCGGCCGAGGAGGAGCGCGAGTTCCGGCTCAGCACCGCAGGCGACTTCGACTCACTCAGCCAGGACGACCTGATGCGCATCGAGACCACGGATGTCCGGGCCGCCATCTCGGGCGTGCTCTCCGGCCTCATGCGCTGACCGCGCCCCATCCCATCCCGCACCACCGGGTCACCACCCGGACCGCTTCCCGAGGAGTTCCGTGATGTCTGTTCCCGCCCGCCGATCCCGCCCCGCCGAGCTGGCCGCGGGCCTGTCGATGGCCGCGATGATGATGCTGACGATCGGTGCGTGTTCGTCCGACGACGCCGCGCCTTCACCCGACAGCGCGGTCCCGACCACGAGCGCCACCGAGACGAGCAGCCCCGCCACATCTGCGGACAGCAGCCGGGCCAGTGCGTCACCGTCGCGCGGCTCCGAGTCCGGTTCCGACACCGGGTCCGGCTCCGCGTCGACCATGACGTGCACGGAGTTCCGCGAACTCGACGACGCCCGGCGGGCGGCGGTCCTGACCGATCTGGACGTGACCGACAATGTCCAGCAGGTGGCCACCGTGGCGGCGACGGTCTGCCTGACGCGGCCCGACGACACCATCGCCGCTGTCGTCGCCGAACTCCTCCCGCGCTGATAGTTTCACCAGCTATGAGCAACAGTCCGTGGTCCCTGCTGCACGGGCCGCTGTTCAGTCGGGACAACCCACTCGAACGCAAGCACGCCGCGCCGCGCATCAGTGCCTACATCTACGGCAACATCCTGATCCTGGCCGTGCTCATCCCGTTGCACGTCGAGGACGACTTCGTCGGTATCGCGATCCTCGCGGGCACCGCCGCGTCGACCTTCATCGCGCACGTCTTCGCCGAGGGCGTCGCCCGGCGCGTGTCCGACGGCAAGGTCGAGCCGACGCGATCAGAGGTCCTCGGTCATCTCCGCGACTCGGTGCCGATCCTGACCTCGGCGCTCCTGCCCTGCGCGATCCTGCTGCTCGGTCTCATCGGCTGGATCGAGCCCCGCACCGCCCAGTTGATCGCGGAGATCGTGATCCTCCTGCGCATCGGCGGCACGGTCTTCGTCATCGACCGGCTCAACAACGAACGGCCCAGCCGGGCAACGCTGTTCAGCTCCGGCGCGGTCACGCTGGTGGCGACCGTGATCGTCGCGATCAAGGTCGTGGTCACGCACTGAGGCGCTCGGACGTCAGCCGCCGGCACCCTCGGTGGTGACAGTGAGGATCGCCTCGGTGAACTCCGGCCGGCAGATGACGAGGTCGGGCAGGTAGGTGTCCTCGTTGTTGTAGACGAGGGGCGAACCGTCGATCCGCCCGCACCACAGGCCCTTCGCCTTCGCGACGGCGACGGGTGCGGCCGAATCCCACTCGTATTGGCCGCCGGCGTGGACATAGGCGTCGGCCTCGCCGCGCACCACCGCCATCGCCTTGGCCCCGGCGGACCCCATCGGCAGCACCTCGCCGGCCATCGCCGCGGCCACCTCGTCGGCGAAGGCCGGTGGGCGCGAACTGCTCACGACGACGCGCGGGACCCCGGTCCGGGGCCGGGACGCCAGGCCTTCCACGGGCTCGACGGCGGAACCGTCGTCGAGGTAGGTCACCCCGAGGGCCGGCAAGGCGACCGCACCGGCGATCAGCCCGTCGTCGGCCGACCACAGCGCGACGTGCACGGCCCAGTCGCTGCGGCCGCCGCCGGGTTCGTAGGTGCCGTACTCACGCGTGCCGTCGACCGGATCGATGATCCACACGCGCGACGCCGACAGCCGCGACTTGTCGTCGGCCGACTCCTCGGACAGCACCGCGTCGTCCGGCCGCTCCTGTGCGAGACGCCCGAGGATGAACTCGTCGGACCGCCGGTCGCCCTCCTGACCGAGCTCTTTGCCCGTCAATCCGCTGGAGCGTCGGATGTCGAGCAGGAGTTCACCTGCGGCGGTGGCCAGTTCACCGGCCAGGGCACGATCGTCGGTCACGGGGTTTCCTCTCGGTCGGGATACCGGTGGCAGGACGCGGCGCTTCGCGCCGGACGGCTATGAGGCTGCGCTCACAGACCCAGGTTACGCAGCACCAGGTCGGCGACCTCGGACGGCGGGCCGTCGTCGGGGGTGATGTGCAGATCCGGGTCGGACGGACGCTCGTAGGGCGAGTCGATGCCGGTGAACTGACTGATCTCCCCCCGCCGCGCGCGGTCGTACAGCCCCTTCGGGTCGCGTCGTTCGCATTCGGCGAGCGGGGTGTCGACGAAGATCTCGTAGAACGGCAGCCCGCGCTCGGCGTGGATCTCCCGGGCCCGCTGCCGTTCCTCGGCGAACGGGCTGATGAGCGAGACGATCGCCACCGAACCCGAATCGGCGAACAGCGCCGCCACCTCGCTGGTCCGGCGGATGTTCTCCCGGCGGTCGTCGTCGGAGAAGCCCAGATCCGAGTTCAGGCCGTGCCGCAGGTTGTCCCCGTCCATCAGGTACGCCGGACGCCCCTCGGCGACGAAGCGCCGCTCGAGTTCGACCGCCAGCGACGACTTCCCGGAGCCGGACAGACCGGTCAGCCAGATCGTCGCGCCGCGGTGCGCACGGTGCTCACGCCCGACCTTCGTCGCCTGCCAGACGACATGACTGTCGTGACTCACCGGCGCCGTGATCATCCCCGCACCGACGGTCCGGTTGGTCGCCTCGTCGATCAGGATGAAGCTGCCCGTGTCGCGGTTGCGCCGGTACGAGTCGAAGGTCACCGGCTCCTGGGTGTGCAGGGTGACGCGCCCGATCTCGTTGAGCGACAATCCCTCCGCGTCCTCGTCGCGGTGCAGCGAGTTGACGTCGAGGCGGTAGTTGAGCCCGTTCACCTGCGCGCGGGTCAACCGGGTGCCGCAGAGCAGCTGATACCGGTTGCCCGGTCGCAGTTCGGCGTCGTCGGCGAACCAGCACACCATCGCGTCCAGGTCGCGTCCCACGTACGGCCGGTTGTTGGGGCGGGCCAGCATGTCGCCGCGCACGATGTCGATCTCGTCGGCGAGTTCGACGGACACGGCCATCGACGCGAAGGCCTCGTCGACCGGCTGGCCGCCGGGCGCCCAGATCTCGGTGATGGTCGTGCTGAAACCGCTGGGCAGGACGACGATCTCGTCGCCCTTGGCGAGTACACCGCCGGCAACGGTGCCCGCGTAGGCGCGGTGGTCGGCGCCGTCGCTGCGCTGCGGCCGGATCACGTACTGGACGGGCAGACGGGTGTCGATCAGGTTGCGGTCGGAGGCGATGTAGACGTGCTCGAGGTGATTCAGCAGCGGACGCCCCTCGTACCACGGCATCGCCGCGGACTGTTCGACGACATTGTCGCCCCGCAGCGCCGACATCGGGATGAACGTCAGGTCGACGACGTTGAGCTTGGTCGCGAAATCGACGAAGTCCGCGCAGATCTCGTCGAACCGCTCCTGCGACCAGTCGACGAGGTCCATCTTGTTCACGCAGACCGTCAGGTGCGGGATGCCGAGCAACGACGACAGGAACGCGTGCCGCCGCGTCTGCTCGAGCACGCCCTTGCGCGCGTCGATCAGGATCATCGCGAGATCGGCAGTCGAGGCACCGGTCACCATGTTGCGCGTGTACTGCACGTGGCCCGGCGTGTCGGCGATGATGAACTTTCGCCTGGGCGTGGCGAAGTACCGATAGGCGACGTCGATGGTGATGCCCTGCTCGCGTTCGGCGCGCAAGCCGTCGGTGAGCAACGCGAGGTTCGCGTACTCGTCACCGCGCTCGGCGCTGGTGCGCTCGATCGATTCGAGCTGGTCGGTGAAGATCGCCTTCGAGTCGTAGAGCAGCCGGCCGATGAGTGTCGACTTGCCGTCGTCCACCGAGCCCGCGGTCGCCAGACGCAGCATCTCCGTCGCGCCGCCGACGGCGTTGAGGTCGCCCATCAGAAGTAGCCTTCCTTCTTGCGGTCTTCCATCCCCGACTCGGAGATCCGGTCGTCGGCGCGCGTGGCTCCCCGCTCGGTCAACCGGGTGACCTCGATCTCCTCGATCACCTTCATCACGTCGTCCGCGCCGGACAGCACACAACCGGTGCACGTGGCGTCGCCGACGGTCCGGAACCGCACGGTCTCGGTCCGCACCTCCTCACCCGGGAGCTCCTGCAGGAAGCGGGTTTTCGCGAGCAGCATGCCGTCGCGCGGGATGACCTCGCGCTGGTGCGCGTAGTAGATCTCGGGTAGATCGATGTCCTCCGCCGCGATGTACTGCCAGATGTCGAGTTCGGTCCAGTTCGACAACGGGAAGACCCGGATGTGCTCGCCTTTGGCATGCCGCCCGTTGTAGAGCCGCCACAGTTCCGGTCGCTGCTCGCGGGGGTTCCACGCGCCGAACTCGTCTCGGAAGCTGAACACGCGCTCCTTCGCCCGCGCCTTCTCCTCGTCGCGCCGGGCCCCGCCGAACACGGCGTCGAAACGGTTCTCGGTGATCCCGCGCAACAGCGCCGCGGTCTGCAGCCGGTTGCGGCTGGCACCCGGGCCGGTCTGCTCGACGACCCGCCCGGCATCGATGTCGTCCTGCACCGAGCTGACGAGAAGGCGAACCCCGGTCTCGGCGACCACGCGATCGCGGTACTCGATCACCTCGTCGAAGTTGTGCCCGGTGTCGACGTGCATGAGCGGGAACGGGATCGGCGCCGGCCAGAACGCCTTCCGCGCCAGATGGAACATCACCACGGAGTCCTTGCCGCCGGAGAACAGCAGAACCGGACGTTCGAAGGTCGCGGCGACCTCGCGGAAGATGTGCACCGATTCGGCCTCGAGCGCCGCGAGATGCGAGAGCTCATAACCGTGGTGACGACGACGCCGGTCCTCGGTGTCGTCGGGACGACGTCCGTCGTCGGCGTCGATGGTGATGGCCACCGGAGCAACCCCCTTGACATGTCGAATATTCGACACTATGTGTTGACAATGTGACACAAACCGTAGGTGACTTCTCCGACGCGCGTCAACCGGCACGTGCGGCGTCGCCACCGACCGCCCGGGTCGTCCGCATCGTCGAACTCCTCGCCGACGCCGAACAACCGGCGCTGACGCTGGCCGAGATCGTGCGTCAGACCTCGATGTCGCGCGCCACCGCGCACGCCGTAGTCTCCGAACTCGTCGACTGCGGATGGCTGATCCGGGACCCGTCGGCCGGCACCTTCGGCGTCGGACCAGCCTTCGTCGGCCTCGTCCGGAACGCCGACGGCGCGGACCACCTCGTACGGTGGGCGGCGTCGGCGGCGCGCGACCTGTGCGAACGGTTCGACGTCCCCTGTTTCGTCGCCCGACGGACCTCGGCCGACGCGGTGACCCTGGCGTCGCACGCCTTTCCGCCCCACCTGGCACCGGAGACCGCGCAGCATCCCTGGTTGCGCAACGGCAGCCGCATCCGGCTCCGCCCGCCGATCTGTCGGGAGTTCATCGCCTTCGACCCGGACGACGCCCGGTCGAACTGGATCGGCCAGGCCGCCGAGTCCACCCGCACCCGGCTGGGCATGGTGCTCGACGTCGTCGCCGAACGCGGCTACTCGATCGAGCGCATGACCGACGACCACGTGGCGATGATCGAGGCCCTGAGCTCCCTCGACACCATGTCGGACACCCTGCGCGCGCGGGTCGGCGACCTGCTCACCGAGCTGTCGGTCATCGATTACCTGCCCGAGGAGATCGACGCCTGCGCGGCCGACGGCACGGGGGTACCCGTGGTCACCATCGGCGCCCCCGTCTTCGACTCCGCCCGTCGGGTGGTCGCGGCCATCGTCGTCTGCCCGAACACCACCCTCGACGTCGACGAAGTGCGCCGACTCGGCGAGGCCACGCGTGCTGCCGCCGACGGGATCTCGAGTCATCTCAGCTGAGGGGCGGGTCGACCGAACGAATGAACACTGCGCCCGGAAATACCCACGAAACGGACTTCCTGCGGAAAACTGGCCGGTGATCACGACACGTCACCGTCGCCACCAGCAAGGGAGTCGAGATATGCCCAGCACCAAGACGATCACCCGGTTGGCCGCCGCCGCCATCGCTCTGACCTCGGCTGCCGGGCTCGGCGTCGCGGCCACCGGCGACGCGAACGCGGTGTCCCGCGAGTATCCGCTGTCGACCTGCGTGGGCCTGAGCCCGAACGTCGTCGACGTCCCGTTCCTGGCGCGACGCACGATCGTGAGCACGTATGCCGGCAACGCCTACATCGCTGCCGACTTCACCAGCTACTTTCCCGGCGGCTACCAGTCCTCGGCCCGCCTGGACTGGCACAACCTGGCCACCGGCAAGCGCGGCTCCAAGGTCAGCAACGTCCGCGTGAACCCGCCCTACCAGGGCGTCCACTACTTCGTGATCCCCGTCAACCAGATCGGCAAGGGCCGGGTGAACGTGACCTTCAGCGCGGTCAACCGGAACGCGCTCTGGAGCGTGCCGTCCACGAGCTGCAGCGGGAGCATCGTCATCCCCTGAGCCGGACCGCCACCGATGACTTCCGGGGGCACCCAACCGCCCCCTAATCCGAAAGAAGCGACCCCATTGCTCCCTGAGGTGTGAGGAGCGATAGCGACGAGCCACGAAGGGCCTGGTGAGACAGGTTGCGGAGCCCTTCGTGGCTCG
>ERZ501064.219-NODE-219-length-15659-cov-8.216227_pt1 | contig 15659 bp, 14 predicted proteins | sample MGYA00510851_ERZ501064 | MGnify/ENA primary metagenome ERZ501064 (study PRJEB25958, sample SAMN03398529) | human skin metagenome | study: EMG produced TPA metagenomics assembly of the Human Skin Microbiome Metagenome (human skin metagenome) data set. | reverse complement strand
AGGGCTCGTCGCTCGCAAGCTCGCTCCTCAGGGAGCAGTAGAAGGGCTCGTCGCTCGCAAGCTCGCTCCTCAGGGAGCAGTAGAAGGGCTCGTCGCTCGCAAGCTCGCTCCTCAGGGAGCAGTAGAAGGGCTCGTCGCTTGCGCTCCTCAGGGAGCAATGGAGCGTCAGGAAGTGCCCGAGGTCAGCGCTCGCACGACGAGATGCAGTGCGGCAGTGGTGGTCAGCGACCGGACACGCTCGCGGTCACCGGGGAACTTGCGGGTCACGGTCACCGTGGGCCGGTCTCGAAGAGCCACACCGAAGCACACGGTGCCGACGGGTTTCGTCTCTGTGCCGCCACCCGGGCCGGCCACTCCGGTGGTCGACACCGCGACGTCGGTACCGAACCGTGCGAGCGCGCCTTCGGCCATCGCGGCGGCGACCTCCTCGCTGACGGCTCCGTGCGTGGCGATGAGCTCGGCCGGGACGTCGAGCAGATCCGACTTGGCGTCGTTGGAGTACGACACGACGCCACCCATCACATAGGCCGACGAGCCGGGCCGGTCGGTGAGCCGCGCCGCGACGAGTCCGCCGGTGCACGATTCGGCGGTCGCGATCAGCCTCCCGTCCAACGCTGCGACCAGCAGATCGTCGATCGTGGAACCGTCGGTCGAGAAGATCTGTCGCCCATGATGTTCGACGAGGAGGTCGAGTAGGGCGTCGTAGACCTTCACGTCGGCGGCCGCGAACCGGGTCACCATGTCGAGTTCGCCTCGTCGCAGGCAGGTGGTGATCTCGAGTTGCCCGAAGGCGGGGATCGCGGTCTCCGCCGTTCGCAGCGTCTCGGCGAGCTCCGCTTCGAGGAGACCGTAGGCGCGGATGGTCGCCTGACGGAGGTCGTCGGCGCGGGACAGGACGTCGGCGACGGCAGCCGTGGCGATCGCGGTCGGCCACATCGCCTGGAGCTCCGAGGGCGGGCCGGGCAGGACGACGATCGTCGGCACGCCGGCGGCAGCGGGGATCACGACACCCGGTGCGGTGCCGGTCGGTGGTACCGGGACCGCCCCGACCGGCACCAGGGCCTGCTTGCGGATACCCGCCCTCGTCGGACCGGACTCGACGTCGAATCCGATCCCGCGCCAACGCTGGATGATCGCGGCGATGTGCTCCTCGAGTCCGGGATCGAGGAGCAGTTCGCGGCCGCAGAACTCTGCGACGGTGGCGACGGTGAGGTCGTCGGCGGTGGGGCCGAGCCCGCCGCTGGTGACGATCAGATCCACCTGCTGCTCGGCGAGGAAGCGCAGTTGCGCGGTGAGGTCGGCGGGCCGGTCGCCGCAGATCGTGATGTGGGCGACGTCCACCCCGAGTTCGAGGAGTTCCTCCGACACCCAGGGCCCGTTCTGGTCGGCGATCCGGCCGGTCAGGACTTCGGTTCCGGTGACCACGATGCCTGCGCGCACACTCACGCCGTCGAGCCTAGTGGTACCGACGCAGAACGCGCCCTCACCAGAGGGCGCGTTCCACGGGTTCGGCGAGAAAAGGGGATCAGGCCTTCTCGGCCTTCGCCTTCTCCTGCATCGACGAGCGGGCCGGGTTGGCCTGATCGTCCTTCTTGGGGTCGGACTCGTCCTGCTTCTCGGTCACCCCGGACTTGATCCGCGCACCGATGTCGGGGTCGACGCGATGCCAGTATTCGAACGCCCGCTGGAGGATCGGTTCGGAGACGCCGTTGAGGAGATGCCCGACGACGTTGTCCACGAAGCGTTCACGCTGCTCGTCGTCGAAGACCTCCCGGACCATCGTCCCCGCCTGACCCCAGTCGTCGTCCTCGGGATGGTCGACATATGCGCTGCGCAGGATCTCCCCGTTCGCCGCCCACTGCGGTTCGCCCTGGCCGGGATACAGCGCCGACGGGCCGCCCTTGGAGTTGGGTGCGTAGACCGGGTCGGGGACGTTGTGGATGCGCATCGCCCCGTCCTTCGAGTACGAATGCACTTCGTTCTTCGGCGCGTTCACCGGGATCTGCTTGTAGTTGCCGCCGATCCGGTGGCGATGGGCGTCGGCATAGGAGAACACGCGCGCGAGCAGCATGCGGTCGGGGCTGAATCCGATACCCGGCACGACGTTGTTCGGCTCGAACGCGGCCTGCTCGATCTGCGTGTGGTGATCGACCGGATTGGTGTGCAGGGTCATCTTGCCGACCTCGATGAGCGGGTAGTCGCCGTGCGGCCACACCTTCGTCAGGTCGAACGGGTTGAACCGGTAGCTCACCGCGTCGTCGAAGGGCATCAGCTGCACCTTGAGAGTCCAGCTCGGATGGTTGCCCGCCGCGATGTTCTCGAACAGGTCCCGAGTGTGGAAATCGGTGTCCGCAGAAGCCATCTGGTCGGCCTCGTGCTGGGTGAGGTTCTCGACGCCCTGGTCGGTCTTGAAATGGTACTTGACCCAGTGCTTGACACCTTCGGCATTGACCCACAGGTAGGTGTGCGAGCTGTACCCGTTCATGTGGCGCCAGGTTTTCGGGATTCCGCGGTCGCCCATCAGCCAGGTGACCTGGTGCGCCGACTCCGGCGAGAGCGTCCAGAAGTCCCACTGCATGTCGTGGTCGCGAAGGTTGTTGTCCTGACGGCGTTTCTGCGAACGGATGAAGTGCTGGAACTTCATCGGGTCCTTGACGAAGAAGACCGGCGTGTTGTTGCCGACCATGTCGTAGATGCCTTCGTCGGTGTAGAACTTCAGCGCGAAACCGCGCGGGTCGCGCCAGGTGTCGGGGCTGCCGCGCTCGCCGGCGACGGTCGAGAACCGGGCCACCATCTCGGTTTTCACGCCGGGTTGGAACAGTGCGGCACAGGTGTAGGCCGAGACGTCTTGCGTCGTCTCGAAAGTGCCGAAAGCGCCGCTGCCCTTGGCATGCGGCTGGCGCTCGGGGATGCGCTCGCGATTGAACTGGGCCATCTGCTCGATCAGGTAGTGATCGTGCAGGACGATCGGGCCGCCGGCGCCAACCGTCAAGGAGTGTTCGTCACTCCCCGCGGGTGCTCCCGAATCCCGGGTGGTGAACAGAGAATCGTCGGACATATCGCCTCCGAGAGGTCGTCGTATCCGTGCATGACAAGCGGACCCGAGGGCTGCAGGTCCGTTCCGCCGATCCTACGCCGACGGCGTCGGTGGGACGCCGATCCCGAATTCCCGCAACACCGCCTCGGTGTGCTGTCCGAGAGCCGGTACCGGACCCATCGCGAGCTCGACGTCGTCGAAGGTCAGCGGCGGAAGCAGCGCCCGTACCGGGCCGACCTCGGTGTCCACCTCGCGCCAGCGGTCGCGCTCACTCAGCTGCGGATGCGCGACGACGCCTTCGAGGTCTCGGATCTCGGCGGCGGGAATGCCCGCGTCGGCGAGGCGACGGTCGAGCTCATCGGTGGTGAAGCGTTTGGTCTCGGCGCCGATCGCGGCGTCGACCTCGGCTCGCCGGGCGACCCGCTCGATGTTGGTGCGATAGCGGGGGTCGTCGGCCAGATCCGGGCGCTCGAGGGCCACGCGGGTGAGCGTGTCCCAGCCGCGGTCGTTCTGGACGCCGATGAGGATGTCGCCGTCGGCGGTCGGGTACTTGTCGTAGGGCACGATGGCCGCATGTCCGAGCCCGGCGCGGGCGATCTGTCGGCCGCCGTACAGGCGCATGTACATCGGGTGGCCCATCCATTCGACCGTGGCGTCGAACATGGCCACCGAGACGCGCGCGCCGACTCCGGTGGTGGCGCGTCGGAACAGCGCCGACAGAACGGAGGTCAGTGCGTACATACCGGCTGCGATGTCGGAGGTCGGGATACCCGTCTTGGACATCTCGTCGGGCGTCCCGGTCACCGAGATCAGCCCGGCCTCGGCCTGCACCAGCATGTCGTAGGCCTTGCGGTCGCGATACGGTCCGGCGTCGCCGTATCCGGACATGTCGACGACGACGAGCTCGGGATGGTCGGCGCGCAGATCGTCGGCGGCGAGGCCGAGCCGGGCGGCCGCCCCGGGAGCGAGATTCTGGACGAAGACGTCCGCGCCGGCGATCAGGGTTCGGATCGCCTGGCGTCCGTCCTCGCTCTTGAGGTCGAGGGCGACCGACTCCTTGCCGCGGTTGAGCCACACGAAGTGCGAGGCGGCGCCGCCGCGCACCGCCGCGTCGTACTGCCTCGCGAAGTCCCCGTCACCGACCCGTTCCACCTTGATGACCCGGGCGCCGAGATCGGCGAGGTGCCGGGTGGCCAGCGGTGCGGCGACGGCCTGCTCGAGCGCCACCACGGTGATGCCCTCGAGGGGCAGTAGTCCTTCGTCCTGAGTCACCGGCCAAGGATCGCCGACGGTGCCACGCCCGTCAACGAGCACCCTCGCCGGCCTCCGGGTCGTTGGTGGCCTCGGTGAGACGGTGCAGCAGGTACGTGAGCGTCCGGATGTCGTCGGGGTCCCACTGGGCCAGCCGTGCACGCCAATCGGTGACCGCCGAGGCGAGCACGGCGTCGATGCGTTCGCGACCGTGGTCGGTGAGGGTGACCACGCGGGCGCGGGCATCGCGCGGGTCCGGGTGCCGCTCGGCGAGCCCGAGCCGCACGATCGCGTCGATCTGCCGCGTCACCGTCGACTTCTCCATGCCGACGGCGGTGACCAGATCCGACATCGGCATCGAATGGTGCCGGGCCAGCACGGTGATGAGCGGGTAGCACGACGGGTCCAGCCGCGGGTCGATGGCGCGGGCGCGCAACCGGGTGCGCACCCGGCCCCGTCGCCAGAAATCGGTGAGTTCGGCCTCGAGGCCGCTGATCGGATCCGGGCCGGTGGGGTCGTCGGCCGACGCGGTCATCTCCGAACCCATGCCGGTCAGGTTACCCAGCCGGGGTGGGGGAGGCGACGTCGGACGACTCCCGCACGTGGTGCACGATCGACAGGTGACCTCTGCACCGCGCACCAAGCCGAATGCCTGGGAGTACGTGAAGTACGCCTACTGGGCGCGTCTGCCGAAATCGATGCTCGGCTGGGTGACCAACGACCTGGCCGGCCCGGGTGCGTCGGTACGCATGGTGGTCCGCTGGGCGGTGCCGTGCATCATCGTGCTGACCCCGATGCTGTTCGTCCCGGCCGACTGGGGCGTCCGGATCACGATGACCATGCCGATCCTGCTGGCCTACCTCTTCTTCTCGATCGCGTTGAACCGGGTCTACCGCCGTCACCGGCTCGTCCAGCACGGACTCGATCCCGACCTGGTGAACAAGCTCGAACGAGAGAAGAACTCGGACCTCTACGACGAGTACCACCGCAAGTACCGCGGTGAACGACGCCGCCCGTCGAACTAGGCCGAGACGGCGCCGGCGTTCAGTACAGGTAGTCCTCGCCGCTGGCCCGGACCGTCACGTCGGACAGACTGATGCCCCACGGCTGGTCGATGACATGCACGACCGCCCGGGCGAGATCCTCCGGGGTGATCAGCCAGTACTTCACCGAGTCGACGTCGACGAGCTCGTCGGGCAGCGTGCCCTGCATCAGCTCCGTGATGTGCTCGCGGTACGACGCCGCACGTTGCCCGACGATCCCGCGGATCGCGCGGTCGTTGACGATCCAGCTCGCCAGGTTGGTGCCGGCCACGCCGGTCGGTTTGACCGTCGTCACCTTGATCTTGCCCTTGGCCTCGATGCGTAAGGAGTCCGACAGCATCGTCACGGCGGCCTTGGTCGCGCTGTAGACACCCGAGCCCTCGAAGCCGCCGTTGCCGTAGATCGACGCGATGTTGACCACCTGACCCCGGCCCTGCGCGATCATCTGGTCGTACACCGCCGAGATGCCGTTCACGACGCCCTTGATGTTGATGTCGATCGCCCGGTGCCACTTCTCCCAGGCCCGCTCGTGGTCGGCGAAGAACGCCAGCGGCATCACCCCGGCGTTGTTGACGATCACGTCGATCGCACCGAACCGGTCGACGGCCGCCGCCGCGGCGCCCTTCATCTGGTTCATGTCGGTGACGTCGGCGACGTGTGCGACAGCCGACCCGCCGGTGGCGGTGATGCCGTCGGCGACCGCGGTGAGCCCGTCGGCGTCGATGTCCACACCGACGATGTGAGCGCCCTGTGCCGCGCACATCTCCGCGATCACCTTGCCGAAACCGCCTCCGGCGCCGGTGATGATGATGGTCTTGCCCTGCAGATGATCAGACATGCAACTCCCCGCCCGCGACAAATGGTCGCGTCATCCTAGCGTTCCGTTGCCGCCTGCTCGGTGAACTCCCCGTCCTCTCTTCGTTCTTCGGCACTCGGCCACGATCCCGACCAGGTCCACGTGAGCGCGGCGCGCCGCACTCACGCCCGCGCATCGGCCGTACACCGATCGCGGCCCTACCCACGCCCGCGACGATTCAGTCACATGACTGAAGGGCTTGTCAAGGGTTGCGTCGGCGATGTCCCCGATCACCACTGGTCACCGAAGTGGCCCTTGACACACAGGTCGTCCATGACAAATCCTGTGTCGCGACGGCCACGCCCCGGTCCGTCCCACGCGGCGTCCTCGACCCGCGACCACGGTCTCCACCGTCTCTCGAGCTGCCGAATCACCAAGCACCCGGCGCCATCTCGCGCCGAACGACAGGAGAACCATGACCGGGGTATCACCGACGAGACGTACCTTCCTGCGAGCGGCGGCGATGACCGCGGCGGGTTCGGCGGCCGCGGCCGTCACCGGAGCCGGACCGGCGTCGGGAGATCCATCGCGACGTATCCGGCGGACACGCGAAGAGCATCGGGTGGTGATCGTCGGCTCGGGATTCGGCGGTGGCGTCGCGGCCCTCCGGCTCGCGCAGGCCGGCGTGCCGGTCCTGTTGCTCGAGCGGGGCCGGCGGTGGCCGACGGGTCCGAACTCGGAGACCTTCCCGCGTGCGTCGAGTCCGGACAAGCGGATGCTGTGGCACGAGTCGACCCCGAACCTCTTCGGCAAGCCGCTGAGCGTCGAACCCTATGTGGGACTGTTCGAGTCGGTCGCGGGCGTCAACATGACCGCACTCTGCCCGGCCGGCCTCGGCGGTGGTTCCCTTGTCTACCAGGGCATGACACTGCAACCGAGCGAGGCGGTGTTCAACGAGCACTTCCCGAACGCACTCGACTGGCAACTGATGAACCGTGTGCACTACCCGCGGGTCGCGCGGATGCTGAAGGTCGCGGTGGCGCCCGACTCGGTGGTGCGTTCCCCGCAATACCTGGCACCGCGACAGTTCGCGAAACGAGTTCGGGCCGAGGGCCTTCCGCTGCAGAAGATCCCGATGCCGATCGACTGGGGGTATGCCGCGGCCGAGCTGCGTGGCGAGATGAAGCCCGCCTACACCAACGGCGACGGCGCCATCGGCGTGAACAACGGTGGCAAGCACAGCGTCGACGTCACCTATATCCGCGAGGCCGAGGCGACCGGGCGGGTTCAGGTCCGAACCCTGCACACCGTGCGGCAGGTCGCCCGCCGACCCGACGGCCGATGGTCCCTCGAGGTCGAACGCACCGACGAGTCCGGGAAAGTGTTGGAGCACAACGAACTGATCGCAGGGACACTCATCCTGTCGGCGGGCAGCGTGAACACGACCAAGCTGTTGGTGAAGGCGCGCGCGACCGGAACCGTGCCGGGCCTGCCCGACGGGGTGGGGCACGGATGGGGCACCAACGCCGACCGGATCTACACCTGGACCAGCCCCAGTATCGACTTCGGGACGGTACAGGGCGGACCGGTGGTCTTCGGCAGCCCCAACTGGAGTGATCCGAAGAGCGCGTTCACCGTCATCCAGGCATCGCTGCCGCCACTACCCGTGTACGCCGGCACCACGATGATGGTCGGCTTCGGGGTGAGCTCGGGACGTGGCGTCATCTCCTACGACTCGGCGATCGGAGATTCGGTGATCCGCTGGCCACACGAGGGCGATTCGGAGATCCAGACCAAGCACATCGACCGGACCGTGCGCCGGATCGCCGGACCCGACGCCGTCCTGACGGACACCAATGCGGTGTTCCCCTCGACCTGGCACGCGCTCGGCGGGGCCAACATGGGTGCGGTGTGCGACCTCGAGGGACGCGTCCACGACCAGCCCGGGCTCTACGTCATCGACGGCGCACTCATGCCGGGCACCACCGCGGCCTGCAATCCGTCGATGACCATCGCGGCGGTCGCCGAGCGCGCGCTCGACCGGATCGTCGCCCGGGATGTCGGCACGGTCATCTGATCACCGGGAGGCGGCCGGCGCGAGCCACATCCCGGTCAGCGCATCGACGACCAGGTCGCGCTCGTGCTCCCATGGGGCTGTTCGAGTCCCGCCGTCCTCGGCGGCCCGTTCGATGTCGGCGAGCGCGTTGACGATCATGTGGCGCGTCAGGTTGTTGCGCACTTCGAGCACGTCGTCGGGAAAGGTCGGCAAGGTGGCGTAGAACCGGTCGAGGATCGTCATGAGGACCTCCGATCGCGCGGTCTCCTCGTAGAGCAGGGCGGTCGCGGACGGATCGCTCGACACCTGGGCGAAGAACCGGGCGAAGTAGCTCGGCGCACCGATCTGTGCGAGGTACTCGACCTCGGGCCCGACGAGGCAGCGGAGCCAGTCGCGGACCCCGGGGTCGGGTCCGACCTCCGACAGGCATTTCTGGCGAAGCCGCTCGATCGGGACGTTGTGCGACGTCAGGGTGGCGCGGAGGAGATCGTCCTTGGAACCGAAGTGATGGCCGACGGCATAGTTGTTGCCCTGACCGGCCGCCTTGCTGATCTGGCGACTGGACACGGCCGCGACCCCGTTCAGGGCGATCAATTTCTCGGCCGCCTCGATGAGCAGCGCACGGGTGCGGGCAGACTGCTCCGTCTTCCCTTCGCTCATGGATCGATGATGCCCTACCGTCGCCGATCGAGACGCCGGGATGGTGGCCGTGTCCGACTCGCCGAAACACCGCAAAGCGGTCAGTGCCGTACGGAGGTGCGTCGACGCGACACGCGAACCGACCCCGGCTGCGCGGGAAGTCGCAGCGCGAGTGGTCATCCGGGCCTAAGGTGGATCGACGAATGCCCGGATGATCGACCGTCCGACCGGCCACCGGTCGCAGGACCCGACTGTTGGGAGGACCAGATGGCGAGTGCGCCTCCGGCCACGGCGAATCTACGAGAACTGACGCTCCGAGGTGCCGTCCTCGGTGGCATCATCACGTTGGTCTTCACCGCCGCCAACGTCTACCTCGGACTCAAGGTGGGCCTCACGTTCGCCACCGCGATCCCGGCCGCCGTCATCTCGATGAGCATTCTGCGGTACTTCGCCAACCACTCGGTGGTCGAGAACAACATCGTCCAGACGATCGCGTCCGCCGCCGGCACGCTGTCGGCGATCATCTTCGTCATACCCGGTCTGGTCATCATCGGATGGTGGACGGGCTTCCCGTACTGGATCACGGTGGCGGTGTGCGCGATCGGCGGAATCCTCGGCGTCATGTACTCGATCCCGCTACGGCGCGCGCTGGTCACCGGCTCCGACCTGCCCTACCCGGAAGGCGTTGCGGCAGCGGAGGTGCTGAAGGTCGGCGATTCCGCGGGCGGCGCCGCGGAGAACAAGGCCGGCCTGCGCACGATCGTCATCGGTTCGCTCGCGTCGGCCGGTTTCGCCCTGCTCACCAAACTCCAGGTCCTCAGCGATTCGATCTCGACGACGATCAGGATCGGCACGGGCGGAACGTTGTTCAGTGCCGGGTTGTCGATGTCGCTGATCGGCATCGGCCATCTCGTCGGGATCACCGTGGGCATCGCCATGCTCGTCGGGGTGGTGATCTCCTACGTCGTACTGCTGCCCATCGAGACCCAGGGGCGCACGGCGGGGGAGGATTTCGGCGACGCCGTCAGCTCGATCTTCGCCAACGACGTGCGACTCATCGGGGCCGGGGCGATCGCCATCGCGGCCGTCTGGACGCTGATCAAGGTCATCGGTCCGATCGTGCGGGGAATCCGGGCGGCCATGGTCTCCTCGCGATCGCGTCGGGAGGGGGTCACGGTCGACATCACCGAGCGGGACATGCCGATCAACATCGTCGGCGGCAGCATCCTCGTGCTGCTCATCCCGATCGGAATCCTGTTGTGGGACTTCGTGCGCGACACGGTTCTGGAGGGCAGTGCCACCGGGATCATCGTGGTCAGCATCGTCTTCGTGTTCGTCATCGGACTGGCGGTCGCGTCGGTGTGCGGGTACATGGCGGGCCTGATCGGGTCGTCGAACAGCCCCATCTCCGGCGTGGGCATCCTGGTGGTTCTCATCGCCGCACTGCTCGTGAAGCTGACCTTCGGGCCGGCGGACGACTCGCAGACCGACGCGCTCATCGCGTACACGTTGTTCACGGCCGCGGTCGTCTTCGGCGTCGCGACCATCTCCAATGACAACCTGCAGGACCTCAAGACCGGTCAACTCGTCGGGGCGACACCGTGGAAACAGCAGGTGGCGCTGATCATCGGCGTGCTGTTCGGGTCGGCCGTGATCCCGCCGATCCTGCAGCTGATGTACGAGGCCTTCGGGTTCGTCGGCGCGCCGGGTGCCACCGAGGACGCGCTCGCGGCGCCGCAGGCGGGTCTGCTGACGACCCTCGCGCAAGGGGTACTGGGGGCGGACCTGAACTGGGGACTCGTCGGAATCGGTGCCCTGATCGGCGCGGTGGTGATCGTGATAGACGAACTCCTCGATCGCGCAGGGCGTTTCCGGCTGCCGCCGCTGGCTGTCGGGATGGGCATGTACCTGCCGATGTCGGTGGTCCTGATCATCCCGATCGGCGCCTTCATCGGTCACTACTACAACCGCTGGGCCGAACGCAGCGGCGGCGCAGTGGAACACAAGAAGAGGATGGGTGTCCTGCTGGCCACCGGCCTGATCGTCGGCGAGGCGCTCTTCGGCGTGGTCTTCGCCGGCATCGTGGCGGCCACGGGCGACGACTCGGCGCTGGCGATCGTCGGCGACGGCTTCGGGACCTGGGCACAGATCCTCGGCGTCATCGTGTTCGCCGCGACCATCGCCCTCCTCTACGACCGTGTCCGCAAGATAGCGACCGCGAGCGGGACGTCGTCGACGACCGCCGGCACTCCGAAGGACTGAGATGGCAGAGGGAACACTGACACGTGCGATCGACGACTTCACGGCCGGTGCCGAGCATCTGACGCGGTTGGTGGACCTGATCGCCGACGATCGCTGGGACGGACCCGGTCTCGGCGAATGGTCGTTGCGATCGCTCGTCGGACACGCGAGCAGATCGCTGACGACGGTCGTCACCTACCTGGCCGAGCCCGGTGGTGATGTCGAATTGACCTCGACCGCGGCCTATTTCGCATCGATCCGCGGTTACGGAGACCCCGCGTCGGTCCGACAGCGAGGAGTGGACGCCGGGCTGTCCCTGGGGAACGATCCGCGCGCCGGGGTCCGGGAGCGGCGCGCACAGGCCGTCGACGCCCTTGCGGGAACGGGGGATCGGCCCCTGACGACGCCGTTCGGCGGCATCATGCTGTCCGATTACCTGCCCACCCGGACCTTCGAACTCGCGGTGCACGGTCTCGACATCTCGCGGGCGATCGGTTCCGATCTCCCGCTGCCGGCCGAGGTGCTGGCGTCAGCGCTGTCGACGGCGGCCGCCACCGCACTGCTCACCGGTCAGGGCGAGCAGGCGTTGCTCACCCTGACCGGCAGGGAATCTGCACCGTTGTCCGTCGTTTGACGTCCCCGACGGGGCGGTCAGCTCGCGACGTTCGTGCGCGCGAACTCGGCGACGATCGCGGCGTTGAAGGCGGCGAGGTCGTCGGGCTTGCGGCTGGTGATCAGCACGTTGTCCCCGTCGCGGCATGTCACGACCTCCTCGTCGACCCAGGTGCCGCCGGCGTTGATGACGTCGGTGCGCACACTCGGGAACGACGTGAGGGTGCGGCCGCGGACAACGTCGGCCTCGATCAGGGTCCAGGGCGCGTGGCAGATGGCCGCGACCGGCTTGCCGGCATCGAAGAAGCTGCGCACGAAGCGGACGGCGGGCTCCGAGGTTCGCAGGAAATCCGGGTTCGCGACACCGCCCGGCAGGACCAGCGCGTCGAAGTCCATCACGCGGGCGTCCTCGAGAGGGGTGTCGACGGGGAAGGTGTCGGCCTTGTCGAGGTGGTTGAACGCCTGCACCGTGCCGGAGTCGGTGGACACCAGGACGGGCTTGCCGCCGCACGCCTCGACCGACTTCCACGGTTCGGTGAGTTCGACCTGCTCGGCGCCCTCCTGGGCGACCAGGAAAGCGATGGTGGTGCCGTTCAGTTCTTCGGCCATGGCCGTGTACCTCCTTGTACGCGCCGACTACGGCATCGGCGCCTCGTCGGATCCGGTACCCGCGGGCGTCGTGCACCAAACGGTCACACCCCGCCCGGGCATGACCCGGGCGGGGTGTGTTGAATGTCCCCGGACGACGACTGGGAGGTAGTGGTGGGTGGTTTCGACGGCGTCGCGACGCTGGTCCATCTGGCACGTGGTGGACAGATCGGCGAGTCCCACGAGACGCCGCACACGGTGATCGCCGACGTACCGCACCGCACGCTGCGGCGGTACGGCACCGACGACGAGGTGATCGCAGCCGTCGGCACGGGACGGCGGCCGGTGCTGCTGATCCCGCCGCTCGCGGTGTCCACATCGTGCTACGACCTCGCCGACGGGCTGTCGGTGGTGCAGTTCCTCCTGTCGACCGGCCGGGTTCCGTACGTGCTCGACTTCGGCGACATGACCCGCGCCGACCGACACCTCGGGTTCGCCGACTTCTTCGACGACATCGTCCCCGGGGCCGTCGCCGCGACCGTCGCAGACTTCTACGGCAGCGCCGACGACCCGGCCGCCGGAACGTCGCGGGATTCCTCAGCAGTCGATCTGCTCGCGTGGAGTATCGGCGGGACGATCAGCCTGTTGACCGCTGCCGCGAACCCAGACCTGCCGGTGGCGTCGGTCGTCGCGGTCGGGACGCCTCTCGATTACTCCAAAGTCCCGCCGTATCCGCTGGTCAAGACGCTGATGAAACCGGTCGGCACCGCGCCGGTGACGATGGCGCTGCGAGCGCTCGGCGGGATCCCCGCGCCGCTGGTCCGCCTCGCCTATCGGGGCACGGCCTGGCAGCGCGAACTCAAGAAGCCGGGCTACATCCTGCGCAACGCCGACGACACCGACGCGCTGACCCGGATGAAAGCCATCGACCGCTTCCAGGAGACGATGCCCGGCTACCCGGGCAAGGTGTCCGAACAGATGTGGGAGAACTTCATCATGCGCGGCGAACTCGCCGACGGGGTGCTCGACTTCGACGGACGAGTCGTCGACCTCGCCGAGGTCGCGGTACCGGTCGCGCTGTTCGGCAGTCACCGCGACGCGATCGTCAGCTGGGCCGCCGCCCACCACGGGGTGGGGCTGCTCTCCGGGGCGCCGCGCGTCGAGTTCACCACGGTGGAGACCAGCCATCTGGGATTGATCGCCGGGTCCGCTGCGGTCGAGCAGACGTGGCCCCGCATCGACGAGTTCTTGACGTCGGTGCACGCAGTTCGTAGATGAAAAAACCTTCATCTTCGACTCATGGACGGCTCACCGGCGTCCGCCAGAGTCGTTGACATGAACTTCTCACGAGTACTCGCCACCATCGCCCTCGGTGCGCTCGCGGTTGCCGTCGTGACCGCCAGCTTCTTCCTCATCCGTTCGCCCGAGCCCAGCCTGGCCTCCGACGCCGTGTCCGTGGATGTGTCGTCGCAGACACCCCAGATTCCGACGCCTCAGGCCCAGACCCCGCCTGCCCCGGCGCCGGTTCCCCAGATCCCGGCCGGGGCTCCGGTGCAGCGGGCCGTCCCGCCGAACCTGAACTCCGATGACGACGACTGGTGTGACCCGCGCGCGGCCCATCGTGACGACGACTGCGACGACGACTGGGATGACGCCTGGGACGATCAGAACGACGACTGGGACGACCAGGGCGACGACTGGGACGATGACATCGATGACGACCAGGACGACTGACGACGCGAAACCGGAGGCAGCCGGCGCCGGGAGCGGAGCGAGCGGGCCGAATCCAGCCGAGAGTGCGGGTGTGCGCCAGCGTCCCGCGCTCTCGGCGCGTTGGCGTATCACGGCCTGGATCATGCTCACCACGTTCCTGCTGCTGGTGGTGGTGTTCGTGGTGACGCGCAACCTGTTGCTCCGTGACGTCGACACCCGGGTGAACAACTACGTCGCGCAGGAGGCGAGCGAGTTCCGGACGTTCGCGTCCGAGGGGGTCGATCCGACGACGACGGAACCGTTCACCTCGGTGTCGCGACTGCTCGAGGTGTTCCTGTCGCGGCAGTCGGCCGGTGAGGGCGAGGTCATGGCCGGCGTCGTCGGCGACACCGAGATCCTCGAACTGCCGGGCAACGCCTGGCCGGCCCCGGGCGAGGGGCGTCGCGTCCTCGACGAACTGCGGGCGCAGAGCGGGGCGGCCGGGGTCTTGATGACCGCACACGGTGAGATCCGCTGGGGCAAGGTGGATCTGACGCCCGTCGGTGGCGGCTCGGCCGACCCGGCGTCGGGCGCGTCGCAGCCGGGAACCTTCATCGTCGGCATCTACACCGACCCGGGCCGGGAACTGGTCGACCGCACGATGCGGGTGCTGGCGATCGTCGGCCTGGCCGGGATGATCGTCACCACCGGCGTGGCGTATCTGGTCGCGGGCCGGATCCTGGCGCCGGTCCGCAGTGTGCGGATGGTCGCCGCGGAGATCAGCGAGAACGACCTCACCGCACGGGTCCCGGTCATCGGACGCGACGACGTGGCCGCGCTGGCCCAGACCTTCAACGCGATGCTGGACCGTATCGAGGATGCCTACACGACGCAGCGGCAGTTCGTCGACGACGCCGGACATGAACTGCGGACCCCGATCACGGTCGTGCGCGGCCATCTCGAGTTGTTGCCCGACGATCCGGAGGAGAGGCGCAAGACCCTCGATCTCGTGGACAGCGAGCTGGGGCGGATGGGCCGCATCGTCGGCGATCTGCTCATGCTGGCGAAGTCGGAGCAACCCGACTTCGTGGTGGCCAGGCCGACCGACGCGGCTCAGCTGATGCTCGACATCGAGTCCAAGGTGCAACCGCTCGGTGACCGGCAGTGGTTGCTCATGGAGGTCGCCGAGGGCCCGTGCGTGGTGGATCACGACCGGATCACCCAGGCGATGCTGCAGTACGCCTCCAACGCGGTTCGGCACACCCATGCCGGTTCCGTCATCCAGCTGGGCTCACGCTTCGCCGGCGTCGGAGCGCAGCGACACCTGTCGATCTGGATCACCGACGACGGTCCGGGGGTCGAGCAGGAGGACGCGGCGCGGATCTTCGAGCGGTTCCAGCGCGGGCAGTCGGCGTCGGCGCCTCAGCACGCGGCCGGCGCCGGGCTGGGACTGGCGATCGTGCGGGCCATCGCCGACGCCCATCACGGAATGGCCTGGGTGCGCAGCATTCCCGGACATGGTGCGACGTTCGGCATCGACGTCCCGGTTCCCGACATGCCCCCGCACACCGATGCGGCGCAATCGGTGCCAGGAGAAGGAGAGCGGCGATGAGCCGGGTTCTGATAGCCGAGGACGACGCGAGGATCGCCTCGTTCATCGGCAATGGCCTGCGTGCGGCCGGGTACAGCACCGAGCACGTGTCC
>ERZ501064.218-NODE-218-length-15661-cov-9.126746_pt1 | contig 15661 bp, 11 predicted proteins | sample MGYA00510851_ERZ501064 | MGnify/ENA primary metagenome ERZ501064 (study PRJEB25958, sample SAMN03398529) | human skin metagenome | study: EMG produced TPA metagenomics assembly of the Human Skin Microbiome Metagenome (human skin metagenome) data set. | reverse complement strand
GTCGAGGTCGAGGCGCCGAGTCGAAGCCACTCGGCGACCCGACCGCAAGAAGCGACCTCGACGGACGCAGCGACCTCCCTACGCTCGGTCGACGCAGCTCGGCCGGCTGACGACCCAACTGCGATCAGCGGTAGTGGATGTCGACCGTGGCTCGGCTCAGCAGGACGTCGTCGTAGGAGGTCATCGTCGCCTCGAAGGACGAGATGCGGCGGCCGAGTTTGATCGGCGTCACCTCGACCACCACTTCACTGCCGTCGACAGCAGGTGAACGGTAGAAACCGATCGCCATGTCCCCGATCGAGTACTCCTGCCCGGCACCGGCATGCAGATGCCCGGCGAACGATGCCGCCTGGCCGGCGATGGTGGCGATGACGCCGCCGTGCATGGTGCCGAACATGTTGCCCATCCACGGTTCGGTGGCGCTGCGAAAGCGGATGCCGGACTCACGGTCGGTGGTGCCGTCGATCACCTCGACGCGGCCGTTGAGCATGTCGGTGAGCGGGCCGGGTTCCCGCATCTTCGACGCGATCTCCTCGACCACGGCCCGCCCGGACAACGCGGCGGGTATGGGCTCGGGCAGGACGGACCCGTCATCGTCGCTGCATTGCGGTGTCGCGTGGCCGATCTCGGCGGACGGGGTGGCACCGGTCGGGGCACGGCCGACGCGGACGTTGCGTGCGGTCCCGACGCAGCACAGGTCCCCGGTACCGGTGCGGATCTCGACCGACGTCGAGCCCCAGTCGTCGTCGTGCATGACCACCTCGGCCCGTGCGGCAACCCGGTCGCCCACTTCTGCGCGGCCGTGCGTGGACATCGTCAGGCGTGCCTGGAGGGTCGCCGCGGCGGGGTCGTCGTGGATGCGATGGAACGGGATACCACCGCAGTGATCGAACAGCACGGCGAGCGCCGGCAACTCGATCACGCCGCGATGGTCGGCGAACCGCGCGCACAGCCGCTGCGAGGCCCGCACCCCCGACTCCGACACCGAGATGTCGCCGAGGTGGAACGCGGACAGGGGATCGTGCGGCTGGCTCATGAAATCTCTTGTATCAGCGATGTACCGCCGATCTCACAGTGGAGAGTCCAATCTCACTCCCGTAGTCTGGGTGCGTACGTGTCCAGAGTGACGGGAGAGACAGATGCGACGCACAACTGTGGCGACGATCGGGGCGATTGCGGCAGTGGGAGCGTTCGGCGTAGGAGCAGGCACCGCCTTCGCCGCACCCGCGGAACGACCCCTCAGCGTGGAGCAGGTCCCCAACGCCGGAGTCACCGTCGGCGCGAACGGCATCACGGGCGGTTTCGTGGCGAGCATCCTCGCCTCGGCCACCGAACCCGGGGTCACGCTGATCACGCTCAACACGACGCCCACCGAGTCCTGCGCCACCAACCTGAAGGATGCGCGCGTCGGGATCACCTGGAAGAACACCTCGACCGGCGCATCCGGCGACGAGGTCTTCGCCGCATGTGCGGACGGACGTCCGTCCGACGGGGTCGCCGTTGCGACCGGAGCGGGATCGGTCGAGTTCACCACGACGATCCTCGGCCAGGGGGACCAGACCTTCACGGTCGTCCCGGGCAGCGGATCGTTCACGCGCTGACGCCGAGCCGACCACACCCACTCCGCTGAGCGGGAGGGCGCGAGCCACCCACCCTGCTCCCTGATCTGAATGAAGCCCGTAACCCGTGCTCCCTGAGGTGTGAGGAGCGCAAGCGACGAGCCTCGAAGGGCTGGCGAGACACGTTGCTACACCCTTCGTGGCTCGCTTCGCTCGCACCTCAGGGAGCATGAGGTTCAGATGCTCGCGAGTGTTGTGTCGTAGTCCACGACGGCCGCCAGGCCGCAGTTCCCGAGGAGCGAAAACGACGAGCCACGAAGGTCCGGTGACCTTCGTGGCTCGTTTGCAGTCGCAGAACTCAGTCGTCGTTGTTCCCGCCCGGCGCGGTCTTCTGCACCGTCATCAGGAACTCGATGTTCGTCTTGGTCTTCTTGAGCTGACTGATCAGCAGGTCGATGGCCTGCTGCGAGTCGAGACCCGAGAGCACGCGACGCAGCTTGTGCACGATGGAGAATTCCTCCGGCGACAGCAGCAGCTCGTCCTTACGAGTACTCGACAGGTTGACGTCCACCGCCGGGAACACCCGGCGCTCGGAGATCTTGCGGTCGAGCTTGAGCTCGGCGTTGCCGGTGCCCTTGAACTCCTCGAAGATCACCGTGTCGCCGGTGGAGCCGGTCTCGACGAGCGCCGAGGCGATGATCGTCAGCGATCCGCCGTTCTCGATGTTGCGCGCCGCGCCGAGGAACCGCTTCGGCGGGTACAGCGCGGTCGAATCGACACCACCGGACAGGATCCGACCCGACGCGGGCGACGCGTTGTTGTACGCACGACCCAGACGGGTGATCGAGTCCAGCAGCACCACAACGTCTTTCCCGCTCTCGACGAGTCGCTTGGCGCGCTCGATCGCGAGCTCGGACACCGAGGTGTGGTCTGACGGCGGCCGATCGAAGGTCGAGGCGATGACCTCACCCCGCACCGAACGCTGCATGTCCGTGACCTCCTCGGGACGCTCGTCGACGAGGACGACCATGAGGTGGCATTCGGGATTGTTGGTCGCGATCGCGTTGGCGATGTCCTGCAGGATCGTCGTCTTACCGGCCTTCGGCGGCGACACGATCAGGGCGCGCTGCCCCTTGCCGATCGGCATGATCAGATCGATCACACGGGTGTCGAGTCGTTCGGGGGTGGTCTCCAGCCGCAGGCGCTGGTTCGGGTACAGCGGCGTGAGCTTGTTGAACTCGGGGCGACGCTTGGCCGTCTCGACGTCTCCGCCGTTGACGGTGTCCAGCCGCACCAGCGGGTTGAACTTCTGGCGCTGGTTCTGCTGGTCGCCCTCGCGCGGCACCTTGACCGCACCGGTGATCGCGTCGCCGCGTCGAAGTCCGTTCTTGCGGACCAGGTTCATCGAGACGTAGACGTCGTTCGGACCGGCGAGGTACCCCGAGGTGCGCACGAAGGCGTAGTTGTCGAGCACGTCGAGGATGCCGGCGACGGGCTGCAACACGTCATCGTCGGACACCTGCGGCTCGTTCGGGGTGTCGCGATTCTGGCCGCGACGACGCTCACGGAACCGGCGACCCCGACGGCGACCGCCGCCCTCGCCGTCGTCGTCCTGACCCCCGTCGCGGTTCTGGCCCCCGTCACGATTCTGATTTCCGTCGCGGTTCTGGTTGCCGTCGCGGTTCTGGTTGCCGTCGCGGTTCTGCTTGTCGCGATTCTGGCCCCCGTCGCGGTTCTGGCCCCCGTCGCGATTCTGGTTGTCGCGGTTCTGGTTGCGGTTGCGCCGAGTGCGCTGGTCGTTGCCGTCGGAGTCACCCGCGGCCTCGCCCGAGCCGTCACGGCCGCGGCGTCGCTCGCGTCCCGCACCGGTCTCCGACGAGTCGGTCTCGGAAGCGCTGCCGCCCTTGGGTGCATCCCCGGCCCGGGCCTCGGACTTCGCCGCGTCGGCGCCGTTCCGCGAGCCGTCGGCCTGGGTGGCAGCCGGGTTGTTCGTTGTTCCCGAAGCGTCGGCGTTCGCGGTCTCGGTGGACGACGCCTCGGCCGGTGCGTCCGCGGCAGCGGCCTTGCGGCCGGCGCCGCGCTGGGTGCGCGCGCCGCTCCGGGGGGCGTCGTTCTTCTCGGTCGTGTCCGCCCCGGCCGTTGCCGGGGAGTCGCCGATGGTCAGCTGGTCGTCGTTCGTCGCCGGCTTCGACGTGCCGGCCTTCGACCGGGCGGGAGCGCTCTTCGCGGCCGGGGCGTCGCCACCCGCTTGGCGCTCCTTGATCGCGGCGATCAGATCGCCCTTGCGCATCCCGGAGGTGCCCTTGATGCCGAGTTCACCGGCGACCGTCCGCAGTTCGCTGAGCACCATGCCGGACAGGCCGGTTCGTGCACGTGTCTTGGTGGCCGGTCGTCCCGAGTCGGGGCCGGCCGAACCCGCGGATTCCTGCTCGGCAGGTGCGGTGATCAGGTCCGTATCGGTCACGGAAGTCCTTTCGTTCCTCCCGCAGACGAGAACTGCGTGAGGTCTACGTTTCCCTGCTTCTGTGCGCTAGGGAGTCCGTCCGCGGTGGACGGTGAGAATGTGTGGTCCGCTGCGAGCGTGCCCGGAAACACCTGCGCTTCGGCACCGTCGACAGAGATCCATGACCCCGGCCCGGATACACAGCCGGTCATCTCCGATCGGTGAAGGATGAGAAGCGGCAGGACAAGCCTGCGCGGCTAGACCAGAATATGGTAACCCCGTTCGCATGATAGGGGCAACACGCCGGAAGCGCCAAATGAATGCGCTTTCACTCCGGCGGTCGTGCGGACGACGCCGATCAGCCGACGGTGATCTCGACGCCGCCGGCGACGGCGACCGACCGGGCGTCGAACCCGAGGCCCTGCGCCAGCTGACGGATCTCGGCGGGCACCGGCGCCGTACCGAGCACCAGGACGGTCGGTCCCGCTCCGGACACCGTCGCAGCATGTCCCCGAGCACGCAGCGCGCTGACCAGATCGTGCGTCGGCGCCATCGCCGACGCCCGGTACGGCTGGTGCAACCGATCCTGGGACGCGGCCATGAGGTTGCGCGGATCGGTGGTCAGCGCGACGACGGCGAGGGCCGACCGGCTCAGGTTGAACACGGCGTCGGCGCGCGGAACCGAATCCGGGAGCAGCCCGCGGGTGAACGACGTCGACGACTCGGTGTCGGGCACGAAGACCGTTGCGTAGATGTCGGGGTGCACCGGGAGACGGTGCGCGTGATACGAGGCGACGCCGTCGGCTGATTCGGTCCACGTGACGACCGCCGAGCCGAGCACGCTCGCGGCCGCGTTGTCGGGGTGACCCTCGAATTCGCTGGACAGTTGTACCAGTTCGTCGGCCGAGAGCCCCGGACCGAGGCCGGCGGCCGAGATCAGGCCCGACGCGGCGGCGAGACCCGACACCGCGGCGGCGGCGGACGAACCCAGACCCCGGGAATGCGGGATCCGGTTGACGCAGCGCAATGTCAGACCGGGGGCCCGCAGCCCGGCGTGTGCCAGTCCGTGCGTGAGCGCCCGCACCACGAGGTGCGAGTCGTCGCGGGGCACGGCGTCGGCGCCCTCACCCTCGACCTCGAGGGTGACGCCATCCGGGACCGTCTCGACGATCACCTCGTCGTAGATTCCGAGAGCTATTCCGAGACAGTCGAATCCGGGCCCCAGGTTGGCACTGGAGGCGGGCACGCGGACCCTCGTCGAGAGCCCTACCGGCACCGTTCCCGCAGCAGCCGCCGCGGACCCGGCCCCGTCAGCCGACACCGAGAGCATTCGCGACCGCCACCGGGTCCACCGGAATGGCCTCGACCGCCGGGATGCCCGCCAGCGCGGTGTCGGGGTCCTTCAGACCGTTGCCGGTGACCGTGCACACCACGGTCGAGCCCCGCTCGATCCAGCCGTCGGCACTCGCGGCGAGCAGGCCCGCGACGCTGGCGGCCGACGCCGGCTCGACGAACACGCCCTCCTTGCCGGCGACGAGTCGGTAGGCCTCGAGCAGCTTCTCGTCGGTGGCCGCCAGGAACTGCCCGGTCGACTCGTCCTTCGCGGCGACGGCCTGGTTCCAGCTGGCCGGGGAACCGATGCGGATGGCGGTGGCGACGGTCTCCGGGTCCTTCACCGGCGCGCCGTTCACCAGCGGCGCGGCGCCCGCGGCCTGGACACCGAGCATGCGCGGCACCGACGACGAGACTCCGTCGGCGCGATACTCCTTGTAGCCCTTCCAGTACGCGGTGATGTTGCCCGCGTTCCCGACCGGCAGAGCGTGGACGTCGGGGGCACGGCCCAGCACGTCGACGATCTCGAAGGCGGCGGTCTTCTGACCCTCGATCCGCGCCGGGTTGACCGAGTTCACGAGTTCGATCTCGGTGAACTCGGCGGTCGCCTTGCGCGCGAGTTCGAGACAGTCGTCGAAGTTGCCCTCGACCTGGATGATCTTGGCGCCGTGCATGACCGCCTGAGCGAGCTTGCCCATCGCGATCTTGCCCTGCGGGATCAGGACGGCGCAGGTGATCCCGGCCCGGGTGGCGTATGCGGCGGCCGATGCCGAGGTGTTGCCCGTGGATGCGCACAGGACCGCGGTCTTGCCGTTGTTGACCGCGTTGCTGACGGCCATCGTCATGCCGCGGTCCTTGAACGAACCGGTGGGGTTGAGGCCCTCCACCTTGAGGTAGACCTCGCAACCGGTCAGCGACGACAGATGCGGCGCACTGATCAGCGGGGTGCCACCCTCGAGCAGCGTGACGACCTTCCAGTCGTCGGCGACGGGCAACCGCGACCGGTAGGCCTCGATGAGGCCCGGCCACGCGCGGTGCACAGGCGTAGAAGTCGCTTCAGTCATCGGTACCTTCCAATCGCAACACACTCGACACCTTGATGACGGCGTCCATGTCTTCAAGCGCCGCAACACAATCCGATTGAGCTCGGTCGGGGGCGCGGTGGGTGACCAGGATCAGGCGGGCGTCGTCGCCCGCGCCCTCCTGGCGCACCGCGGCGATGCTGACCGACCGCTTCGAGAACTCCCCCGCGACCTGCGCCAGCACGCCGGGCTTGTCGGCCACCCGCATCGAGACGTAATACCGCGTGAACACGTCGTCGATCGGGGCGACGGGCAGGGAGGCGTAGGTCGACTCGAGCGGTCCGCGCCCGCCGTGCACGCGGTTGCGGGCGGCCATGACCATGTCGCCGAGAACCGCCGATGCCGTCGGTGATCCCCCGGCACCCTGACCGTAGAACATCAGCCGCCCGGCGTTCTCGGCTTCCACGACGACGGCGTTGAACGCGCCGTTCACGGTCGCCAGCGGGTGGGTCAGCGGAATCAGCGCGGGGTACACGCGCGCCGAGATCCGTTGCGCGCCATTGGCGTCGCGGACGCGCTCGCAGATCGAGAGCAGTTTGATCGTGCAGTCGAACTTCTTGGCCGCGATCAGGTCGGCGGACGTGACCGAGGAGATGCCCTCGCGGTGCACATCGGCCGCCGTGACCCGCGTGTGGAAGGCGATCGAGGCGAGGATCGCCGCCTTGGCCGCGGCGTCGTAGCCCTCGACGTCGGCCGTCGGATCGGCTTCGGCATATCCGAGGCGGCCGGCCTCGGCGAGCGTGTCGGCGTAGTCGGCGCCCGTCTCGTCCATCGCGGAGAGGATGAAGTTGGTGGTGCCGTTGACGATGCCGTTGACCCGCTCGACGGTGTCGCCGGCCAGGGACTGCATCAGCGGACGGATGACCGGGATGGCGCCGGCGACCGCGGCCTCGAAGTAGAGGTCCACCTTGGCATCCGCCGCGGCGGTCGCGAGTTCGCCGGTGTACTCGGCGAGGAGCGCCTTGTTCGCCGTCACCACCGACTTGCCGCTCTCGAGCGCCGACCGGATCAGACCGCGGGCCGGGTCGATGCCGCCCATCAACTCCACGACGATGTCGACGTCGTCGCGCGCGACGAGTGCCGCCGGGTCGTCGGTCAGGAGATCCTGCGCGATCTTGCGGGGACGGCCGAGATCCCGCACCGCGACGCCGCGGATCTCCACGGGAGCCCCGACGCGCGCCCGGAGGTCGTCGGCGTTGTCGGTGATGATGCGCACCACCTCGGCACCGACATTGCCCATGCCGAGCACCGCGACACCGATGGTGCGCGAGTCCGCATCGGTTGCGCCACTTGTGTTCTGCACTGATCCGGTCACAGGCCCACCTCCAGGCTGAGGAAGTCGTCGATGGTCTCCCGGCGCAGCAGCAGCCGGGCGTTCCCGTCGGCCACCGCCACCACGGGCGGTCTCATGGTCATGTTGTATCGGCTCGACATCGAGTAGCAGTAGGCACCGGTCGCCGCCACCGCGATCAGGTCGCCGGGGCCGAGATCCTCCGGCAGCCAACAGTCCTTGATCACGATGTCGCCGCTCTCGCAATGCTTTCCCACGACCCGGCACACCACCGCACGGGCCTCCGACACCCGGGACACGAGCCGCACGTCGTATTCGGCGTCGTAGAGAACGGTGCGGATGTTGTCGCTCATGCCGCCGTCGACGGAGACGTAGCGTCGTACGGCGCCGCCGCCCAGTGCGACGTCCTTCACGGTGCCGACGCGATACAGCGTGATCGTGCCGGGACCGGCGATGGCGCGGCCCGGTTCGACGGCGATGGTCGGCATGGGCAGCCCGAGTGCTGCCGACTCCCGCTCGACGATCGCCGCGAGCGTCTCCGCCACCTTCTGCACCGGCAGCGGACGCTCGTCGGGGAGGTACGAGATCCCCAGTCCGCCACCGAGATCGACGACCGACATCTGCGCGGTCTTCTCGACACCGAACTCGCCGACGACGTCGCGGAGCAGTCCGAGCACTCGGTGGGCGGCCAGCTCGAATCCGTCCATGTCGAAGATCTGCGACCCGATGTGGCTGTGCAGACCCACGAGCCTGAGGTTGTCGGTCGCGAAGACCCGCCGGATGGCTTCCATCGCGATCCCACCGGCGAGCGAGAATCCGAACTTCTGGTCCTCGTGTGCGGTCGAGATGAACTCGTGGGTGTGCGCTTCGACACCGACGGTCACGCGCACCAGCACGTCGGCGACGACACCGCGTTCGCCGGCGATCACGTCGAGCCGATCGATCTCGATCATCGAGTCGAGGACGACGTGCCCGATCCCGGCGTCGACCGCAGCGCGCAGCTCGTCGACGCTCTTGTTGTTGCCGTGCAATGCGATTCGCTCCGGCGGGAAACCGGCGCGCAGTGCGATGGCGAGTTCACCACCGCTGCAGACGTCCAGGGACAGCCCCTCGTCGTCGACCCAGCGCGCGATCTCGGTACTCAGGAACGCCTTCGACGCGTAGTGCACTCGCCCGTACGGGCCGAACGCCGCCATCATGTCCCGGCAGCGCGACCGGAAGTCGGCCTCGTCCACGACGAACGCCGGCGTCCCGAACTCTTCGGCGAGCTGACTCACCGGCACGCCGGCCAACCGTAGCTCGCCCGATTCGTCGCGGGATGCGTTGCGCGGCCACACCTGTGCGGGGATGGCGGCGAGCACCGCCGGGTCGTTCGGACGCTCGGCGAGATGGGGTGCGGCCAGCAGTTCGGCATGCCGGGGGCCGGCGGGGTGGGCGTTCACATCTGCTCCGGCGCGGTGACGCCGACGAGCCCCAGGCCGTTGGCCAAGACCTGACGGGTGGCCTCGCACAGGGCGAGCCGGGCCCGGTGGATGTCCGCCGGTTTCTCGTCACCCTGCGGCAGGACACGGCACTTGGCATAGAACCGGTGGTAGGTGCCGGCGAGGACCTCGAGGTAGCGACAGACCCGGTGCGGTTCGCGCAACGTGGCGGCGGTCGCGACGACATCGTCGAAATCGCCGATGGTGCGGATCAATTCGCCCTCGGCGGGATCGTCGAGCAGGTCGAGATGGTCCAGCGACGACACGACCCCGAGGTCAGCGGCGTTGCGGGCCAGTGCGGACATCCGCGCGTGGGCGTACTGCACGTAGTACACCGGGTTGTCGTTGGACTGTTTGGTGAGCAGGTCGAGATCGATGTCGATGTTGACGTCGACCGACGAGCGGATCAGCGAATAGCGCGCGCCGTCGACGCCGACCGCGTCGACGAGGTCGTCGAGCGTGATGACCGTGCCGGCACGCTTGCTCATACGGACCGGCGTGCCGTCGCGCACGAGGTTGACCATCTGGCCGATCAGCACCTCGACGGTGGCCGGGTCGTCGCCGAGCGCCGCCGCCGCGGCCTTGAGCCGGCTGATGTACCCGTGGTGATCGGCGCCGAGCATGTAGATGCAGAGGTTGAAGCCGCGGTTGCGCTTGTCACGGTAGTAGGCGATGTCGCCCGCGATGTAGGCGGCGTTGCCGTCGCTCTTGAGGACCACACGGTCCTTGTCGTCACCGAACTCGGTGGACCGCAGCCACCACGCGCCGTCCTTCTCGTACAGGTTGCCATTGGCCTTGAGCTCGCCGATGCACTCGTCGACGAGGCCGGTGGCGAACATCTTGTCCTCATGGGTGAAGACGTCGAAGTCGGTGCCGAAGTCGTGGAGGCTCTGCTTGATGTGGGTGAACATCAGGTCCACCCCGACCGAACGGAACGTCTCGAGGCGGTCGGCGTCGGGCTGCGACAGCACCTCGGGGACCGTCTCGACGACCTTCGCGGCGATGTCGGCGATGTAATCGCCCGCGTAGCCGTCCTCCGGGGTCGGGTTGCCCAGTGCCGCGGCCTCCAGCGACCGGGCGAACCGGTCGATCTGGGCACCGTGGTCGTTGAAGTAGTACTCGCGCGTGACCGCACCACCGCGAGCGGCCAGCACGCGGCCGAGCGCGTCGCCGACGGCCGCCCAGCGGGTACCGCCCAGGTGGATCGGCCCGGTCGGATTGGCCGACACGAATTCGAGGTTGATGACCGAGCCGGCGAGTTCGTTTCCGCGGCCGTAGTCCGCACCCCGGGCCAGCACCGCCGCGACGACGGTGTTCTGCGCGGCGGCCCCGAGCCAGAGGTTCACGAACCCGGGACCGGCGATCTCGGCCTTCGCGACACCCTCGGCCGCGGCGAACGCCTCCGCGAGCCAGCCGGCGAGTTCCCGCGGGTTCACGCCGAGCCGCTTGCCCATCTGCAGGGCGACGTTGGTGGAATAGTCGCCGTGGTCAGCGTGACGGGGGCGCTCGACGACGATGGAGTCGGGCACCAGGTTCTCGTCCAGTCCGCGGTCGCGGACCACGGTCAGGGTCACGTCGCGCAGCAGCGCGGCCAGGTCGGCGGGAGTCACAGGACACCATCCTATTGGCCGCGGCCACTACACCGACAATCGCACCCTGCTCCACCCATCGGGCCCACCAGTACACTCGTGTGCGCCGAGCGCGGGCCGGGTCTCCCGCGGGTCCGCTCGGCCCCCGCAGTCGGATGAGGAAAGAAGTCAATGGCGCGCAAACCAGGGGCCAACGTCCCCAAGTCCCGCAAGCGAGCAGGATCCGTTCCCTCGGCGACGGGACGTCAGGTCGACTGGATGCTGATCGGCGCCGTCGTGGTGGTCATCGGCCTCATCGCCGGACTCGCGATCTACCTCGTCCCCAAGTTCAACGAGCGGCGGGCCGAACAGAAGGACGACTTCGCCGTGGAAACGGTGTCCGAGTTCGTGCCCTCACCGCAGAATCCCGATCCGTCGGCGAACATCCCGGGTGTCACGAAGCGCTACTACGAGGCCGCGCGGCACGTCACCGCGACCCAGCGTGTCGCCTACGACCAGTCGCCTCCGTTCGGCGGACCGCACGATGAGATCTGGGCGACCTGCACCGGCGTCGTCTACCCGAACCCGCTGCGGTCGGAGAACGCCGTCCACGCCCTCGAACACGGCGCGGTCTGGATCACCTACAACCCGGACACGATCTCACCCGAGGACCTCGACTACCTCAAGCAGCTCGTCCGCGGTGAGCAGTACCTGTTCCTCTCGCCCTACCCCGGACTCGACCAGCCGGTGTCGCTGCAGAGCTGGGGACACCAGCTCAAGCTCGAATCCGCCCGCGATCCGCGCGTCAACCAGTTCATCACCGCGCTGCGCCGCAACATGATGCCCGGGGTCTACCCGGAGAACCCGCAGACCGCCGCATACCCCGAGACCCAGGCCACCTGTACCGCCATCCCCGGGTTCGATCCGTCGAACCCCCCGCCGGCCGACGAGGGTGAGCCCGGCCCCGACGCCGTCCCGATGGATGGCGGCAGCGGCAACCCGCAGCCCGCGGGCTGACGCGGGTTCCCACCGAGCAGCAGACCAGGTAACGGACCGGGCCGCACGCCCCGACGAGATCGGCGAGGACCATCGATGACCGACAACAGCGACCGGCCCGAATCCCGGGACGAGACAACGACTCCCGAGGGTCCGGACGACACCGCCGAGCCGTCGTCGCGCCCACGGATCCTGCTCGCCCTGGGCGGCGCCGCCCTCCTACTGTTCGGTCTCGGCCTGGGACTGCTGATCCAGGCGAGCCTCGCCGACGACTCCACCGGCGACGATTCCCCGGCTGCGAACTCGGCGGCCGTCGGCTTCGCGCAGGACATGACCCGCCACCACGAGCAGGGTGTGGAACTGGCCGCCATCGAACTCGAACACGGCACCGACCCCGAGGTGCGGAGCATGGCGTTCGACATCCTCACCGCCCAGAGCAATGAGATCGGCCAGATGCAGTCGTGGCTGACGCGATGGGGTCAGCCCGTCACCAACCCCGGCGCGACCATGGCGTGGATGGGCCACGGCGGTTCCGAGACCGACGGACACGACCACTCCGATCCCGCGGATCACTCCGCCGGCGGTCACGATCACGGCCACGGTGGCGACGGCAGTTCGGACCACGGGTACATGGACCACGGGGACATGGATCACGGGGACATGTCCGCACCCGCCTCAGGTGCCGCGGACTCCGACGCAGAACAGCCGCCGATGCCCGGGATGGCGACGTCGGCGGAGATGCAACAGTTCCGCGCGATGCGGGGTCCCGAGGTCGACATCCGGTTCCTCCAGCTGATGCTGCGTCACCACGAGGGCGGTCTGCACATGATGGAATACGCCGCCGACCCGGCCAACGTCGAGCAGGCCTACGTCCGCGACCTGGCGTCGAGCATGAAACGGACCCAGGACAAGGAGATCGCCATCATCACCCAGATGCTGGCCCTGCGTGGCGCACAACCACTTCCGCTGAACTGAGCGCCCCGCACGGCGGGCACGCCGGTGAGGTGAGCAAGTTCGGTCGGGCCACGCGGCTCTCCGAACGGCGATGATGGCGGCATGCTCTCACCACGCCTCGCGGCCGCGGTCGACGCGTTGCCACTGGCCCCTGGTCTGCGAGTCCTCGAGATCGGCTGCGGGCCCGGGCCGGCAGCACGCGAGGTGGCGCGCCGGGTGGGACCCGACGGCTTCGTACTCGGCATCGATCGGTCGCCTCAAGCCGTGAACGCCGCCCGCCGGGCCGCGATCGCCGGCGGCTTCGGTCCGGACCGACTCGACTTCGACTGCAGCGCCATCGAGGACTTCGACCTCGGCGCGCGCATCCCGTTCGACGTGGCGTTCGCACTGCGCGTCGGCGCACTAGACGGGCGACACCCCGATCTCTACGACGCGGCCGTGGGGGCCGTGGCCCGGGCGCTGCGTCCGGGCGGAGTGCTGCTTGTCGACGGCGGTGATCCGTTGCGGCGCATCGAGTTGCCGGCGAGTTGAGGCAGATCAGCACCGCGTGCGCGTGGAACTGTGGCGATCACGCCGGGGCTGTGGCACGCTGCTGCCCAGCGCCGCGTGCCGGTGGCGGACCGCATCAGGCATGGAGGCGCCGGGAGAGCCGTACGTGTGAGGGAACATCCTCCGGGCTGCTCGGTTCAGCAATAGGTATCGGTATCCGATACCTATTGCTGAACGCGGCAGAAGCCGCCTGACAATGGCACATACCCCGCCAAGCCCACCTGTTCAGCGCGGAGGCCAGGGATTATGGGATCGGGCCCCGGAGACTCCCGGGAAGAACGGCTACGCCGGTCAGTGCTACTGGTGCCCCCGATAGGATTCGAACCTATGGCCTTCTGCTCCGGAGGCAGACGCTCTATCCCCTGAGCTACGGGGGCTCATCGGGCGGGACTCAGCCTAGCGCACCGATCCGTCGACATCCCAATCGGCAGCTCAGGACACGCCGAGCGGGCTCTGCACTCGGACCGACGACCCGTGCTCGCCGCGGAGGACGTGCAGCTGGGCCGGGATTCGGGCCCGGAGTTCGTCGACGTGACTCACCACGCCGACGACACGCCCGCCGGCCCGCAGGTCATCCAGGACCCCCATGACGAGGTCGAGCGCCTCGGGATCGAGGGTGCCGAATCCCTCGTCGATGAAGATGGTGTCGAGCACGCGCCCGCCCGACTCCGCGGAGACGACGTCGGCGAGTCCGAGTGCGAGGGCCAGCGATGCGAAGAAGGTCTCGCCGCCGGACAGCGTCGTCGTCGGGCGGAGCGCGCCGGTGTACTCGTCGCGGACCTCGATACCGAGGCCGCCACGCCGGCCCCGGACACCCGCGGCGTCGGTGTGCACGAATTCGTAACGCCCGGAGGACATCTCGCGGAGACGACCCGACGCGGCGACGAGGACCTCGTCGAGACGCGCGGCCAGCACGTAGGACCGCAGCGACATCCGGCGTGCGTTCTGTCCGCGCCCGCTGACCAATTCGGCGAGTCCCTGGAGTTCGGCGTGACGTTCCTGCAGAGGCGCCAGGGAGTCGAGGGCCTCCCAGAAGTGGGTGACGTACTCCTGGAGGTCGGCCGCCTGCCGGCCGGCCACGGCGTGTTCCTTCGCGGCGGTGTCGAGGCGGCGGCGGGCGGCGTCACGGTCTGCGGTGAGCTGTTCGACATCCGGCTCCGGAGTCGACATCGCGGCGCGCACATCCTCGTCGGCGAGGGTCTCCTCGGCAGCGGCGCGCAGACTGGCGGCCTCCTGCAGCAACGTGTCCCACGCCGCGATCTGCTTGTCCGGGGCGAATGCCGCTCGGACGGCGGCGACATCGTCGAACCCGGCGTCGGCACACGCCGCGGACAATCGATCGGTCGCCTCGGCGACCCGGTCCCGCGCTCGCGCGGCTTCTTGCCGGGCGTTCCGGTGACGACGGGTGCGACGGACCAGCTCGGCGAGTTCACGGCGCCGCTCGGCGACCCCGCCGCGGCCGCCGGTTGCCTCCCGGACGGCCTCATCGAGCTCGGTGAGGTTCTGCCGCAACGCGGTCACCCGCTCGCGACGGGCGGACTGGGCCGACTCGTCGTCGGCGAGGGTGGTGCGCCACCCATCGACCTCGGCGTCGATCCGATCGACCGCCGTCTGCAGCGCGGGTAGTCGCGACGCGGCACGTTCCGCGGCAGCCAGTTCGGCGCCCACCCGGGCGAGGTCGGCGTCGACGGCGTCGGAACGAGCACCACCGATCACGGCGTCGAGATGCGTACGGCGTTCGACGAGAGCCGCCACCGCGGATTGCGCGATGGCCTTGATCGCGCTCGCCCGCTCCTCGGCGGCCGCTGCCGCGTCTTCGTTGGCTGTGACCTCGGACGCCGGGGCGTCGCCGTCGTCGGTGGCCGGTCGAGGGTGCGTCTCTGAACCACACACGACGCAGGGTTCACCCTCGACGAGTCCGCCCGCCAGCTCCACGGCCATCCCGGCGAGGCGACGCTCGCGGGCGTCGAGCACGCGCTCCCGCGCAGCGGCATGGGCGTCGCGGGCGTCGAGCAACTCCTTCTCGGCGGTGGCGAGCCGGACCAGCACCTCGTCCCGGTCGGTGAGTGCGTCGCGTACGCGGCGGAGTGCGTCGCGCTCGGCCCGGAGTTTCGGGCCCTGCATCCGCAACTCCCCCGCTTCCGCCAGTGCGGCGACGGCCTCGGCGCGACGGCCCGGCGCGGCATCGAGCAGGGTCCGGGTCTGAGCAGTGCGGCGGTCCGCCTCGACGATGGCCGAGTCCAAGGTCTGGATCTCGGCGACCAGAGCCGGCCGCTGCGCGACGCGTTCGGCGAGGGGCTCCCACCGCCCCGACTCCTCGGTCCAGCGGTCGATCGCCGCATCCAGGCGTGCGTCGAGATCCTCGTCTGACTCGACGGCGCACAGCGACTCACCCTCCGGCAGCGC
>ERZ501064.217-NODE-217-length-15715-cov-5.977778_pt1 | contig 15715 bp, 16 predicted proteins | sample MGYA00510851_ERZ501064 | MGnify/ENA primary metagenome ERZ501064 (study PRJEB25958, sample SAMN03398529) | human skin metagenome | study: EMG produced TPA metagenomics assembly of the Human Skin Microbiome Metagenome (human skin metagenome) data set. | reverse complement strand
GCCCGGCCTGAACCGCCTGATCCGCGAGGCCTACAAGCTCCTGGGCCTGCAGACCTACTTCACCGTCGGGCCCAAGGAGGCGCGCGCCTGGACCATTCCGGTGGGCGCCACGGGCCCTCAGGCGGCCGGCGTCATCCACACCGACTTCGAAAAGGGCTTCATCCGCGCCGAGACCATCGCCTACGCCGACTATGTCGCGCTGAAGGGCGAGGCGGGCGCGCGCGACGCCGGCAAGATGCGTGCGGAAGGCAAGAGCTACGTCGTCAAGGACGGCGACGTGATGCACTTCCTGTTCAACAACTAGGCGTCAGTCGTTCTTCAGCAGGCCGGCGAGACCGGCCTGCCCTTCCGCCTTGGGCGATCCCGGACAGCGATACAGCTGCACGGCCGCCCCCTCGCGGTCGAGGTAGGACAGGTTCAGGATGTCCTCGGTGACCGCCAGCCGCACATGCTCGCGCACGGCGCGTCCTTCCGCCTGACAAGCCAGCTCGGCTACATAGGCGTCGTCCACCTCGACCACCGAGGCGACCTCACAGCGGTTCTCATAACCGTCGAAACGGGTGGGCGTGATGACGATGGGGGCTTGGTCGCCCGCCGGCCGCGCGCACCAGGCGACGTTCGCCGCCCATCGTCCGACAAAGCTGGCCGGTCCGGTGGCGGGTCCGGCGGAGGCCGGCGCTTCGCCCACGTATGTGCCCGAGCCCGTCACCGGCTGGGCCGGCTCGGTCGGTGGGTTGACGGACTGACGCTCGCAGCCCGCCATTCCCAACGTCAGGGCGGCGGCGATGATGGGGAGCGGCGCTCTCATGGCGCTGCAACGCATCAGCTCCGCCCTTGTTCAGGCCGACTGTCCGCCTGTCCTACCGCCGCGCGTCGTCGCTCGCAGCCCGCACCGCACCGAACTCCGACGTCGGCTTCCAGGTGGGCCATTCCTCGCTGTTGGCCAGCTGAAGGCCCAGTCGGTACAGCAGCGTCAGGTTCTGCACAGCGCCGGTCATATCCCAATCCGCCGACCATTCGTCCGACGCCTTGTGATAGACGCGGCCGAAGCGCTCGCGCCACGCCGCCCAGCCGGCCTCCTTGCCGCCCTCGACGAAGTCCACGCCATGCCACGGCATAAGCGCCGGGACGCCCGCGCGCGCGAAGGGGAAGTGGTCGGAGCGGTAGTAGAAGCCCTGCTCCGGCTGGCCGTCGTCGGAGACGTAGCGCCCCTCGGCCTCGGCCAGGGCGCCCAGGCTGTCCTCCAGCGAGTTCTGCCCCTTGCCGAAGATCGGCACGTCCCGCGTGGCGGGGCTGAGCGGCAGCATGTCGATGTTGATGTCGGCCACCGTGGTCTCCAGCGGATAGACCGGGTCGGCGACATAGGCGTAGGAGCCCAGCAGGCCCATCTCCTCGGCCGTCATGTGCGCGAACACGATGGTGCGCTCAGGCTGCGGCGCGGCCTTCAGCTCGCGCGCCATCTCCAGCACGCCGACGGTCCCCGACGCATTGTCCCAGGCGCCGTTGAAGATGTTGTCCTCGCTGCCCGCATGCTCCCCGCCGACGCCGATGTGGTCCCAGTGCGCCGAATAGACGATGGTCTCGTTCGGCCGCTCTGATCCGGTGATCTTGGCCAGCAGATTGTGCGTGGTCAGGGTGTCGATGGTCTCGGACGCCTTCAGGTTCAGCGTCACGCCGTCCAGCGCCTGCGCCTTGAACTGGCCGCTGGTCGCCGCCTGCGTCAGGCTCGCTGGATCCAGACCGCCCGCCGTCAGCATGGCGTTCGCCACGTCGCTGTTGACCGAGCCGGTGACCTCCAGGTCGGCCGCGCCGGGCGTCAGGGTGCGCACGCGGTCCGCTCCGCGAAGCTGGCGACGCCAGCCGTCGCTGTCGGCCGCGTCCTTCAGCACGGTGATCACGCCCACGGCGCCTCGGCGCTTGGCCTCGTCGGCCTTGTAGGCGGCGGACTGGTAGTTGGTGGTGTAGGGTCCGTTGAACAGCTCGCCGTCCGGCTCGCCCGCCAGCACCACGACCACCTTGCCCGCGACGTCGAGGTCGCCGTAATCGTCCCAGTTCCGCTCGGGCGCCGTGATGCCATAGCCCGCGAACACCACGCCCGCGTCCTGCACGTCCGCCTGGCCGTCGTTGGACACGGCGCGCAGGGTGATGTCCTGACCCGCCGCGAGCGGGGTCGAGGTCCCATCCTTGCCCCAGGACGCGGCGGCGGCGCCCGCGACGGGCGTGTAGCGATTCAGCTCGACCGCCTGAAGCCATTGGCCGTCCGGCCCTCCGGGCTCCATGCCCATGGCCTCGTACTGCGCCTGCAGCCACGCCAGCGTCTTCTGCTCGCCCTCGGTGCCGGGCTTGCGGCCCTGGAAGTCGTCGGTGCTGATGGCGCGGATTTCTTCGGACAGCCGCTGGGCCGAGAAGTCCTGGGCGGATGCGACGCCGCAGATCAAAAGAGCGGCGAGGCCGACGCCGGAGCTGAGCAAAACGCGCATGGACGATCTTTCCCGTTGAGGATCAATCGCCTGTGTAAGGAGGCGCACGCTCATCGCCTCCTTACATTTTCGTCATGTTTCAGCGGCGGCTGGCGTCGCTGCGCTCGCGCACCGGCCCGAATTCCGACCCCGCCTTCCAGCCCGGCCAGTCGCGGCTGTTCGCCAGATCACGGCCGATCCAGAACAGCACCTGCAGATCCTCGGCCATGCCGCGCAGGTCCCAATCGGCGGACCATTCGTCGTCCGCCTGGTGATAGCGGCTGCGGCCGTATTCGGCCGCCGCATCCTTCCTGGCCTGGATCGGCTCGTCCAGGAACTCCCCGGCCGTGCCCGGATAGGCCATGGGCACGCCGCGCTTGGCCAGCGGGAAGTGGTCCGAGCGGAAATAGCCGCCGCCCGCGTCCGCGCCGCCCGTCTCCATGGCGCGTCCCTGCCGCGCGGCCGCCGCCTCCAGCCGCTCGTCCAGCTCGGACTGGCCGCGTCCGACCGCCGAGATGCGTTCCTTGCGGCCATAGACGTTCATGGCGTCGATGTTGAAGCCCGCAACGGTGGCCTCCAGCGGATAGATCGGATTGGCGGCGTAGTATTCCGAACCCAGCAGACCGCTTTCCTCGGCGGTGAAGCTCAGCATCACGATCGAGCGCTCGGGGCGCGGCGCCCGCCCCCACAGACGCGCCAGCTCCAAGAGGCCCGCCGTGCCCGACGCATTGTCCACCGCGCCGTTGAAGATGCGGTCGCCGCTCGCATCCGGCTCGCCCACGCCGATGTGGTCCCAGTGGCCGGTATAGAGAATGGTCTCGTCCGGATGCGTCGCGCCCGGTAGGCGAGCCACCACGTTGCGGGTCGTCACCTGCTGCGTCGCCACGTCGAAGCGGGCGGACAGCTTCGCGTCCGGCAGGGTCGTCGGTTGGAAGTCGCGGCTGCGCGCCTGCGTCTTCAACGCCTCGAAGTCCAGCCCCGCCCGGCGGAACAGCTCAACCGCGCCGTCACGCTGGATCCACGCCTCCATCGGCACGCGCTCGGCGGAGGCGTTCTGCCGCACGATGTCGAACTGCGGCCCGGACCAGCTGTTCTGCACGGTGTTCCAGCCATAGGAGGCCGGCGCCTGCTCGTGCACGATGATGACGCCCGCCGCGCCCTGGCGCGCCGCCTCCTCGTACTTGTAGGTCCAGCGGCCGTAGTAGGTCATGGAGCGGCCGTTGAAGGTGTTCAGCGCCGGCTCCTCGAAGTCCGGATCGTTGACCAGCACGACCAGCACCTTGCCGCGCATGTCCTGGCCCTTGAAGTCGTCCCACTGCCGCTCGGGCGCCTTGACGCCGTAGCCGACGAACACCAGCGGCGCGTCCGCGAGGTTGACCGCCGTCCCCGGCAGGCGGGTGGAGACCACGACGTCGCGCCCCTGCGCCAGGTCGCGCCGCCAGTCGCCCACCGAAACCGACGCCTGGACATTGGAGGCCAGAAAGCGGTTCAGCGTCACATCCTGGGTCCAGCCGCCGTTCTCTCCGCCCGGCTGAAAGCCCGCCGCCGCATACTCCCGGCTCAGATACTCCACCACCTTGTCCTCGGCGGGCGTCGCGATGCCGCGCCCTTCGAAGCTGTCGTCCGACAGCGCGCGGATATCCTCCGACACGCGCGCCAGATCGATGGCGTCCCCGCCCGCTCCGTTCGGCATGGTGGCGCAGGCGGACAGAAGCCCGGCCGCGACGAGCAGGGCGGCCGAAGAGGAAGCGAGGCGCATGAAGGAGGTCTCTGGATCGTGACTGACCCGACGACCTTAGCAGCCGCTTCGCCCGTGTCGATGCGGCCTAGCGGCCGGTTCGGGCGTTGCAGATGCGGGTCACCTCACCCGCGATATCCTTGTGGGGCGTGTTGTCCGCCTGGGCCTGGGCGTCGCCGCACCTGCCCTGGCCGATCAGCTGGTCCAGCCGGTCAGCCAACGCCATGCGATGTTCATACACACGCTCGTTGTGCTCCGCCTGACTGAGGCGTCGGCGCACATCCTGAATCCACAGGTTGCGCTCGTTATCAGCGAACCGGTCCATGGTGCGGGTCGCGGCGTTGGGGTTCGGCGCGATCACCTGATGGTTGGACGGGGGCGTTGCCTGTTTGGGCGCGGCCTGGCCCTCCGGTGCGAAAAGGGCGGCGAAGGCGAAGGCGGCGATCAGCGACATCCCGGAGGCTCCCATGTTCGGAGAACCGAGTTCATCACCATCCGCCGCCCCGCGCAACCACGCCTTGCCTTTAGTGCGCCACGCCCTTCCAGATGCGGCGGTAGCTGGCGTAGGTCAGGCCGGCGAAGATCAGAAGAAAGATCATCACGCCCACGCCCGCCTGCTTGCGCTCGACCATCTTGGGCTCGGACGTCCAGGCGATGAAGGCGGCCACGTCCTTGGACATCTGGTCGACGCTGGCGCGCGTGCCGTCGTCATAGGTGACCTGACCGTCGCGCAGGGGGGCCGGCATGGCGATAAAGCCGCCGGCCGGCACGTGCTCGGGATCGCCGGTCCAGAACGGCGTCAGGTCGCCGTTCATGTAGGCGTTATAGTTCTGACCCTGACGGATCTGCAGCCCCGCCGGCGGCGCGTGATAGCCGGTCAGCAGCGAATAGATGTAGTTGGCGCCGTCGTGACGCGCCTTGGCCATCACCGACAGGTCGGGCGGAGCGGCCCCGCCGTTGGCGGCGGCGGCGGCGGTCGCGTTGGGATAGGGCGACGGGAACCGGTCGGCCGAGGTGGCGTCACGTTGCAGCGCCTCGCCCGTCTCGCTGTCGATGTCGGGCACCTGGATCTCGGCGGCCAGCGCCTTGACCACGGGGTTGTCGTTCGGGTTGGGATATTTCGGGTTCCAGAACGGCCCGTTGCGGTCGCCCAGGTTGCGGAAGTGCACCAGGTTCATGCTGTGGCACGAGGCGCAGACCTCTCGGTACACCTTGTAGCCGCGCTGAAGCTGACCCTGGTCGAAGGTCCCGAACGGCCCCTCGAAGCTGAAGCCGCCCGAGCGCGGGTGGTGCGCGCCGCCCTCGGCCAGGGCGGGCGCCGCGGTCAGCAGGCCGGCGGCGAGAACGGCCGAAGCCAGGGTCTTGAGCATGGAGGTTCTCATCGCGCTCAGCCCTTTGTCTCGGGCGACGCCGGGGCGGCGGCGGTCAGGGCGGGCGCGCCATGACCGGACAGCACCGGTTCGGAGATGGTGGCCGGGATCGGCAAGGGCGTCTCGCGCAGGCCCACCACCGGCATGATGACCAGGAAGAAGGCGAAGTAGTAGGCGGTGAACAGACGCGTCAGCCACAGGTAGGAGTTCAGCTGTCCGTCGAACAGCTGGAAGGACGGCATGCCGGGGATCACCTGGGCGTCCGGCAGCTGCGCCCCGCACCAGCCCAGGCCCAGGCCCACCACCAGCAGGATGATGAAGAAGGTCCGCATGGTCGGGCGATATCGCATCGAGCGTACCTTGGAGGTGTCCAGCCACGGCAGGATGAACAGCACGCCGATGGCCGCGAACATCGCCACCACCCCGCCGAACTTGTCCGGAATGGCCCGCAGGATGGCGTAGAAGGGCAGCATGTACCACTCGGGCACGATGTGCGCCGGCGTCTGCAGCGGATTGGCGGGAATGTAGTTGTCCGCATGGCCCAGCGCGTTGGGCATGAAGAAGACGAACAGGGCGAACAGCATCAGGAACAGGATGACCGCGAACCCGTCCTTGACCGTGAAGTACGGGTGGAACGGCACCGTGTCCTTGGCCAGCCGGTTCTTGGGGATCAGGATGCCGACCGGGTTGTTCTGGCCCGCATGGTGCAGCGCCCACAGGTGCAGCACCACGCATCCGGCGATGACGAACGGCAGGACATAGTGCAGCGAGAAGAAGCGGTTCAGCGTCGCATTGTCGATCGCCGGTCCGCCGCGCAGCCAGATCAGGATCGGCTCGCCCAGCACCGGCACGGCGCCGATAAGATTGGTGATCACCTCCGCGCCCCAGAACGACATCTGGCCCCACGGCAGGACGTAGCCCAGGAAGGCCGTGGCGATCATCAGAAAGAAGATCACGCAGCCGATGATCCAGATCATCTCGCGCGGGGCCTTGTACGATCCGTAATAAAGCCCCCGCAGCATGTGCAGATATACGGCGATAAAGAACATCGACGCGCCGTTGGCGTGCACATAGCGGATCAGCCAGCCGCCGTTCACGTCGCGCATGATGCGCTCGACCGAGGCGAAGGCCAGGTCGACGTTGGGCGTATAGTGCATGGCCAGCACGATGCCGGTGACGATCTGCGTCATCAGGCACAGGGCCAGGATGCCGCCGAACGTCCACCAGTAGTTCAGGTTCTTCGGCGTCGGCAGCGAGGCGTAGTCGGCGGCGAAGCGGACGATCGGAAGCCGGCTGTCCAGCCACTTCTCGACGCCGGTCTTCGGCACATAGGTGGATTCGTGTTCGCTCATGTCCCTCCCCCTGGTCCTCAGCCGATCTTTACGCGGGTGTCGGACACATAGTCGTATTCAGGCACCACCAGATTGGCCGGCGCCGGTCCCTTCCGGATGCGGCCCGAGGTGTCGTAGTGCGAGCCGTGGCAGGGGCAGAACCAGCCGCCGTAGTCGCCCGCCCCGAACGTCGGCACGCAGCCGAGGTGCGTGCACGATCCGACCACCACCAGGAACTGCTGATGCCCCGCCTTGACGCGATCGGCGTCGGCCTGCGGATCCTTGAGGTCCGACAGCGGCGTCGCCGCCGCCTCCTGGATCTCGCGGGCGGTGCGATAGCGGACGAACACCGGTTTGCCCTGCCACTTGATCACCACCTGCTGGCCTTCCTGAACCTTGGTCAGGTCGAACTCGATGGAGGCCAGGGCCAGGGTGTCGGCGGCCGGGTTCATCTGGTTGATCAGCGGCCAGGCGATCATGGCGCCCGCGCCGACCGCCGCGGCGCCCGCCGCGATGTGGATGAAGTCGCGGCGCGTGGCGTCGCCGCCGTCCGCATCCGGGGTCACGACCGATTCGGCCAAAATGCACCTCCCATACGCCGACCGGCTCGCCTCGACGACGCGCCGGCCCGGCTTCGTTTCCTCAGCTTCTTTCCGGAAATTCGAGGCCGCCTCAGCCCCTTTCGGCCCCTCGCCGAAAAGGACTGACATCATTGCGAAAGGCTCGCAAAAGGCCGCGACAAATCCCCAGGCTGCGCTTAGTGTCCGGCTTAGAATGCGTCTCGCCCTTTTTCAACCGGACATTCCTCAGAACGTCGGCGCCTGCATCCGGCTGTCGGCCTGCCTTGGCGTCCCGCTGCATGTGATCGAGCCCACGGGCTTCCGCTTCGACGACCGCGCCATGAAGCGCGCCGCTCTCGATTACGGCCCCCTCTCGCACATGACGCGCCATGCCGATTGGGACGCCTTTCAGCGCGACCGGGGTCCGGGACGGCTTGTCCTGTTCACCACCCGAGGCGCCGAGCCGCTCCCCGACTTCGCCTTCCAGCCCGACGACGTGCTGCTGTTCGGCAAGGAGAGCGCCGGCGCGCCCGACTACGTTCACGCCGCCGCCGACGCCCGCGTGGTGATCCCGCTGAGGCCGGATGCTCGCTCGCTGAACCTCTCGGTCACCGCCGGCATCGCCCTGTGGGAAGGCCTGCGTCAGACCGGCGCTTTCCCAGCAGGCGGCCAGTTGCGGATTAACCGAGCCGATTAAAGGGCCGCAAACCGCCCGCCGCCATGATGCGGCGGTTCGGAGGGCGGTTTGGACAATCTGACGACACTGATCGCGATAGCTATCTTCTGCGCCTTCTTCGCGGGCAACGTCTTCTCCAGCACGCAACGGCGTTGGCGCGGACGCAAGGCCGCGAAGTCTAAGAGCATGCCCTGGCGGCCTCAATCGTCGCATCGGCCGCAGCGCGAGCCCCTTCAGACGCCGATCACCGACGCAGCCGAACAGCTGCGCCTCGTCATGCAGGCGTCGTTCGACAAGAAGCGGCTGATGTCCAAGGACGAAGCCAGGGTCTTCATGCTGATCGAGCGCGCGGTGAAGACGCGCGACCTTTCATGGCGTGTGATGGCTCAGGTCAGCTTGGGCGAGATCATCCGATCGACAAACCCCAAGGCCCACGCTGCTATCAACAGCAAGCGCGTGGACATTCTGCTGATCTCACGCGACGGCGTTCCGCTGGCGGCGGTGGAGTATCAAGGATCAGGGCACTACCTCGGCACGGCGGCCGCGCGCGACGCGGTCAAGCGCGAAGCCCTCCGTCGCGCCGGTGTCGCCTTCATCGAAATTGATCCGTCCCACGAGCCGGCGGATATCGATCGGGAGGTGCAGCGCTTGGCCGACCGGATAGCCGCGCCCGTCGCCTGATCCGTGGCCTACTCCGGAGCCGGGGCGTCCGGCAGGCGTGACAGGTTCGGGCGGTCGGCGCGCTTGCTTGCCGCCACGGCCTCGACGGCGCGCATGACCCGCAGCACGTTGCCGCCCGCCAGCTTGCGGATATCGGCCTCGGTCCAGCCGCGCGCCATCAGCGCCGCCAGGATGCGGGGATAGGCGGCGACGCTTTCAACGCCGTCCGGCAGGCTCCCGACACCGTCGAAGTCTCCGCCCAGGCCGACATGGTCGATCCCGGCCACGTCCCGCACGTGCTGGATGTGGACGACCACGTCGTCCAGGGTCGCGCGCGGCTGCACGTTCGCCGCCATCCAGGTCCGAAGACCGCCCGTCACCGCATCGGGATCGCCGGGGTTCAGCGACTTCAGCCGCGCTTCCTCGGCCGCCCGCGCGGCGCCCCAGGCCCGCACCGGCTCGCTGATGAAGCCGGGCACAAAGGTCACCATCACCACGCCGCCGTCCTCAGGCATCATGCGCAGCACGGCGTCCGGCACGTTGCGCGGGTGATTGGTCACCGCGCGCGCCGAGGAGTGGGAAAAGATCACCGGCGCTTCGGACACCCGCATGGCGTCCAGCATGGTCTCTTCGGACACATGGCTCAGGTCCACCATCATGCCCAGCCGGTTCATCTCACGCACCACCTCTTCGCCGAAGGGGTTCAGCCCGCCCCATTTCGGCGCGTCCGTCGCGCTGTCGGCCCAGGTCGTGGTGGTCGAGTGGGTCAGGGTCATGTAGCGCGCGCCCGCGTCATGGAACTCGCGCAGCAGCCCCAGCGAATCGTCGATGGAGTAGCCGCCCTCCATGCCGATCAGGCTGGCGATGCGCCCGCGCCGGTGCACGCGCTCGATGTCGTCGGCGGTGTAGGCCAGTTCGAACACGTCGGGGTGGGCGCCGACCAGCCGCTTGACGCTGTCGATCTGCTCGAACGTCGCCTTGGCCGCCTCCACGGGCGGGAGGCTTGCGGGCACATAGACCGACCAGAACTGGGCGCCCACGCCGCCCTGACGCAAGCGCGGGATGTCGGTGTGCAGGGTCGTGGGATTGGCGCTCTGATCCTGCGTCAGATCAACCGCGTGCGGGTCATTCCCGAACCCCTGCCTCAAGGCCCAGGGCAGGTCGTTGTGACCGTCGATCAAAGGGCTGCGCTCCAGGATGCGCCGCGCCCTCGCCTCTCCCGCCGTGTCCTGCGCCAGCACGGGCGCAGCCAGCACCGTGATCGAGGCGGCGGCGAGAAGAAGGGATCGGATCATGCGCAAAGCTCCTGAACGGTCTCCTCCAACCTGACAGAGACCGATCGCGCCAGTCAAAGCTTTCCCCCCACGCGCGGCAAGGTCTATGGACGCGGCCATGACCGACCTGCTCTCCGACAAGAAGGCCGAGACGCGCGCCTGGTTCGAAGCCCTGCGCGACCGCATCCATTCGGCGTTCGAGGCGCTGGAGGATCAAGCGCCCGCCGATCTGTTTCCCAGGGAGCCCGGCCGCTTCGTCCGCACGCCCTGGGACCGGCCGGAGGGCGGCGGCGGCGTCATGGGCATGATGCACGGCCGCCTGTTCGAAAAGGTCGGCGTGCACTGCTCCACCGTGCACGGGACCTTTCCCGCCGACTACGCCAAAACAGTGCCGGGCGCGGCCGAGGACCCGCGGTTCTTCGCCACCGGGATCAGCCTGATCTGCCATCCGCGGAGCCCGCGCGTGCCGGCGGTGCACATGAACACCCGCTTCATCGCCACAACCCAAAGCTGGTTCGGCGGCGGCGCGGACCTGACGCCGGTGCTGGACGTGGATCGTCACGCGGACGCGCCCGACACCGTGGCCTTCCACGCCGCGCTGAAGTCCGCTTGCGACGCCCATCACGGCGGCTGGTACGACACGTTCAAGGCTTGGTGCGACGACTACTTCTTTCTGCCGCACAGGAACGAGCCGCGCGGCACCGGCGGCATCTTCTACGACCATCACGACAGCGGCGACTACGAGCGCGACTTCGCCTTCACCCGCGATGTGGGCGAGGCCTTCCTGACGGCCTACGTCGATATCGTCGCCCGCCGCATGGCCGAGCCCTGGACGGAAGCCGAGCGCGAGGAGCAGCTGGTGCGGCGCGGCCGATATGTCGAGTTCAACTTGCTCTACGACCGGGGCACCACCTTCGGCCTGAAGACCGGTGGCAATGTGGAATCGATCCTCAGCTCCATGCCCCCGGTGGTGAAGTGGCCGTGACCGCCTAGATGCCGCTGCCGCTCTCTTCCGTCGGCGGCGGGGTCAGCAGCAGGAAGGCGCGTATCCAGGCGGTCAGCACCGCGCGGTCGTTGGGACGCTTGAGGCTTTCCAGCGCCTGCTCGGCGACCGCCTCCGGGATGCGGTCGCGCCGGCCCTCCACCAGGGCGGCGGCGTAGTCCGGGCCGAACTCCGGATGGCACTGGAACGACACGGCGTCGTCCCACGCCAGACCGGCCAAAGGCGTGAATGCGCTGGAGGCGATCACGCGCGATCCCGGCGGCTGCACCACCACCTGATCCTGGTGCGACACGGGAATGGCGATGCTGTCGGCGCGCGGGTGCATCCAGTCCTCGATCCCCGACACCTGGTAGCGGTGCAGGCCGACGCCCCAGCCGCGGTCGGACTTCTCCACGTCGCCGCCCAGGGCCTGCGCCATCGCCTGGTGCCCGAAGCAGATGCCGACCAGCCGCGTCTTGCCTCGCGCATCGCGGATCCAGTCCAGCAGCGGCCGGATCCAGGGCAGGTCGTCGTACACCCCCGCCGCCGATCCGGTGACGATGGCGCCCGCGAAGTCGGACGGATCGTCCGGCAGCCGCCCGGCCTGCACGTCGAAACGCACCGTCGCCACGCCCTCGCCCAGCAACGCCCGGAACCGGGCCGGATAGTCGTCGAACGCATCGCGCAGCGCCTCGGGCGGCTGGCCGGTTTCCAGGATGGCGATGGGCTTCATGCGCCTGACCTAAGCACGCGGGCCTACAGGCGCCACACCTCGGCCTTGCCGCCGGGCTCGCCCAGCGCCTCGACCACCCAGCCGCAGATCTCGCGCGCGGCGGCCTCCGTCCCCTCCGGCGGGTTCAGCACCACCATGGCGCAGCCGTTCATCTTCATCGGATTGGTCAGCGGCCGCAGCCGCGCCTCCGCCACCAGCACTGGTCCGGACAGCCGGCGCAGGAATCCGTCCAGCGTCTCCATGTCCTTCAGCGGCGTCCACACCGCCACCACCGCCGCTCGCCGCGCCGCCGCCATCGCCGCCTCGGCGGAGCGCAGATAGTCGTCCGGCCGCTCGAACGGCGGGTCGATCAGCACCAGCGCCCCCGGCCGCACCGACCCTGTCGCCGCATAGCCGTCGCCCGCATGCGCCGCCGCTTCCGGATAGGCGTCCAGCGCCTCTTCCAGCAGTTCCAGCACCGGCGGGTTCAGCTCATGGCCTACATAGGCGTCACCCGGCCGCAGCGCGCGCGCCGCCAGCAGCGGCGAACCCGGGTAAAGGCGCGTCTCGCCGGCCGCATTGATCGCCCGCACGGCCTCGGCCAGCGCCTGCATGCGCGGCGGCAGGCCGTCCGCCGTCATCAGCCGCTGCACCCCGGCCTCCGCCTCCTTCGAGCGCGCGGCGTCGCCGCTCAGGTCGTACAGACCGGCGCCGGCGTGGGTGTCCAGTACCTCGACGCGGCCCCTCTCCCGCCGCTCATCCAGCAGCCACAGCAGCAGCGCGTGCTTGACCAGATCGGCGAAGTTTCCGGCGTGAAAGCTGTGGCGATAGTTCATGCCGCCTCGTCCCCTGCTCCGCCCCGGGGGTCAAGCGGAACTCGCGCCTTCGCCGCCGCGTTCGTCGCAGGCTTCAACGGACCCGCGCCATGGCCTCCAAGACCCCCTTCACCGACAAGCAGCGCACCCCGCCCAAGGGCGTCGCCGACTGCGCGGCAAAGGGGCTGGAGCTGCGCGAACAGCATGGCCGGGGCGGCACCGATGTCGGCCGACGGCGCGCCGAACAGCTGAAGGGTCAGCATGCCGTCAGCGAGCGCGACATAAAGTCGATGTACAGCTACTTCGCCCGCCACAACGTGGACAAGCGCGGCAAGAACTGGGGCGATCCGGACAAGCCGTCTGCCGGCTACATCGCCTGGCTGCTGTGGGGCGGCGACCCAGGCCGCAAGTGGATCGACGGGCTGCACGACAAGCTTGATCAGCAAGAGGACGCCGCCTGATGGCCGACGGCGCCGCGACCTTCGAGGTTGATCTTGAGGCCCCAGCCGGTCTGGCCTGGTGCAATGACGACACGCCCGGCATCACCCGCCGCCGCGCGGGCAAGGGCTTCACCTATCGGGACGCCAAGGGCGCGACCGTCAAGAACCCCAAGGTGCTGGACCGCATCCGCATGCTGGCCATTCCGCCGGCCTGGACCGACGTCTGGATCTGCCCGCGCGCCAACGGCCACATCCAGGCCACCGGCCGCGATGTGAAGGGGCGAAAGCAGTATCGCTATCACAACGACTGGAGCACGGCCCGCTCCGAGCACAAGTTCGACAAGCTGCCCGCCTTCGCCCGAGCCCTGCCCAAGTTGCGCGAGCGGGTCGAGCATGACCTTGGCTTGAAAGGTGTCTGCCGCGACAAGGTGCTGGCCACCGCCGTGCGCCTGCTGGAGATCACCCTGATCCGGGTCGGCAATGCGACCTACGCCAAGCAGAACCGCTCCTATGGTCTCACCACCCTGAACAAGCGCCACATCGACGTGGACGGCGCGGCCATGACCTTCGAGTTCAAGGGCAAGAGCGGCGTCGAGCACAAGGTCAGCGTCCGCGACCGCCGTCTGGCGCGCGTCGTCCGCACGCTGGAGGATCTGCCGGGCCAGCAGATGTTCAAATACCGCACGGCCGATGGGACCCTGTGCCCGATCACCTCCGATGACGTGAACGCCTACATCCGCGAGGCCATGGGCGAGGGCTTTTCGGCCAAGGACTTCCGCACCTGGGCCGGCACGGTGTCCGCAGCCCGCGCCTTCCGCGACATGGACCCGCCGACCTCGCAAACGGACGGGCGACGCAAGATCACCGTGTGCATGAAGGCCGTGGCGGGCCTGCTCGGCAACACGCCCACGGTGTGCCGATCCTCCTATGTCCATCCTGTGGTCGTCGATCTCTATGAGAGCGGTCGCATCGCCGAGGTCCTGCCCGGCTCCGAGACCAAGGGATTCGAGCCCGCGCTGATGAAGCTCCTGAAGGCGCAGTAGCCGTTCAGGCCGCGGCCCAGAAGGCGCGGCTGCGCGCGTTGATCGGCGCATCCTCCGACAGATTGGCGATCGCCGCATGAAAGTCGTCCGCCGCCGCGTCGCTGACCAGCAGCCGCAGCGAGCGGAGGATGCGGGTGATCCGCAGATGATTGTGGTCTACCGGCGCGCGCCAATGCCGGGTGTCGCGGTAGAAGGCCAGCATCCGCGCCGCACCCCGCCGCAGATTGCCCTGCGCCTCGGTCGAGCTCCGCAGGGCCGCGACGTCAGCCGCACTCAGCACCGGCGATCCGGGCACGGCGCCGCTCGGCTCGGTCAGCGGGAACAGCCACTGGATGTAGTCGTGATGGCGCTCCAGCGCCGCGTCGTCGAAGGCGAGCACCTGCTCCAGCGTCCGCCCCGCCCGGTCCGCGCCGTCGCCGCTCAGAAAGTCGACGACGGCGCTCATCCGATTAAGCCGCCCAGTCCAGCACCACCTTGCCGGACTTGTTCGATCGCATGGCCTCGAAGCCCTCGCGATAGTTCTCGTAGCTCATCTGGTGGGTGATCAGCGGCGTCAGATCCAGCCCGGCCTTCAGCAGGCCCAGCATCTTCCTCCAGGTGGTGAACATCTCGCGGCCGTAGACGCCCTTGATCGTCAGCGCCTTCAGGATGATCGCGCCCCAGTCCGTCTCCATCGGCTTGGCCGGAATGCCCAGCAGCGCCAGCCCGCCGCCCATGATCAGGGTGTCCACGCACTGCTTGAAGGCGATGGGCGAGCCGGACATCTCCAGCGCCACGTCGAAGCCGACCTTCATGCCCAGCTCGTGGATCACATCGTGCAGGTCCTCGCGCGTGGTGTTCACCGTGCGCACGCCGGGCGCGACCTTCCCCGCCAGCTCCAGCCGGTAGTCGTTGATGTCGGTCAGAACCACGGTGCGCGCGCCCGCATGCCGCGCCACCGCCGCCGCCATGATGCCGATCGGTCCTGCGCCCGTGACCAGCACGTCCTCGCCCAGCAGGTCGAACTGCTGCGCCGTATGCACGGCGTTGCCGAAGGGGTCGAGGATGGAGCCGATCTCGTAGGGCACCTCGTCCGGCAGCTCGATGACGTTGAAGGCCGGCGCCACCACGTATTCGGCGAAGGCGCCCTGGCGGTTCACACCGATGCCGCGCGTCTTGGGATCGAGGTGGAAGTGCCCGGCGCGCGCCGCCTCCGAGTTCAGGTCGATCACGTGCCCCTCGGCCGACACCCGCTGGCCGACCTTCAGCCGGCGGTCGACTTCCGAACCGATGCCGACGATCTCGCCCGAGAACTCGTGCCCGGTGATCATCGGCGTCGGCACGTTCTTCTGGGACCACTCGTCCCAGTTCCAGATGTGGATGTCGGTGCCGCACACCGCCGCCCGGTGCACCTTGATCAGCACGTCCTCCGGCCCGGCCTCCGGCACCGGCGCGTCGATCAGCTCGGCGCGCAGGTCGACCAGCCCGCTGATCTGGTCGACGAACCAGGGATCGACGCCGGACGCCTCGGCGACCTGTTCGACGGAGGCGCCCAGGCGCAGCGCGTATTCGATGTCGTAGAGCCGGCCGTCGGTCGGGGTGCGCAGCCGCTCGAGCACCTCATCCACGTCGCCTTCGACCTCGGCGCCGGTCCAGAATCCGGTGCGGCTGGTCTC
>ERZ501064.216-NODE-216-length-15720-cov-5.858283_pt1 | contig 15720 bp, 19 predicted proteins | sample MGYA00510851_ERZ501064 | MGnify/ENA primary metagenome ERZ501064 (study PRJEB25958, sample SAMN03398529) | human skin metagenome | study: EMG produced TPA metagenomics assembly of the Human Skin Microbiome Metagenome (human skin metagenome) data set. | reverse complement strand
GTCGAAGCCCTGCGGCAGCACGACCTCGTAGCCCCAGCTCTGGCCACGCTTCCAGCCGGCCTGCGCCAGGAGATTGGCGGCGGAGGCGAGGGCGTCGGCGTCCGAGCCCCAGATGTCCACCTTGCCGTCGCCGTTCTGGTCGACGCCCAGACGCAGGTAGTTGTCGGGCATGAACTGGGTCTGGCCCATGGCGCCCGCCCAGCTGCCCTTCAGGCCCGAACGCGCGCGCTTGCCGTCCACCACGATGTCCAGGGCGTTCTTCAGCTGCCCTTCGGCCCATTCGCGCCGGCGACCCTCATAGGCCAGGGTGGCCAGCGAGCGGATCACGTCGTTGTCGCCCTGAACCTGCCCGAAGCTCGATTCCTGCGCCCAGATCGAGACCAGGATCTCGGCGGGCACTCCGAAGCGCTGGGTCACTTCCCATGGCACGCGGTCCACGCGCTGGCGCGCCTGGGCGATGCGGGTCGCCGATACGGCGTTGGCGACGTAGGCGCCCGCCGGCTTGGAGAATTCGGGCTGGTTGCGGTCCAGCCGGATCACCGTTGCGTCCGGGGACAGGCCCGCCAGTTCCCGCTCATAGGCGGCGCGCCGGGCGCCGCCGTGCCGCGCCAGGAAGCCCTGCTTCCATCCCTCGAAGCCGCTTTGATCGTAGGATTGGTCCGGCGGCGCCTGCGGGGCGGGAGCAGGCGCCGGGGTCTGGTCCGCAGGCGCGGTCTGTGGCGGAATCTGCGGCAGCGGCGGCTCGGGCAGCATGGGCGCGCACGCCGCGACCGTGCCGACCAGCAGAAGACGAAGGGACAAACGCATGAGGGGCAAGATACAGTCCGGGCTCGACTACGGGGATCACAACCCCGCGAATGAAGCGTGCGAGCCGCCGAACCGTTGCCGTTCCTCTGCGATCGACCGAACGCATTAACCCTCTTGCGACCTTGCTTCCTTAACGCCCTGCGACGTATGACCGCACTCGCTTCTGACACGGCCTGGTGGCGGAGTGGCGACGCGGCGGGCGTGCAACCCCGCAAACCCTCCGTTCGACTCGGAGGCCAGGCCTCCAGAACAGAGCGGCTCTTCGGCACGCGGCGGGCGGACAAAAAGCCTTGCCGCGGTTGACGGATCGGGCGGCTGTCTCTATACGCACCGCCTCCGCCGCGGTCCTGCCGGACCTGCGGCTTTTCTATTGGTTTCGCTTCAGGACACACCGACCATGAAGGTCCGCAGCTCGCTCAAGTCTCTGAAGACCCGTCACCGCGACTGCAAGGTCGTGCGCCGCAAGGGCCGGGTCTATGTCATCAACAAGACCGACCCGCGCTTCAAGGCCAAGCAGGGCTGAGGATCGGCGTCCCCGGAGGGACGCTGCGCTCATGTAGCCGACAGGCGATAGCGCACCCAAGATCCTTACGATCCACAGGTCGCGGATTCTGTCCGCGGCCTTTTTCGTGTTCGCAGGTTGAGGAACGCCCGCCGGCATGGTTAGCGTCCGCCCCTGATTTGCCGAGAGTACCGCCATGGCTGACGACGCCGCCTTTGACGCCAATCCTGACGTCCTGACCGCCACGGCGCAGGGCCGCCTGCGCACCATCATCGAGCGGCTGGAGCGGCTCGAGGAAGACAAGCAGGCCGTCATGACCGACATGAAGGAGGTCTTCGCCGAGGCCAAGGGCGAGGGCTACGACGTCAAGGTCCTGCGCAAGGTCATCCGCATCCGCAAGCAGGACAAGGCCAAGCGCCAGGAGGAAGAGGCGATCCTCGACCTCTATCTGTCGGCCCTCGGCGAGGTCTGAGGCGGGCGGCTTGAAGCGAAAGCCGCCGCCGAGCCCCTATGAAGCCCAGCGCAAGGCCGCCCAGCGGTCGGCGCTCAACGCCCTGAAACGCGCCCGCCGCTCGGCCGAGAAGGCGGGCGTTTCCTTGTCCGAATGGGAGGGCGAGTTCCTAGGTTCGGTCGAGGAGCGGGTGAAGACCTACGGCCGCGCCTTCGGCGACCCGGAAAAGGGAGCACCCGGCCAGGCGTTGTCGGCCATGCAGGGCCGCAAGCTCAAGGAAATCACGGCCAAGGCGAATGGTGAAACGCCCAGGTCGAGGTGGGGACGGAAGAGGCGAGCGGATCAGGACTAAGGCCTGACTTCCGTCATCCTCGAACTTGACCCGAGGATCGGGCCATCATCAACCTCGGCTATATGAGCGAGCGGCGGCCCTTCATCGCGACCTACATCCAAGCCAGCCGCCCGCTCGGCGTACTCTACATCGGCATGACGTCGAACCTGTATGAGCGCGGTCGCCAGCATCGGGAAGGCGTGGTCGACGGCTTCACCAAGAAGTAAGGATGTGGCCTGCTGGTTTGGTACGAGCAGCACGAACTCGTCGTGGAGGCGATCCGGCGCGAGAAGGCGCTGAAGCGGTGGAACCGCGTGTGGAAGCTCGAGATGATCGAGCGCAGCAATCCGGAATGGGTGGACCTGTTCCCCAGTCTGTGCGGCTGGGCGCCTGATCCTCGGGTCAAGCCCGAGGATGACGGGGAGGGAAGCGTGGAGGCGTTCTTGAGGAGTCTTGACGCCTGATCACCCCGCCTCCTTCAACTGCCCTTCCAGCCCCTGTTCGCGAACCTTGCGGTAGAGGGTGGAGCGGCCAATGCCGAGGCGGCGGGCGATCTCGCTCATGTGGCCGGCGTAGACGGCGATGGCGTGCTGGATCAGGTCGTGCTCGATGTCCTCCAGCGTGCGCAGGTGGCCGCGCTCGTCGAGGATGCGGATCGGCTGATCCGGCAAGGGCGGCAGGTCGATCAGGGATGATGGAGCGGACGGAGCGGGCGCGGCCTCGACGGGGGCGGCGACGCCCGAAATCGCCGGGAAATCATGCGGCTGCAAGAAGGGCGCATCGGCCAGCACGATGGCGCGGAACACCGCGTTCTCCAGCTGGCGCACATTGCCGGGCCAGTCGAACGCCTGAAGCATCGCCAGCGTCTCGGGCGCGCAGCCGGCGACGCGCTTGCCTTCCTCGGCGTTGAAGCGGGCGATGAAGCAGTCGACCAGGGCGGGAATGTCCTCGCGCCGCTGACGCAGTGACGGCGCCTCGATCGGAAACACGTTCAGCCGATAGAACAGGTCCTCACGGAAGGCGCCGTCCCTGACCTGCTGCTCCGGATCGCGGTTGGTGGCCGAGACGATGCGGACATCGATTCGCACCGGCCGCTTGCCGCCGACAGGATCGATCTCGCCCTCCTGCAGCGCGCGCAGCAGTTTGACCTGCAAGTCCAGCGGCAGCTCGCCGATCTCGTCCAGGAACAGGGTGCCGCCGTCCGCCTCGCGGAACTTGCCCAGCGTCTTCTCCACCGCGCCGGTGAAGGCGCCCTTTTCGTGCCCGAACAGGATGGACTCGGCCAGATTGGCGGGCAGGGCGCCGCAGTTCACCGCCACGAACGGCTTGCCGGCGCGGTCGGACGCGCCGTGCAGGGCGCGGGCGATGACCTCCTTGCCGACGCCGCTTTCGCCGGTGATCAGGACGGGAATGGAGGACTTGGCGGCGCGGGCGCCCAGCGCCTTGACCATCCGCATGGGGGCGCTGTCGCCCACGATGTCGTCGAAGCTGGCGCGGCCCTGCGCGCGCTTTGTCAGCCGCCCGACCTCGGCCGACAGCTGCGTCAGCTGAAGGGCGTTGCGCACGCCGATGAGCAAACGCTCGGGACTGACCGGCTTGACGAAGAAGTCCTGGGCGCCGGCCTGCATGGCCTTGACCACCGCCTCGACCCCGCCGTTGGCGGTCAGCATGATCACGGGGGTGGCGACGCCCGCCGCTCGCAGCTCGGTCAGGCACTCCATGCCCGACATCTCCGGCATGACCATGTCCAGCAGGATGACGTCCGCGCCGCCGCCGCGCAGGAGCCTGTCGATCGCTTCGCCGCCGCCGGTTGCATGGACGACGGCGTAGCCTTCACGGTTCAGGACGGCCTGGATCAGGCGGCGCTGGGTTGGATCGTCATCGACCACCAGAACGGTCTTGGCCATGGAGAGAAACGCCTTTTTGGCGGGTCGGTGCATTGACCCGTTTCGGGACGGTTCTAGGCGGAACGGCGTGAAGATCGCGTTGTGCGGTTGGGTGAGCGGAGGGTTAACCCGGTTGCGGCCGGCCGAGCAGAACCCCACAACAGGGGCATGAACGCGCCCTTCAAAGCCCCGACCGCCGACGCCCCCTTTTGGGACCTGTCCGACCTCTACGCCTCGCGCGAGGATGAGGGCGTCGCCTCCGACCTGGAGCAGGCGCGGACGGTGGTGGCGCGGCTGAACGCCCTTCAGGAACAGCTCGTCGCCGCGCGCGATGATGCGGCGCTGTTGGGTCGGCGGCTGGACCAGGCCGTAAGCTTGTACGAACAGGCGTCGGATCACCTCGGCGCGATCGGCGCCTTCGCCTTTCTGTCGGCCTCGACGCAGCGCGACGATGCGGCGGCGCAGGGGTTCGAGGCGGACCTTCGTGAGAAGATCACCGCCATCGCCACCCCGACCGTCTGGCTGACGCTGGAGATCAACGCGCTGGAGGAGGCCGAGATCGAGGCGGCGCTGGCGGCGCATCCGGCGGCGGCGCGCTGGCGGCCTTGGCTTAGGCGGGTGCGGGCGACCAAGCCGCACGAGCTGTCGGCCGAGCTGGAGACCTTCATCGCCGAGCGTGGTCCGATCACGGCGCAGTGGCCGCGCCTGTTCGACGAGCAGATGGCCGCCTTGCGGGCGGAGGCCGGCGACGAGACGCTGACCCTGGCCGAGGCGCTGAACCGGCTGTCCGATCCCAACGCCGAGCGGCGCATGGCGGCGGCGGAAGGGCTGTCCGAAGCGTTCGCCGAGCGCGTCTCGACCATGTCCCTGGTGCTGAACACCATCGCCGCCGACAAGGCGATGGAGGACCGCCGGCGCGGCTTTAGACGCCCGGCCGACAGCCGCCACTTGGCCAACGAGGTCGACGGCGAGGCGGTGGACGCCATGGCCGAGGCCGTGGCCGCCGCCTATCCGCGCCTGTCGCATCGCTACTATGCGTTGAAAGCCAGGGCGATGGGCAAGACGGCGCTGGACCACTGGGACCGCAATGCGCCGATCGAGGGCACGCCGCCGCGCGTGTTCGATTGGCGGGAGGGCCGCCGGATCGTGCTGGACAGCTTCGGCGCCCTGGGCGGAGACTTCGCCGATCGTGCGGCCCGGTTCTTCGACCGGCCGTGGATCGACGCCCAGGCGCGGCCGGGCAAGCAGTCGGGCGCCTACTGCCACCCGGTGACCGCCACCCGCCACCCCTATGTGTTCATGAACTGGATGGGCGAGCGGCGGGATGTTCTGACCCTTGCGCATGAACTGGGCCATGCGGTGCACAACACCCTGGCGGCCGAGCAGGGGACGCTTCTTGCCGACACGCCGCTGACCCTGGCCGAAACCGCCTCCATCTTCGCCGAAGGCCTGACGTTCGACCGTCTGCTGGCCGAGGCCCCTGAAAGCGAGCAGCGCGGGCTGCTGGCCGGCCGGATCGAGGACGGGCTGAACACGGTTGTGCGCCAGATCGCCTTTCACCGCTTCGAGACGCGCTTCCACGACGAGCGCTCGGCCGGCGAGGTGTCGCCCGACCGCATCAACGCCCTCTGGCTTGAGGAGATGGGCGCCTCGCTCGGCCCGGCGGTGACGCTGAACCCCGGCTACGAGACGTGGTGGAGCTACGTCAGCCACTTCTTCCACTCGCCCTTCTATGTCTACGCCTACGCCTTCGGCGATCTTCTGGTGGCGGCGCTGATGGAGGCGAGGCGGGCCGATCCGGCCGGATTCACGCCGCTATATCGCGACCTTCTGGCCGCCGGCGGGACGCGGACCTATGTGGATGCGCTGAAGCCATTCGGCCTGAACCCGCGAGATCCGGCCTTCTGGAGCGTGGGATGCAATCGGCTGGAGCGGCTGATCGACCAGTTCGAGGACCTGTCATAGCCGCCGCTGCGGCTTGAGCCCACGGCGAGGCTCGCTATAGTCGCGGGCACGATCCCTCAACGGAACCGCGACATGGCCGACCCGCACACTCCCGTCGTCACCGATGGCGAAGCGAACTTCGTGGAGAACGCCACCGTTCACGCCGATGCGGACGCGCAGGCCTATGTGCATGGCTCCATGCCGCTGAACGAACAGCACGCCACCTATGGCCTGTTCATGAACCTGACCAAGTGGGGTTCGCTGGGCGTGGCCGCGCTGGTGTTGTTCCTGACGCTGTGGTTCCACCCGGGCGGCAACCTGATCGCGGCCGTGATCTGCACCGCCGTGCTGGTCGTGGCGGGGATCATCGCTCTCAGGACCAAGCCGGAGCACGCGCTCTGACGGCCGAGACGCTCGCCGATCCGATCCGGCTGGCGGTTCTCGCCTCTTGGATCGCGACGGGGCTGGGGTTCGGCCTGTGGCTGTGGAGCTGGTTTCTGGGCCGGACGCCCGTCAAGCAGATGCGTCTGCGGGACTGCGGCGTGGTGATGGTTTTCGCGGGCATACTGGTGCGCGTGATCACTCAGGACCGAGCCTTTGGCGTGTTTGATTGGGTGATGCTGCTGCTCGGTCCCCTGTTCATCGCCGCCGCCCTGTGGCGGCTCGCCCGCACGGGCGCCTGATCCGGAGTTGCTTATGAAGTCGCTGTTCCTTGTCGCCGCCGTCGCGTCCGCCGTCGCCCCCGCCGCCATGGCGCAGGGTCTGCGCGGGGTCGATCCGCAAGGCGGCCTGCACTGGAGCGTGGCCGCCCCGCAGGGCGCCAGCTGGACGCTGGACTGCCGCTTTCGGCCGGTGACGGTGCAGGGCGCCCTGACCAACCAGAGCACCCACACGGGATCGGGCCCCATGCGCGGACGCCTGCCGACCGACAACGGCCGCTGCACCCTGAAGAAGACCGGCGGACAAGGGCCTGTCGGCATCGCCGTGGTCAAGAACGGCCAAGCCACCGCCGACGGCACCAACGACCCGGCCAAGGCCGCCTTCGTCGACGTGTTCTGACGCGCAGATCGGCCTACGCTAGGCGACGGCGCCGCTTGGCGCTATGCCGTCGCGATGATTTCCAAGACGACCCGGTTCGAGGTGCTGGACAGCTTGCGGGGTGTGTGCGCGCTTCTGGTCGTGCTGTTCCACCTGCCGGTGTCGAGCCACCTGCATGCGCTGGCCCTGACGCGGCACGGCTACCTATTCGTGGACTTCTTTTTTGTGCTGTCGGGCTTCGTCATCGCCCACGCCTATGGCGCTCGGCTCGGCTCGGGGCGAGACGTGGGCCGCTTCCTGGTGCGCCGGGTCGGGCGGGTCTGGCCGCTGCACGTCGCGGTGCTGGGCGGTTTTGTGGTGCTGGAGTTCTGCCGGCTGTGGTTCCACTTCGACGACATCACGCCGTTCGCGCGTGACCGGGCGCCGGAATATCTGCTGACCAATCTGCTGCTGATCCAGGCCTACGGCATCCATCCGTATTTGACGTGGAACGGGCCGGCGTGGAGCATCAGCGTGGAGATGGGCTGCTATGTCGTCTTCGGCGCGCTGCTGCTTTGGGCGCCGCGGCGCTTCAACACATGGGCGCTGCTGATCGCCGTAACGGGCGCGCTGGTGGTGTTGAACTTCGCACCGCGCTTCATGAACACCACCTACAGCTTCGGGTTTCCACGCGCCGCCTATGGCTTCTTCCTGGGATGCCTCGTGCATCGGCTATGGAGCGCGGGGCCGGATCTGTCGCCGCGTGTGACGGGATGGATGGAGCCGATCAGCCTGGTCACGGTGGTCGCCTTTGTGTCGCTGGCGCGCGGGCCGTGGGAGGTGCTGGCGCCGCTGCTGTTCGCCCTCAGCATCTGGGTGTTCGCCAGCGAGGGTGGAGCGGTCTCGCGCGCGCTGGCGGCCCGGCCGATGATTCGCCTCGGCCATTGGTCCTATTCGATCTACATGACGCACATGCTGGTGATCACGGTCATGCTGATCGCCGCGCGCAATCTGCAGCTGATGCCGAACGGCAGGCGGGTGGACCTGGGCTCGGTCTGGCTGAACGACCTGTTCTCGCTAGCGGTGATCGCCTTCATCGTCGGCCTGTCGGCCCTGACATACCGCTGGATCGAGACGCCGGGGCGCGACTGGATCAACGGACGTCTGAGCCGAAAGCCCGACGCCGTCGCCCGGCCCAAGCTCGCGGTCTGATCAGGCCGCCATGCGCCAGTCGTCGGCGTGCACAGGCGCGTGCGCCTCGTCCCACAGCGCGTCCTCCTCGGAGTAGCGGGCGCTGGCGGCGGCGGAGATGACGTCAACCACCTGCTCCTCCAGCCGGTCCCAGATGACCGCCAGGTCCGATCCGCTGTCGGCCTCGCACGGCACGATGATGTAGCGGCTGGCGTTCACGGCGGCTGCGGGGTGGAAGGCCTGTCCCATCGAAGTCTCTCTCCTTGAAGCGATTGCCTCTTGCTGATGTTGAGACAATGCAGCAGCATTGCGCCAGAAACGGACGCATGAAGAAGGGCGCGGTTTGAGACACGACAAGGCGGCCATGGTGATCGAGCTGGCGCGGCGCATGGCGGCCAGCGCCGAGGGGCTGACGCTTGATGAAATGGCGGCGGAGATGCGGGTGGGCCGCCGCACCGCCGAGCGGATGCGTGACGCCGTGCTGATGCTGTTTCCGACGGTGGAGGAGGTGTCCGATCCGCCCACCAAGCGCTGGCGCATCCGCGGCGGCCTGTCGGCGTTCGAGCAGGCCCCGACCGCGACCGAGATGCTGGAGCTGACAAAGGCCGCGCAGACCCTGCGCGCGCAGGGAGAAGAGGTGCGGGCACAGGCGCTGGAGGGGCTGGAGCGCAAGCTGAAGGCGGCCATGCGCTCGACCACCCTGAACCGTATGGCGCCGGACCTGGAGGCGCTGGTGCGGGCCGAGACCATCGCGGTGCAGGCCGGTCCTCGCGCGCACGCCGACGAGCCCATGCTGACCTCCATCCGGGGGGCGGTGCTGGCGCAACAGCCGCTGGGCTTCACCTATGCACGGCCAGGCGCGGAGCCGAGGCGGCGCTCGGTCACGCCCTGCGGGGTGATGTTCGGGCGGGCGAACTACCTGGTGGCGGCGGATCGGGAGAGCGGACGCATCCAGACCTTTCGCCTCGACCGGATGAGCCATGTGGCGGCGCAGGAGGGCGTGGCGATCCCGCCGCCCGACTTCGACCTCGGCGTCTTCGCCAGCCAGTCCTTCGGCATCTACCAGGACGAGATCGAGGATGTGGCCGTCCGCATCACGCCCGCCGGCGCGGATGAGGCGCGGGGCTGGCGCTGGCACCCGACCCAGACGTTCGAGGATCAGCCGAACGGTGGGGTGGTGGTGCGTTTCCGGGCGTCGGGCATGCGCGAACTGGCCTGGCACCTGTTCACCTGGGGCGAACAGGCCGTCATCCTGCAGCCGCAAAGGTTGAAGACCGTCATGGCCGAAGCACTGGCCGCCGCCGGTCGCGCCTTGGACGCCGCAGGCTGAGCGGCTCGTTGTTTGTGGATCAGGGAAGAACGGACAACCATGAAGCTTCGTGACGCCGCGCGCGCCGTGGTCCTCGCCGCCGGCGTGGTCGCCTGCACCGGCCTCGTCGGCTGCGCCTATACGCCCGAAGGCGGTGGCTCGAACCGTCTGTTCGCACAAGGTCGGACCACCGTCGAGGTGACGCGTGACGGCGATCGCTGGACGGCGGACTACCGCTTCGGTCAGGATGCGCCGATCTGGGCCTTTTCCCGTTCCGAGCTGATCCAGGAGGTGCGGCTTCCCTGGCGGTTGAAGCAGTGGCGGGTTGAAACGCCGGGCGTGGTGCTGGAGCGGTGGGGCGCCTTCGACGTGCTGCGTTCGACGGATGGCGGGCCGGTGCCGCGCGAGGTCCGGATCGCCTTCAGGCCCGAAGCGGTCGACCTTGAGGCCGGCTATGGCGCTCTAGTATTCACGACCGGCGCGGTCGCCTTGCCGACGCGTCAGTTCGATGTCTTTGCGGTGGTCTCGCCCGCCGAGCTCGCCGCCCTTCCGGCTGATCTGAACGGCGTCGAGGTCGGGTCCGCGCCCGTGGTGACATGGCGCGACGCGGCCGGTCCCGTACTGCTGGGCGGCGAGCGGCTGGAGCGCGCCGTCACCGATGACGGCAACGGCTATGTCTTGTTCGGGCAGGTGGAGCAGGTCGAGGGCGAGCGGCTGACCACCATCATGGACCCGGCGCTTCCGCCCTGGATCGGCGAACAGGTGGGCGGCTTCGCCCCGCGTGTCGGGCAGTGGTACACGCGCCGGCTGGGGCCTGGACAGACGGATCGCCCCACGGTGATGATCAGCTGGAACGGCCCGACCGAGCAGATGACCAGCATGGGCGGCAGCGTCATGCCGGGCCTGATCACCATGAGCTTCGAGGGCGCGGGCGTGCTGAACCCCACCTCCGAGATGCTGACGGTCTCGCGCTGGTTCATCGGCCATGAGAGCGCGCATTTCTGGTTGGGGCAGACGGTGCGTTATGAATATGCGCGCGACGCCTGGATCACCGAGGGAGGGGCCGACCTGATGGCGGTGCGGGCGCTGAAGGCGCTGGACCCGGCCTATGACGACCGGGCCGCCCTGCAGCAAGAGGTCGACGACTGCGCCGAACTGGCGCGCGGCCGGTCGGTGACGACGGCGGGACAAAGGGGCGAGCAGCGCGCCTTCTATGCATGTGGCGCGGTGTTCGCGATGGCGGCGGAGGGCGTGCAACGACGGGCGAGCGGCGGCGACTGGCTCGACTTCCTCAAACCCCTGATGGATAGCAATCGCCGCGACGGCGTGCTGACCCGCGACGAATGGCTGGACGCCCTGACGGAGGTTTCGCGCGACCCATCGCTGCGCCTAGACGTCGAGCGGCTGCTGGACGAGGGGGCGCCTGACCCGGCGGCGGTGATCGCGCGGCTGTTCGAACGCACGGGCGTCGGCTTCCGGATGGAGGCGGGTCGGGTGGTGCTGGTATGACGCGGCCTCAGCGCGCTTCGCGCATGTGGAAGATGCGGGCGACGAGCACGGCGTCGGGGTCGATGCGGTACTGGACCACGTAGCCGCTGTCGCCGAAGCGGATGTAGAGCTCTCGCGCGGCGCCCACCTGCTGGCCGATCCGGGGCATGTCCGCCAACCGGGCTATGCCGGTCGTGATGGCGTCCACGACCCGCAAGGCGGCGCGGGGATCATGTTCTGCGAGGAACGCGGCGAGTCGCTGACGATCCGCCGTCGCTTGGATGGAAAGCCGAACTCTCACGAGCGGCTTGCGAGACGGGCCTCGACATCAGCCCGAAACGCCGCAGACCATTCCTCCAGCGTCACATACTCGCCGGTGCGGTCGTACTCCGCCAGCCGGGCATTGGCTTCGGTCCAGTCGTAGGCGAGAGGCGGAGAGAGGGTTTCGGCCAAGCGGTCGGCGGCGTAGGCCTCGGGCGTCTGGCCGGCGAGGGCCGCCGCCTCGGCGAGGCGGGCGACGGTGGCGTCATCCAGGATCAAGGTCAGGGCGCCGTCGGCCATGGCCCGACCCTAGCACAGGATCAGGCGCGGGCGAACGGGTAGGGGCTGATGGACTTGGCCCAGTCATCCACGGCCAGAGGCCGGTCCACCGGCGGGGCGGCGCGTTCGGCGCATGGGTGTCGATGGCACAGGCGGCAGGCCGGGCCGATCGGCGTGACCTCCGGCGCCGCCAGATCGACGCCGCGCGCATAGGCGAGGCGATGGGCGTGCCGCAACTCGCATCCCAGGCCGATGGCGAGGTCCTGAGGCTGGCCAAGGCCGTCCTGGCCCTGACGATCGACGGTGCGGGCGAAGGTGAACCAGCGCGCGGCGCGCTTTCCGTCCTGTTCAGGCGTCTCGATGATCTGCGTGACGATCCGACCGGGCGTGCGAAAGGCGCCGTGCAGCCGCCAGCGCGGGCAGGCGCCGCCGAACCGCGAAAAGGGAAAGGCGTCGGCCGCAAAGCGTTTGGAGATGTTGCCCGCCTGATCCACGCGCATCAGGAAAAAGGGCACGCCCCGTGCGGACGGGCGCGACAGGGTGGTCAGTCGATGCGCCGCCTGTTCATAGCTGACGCCGAACCGCGCCTGGAGCCGCGCCAGGTCATAGCCCGTCTCTTCCGCCAGGCGATGAAAGGCCGCGTAGGGCATCAGCATGGCCGCCGCCAGGGTGTTGGTCAGCGACACCTTGAGCAGCGAGCGGGTGGGGACGTCCGGCGGGGCGGCGGCCTCGACCATGCGATCGAGATCGGCGCCGTGCTCGGCCAGGGCCAGCTGATAGGCGAGGGCGAAGGCGCGCGAGGCGGGCCCCAGGGTTTCCGACAGCAGCAGTTGGCGACGATGCGGATCGAACCGGCGCGTCCACTCGACCATCACCTCGGCCGGCAGGGTGCGGACGGCCAGGTCGTGGCGGGCGGCCAGACGCAGGCGAGCGGCGGGCTCGAAGCCGTCAGCGTGCGCAGGCGCATCCTGCACCAAGGCGTGGGCCAGCGCTTCGCCCATGGCGTCCAGTTCCAAAAAAGCGTTGCGGCGGTTCTGCACGAAATCCCGAACCCAGTCGGCGGGGCTCGCGCCGATGTCCGCGACGCCGCCCGCCTCCAGAGCCAGCCGCTCTCTTGCTCGGCGCTCGTCAAAGGCGCGATAGAGCCTCAACAAGGCCTGAGCGGCCGTGGGCGCCTCTTCCGTCAGCTGCAGCAACTCGTGGCGCGGGATGGACAGACCCGCAAAGACCGGATCGGTCAGGATCTCCGTCACCTGGGCTTCGCCCGCGCCGTCCGCCTGGTTCAGCGCCCGCAGGTCGACGTCATAGGTTTCGGCCAGGCGCAGCAGCAGTTGCGCCGAAACCGGCCGCTGATTGCGCTCGATGTGGTTGAGATAGCTGGGCGAGACGCGCAGGTCCCCCGCCATGGCTGTCTGGGTCAGGCCCAGGTCGCGCCTTAGCCGGCGCAAACGTGCGCCGAGGAACAGCTTGCGGTCGGGCGTCAAGTCCATATGCGCAGGATGTCACATCATGACAAAACGTGGAAGTCACGATGGTACAAGATGACCTGTGATCGCCGTCCGCAGGTGTATCGGTTGTGACTGCTGCGTGTTCTCTTGGGGTGAGGCGGCGGCGCGCCGCCCTTGCCAGGAGACCAACATGACCACCTTCGCCGATCTCGTGCCTTCGCCGGCGGGCCGCTTCGATGGAATCGAGAGGCCGTATGCGCCCGAGGACGTGCTCCGTCTGCGCGGCTCGGTTCCGGTCACCCATACGTTGGCGGAGCGCGGCGCAAACCGTCTGTGGGAGCTGCTGCACACGGAGCCGTTCATCAATGCCCTGGGCGCCGTTACCGGAAACCAGGCCATGCAGATGGTGCGGGCGGGGCTGAAGGCCATATATCTGTCGGGCTGGCAGGTGGCGGCCGACGCCAACACGGCCGGCGCCATGTATCCGGATCAGTCGCTGTACCCGGCCAACGCCGCCCCCGAGCTGTGCCGACGCATCAACCGCACCCTGCAGCGCGCCGACCAGATCGAGCATGCGGAGGGCGGCGCCAAACGCGACTGGTTCGCCCCCATCGTCGCCGACGCGGAGGCGGGCTTCGGCGGCCCTCTGAACAGCTTCGAGATTATGAAGGCCTTTATCGAGGCCGGAGCCGCGGGCGTGCACTTCGAGGACCAGCTGGCGTCCGAGAAGAAGTGCGGCCATCTCGGCGGCAAGGTGCTGATCCCGACCCAGGCGCATGAGCGCAATCTGATCGCCGCGCGCCTGGCGGCCGATGTCTGTGGCACGCCGACGCTGACGGTGGCCCGCACGGACGCCGAAAGCGCGCAGCTGATCACCTCCGACATCGACGAACGGGATCATCCGTTCATCGACCGCGAGAACCGCACGCCAGAGGGCTTTTATCGACTGAAGGCGGGCACGGGTTTGGATCACTGCATCGCGCGCGGCCTGGCCTATGCGCGTTATGCCGATCTGTTGTGGTGGGAGACGTCGCATCCTGATCTGGAGGATGCGAAGCGCTTCGCCGAGGCGATCCAGAAGGCTCATCCGGGCAAGCTGATGGCCTACAACTGTTCGCCGTCGTTCAACTGGAAAGCCAGGTTGGACGACGCGACCATCGCCAAATTCCAGCGCGAGCTGGGGGCCATGGGATACAAGTTCCAGTTCGTCACGCTGGCGGGCTTCCACAGCCTGAACAACGGCATGTTCGAGCTGGCGAGCGGCTATCGCGACCGCGGCATGGCGGCCTATTCCGAGCTGCAGCAGCGCGAGTTCGACAACGAGGCCCAGGGCTACACCGCCACCCGGCATCAGCGCGAGGTGGGGACCGGCTACTTCGACCAGGTGGCGACGGTCATCTCCAACGGCCAGTCGTCTACCACGGCGCTCAAGGACTCGACCGAAACCGCTCAGTTCACGCAAGCGGCCTGATCGGCCTAGGAAGGAGGAACCCATGGAACCGCTGACGCAAACCGACGCCATCATCGACTTCTGCCTGGCGCCGCTGTCGCTGGATGACGGAACATCGTCAGAGCGCGAGGTCCGGCGCCGCATGACCCACGTGATCCGCACGCTGCAGGCCAAGGCCAGCCAGCCGGTGGCGGTCGACTTCTCCGAGATGCCGCCGCTGGTCATCAACGAGGCGGCGCACGGCTACGAATAGGCCGGCGCGGCGATAGGAAAGGCCCGCTCGAGCGATCGAGCGGGCCTATGTCTCTGTTGCGGCGATCAGTTCGATGCGGCGGGGGTCTGCACCGGAGTCTGCACCGGAACGGCGTTGGCGACCGTGCTGGTGGTCACCGGGTCGCCGACGCTGATGATCGGCGGCGGACGCAGAGCCTGGGTCGTGCAACTGCCCAGATCGCGGACGACATGGCGGCCAAGGCAGAACATGTCCTCGTAGCTCGGGCGCGAGGCGGCCAGGCACTGATAAAGCATCAGCTTGGACATGTTCAGGCAGAACTCGTTGTTCGACTCCACCGTCAGCGCATCGGTGTTGGCGCGCGCCTCGTCGCCCGCGGCCCCCAGGGCGGCCAGGGCGGCGATGGCCAGAGAGCGCACCACGGCGGGGGTGTAGGGCGGGCTGCTGACGCCCGCTTCGACGGCCAGACCCGTGCCCGCATTGGCCGCCGTGAACAGGCGGGCGGACTCGTCGGCGGACGGCAGCATCTGCGCGATGGAGGCGGACTTGGCGGCCTCCAGGCGCGCTTCGCGTTCGGTCAGGTGGGTGGTGGCCCAGCGGCGACGCGGGTCGTTGCGTTCCTGGATGGTGTAGGCGTCGTTCTCGATGCCATCGGCGATGACCACCATGGCCGAGGCGTCGCGGCCGACGGTTGCAGCGATCAGGCCGGCGGCGGCGGCGGCCCCAGGCAGCGTCGCGGCATAGGCGGGGTCGGCCACGATCTGGGCCACCACCTGCTGACGCTGCGCCGGATCAACCGCGAACTGGCGCACCCCCGCGACGAACTCGGGCGACTGCAGGGCGATGATCGAACCATAGGCGATCAGGCCGCGCGACAGTTGCGCGGGCTCATAGGCCGCGCCCTTGCGGATGGCCGCCTGGATCGACTCGGCGTCGGTGAAGCCGCCGGGCTGGATGGTCTGGGCGTCGCGCAGGAAGGCGACGTAGACGGAGGCGGCCTGGGCCACGCCTTCGTTCAGGCTGACAGGCGGCGGAGGCGGCGGCGCGGCGGGGGGGGCCTCCCGCTCCCGCTTTGCGCAGTTTGCCCGGAAGAAGGGGGGGGCGGGGGGGGCGGGGGGCAGGGT
>ERZ501064.211-NODE-211-length-15854-cov-8.201152_pt1 | contig 15854 bp, 14 predicted proteins | sample MGYA00510851_ERZ501064 | MGnify/ENA primary metagenome ERZ501064 (study PRJEB25958, sample SAMN03398529) | human skin metagenome | study: EMG produced TPA metagenomics assembly of the Human Skin Microbiome Metagenome (human skin metagenome) data set. | reverse complement strand
TGGTGTCTTATGTGATCGCCGGTTCGGAGGCCAGCGGGGGAGCGGGCATCCAGGCCGACCTGCGCACCTTCGCGCAGCTGGGTACCTACGGTGTCGGGACCATCACCTGCATCGTGTCCTTCGACCCGAACAACGAGTGGTCCCATCGGTTCGTACCGATCGACTCCGGGGTGATCGCCGATCAGATCGAGGTGGCCACTGCCGCGCACGAACCCGAGGTCGTGAAGATCGGCATGCTGGGCACCCCGGCCACCATCTCCACGGTCGCGCAGGCGCTCGGCTCCCGACAGTGGCGAGACGTCGTCGTCGACCCGGTGCTGATCTGCAAGGGCCAGGAGCCCGGCGCCGCACTCGACACCGACAACGCCCTCCGCTCCGAGATCTTGCCGCTGGCCACCGTGGTGACCCCCAATCTGTTCGAGGCCGCGACCTTGGCCGGCATGGACGAACTGACGTCCACCGACGACCTCGCCGAGGCGGCGCGGCGAATCCATGATCTCGGGCCGAAGGTCGTCGTCGTGAAGGGCGGGGTCGGACTCCCCGGCGAGGAGGCGATCGACGTCGTCTTCGACGGCTCCGAGGTCACCGTCCTGCGTGCCCCGAAGGTGGGCGACGAGCGGGTCTCCGGAGCCGGCTGCGTGTTCGCGGCCGCCACCACCGCCGAACTCACCAAGGGCGCAGGGGTCCTCGACGCGATCCGGACCGCCAAGCAGTTCACCCACGACGGCATCGTCGGCCGTCTCGCCTCGAACGCACCGTTCGACGCCGTGTGGCACGGATCGAGGTGACCCACGGGCTAGTGCTCGGTCGGCCCAGCCCGTCGGGTGTCGGCGGGCTTCTCCCCGGGTAGTCGAGCGACAGCCCGGCGGTCACCGTCACCGTCCGGGACGTCGTCCCGAGGAGAACCCATGTCCGAGACCGTCGCCGACATCGTGCTGCAACGCCTTCGGGAGTGGGGGGTCCGGCAGGTTTTCGGCTACCCCGGCGACGGCATCAACGGCCTGCTGTCGGCCTGGGTTCGCGCGGAGAACGATCCGCAATTCGTCCAATCGCGCCACGAGGAGATGAGCGCGTTCCAAGCCGTCGGGTACGCGAAATTCTCCGGTGAGGTCGGTGTATGTGCCGCGACCAGTGGTCCCGGCGGTATCCACCTCCTCAACGGGCTCTACGACGCCAAACTCGACCACGTACCGGTCGTCGCGCTGGTCGGGCAGACCGAGCGATCCGCGATGGGTGGTGCGTATCAGCAGGAAATCGACATGTTGGCGCTGTACAAGGACGTCTGCAGCGACTTCGTGCAGGTGTGCATGGTGCCCGAACAGCTTCCGAATCTCATCGACCGGGCGATACGGATCGCGCTCGCCGAACGCGCGCCGACCGCCCTGATCTTTCCCTCGGATGTTCTCGACCTGACCTACAAACCACCACAGCAGGCCTTCAAGCAGGTCCCGTCCAGCCTCGGGGTCACCTCGGCGACTTCCGCGCCGGACCCGGACGCGGTCTCGCGTGCCGCCGAGATCCTCAACTCCGGGGAGCGGGTCGCGATGCTGGTCGGCCAGGGCGCACGGGGATGTGCGCCTGAGCTCATCACGGTTGCCGACATCCTCGGCGCCGGTTGCGCGAAAGCCCTTCTCGGGCGAGATGTCCTCCCCGACACGCTGCCGTGGGTCACGGGATCCATCGGCCTGCTCGGCACGACGGCCAGCCATCGATTGATGTCGGGCTGCGACACCCTGCTGACCGTCGGATCGAATTTCCCGTACTCGCAGTTCCTTCCGTCGTTCGGACAGGCCAGGGGAGTGCAGATCGATCATTCACCGGAGATGATCGGCATGCGTTATCCGAATGAGCTCAACGTCGTCGGCGACGCGCGCGCCACACTGCAGGCACTCATCCCGCTGCTCGATTCCAGAACCGACCGCTCGTGGCGCGACAAGGTCGAAGCCGACGTCGAGCGCTGGTGGACGAACGCGGCCGGCCAGGCGATGACCGACACGGATCCGGTCAATCCGATACGCATCTTTCGCGAGTTCTCGCCACGCGCCCCGTCGAATTGCATCATCACCGCGGATTCGGGCAGTGCCGCCAACTGGTACGCACGGCACATCGTCTTCCGCGCCGAGATGAGGGGGTCGCTGTCCGGGACGCTGGCCACGATGGGGCCGGCGGTGCCCTATGCCATCGGCGCGAAGTGGGCGCACCCCGACCGGCCCGCGGTGGCCTTCGAGGGCGACGGTGCGATGCAGATGAACGGCCTGGCCGAGATGATCACCGTGGCGCACTACTGGCAGCAGTGGACGGATCCGCGGCTCGTCGTCGTGGTGTTGCACAACAACGACCTGAACCAGGTCACGTGGGAACAGCGCGCGATGTCAGGATCGCCGAAATTCGCTGCCTCACAGGAACTCCCCGACGTCGACTACGCGGCCTTCGCGCGGGGGATCGGACTCGTCGGGATCAACGTCGACGACCCGGATGGTCTCGGTACCGCATGGGACACCGCCCTGGCCGCCGATCGACCGGCGTTGCTCGACGTGCGTTGCGACCCGACGGTGCCTCCCGTCCCGCCGCACGCGACCCGCGAGCAGGTCCTCGCCCTCGGCGAGGCGCTGGTCAAGGGTGACGACGATGCATGGGCCGTCGCCAAGAACGCAGCCAGACAGGGAATCCGCCAGTTCCTACCCGGACGGCAGTCCGACAACGACTGACTACACGGGACACCGGCTGCGCCCCGGTCCCGTACTCTCCACCGCATGAGCGGTGAGGAACTCTTCACAGCGGTAGCGGTCGGGTTCGAGGCAGTCGGAGCCTTCGCGATGATCGTGGGAGCGATCATTGCGTGCGTGCTGGGCGCACGTTCGCTCCGTCGGGGAGAGGGTGGCAACACTGCCTTCTCGGTACTGCGCAACACACTCGGAGCAGCCATTCTCCTGGGGCTGGAAGTCCTGGTCGCGGCGGATCTCATCCGCACCATCACGTCCAAACCGTCGATCGAGGATGCGCTCATCCTCGGGCTCATCGTCCTCATCCGTACCGTGTTGTCGATGTCCATCCAGATCGAGATCGAGGGCGTGGCGCCGTGGCGTCGAGCGTTGCTGACCAGCGGTGGACAACTGCTCGGTGCAGCGGTCGCGAACGACGCCGCAGCTGCGCGACCGACAACCGAAAGCACCGCGCGACGCGTCGACGGGTAGCGTCGCCACCCGGCCTGGCGCCGGCAACGACCGGCGAGGCATCCTGGATGCCGATCACCGACAGACCGACCGAAGGAGTGCCGGGTGACAACGATCCCAGACGAAGTCGATGTCCTCATCGTCGGTGCCGGGATCTCCGGCATCGGTGCGGCCCGCTGGGTGCGAACCGAACACCCTGGCAAGTCGATCGCGATTCTCGAGGCCCGGAATACCGCCGGCGGTACGTGGGACCTGTTCCGCTACCCGGGGATTCGGTCCGACTCGGACCTGCACACCTTCGGGTACGACTTCAAGCCCTGGACCGATCGACAGGCGATCGCCGACGCCCCGCGAATCCTCGATTACCTCCACGAGACGATCGACGAGAACGATCTCGCTCCGCTGGTCCGGTATGCGCATCGGGTGGTGGCGGCCGCGTGGTCGTCGGACGCCGCGCGGTGGACGGTCGACGTCGAACACACCGACACCGGAACGCGAAGCCAGATCAGTGCGCGATGGATCTTCTGTGGCTCGGGTTACTACGACTACAACGCGGGGTTCGCGCCGGAGTTCGCCGGCACCAAGACGTTCCGTGGCGAGATCGTGCATCCGCAGCACTGGCCCGAGGACCTCGATTACACGGGCAAGCGGGTCGTGGTCATCGGCAGCGGCGCAACGGCGGTCACGCTGCTTCCCGCGATGGCGGAACAGGCCGCGCACGTGACCATGCTCCAGCGCACACCGACCTACATCCTCCCGCTGCCCCGTGAGGACGCCATCGCCAACACCCTCAAGAAAGTGTTCGGCACCGAACGCGGATACGCACTGACCCGACACAAGAACGTCGCGCAGCAGCGGGTGCTCTTCGAACTGTGCCAGCGATTCCCATCGGTCGCCCGTCGGGTGATCCGCAAGATCAACGAATCGCAGCTGCCCGAGGACTATCCGGTGGACACGCATTTCAACCCCCCGTACAACCCGTGGGACCAGCGGCTGTGTGTGGTGCCCGACGCCGACCTGTTCCGTGTCATCCGCTCCGGGAAGGCCTCGATCGTCACCGACCGGGTCGACACCTTCACCGAGAACGGCATCCGGACAGTGGGCGGGGAGGAACTCGAGGCCGACATCGTCGTCACCGCCACCGGGCTCAACATCAAGATCATCGGCGGCATCGAGCTGAGCGTCGACGGTGAACCGGTGTCCCTTCCCGACACCGTCGTCTACCGCGGGATGATGCTGTCCGGTGTCCCGAACTTCGCGCTGGCGATCGGTTACACCAATGCGTCGTGGACCCTCAAGATCGGACTGTTGTGCGAATACTTCTGCAAACTTCTGGCGCACATGGATTCTCACGGATACGACAGTGTGTGGGCGGTCGCGGACCCCGATATGCCGACTCGGCCACTGCTCGACTTCGGGGCCGGCTACGTCCAACGAGCCCTCGACACCCTGCCCAAGCAGGGAGCTGAGGAGCCCTGGGTGATGTCGATGAGCTACTACGCCGACCGCAAATTGTTCCGTGGTGACGTCGCCGACGACAACGTCCGATTCGCGCGGGCGGGGGAGCGGGTGCGGTCGACGGTCGGGTAGCGGTGACGACTCGCCGGACGGCGGCTGAGTCACATCCGCGCGAACCGCACCAGCCAGTAGCAGTAGACGCCGTAGGCCGCGATACCCACCGCGGCCAGGATCATCAGCACCTGCCCGGCGGGCAGGCCGGCCAGTGTCTTGACCGCTCCGTCGATCCCCGTGGCCTTCGACGGATCGGCAGTCGCGACAGCCACGATGACCAGGATGCCGGTGCCGGCCAGAACGACACCCTTGCCGCAGTAACCGATCACGCCCGCGATTGTCGCCGCCTTGTCGTCGGAGATCTTGAGATCGTCGAGGAACGACCGGCTGGCTCCCTTGTAGACGTGGTAGACGCCGACGCCGATGATGATCAGGCCGGCCGCGACGAGGACGAACTTCCCGCCACCGGACTGCAGGAGTCGCGCTGTCAGTCCGGCGTTCTCCTGACCGCTCGACTTGCCTTGGCCCGTCGCGAAACGTATTGCCGACCAGGCGAACCCGACGTAGACCACGGCGAGCGACAACGCTTTTCCGCGATCGAACCACTGCTCGGCGCCATCACTGTCCTCGCCCGGTTCGGTGGCGTGGGGTCCGACGACGGCCTCGGCGAGTCGCCACAGCGCGAGTGCTGCGAACGCGACCGCGGCCACCCACAGGACGACGCGGCCGCCGGACGAGTCGGCGAAGATCCCCAACGCACCCGACTGGTCGGCGTTCCCGCCCCCACCGAACGCGAGGCGCAGGATGATGTAGGCGATCAGCAGATGGAGCAGGCCGCTGACGGCGTGGCCGGCACGCGCCAAGCGTTCGAACCACGGGCTGTCGGTGGCGCGGTCGACCGCGCCGGTCACTTGATTGCGGCTCATCGCGCCACGTTCCTTCCGCCGTTCGACCGAGCTGGTGCCCGGCCGGTTCCACTGACGTTACGGGGTGCCGGCCGGTCGCTCACTTCCCCTGCGAGTTACGAAGGGCCCGAGCCTGTTCGATGTACTTCTGGTCCTTCTCGTCGTTCTTGTCCGACGCCGTGGTGTCCCGAGGCGGCAGTTGCAGGTGCTCTTCGGCCGGCATCCCCGCCTGTAGCTGTCGGCCACGTTCGAGTTCGGAGTCGAACTCGGCCCCGAACAGCAGCGCGAGGTTCGTCAGCCACAGCCACAGCAGGAAGACGATGACTCCCGCGAGTGCGCCGTAGGTCTTGTTGTAGCTGCCGAAGTTCGAGACGTACAGCGCAAATGCCGCCGACGCGACGATCCAGGTGACGATGGCCAGCACCGCTCCGGCGCTGATCCACCGGAACTTCGGCTGCTGCACGTTCGGGGTGGCCCAGTACAGGATGGCGACGATCAAGATCACGAACAGGAGGAGGATGGGCCAACGGACGATGTTCCACACGGTCAGCGCGGTCTCGCCGAAACCGATGGCGTCTCCGATCGATTTCGCGATCGGTCCGCTGACTGCCAGCATGAGTGCCACTGCGGCGGCAAGGACGAGTGCTACGAGCGTGACGAGCAGCATGATCGGCCGCAGCTTCCAGAGCGGACGACCTTCGTCGATCTCGTACATCCGGTTCATCGCGCGTCCGAACGCCCCCACATAACCCGACGCGGACCAGAGCGCGCCGAGCAGACCGAGTACGAGCGCGAAACCGGCGCTGGGGGCGGCCACGAGTTGTTCGACAGGGCCCCGCAACGTGTCCACGGCCGACGACGGTCCGAGGTCGTCGACCATCTGTAGGACGGCGTCGGTCGTCTTCTCGCCCTGACCGAACACACCGAGCAGCGAGACCAACGCGAGCAGCGCCGGGAACAGTGAGAGCACGGAGTAGTAGGTGAGCGCCGCCGCCAGATCGGTGCACTGATCGCGCGAGAACTCCCGCGCGGTCTTCTTCAGCACGAAGAGGAGCGACGGCTTGGTCAGGTCCGTGGGGGAGTCCGGCTTGCGCGGGTCATCGGGGTCGGCGGATCCGGGGTCGTCGCGAACGTCCGGTTCAGCTGAGGCGGGTTCCTTGTCAGCTCGTTCAGCGGCGTCATCTCGTTTCATCCCCTGCGCTTAACCGGCGAACGCGCAAGCCAAACCCGGCCGACGTCGGCGCACCCGTCACCTGTGTGGTCAGCGCACGTGGCCGCAGGCGTCGTCGACCGCCTCCTGCAGATCTCGCTGGATCCACCGGGTCACGGCGGCGGGTGTGTCGTCTCGATGGGCGCCGAGGTCCACCGGTTCACCCAGAGCGACAACGGGCCGGCCACCACCGGCCGGGTAGGCGATCCCGGCGGAGACCAACCACAGTCCGACACCGTCTCGCAGGGCTCGATGGGCGATGTGGCCGATCCCGGTGCCGAGCCGCTGAACCTCCGTCGGGTCGCCCTCGTTGCAGGTCCCCTCCGGAAACACCGCGATGCTGTCCCCGCGTGCCATTCGTTCGACGCAGACGGCGATCATCTGACGCCCGGCGTCGGCCGCAGCTCGCACTCCGTGGTCCTTGCTGCGAAACACCGGGATCCCGCCCAGAGTGTCGATCTTCTTCCGCTGCTCCGCGTCTTGGAACAGCTCGTCCTTCGCGAGGACACGCAGGCTGCCTATCCGGCGCCGCAGCGGTGACCGGAAGCCCGCCGCTGCCAGTACCAGTGGGTCCCGTTCGGAGACGTGGTTTGCCGCGATGAGCAGCGGCGCCCCGCTCCGCACGGTGCGGACGATCGCCTCCCGCGAACGAAAGCGCACGACCGGCCGGATTCGGGCGGCGAGCACCGCGTACATCATTCGCGCCCGGGCGCGGTCCTGCTGATGGGTCCGGTAGTGCTCGTATACCGCCTGTGCCTCGGACAGCTCGACCTTCACCTAAGTTACGGTACCGTAGGTTGCGGGGCCGCGGTGCCGCAACGGGACTCCGCATGACAGCCCGGGTAACAGCTCCGAGGTCAGTCGGGGACGACGACCGCCCGGCCACGCAGTTCGTTCGAGGCCAACCGACGGTAGGCCTCGAGCCCGTCGTCGAGGGAGAACTTCTCGACGGCGACCTCCAGGACACCGTCGCGCGCGAGGTCGAGGACCTCGATCAGTTCGTGCCGCGCACCCCAGTACGGCGCCCGGACCGACACCTCGTAGGGCTGGGTGAAGAAGCCGACCTTCGCCGCGGCGACACCGTCACCGATGCCGACGATCACGACGTCGCCCAATGTGCCGACGATTCCCATCGCGGTGTCGATGGTCGGCTGCAAGCCGACGAAGTCGAATACCGCGGTGGCGCCGTCGTTTCCGGTGATCTTCCGGACATTCGCCACGGCGTCGGCATCGCTGAGAACGGTCTCATGGGCGCCCACCTCGCGTGCGAACGCTAGCTTGTCCTCGCTGAGGTCGAGGGCGATGATGCGCGCCGGGGTCAGATGGCGCAACAGCTGAATCCCGATGTGCCCCAATCCGCCCGCACCGATGACGACGGCCGTGGTGCCGCCGACGAGCTTCGGCAGCGACGGTTTGATCGCGTGATACGGCGTGAGCCCCGCGTCGGTGAGCGGCACCGCTGCGATCGGGTCGAGGTCGCCGAGCGGAACGAGGTGCCGGGCGTCGTCGACGATCATGTAGTCGGCCATCGCACCTTCGTTGCCGAGCCCGGGTGGAGTGATGCCGAGTTCGGCCGCACGACTGCAGTAGTTCTCGAACCCACGTGAGCAGAAGTGACAGGTCCCGCAACCCCAGGGGCCGTAGACCGCCACCGCGGTTCCCTCGGTCAGCGACGTCACACCACTGCCGATCTCGGCGACCACACCGGCTCCCTCGTGCCCGAGCGTCATGGGTAACGGATAGGGAAAACCCTCGGCGGGCATGTTGAGCACGAAATCGTCGGAATGGCACGCACCGGCGGCAGTCACCTTCAACAACACCTGGCCGGGGCCGGGTGTCGGCTTGTCGACCTCGCGGAGCTCGGGCGGACTTCCTGGCTTGACGATCTGGATGGCTTTCATGCCGGACACCTCTCGGTTCGAGTCGTTTGCGTGCTCTCCCGCCTTCCGGTCTACCCGCGTATGGCGATACGCGCATACGTCGGCGGGAAACCAGACGCGAATTCCTGCTGAACCGCGGCACAGGTGTACAAGCCGATCAGAAGCCGGGGCGGACCACGGAGTTCGATGTCGCGGCGTGTCGGGTGCATCAAACCCCTTGGGGCAGAGTCAATCAACCGAGACGACAGCCGGAGTCGGAAGAGGACCGGATGCACTCTGGAGTACGGGTGGACCGTACAACGCTGCGACTCCGGGTCACCATCGTCGCGACTGATTCCGCGCGGCGCACCGCACACACTGCCGGGTGGCCGGCAGGACTTCGAGGCGCTCGGCACCGATGGGTTCGCCACAGTCCTCGCACCGGCCGTAGGCACCCGCGCCGACCCGGTCCAGGGCGGCACCGATCTCGTCGAGCCGGACTCGCGACCGTTCCAGCTGCGCAACCAGATGGCCGCGTTCCACCGCGAGAGTCGAACCCTCCGGGTCGTGCTCGTCGTCGGCCGCCGCGTCGCTGGTCGCCTCGAGCACCGCGGCCAGCCGGGACGACAACGATTCGATCAGCGCGGCGGTCCGTTCCCGTTCTGCGAGCAGCACATCCCGCGACTCGTCATCCTGCCTCGAGGTCACCGTGGGCCCACCGACGTCGTCTCGCTCAGGTGCCGCAGAAGGTCTGGAAGCTGTCGCTGAACGCCTGTGGGGCCGGCGCCGCGAAGTGAGCCCATTCGGTGCGGCGTTCGAACGGATGCGTGACGGGATCCATCAGCCGCGTGAACGGTTCCAGATCGCCGTCGGTCGCGGCGCGCAGAGCGGCGTCGACCTGATGGTTGCGCGGGATGTACACCGGATTCACGGTGTCCATCGCCTCGGCGACCGCACCGGGCTCACGACCGAGACGGGCGAGTTCACGGCGCCATCGTTTCAGCCACGGACCGATCTGCTCGCGCGGCATGAGGCTGATGATCGGGACCTGATCTCCGCGGAGTTCGTCGGCCAGCGCCCGGAAGGTGCCTGTCCAGTCCGCACGATGATCACGCATCAGGGTCAACAGGTCGGCGACCAGTTCGGGTTCGGAACACGCTTCTGTCAGACCGATTTTCGACGCCATGCCGGTGGCGAAATGGTGTTCGTACCGCGCCTCGTACGTGGCGAGCACGTCCGACGCCGCAGCGATCGCCTCATCGGGTGTCGGGGCCATGAGCCTGAGCAGGGTTTCGGCGAACCGCGCCAGATTCCACTTCAGGACGGCGGGCTGATTCCCGTAGGCGTATCGGCCCGCGTGGTCGATCGAGCTGAACACCGCCGACGGGTCGAAGGCGTCGAGGAAGGCGCAGGGCCCGTAGTCGATGGTCTCACCCGAGATCGTCGTGTTGTCGGTGTTCATCACGCCGTGCACGAACCCCACCAGCATCCACTGGGCCACCAGTGCGGCCTGACGTTCGAGTACGGCTTCGAAGAACGCGAGATACCGGTTGCCGTCGCCGGCCTCCGACGCTTTCGCGAGCTCCGGGTAGTGACGGCTGATCGCGTAGTCGGCGAGTTGTTGCGTCAGGTCGGTGTTCCGGATTGCGTACTCGAAGGTGCCGACACGGAGATGGCTGGCGGCGATCCGCGCCAACACCGCGCCGGGCTCGGCCCCGGTGCGCTGGATGTCTCGCCCCGTGGCCACGACCGACAGCGAACGCGTGGTCGGGATCCCCAGGGCGTGCATGGCCTCGCTGATCAGATACTCGCGCAGCATCGGCCCGACCACCGCGAATCCGTCGCCACCTCGGGAGAAGGGGGTACGCCCAGAACCCTTGAGCTGTAGATCGACTCGTCGACCGCCGCGGTCGATCAGCTCCCCGAGCAGCAACGCCCGGCCGTCCCCGAGAAGCGGTGTGTACCCGCCGAATTGATGCCCCGAGTACGCGGTGGCGACAGGGACGGCGTCGGCGGGCGCGGCCGCACCCGACAGAAGTGCGACACCGTCGTCGGATGTCAGTGCCGCGATGTCGAGGCCCAGGTCGTCGGCGAGTGACTCGTTGACGACGAGCAGTCGGGGGTCAGGCGTCTCGGCACCCTGCCACGGCACGGTGAAGGGCGTCAGCTCGTCGACGAAGGTGCGCTCGAAGCCGGTGATCGCAGCACTCGTGCGGGCGGGAGTATCGGGAGAGACGGACACCCTTCGAGGGTAACCAGTTCCCGGACCGGCAAACCGGCGGCGCAGAAGGGGCGAGGGAGGAGTGTCCACCTCACTCACCCCGGACGGCGATCAGGCCGCCAGCGCCGCGCCGCAGATGCCGCAGGCCTCGAAGTTGCGCCGGTTCCACCGGGCGATCGGGATGAAGAACACGCTGAACTGGCTGTATTCACGCATCCGCGCCCACTGGGTGGTGTTGTGGCAGCGGGGACAGGTGCGGGTCTGACCCGCACCGAGATGCTTCTGCCTACGGCCATATCCGAACAAGAAGAACACGCCGCCATCGTAGAGTTCGCGGCTCGCGGCGGCCGGTCACGCGCCGCGGTAGTCGATCACGGGCGGCGGACCATGAGGTCGTTCTCGGCTGTGAAACCGCATTGTTTGTACAGGTCTGTCGATGCTTCGGTCGGGTTGAGCACCACCTTCGCGTATCCACGGCCGTCCGCGGTCGCGACGGTATGCCGGACCAGTTCACGTCCGATCCCGGAACCGCGGAACGCCGGGCGGACGTACAGATGACCGAGGTAACCCCATCGGCCGCCGGCGCCCTGCCGGGGACTCGGCATCCGGGCGTGTTCGGTCAAGCACACCATTCCCACGGTCATGTCGTCCGTGCCCGCGGTCCAGACCGTTCGTCGCTCATCGTCCAACCAACTCGCAACCGCGGCGGCGAAGGCGGTATCGCCAAGCCACGGCCCGACGGAGCGATCGTCTTCGTACGCCCACTCCCAGCGGAGCTCGGCCACAAGGTGGGAGTTCTGCGAAGGTTGAATTCGTACCGCGTGTCGACCGGTCACCCACCCAGGGTGACCGATGACGGTCGGCGGCTGCGCGTGCGGCACCGCAGAAACTCCGCGACCACCGCCGGCCTCGCGGAGAATGGACGAGGCCGGAGGTGCTCGCCATCTGTCGAGACGCATCGGGTCGGCGGGCATCGGTACGCTCAGTGGTGTCCGTTTTGTCGGCCTGACGTCACCGCCACCGGGCTGCGGACTCGCGAAACCGGAGGGAAGCATGGAAGCACTGATCCTGATCGCCGTCATCGTCGTGATCGTCGTCGGGGTGGTGGTGTTCGCCCAACAGCGTTCCGGCGCCAACGCGGCCCGCACCCTCGAGGACGCGAAAGCCGACGCACGACAGGTGATCGAACGTCTGGGCGGCCAGGTGTTCATGCTGGTCGGCGACGGCCCGGCATCGAAACAGGCGCTGGCCGACGCGGGGGAGCGATACACCGCGGCGGGGTCTCAGATCGAGCAGGCCAATTCGCCGGTGCAGGCGCGGCTGGCCAAACAGACTGCGATCGAGGGGCTCTACTACATCCGTGCGGCTCGGGCCGCCATGGACCTCGACCCCGGTCCGGCGATCCCCGAGCTCGACGGGCGGAATAGTGCCGGTGCGGTCACCGAGGACCGGACCGTGGAGTTCGAGGGAAGAAAGGTCGCCGCATCGCCCAACCCGTCGGAGCAGACGCCCAACTACTATCCCGGTGGCCGCGTCGCCGGCAGGCCGGTACCCGCCGGCTGGTACTCCGAGCCGTGGTGGAAACCGGCTCTGGTCGCCGGCGCCTGGGGACTCGGATCGATGTTCCTGTTCTCGGCGATGTTCTCCGGCATGGCGGGCGTCCCCTATGACGCGCAGTCCTTCGAGAGTGGCGCCGGCGACGGTTCCGACGGTGGCGCCTTGGAAGGCGGTGACTCCGGCGACTTCGGCGGTGGTGACTCCGGCGACTTCGGCGGGGGAGATTTCGGTGGCGGCGACTTCGGCGGGGGAGGCGACTTCGGCGGTGGCGACTTCGGGGGGTTCTGAGCGGCCGCCCTCCGAGTGACTCGGCTTCGCTTGCCGGGTGTCAGGTCGCCGTGGGTGCCGCGACGACGGACAGCAACCGGAGCTTCTCGGCACTCGCACTGCCCGGGGTCGCGGTGTAGACGAGCAGCGAATGCGAACACCGCGGGTCGACCAAGATCTGGCAACTCAGTTCGAGCAATCCCACGTCGGGGTGCACGTACCTCTTGATCTCGCGAGGAGCTACACCCACTTCGTGCCGTGCCCAGATCTCGCGGAACTCTTCGCTCTCGCCTGTGAGCCGTTCCGCGAGCGACGCCGCATACGACCGCGGACCTCGTAGCGCAGCCACTCCTCGCAGTCCGGATACGTACATACGTGAGTAGAAGTCGTGGTCGTCGGACGGATGCAATTGGCGAGCCCGCGGATCGGTGAACCACCGATAGCCGATGCTCCGCGCCGGCCCGTCGAACCGCATGAGGTCGCCGACCAGTGCCACCCCGAGTCGGTTCTGGCGCAACGTCTCACCGAGTTCGGTGACGATCTCGGCCGGGGTGTCGGCGAGCCGGTCGAAGATCCGCATCATGCCCGGGGAGATGTGCTCGCGGTCGGGTCCGCGCATGGGCGGCCGGTGGCCGGCGAGGTGGAACAGGTGGTCTCGCTCCTCGACGGAGAGGTGGAGGCCCTGTGCGATGGCGGCCACCATTTGTGGCGACGGCTGCGGGCCGCGCTCGCGTTCGAGTCGTGAGTAGTAGTCGGCGGACATGTGACACAGGGCAGCCACCTCTTCGCGACGGAGTCCACCTGTGCGACGGCGCTGCCCGCGAGGCAGTCCGACGTCCTCGGGCTGAAGGGCGGCACGCCTCACCCGAAGGAAGTCAGCGAGACCGGGTCGATCGATCATTCGGCCATTCTTGCGCGCCCGGAACCGCGGAGCCACGGATCGACAGGCCGTGGATAACGGTGCGGACCGACACAAGACTGGCAGCGAGAACATTCCGAGTCCGTCAGGAGCTCCGCATGACACGAAACAGCAGATACAGCCTGTCCATCCCCGATCTCACGGGCCGTCGAGCGGTCGTGACCGGCGCGAGTGACGGCATCGGGTGGGAGATCGCGAATGCGCTCGCCGGCGCCGGTGCGGAAGTGGTCGTGCCGGTGCGTGATCCGAACAAGGGGGCGAGGGCGGTCGAGCGCATTCGTGATCGTCACCCCGCCGCCACACTCACGATGGAGGACGTCGACCTGTCATCGATGGCATCGGTCGAGGCGCTTGCCGGCAGGCTCCGGGCGGACGGCACACCGATCGACATCCTGATCAACAACGCCGGGATCATGACTCCGCCGAAACGCCTGACCACAGGCGATGGATTCGAGGTCCAGTTCGGCACCAACCACCTAGGACACTTCGCCCTGACCGTCGCGGTGCTTCCGCTGCTCCGGTCCGGGAAGGCACGGGTGGTCTCGCAGACGAGCATCGCGGCAAAACGAGGCTCGATCAATTGGGATGATCTGAACTGGGAGCGCCACTACGACGCAATGAAGGCCTACCGCCAGTCCAAGATCGCGTGCGCGCTGTTCGGACTCGAACTCGGACGCCGAAGCCGCGCTGCCGGTTGGGATGTGACGAGCGTGATCTCACATCCGGGAGTCGCCCCGACCAGCCTTCTCGCCGCTCGTCCTGAGGTCGGCAGGACCGCCCCGACGAGCGGCCGGCGCGTGATCGAGTGGATGTCGCGGCACGGTGTCGGTGTGGGCACCGTCGAAACCGCTGCCCTCCCAGCCCTGATGGCGGCGACGCAGCCGGAGACGCCCGATGATGCGTTCTTCGGACCACAGTGGCCCGGTGACGCCGGCGGGCCGCCCGGATTACGGCAACCCTGGCAACCGTTCCGTGATCGCGAAGCGGCATCGCGTCTGTGGGCGGTGTCTGAACAGCTCACCCGGGTGACAGCGGGCTGAAGACGGGCCTCCTGGCGCCGATGTGCGATCGTCAAGTGGTGTGTGCCACCTGCGGACCGAAGTCGACGCAGGTGACACACCGGCAATGAGCACTTGTGGTGCTTTCCACTCGAAGTCTGAGGGACGGCAGGTTCAGGGGAAGAGCGTCAGGAATGTCGCTGCCGAGGTCGCGCACAGCAGCGCCGCGATCGTGACGCCTGCATACGCGTGATCGGCAATCGGGGTCTCGCGTGCCTTGACCGACGATGTGCGTGTCGGGGTGCTGGCCTCTGTCACAAGTTGTCCCTCCGAAGACCCGTTACCGTCCCCGAGAACATTAGGGCCGCGAACGTTCACCCGAGACGCGCCGGCGACGTTCGAGGCCACAACGATGCTGTGGGTCACGAAACGATAACGGTCGCAAGTACTAGGTTTGAACTGCACGAACGGTGAAGCGCCGACGGCGCGACGCAGTGATGGGTAACGCGGATTCGCACGCATGTGCGACAATGGCGCGGTGAGTTCACAGACGAGGGCCGGCTTGAGTCCCGACGACCTCGAGTCGCTGTCCGCGGCACTCGCGGCCGGTAAGCGAGCCACGGTCTATCTGCGCGATGCGATGCCATCGCTGAACCTGGAGGCCGGCGCCTCGGCGCGAGTCGTGTCGATCGACGGTACGACAGTGACGGTGAGCCCGAGGGGCGTCGACGATCAGTTGCCGTTCGAAGCCGACGAACTGCGACGTCACCGACCGGAGACCGCCACCACTGCGACCGCTGCGGTTCGTCGACGCACACCGGAACCGGCGCCCCCGAAGCCACAACCGACGTCGTCATCGAAAACAGATGTCGAGGAATCGAATTCCGCCCGCCCGTCCCGAAAGGCGCGTCCTGCGACGGATGCCCCGCCGAGGGCGGCGGAGTCGGCGCCGGCGCCTGCGACGACCAGGCCGTCGCGAAAGGCCAAGACGCCGACCGCGCCGACCACGGTCACCATCACCGCGGCAGGGGAGAGCACGTGGACGCTGTCGGTTGCGGTCGGAACCAGAAAGCTGGCGAAACCCGTCGAGATCACCGCCGACCGGGTGGCCCGGGCGATGCGGGAGCTCGATGACGAGACCGCGATCGCCGCGGTCGACGCCGTCATCGAATCGGCCCGAACGGCCGCGCAACGCCGCATCGACGAACTCAGTCAGGAACTCGAAGCCGCGCG
>ERZ501064.210-NODE-210-length-15864-cov-8.142640_pt1 | contig 15864 bp, 21 predicted proteins | sample MGYA00510851_ERZ501064 | MGnify/ENA primary metagenome ERZ501064 (study PRJEB25958, sample SAMN03398529) | human skin metagenome | study: EMG produced TPA metagenomics assembly of the Human Skin Microbiome Metagenome (human skin metagenome) data set. | reverse complement strand
GCCGCAGCCGGGGTGGCAAGCAGCACAAGGGCAGCAAATGCGAGGGTGGGTTTCACGGGCTTCCTCCGGGTGAGCCGCCAGCACCTGTGTCGTGGCGGTATGGGATGACTATGCGGCGGAAAAAGCCGGGACGCAAGACGAAAATGCGCTTGCACGAAAAAAAAACGCCGATATGATGAAGGCATGAAAACACCTCGTGAAATCCTCCAATACGTAGGCGTTGAAGCCGCCGCCACCGCGCTTGGCGTATCCGTCATACGCGTTGACCGCGCCCAGCGCGACGAAAAGCTGCCAGCATCGTGGCTTGACACACTGGAGCGGCTTGCCCGGCGTCCGCTGGACAGGTCCGCGTTTGCATTCAAGGGCACAGCGACATGAGGGTGTCTGACGCTTCCCTCGCCAGCCGCTCTGATCGGGGGCAGTGATGCAATGCGCTGCGCCCATCGGATCGCATGGCTGATCCACCACGGCGAATGGCCGCTGGGTGAAATCGACCACATCAATGGGGATCGGGCCGACAACAGGGCCTCGAACCTTCGAGTTGTCAGCAGCCAAGGCAACAACAGAAACCGCAAAATCCCGAACAACAGCACGACCGGGATTATGGGCGTCTACCGGGACACTGAGCAGCCCCACAAATGGCGCGCGGCAATTTCGATGCGAGGCCGGACACAAATCATCGGCCGCTTCGATAAGATCGAAGATGCGATAGCTGCTCGGAAAGCGGCTGAGGATCGCTTGGGCTTCCACCCCAACCACGGGAGGATCGCCTGATGGCCGCCAAGCGCCAACTTGAGATGCCCGTGCATCGCTCGATCCTCGCGCATCTGCGCCGCCTGTTCCCGCAGGCCATCATCCATCACAGCCCGAACGGATCGTCGCTGCGTGGCCCCGAGGTCGCCCGGCAGATCGCCAAGGCCAAGTCTCTCGGCATGGTCAAGGGCTTCCCCGATCTTGTCGTCTTTCACGACGGCGAGGCGCTGTTCTTCGAGGTGAAAGCCGAAGGCGGCAAGACACAGCCAGAGCAGGACGAGGTGCTGGCGCAGCTGCAAGCCCAAGGCTTCCGCGCCGCCGTCGTCCGGTCACAGCAGGATGTCGATGAGGCTCTGGCCCATTGGCAGATAGAACCCTGGCAATCCATCGGCGGGCTCGCTGCCCGGCTGATCCAAGAGAAAACCCGCGAACGGCTGGCACCGCGCGCGGGTCGAGCAACCGCATCACAGAAGGATTCTGCGGTATGACCCAAGGCTACCAACCCAGCGCCCCGCAGGCAAGCCCCGCGTGCGAGCGCCAGTTCGGGCACACTGACCGGGAATACAAGGCCCTGTCGTGGCGCGTCATGGCGGCAAAGTTCAGGGCCGAGTGTGCCCATGTGGCAGAGCACAAGAGCGACTACGGCGCCTGCGGCTTCGCCTACATCGTCGTCACCGACAAGACCGCCGCGCGATACCTCGCGAAGTTTTCGCGCGTCTTCCACAAGCGCCCCGGCGGGACGGCCGAGATGATGGTGGCCTGCCGCAACTGGCAGTCGCTGACGGCCGCCGAACGCGTCGCTCAAGCAATGGCTGACGAGTTCAATCGATCGGGGATCGCAGCCAGCATCTACGGAAGGATGGACTGACATGAGCGACAGCCCCTTCTTCCAGTTCTACCCATCCGACTGGCTTGCCGGGACGCGCGGCCTGACCGCCGCCGAGACCGGCGTTTACATCACGCTGGTCGCCATGATGTATGAGGCCGAGGGGCCGGTCCCGAACGACCCCAAGCGCCTCGCTCGGCTCTGTGGATCGACCCCGGCAACCTTCAGCAAGATCGTTGGCGGGCTGCTGGATACCGGCAAGATCACCGAGGATGAGCGCGGGTTCTCCAACCGTCGCGTCGAAATCGAGATAAAAAAGCGAGCCGAAAAAAGATCGGCTGCATCTGCATCTGCAAACGCACGCTGGCAGAAAACCGTTGAAAATCAACAGACGGAAAATGCGAACGCATCCAGTCCGCAATGCGAACGCAATGCTAACCAGAAGCCAGATACCAGAGAAGAAGAAGATATTCCGCCTTCGGCGGGCGAAACGCCGCCTATCAGGCCGGTCGAAGTTGACCCAGTGAACAAAGCGACGTGGGACTTGGGCATCAAGCTGCTGGCCCCGTCCGGCGACAAGGCGGCGGTGAAATCCGCAAGGTCGAACATCGGCAGGTGGCTCAAGGGCAGGAAGCCGCTCGACGTGCTGGCAGCCCTGAGCGCGGCGCAACAGGCGGGGACCCACGACCCGCTGCCCTACGTCGAGGCAACCCTGAAAAACGGGGGCGCCACCAGGCCGGGCAAGACGAGCAATCCAGACCGCTGGATCGACCCTGCCACGGGGCGCGGCGTCGAGCAGTTCCACCCCCACGCCGTCTGCATGGGCAACGGCTGGTGGTGCAGGCCCGGCGAGGAGGTAGAGTGGTATAAAAACACCAACGAGCTTCGCCCCGACAAGCGCACCCGCGAGCGGCAGGATGCCGAGGTGCGCGCCGCCCTGAGCGGGTGCATCTGATGGCCGACATTTCAGAGATCAAGCTGGCCCTCGCCGCCCGTGCAGAGTCCGTCGCAGCGATGCTGCTGCCCGGTGGCAAGCGCGTCGGTCACGAATGGCACGCCGGGTCGGTCAACGGAGAAGCCGGGCAGAGTCTGCGGGTCGAACTGACGGGTCCGAAAGCGGGCATCTGGTCCGACTTCGCCACCGGCAACGACAGCGGCGATCTGCTGGACCTGTGGTGCGCGGCCAAGGGCGTGACGCTGGCCGCTGCGCTGGACGACGCCCGCGACTGGCTGGGCATGGAACGCCCCAAGTTCGACCGCCAGCCCCAGCGCGAATACAAGCTGCCGCCCAAGCCCCGCTGCCGGGCGCCGCAGGCCAACGGCGCGACGGATTACCTGCGCTATGAGCGGCACATCAGCGAGGACGCGCTGCGGGCCTACAAGGTGGCCGAGGACGAGAACCGCATCGTTTTCCCGTTCCTCAAGCCTGACGGGACGCTGGCGCTTGCCAAGACCCGAGAGGACAAGGACGGGGCGAAACCGAAGCCAACGGCGGCGGATTGCGAGCCTATACTGTTCGGCTGGCAGGCCATCCCCGATGATGCCCGCGATGTCGTGATCTGCGAAGGCGAGATCGACGCCCTGACGTGGTGGGACTACGGCTTTCCCGCTCTGTCCGTCCCGTTCGGCGGCGGGAAGGGCGCCAAGCAACAGTGGATCGAGAACGAGTTCGAGCGCCTGGAGCGGTTCGAACGGATCTTCGTCGCCATGGACACTGACGAACCGGGCCGCGAAGGCGCGCAGGAAATCGTCATGCGCCTCGGTCGGCATCGCTGCTACGTGGTTGAGACGCCGCAGAAAGACGCCAACGCCTGCAAGGCTGCCGGGGTATCGCCTGAGCGGATGGCCGAGTGCGTCCGCAAGGCGAAGAGCATGGACCCCGAGGAACTGCGGCACGCGGCGGATTACACCGATGCGGTCCTCAAGCTGTTCTGGCCTGATGATGGAACCCCGCAGGGCTATGACACACCCTACACGCGGCTGACGGGTAAGCTGCTGTTCCGCCCCGGCGAGTTGACGCTGTGGACCGGCGCGACCGGCAGCGGGAAGTCGCAAGTTCTCTCGGACTGCACGGTCCACTGGATCAGGAAGGGCGCCAAGGTTTGCCTCGCCTCGCTTGAAATGGCCCCTGCGCAATCGCTCAAGCGCATGGTCAAGCAGGCGGGTGGCGTGGACCGCCCGACCGAGGAATACCTGCGCGCCACGATGGATTTCATCAGCCAGGGCCTCTGGCTCTACACCCGTGTCGGCAAGTCCGGCATCAGCGAGCTGCTGGACGTGTTCAGCTATGCCCGGATGAAATACGGCTGCGATACCTTCGTGATCGACAGTCTGATGCGCCTCGGCATCCCCAAGGATGATTACGTCGGGCAGGAAAAGGCCGTGTTTGAGATGGTCGATTGGGCCATCAAGAATGAGGTTCACCTGCACCTGGTGGCCCACGCCCGCAAGGCTGGTCCCGGCAATTCGGTGCCAAGCTCCGAGGACGTAGCGGGTGCCAGCGAGATCGGTTCGAACGCTTTCAACATCCTCGGCATCTGGCGGAACCGCAGGCGGGAGGATGAACTGAAAAGCACCGACCCTGAAATCGTCGCCAAGGCTGAGGAACAGGCCGGTGTTGTCCTCAACGTCAGCAAGCAGCGCAACGGCGACTATGAGGGCAAGTGCAACCTCTGGTTCGATCAGGATAACTACCGTTATCGGTCGGATAATGAGCACCGCGAATACGTCAAGTTCAGCAGTCCCCGTGCCGTGGGGGTGGCGGCAGATGTCCGTATCGGGGAGAGGTTCGCTTGTTAATGCAGAGAAGCATTGTTTTGGACGGCCGATGCAAGGGTTACAGATTCACAGCATCAAACCCCCCTATGGTTCAGCAAAAAAGAATGTCCGCTAGAGCAAATAGGGCTGGGAAAAGGTTTGGCCGATTGCTTGTTGTTGAGGACCTAGGCCCTTCTGAAAAGGGGTTTCGTTGGTGGGGGTGTAGGTGCGATTGCGGGGAGCAGGTCGCAGTCCGCTCAAGGGAGCTGGATCGAGGGCACACTCAGTCGTGTGGCTGCCTGAAAATCGAGGCATCTAGCAGAGCTGGTGGGAGGAACAAACTTCCTAGGGGTGAAGCATCCCTTAACGAACTGATGGCAAGTTACATGAAGTCCGCGAAGACAAGGGGATATTTATGGTCTCTTACCAAGGATCAGTTTCGTAACCTCGTTACGGGAGAGTGCGTATATTGCGGAGTTAAACTTGACAGGGAAAGAAAACCAAACGCGGGGGTGAATGGAGGGTTCCGTTACACCGGAATTGATAGAGTTGATAATCAAGAAGGCTATTCCGAAGGAAACGTTGTCCCGTGCTGCTGGGACTGCAATCGCGCCAAGGGATCTCTGTCTATGTGCGAGTTCAAGAATTGGATTGCCAGACTGATTGAACATAGCACCAAGCAAAACCGCCGTTTCATGAGGTCCGCATGACCGCCCAATCCCAAATCACCGGCTACCTGACCCCCGAGGACGTGGCGCGGGTGAACTACGTGCGGCGCCAGAAGCCGCTGACCGTCCGTGGCGCTGTCGATCAGATCAGCCGCATGACTGGCGTTCCGGCTGGCGACATCCTCGGTCGAAGCAAGGCTCGGAAGATCGTTCGCGCCCGTCACCTCGCATGGGCGCTTGCCCATCGGCATGGCATCAGTTTTTCCGCCATTGCCCGCGAGTCCGGCTTTGGTGAATCCACTGTCCAAGCCGCCTGTCACTCCATGAAAGCGGAAAACGCTGGCAGGAGCGACTTCCGCCTGCGGGGCATTATCGGCGGCGTGCTCGAAGCCGCCGTTCTCGCTGGTCCTGCCGTCGCGCAGGATGCGCTGGAGCGGCGCTGCGCCAAGACCGGCGAAACCATGGCCGAGGCGCTGGTCGCCTTCTGGGCGGAGGCGCACAAATGACCCGCCCGAACGTCTACCTCTGGCGGGGCCAGACCTATATCGGCGCGAAGGCTGTCGCTGCGGCAGCGGGTGTCGCTCCGCATACGGTCATTTCCATGCTCAACAAGCACGGCAACCTGGATCGCCTCGGCATGGGTCGAGGCAGACACAAAACCAATCGCTCCGGCGGCCAGAACCGCAAGCCCGTCGCCCTGTTCGGTCGTCAATGGTCCTCGCGCACCGCACTCGCTGCGGATGTGGGCCATTCCATCAGCACGGTGACGCGCTGGCTCAACCGGGGTGACAACGACCGCCTGCTCGTCGCCCTCATGGCCGCAGACGCTCGCCGGGCCGCCCCCAACCTGACCGACCGCATCAACCGGAAAACCGCAGCATGACCCGCTTGATCTACACCCGCACCAGCAGCCCCTTCAGCCTGCGCGAGGCCCCCGTGACCCTCGCCCGCGCCCCCTGGGACGCCCCGACGGCCACGCCCGATCCCCGCCCCGAGACAGCACCCCCGCGCTGCATCAAGTCCAAGCGCAACGGCGTCACGCCAGAGGGCTTCATCGCCATCCTGCGCGCTGAGTGCCTGAAGGTGAGGGCGGAAGCATGAGGGTGCTGGACCTCTTCAGCGGCATCGGCGGCTTTGCCTACGGGCTAGAGCAAGCGGGTGACTTCCAGACCATCGCCTTCTGCGAGCAAGGCGAGTTTCAGCAATCCATCCTTCGCAAGCATTGGCCCGAGGTTCCGATCCATGACGATGTTCGCACGATGCAATTCCCGGAGTGCGACATCCTCACGGGTGGTTTCCCCTGTCAGGACCTCTCACTCGCGGGCAAACGTGCCGGAATTACCGGCGCCCGTTCAGGACTCTATCGGGAGGTGGTTCGAGCCGTTCGCATGGTTCGACCACGATGGGTCCTGCTGGAGAACGTGGCAGCGCTGCTTGGTAACGGAATGGGCGTTGTTCTCGGAGACATGGCCCAGGACGGGTATGACGCGGAATGGGATTGCATTTCGGCTCACGACGTCGGGGCGCCCCACGGGCGTGACCGGGTTTGGATCGCCTTTGCCGACGCTGACCAGTTCCAGCGGTCGAACGGGTGCGGTCAGGATGATGGACGGGGGCAGTGGGGCGCGGAAGAAGCTGGCTACGCTGACCGTCAGTGGCAACTACAACCGCCGCGGCTGCTCGGAAACGTCCGGCGATGGGTTGATCACGCAGCTTGTGCAGGAACTTGGTGGGCCCGTGACTGGCAAGCCGAGTTTGCGGCGCTTCGGGGAATGGATGATGCGGTTCCCTCGCGATTGGACCGCACTGCCATAAGCAAGGCCATTTCTGCCTTGGGCAATGCCGTTGTGACGGTCATTCCAGAAATCTGGGGCCGCGCCATCAAGGAGGCCGCCGCATGAGCCGCGCCGACATCCTCGACGCCGCCCGCGACTGCATCACCCGTGACCGCGCCGCCACCCACGGCGAGGCAGAGGACAGTTTCGCCTGGATCGCCGGCCACTGGAACTGGTGGCTTCAGGACAAGCTGGAACCCGGCGCCTCGATCACGCCCTACGACGTCGCGCAGATGATGGTCGGCTTCAAGCAGGCCCGCGCCAAGGGCAACCCGGCGCACATGGACTCCCACTGTGATGCAGTTGGCTATGCGGCCCTTGCCGGGGAGATAGCCCTGCGAGCCACGGAGAGGGCCGCCACAGACCCGCAAGCAGGTTCCGCACCCAAGGACACCCGCCAACCCACACCCGGCCTCTACGGCCCCGCCACGCGCCTGCGCCGTGGATACGAAAGGACGCCCGAATGAACGCGCACACCCACGTTCCCGCGCCCCTTCGCCGCCTGAGTGAGATCGTAGCCGAATACGAAGAGAAGCACGAAGGCGCGACCGAGGCGGTGGAGGCTATGAAGGCGGCCATCGCCGATCTGGAACGCGCCGGGACCATCGCTGCGACCTTCGCCGAGAGCTTCCACAGCCTGCACGCGCCCGATCCTCGGGCCGTCCAGCGCAACCTTCTGCGCTCGGCCTGGCGGCATGTCCACGACGGGCTGAGCATCCCGCACATCGCCACCGCCAAGGACAAAGCGCGCATCGAGCGTCTGCTGGCCGATCCGCCGCCCTTCACGCTGCAGAACATCCGTGACCAATTCGGCGACTACCTGATCGACCCGCGCGGCCATGCGTTGCGGGGATTAGCTGAGGCATTCGTTGATCTGGACCCGGCCTTCCGGTCCCACGACAAAATGAAGATCGGCGTCAAGGGACTGCCTAAGCGGGTGATCATCGCTAACGCTGCCTCGCGCTGGGGCTACGGTTCCGACAAGCTGCGCGACTGCATGAACGCGCTGCTGGCCTACCGTGGCGAGCCGAAGCTGGACTATCGGGCCTTCGCTGGCATCACCGAGGAAGCGACCAGGCACGGCGAGGGCGATTGGCCCGGCGGCAAGGTCAAGTTCTTCAGCAACGGCAACGCACACCTGTTCTTCGATGCCGGCGCGATGCAGGACATCAACCGAGGCTTGGCGGAATACTACGGCGAGGTCCTACCCGACTGTCCCGAGGAAACCCCGCAGAAGCGCAAGACGGGAACGGCGGTCGCATCGGACCTGCAGTTCTATCCCACGCCTGAGAAGGCCGCCGACGAGCTGGTCGAGTTCGCGCAACTCCGAGACGGAGAGAGGGTGCTTGAGCCCAGCTGCGGCAATGGCCGTCTGCTGGACGCGATCCGCCGCGCCTGTCCCTCGGCCAAGACCCTCGGCATCGAGGTTGATCCGGGTCGCGCTCAGGCAGCACGCCTCGCAGGGCACTCTGTCGTCACGGCCAACTTCCTGGAGCACGCACCGGCGCCTGAGTTCGATGTCGTCGTGATGAACCCGCCGTTCTTCGGTCGGCACTACCTCAAGCACATCAACCACGCCCTGCGCTTCCTCAAGCCCGGCGGGCGCCTCGTGTCGATCCTGCCCGCCACAGCCTGGCACGACCACAAGGAGTTGCCGGGCAGCGACAAGGCGCGGGGCTATTGGGAGCGCGATGTCTGGCGTGACCTGCCCGTCGGCGCCTTCCGAGAAAGCGGCACGAACATCTGCACCGGCATCTGGAGATATTTCGCATGACCATCATCAACGGCCAGAAGCTGCTCGCCGCCGCCCCCCCCTCCCCCATGCTTGCCACCAAGGAGGGGCCGCAGGGGACTTGGCATCCCAACGACTACACCGCCCTCCACGAGCGCCTGATCGGCTCCACAGGCGACACACAGGACGGCGCCCTGTTCCCCAGCGGGTGGACGCCGGAGATGGACCACCCCGCTGAAACGAAGGAGGGCTGAGACATGACCAGCAAAGCCGCACGTCGCAAAGCCAAGAAAGCGGCGAACAAGCAATCGGCCCGCGACATGAAGTCCCAGTGGCGCGAGGAGGTCGTCACGCACAACCGGCCCATGCCCACTCGGGAGGAAGTGCGCGAAGTGGTGCGCGATGCCCGGGCTCGTCACCTCGCCATGCAGGCATCCGACATCATGGATGCGCCGATGCTGGGCGAGCAGGCAGGCAGGGCTATCTGCATCGGTGCCGTGGACGAAGCAGAGGCAGAGCGGCTTTGGGAGACGTTCAAGATCATGGATGCTGCGGCGGAAACCTACGCCCGCCGCATCCTAGGCCGCCCGCGCTTTCCCGCAGTCGCCAAGATGGAATACCTGCCCGAGAGGTTCGAGACGCGCGCCGACGACAGGATCGATCCGCGCACTCCCGAGGAAAGAGACGCCGCTGCAAAGCGGGAATGGCTACGGTGGTGTGACCTTTCGGCCAAGCTGCCGCCCCCCTTGCACGCCGCCCTACACATGTCTCTGCGCCAGAAGGTGCAGCTGCATCAGGGCCGCAGCCTGACTGGCGCCGGCCGCCTTTTCCTTGCTGCCATTCGGCGCATTGACAGCCTGTATAGAGGGGTTGACGGGTGATTCGAGTGTCGCTAAAGTGTGTGCCAACGCGCATGGCATGTCTTGCGCCTTCCGCCTGCGCCACATGACGCTGCAGACAGCCCGCCCGGTTCACGCCGAGCGGGTTTTCAATATGCGAGGTAGCGAATGATCCTCTCGCCACAGCACGGCACCTGCGTAGTCGAGACTGATCACCAGTTGAGCGAGAGAGAACACCGCCGCATCCTGGCTGACTTGCAGAGCATCGGCCTTCGCGCCATTATCCTGCCTGTCGGTGTGAGCCTCAGTCACGTCGCACAATGCGGGCTGGACGACGAGGACGACGAGTGATGAGTGATATTCTGGAACATGAAGGATGGCGCCTTGCCCGTGGGGTTGAGATGCCTGGAGTTGGCTGCTTCCGTCTGGAATACCGAAAAGAGAATATGTGGTGCCACATTACTCTGCCGTATCCGACGCTGACAGCGGCAATGGAAAGAGACAGGGTCAGTTCCAAGCCGTGGCTCGCGAACGAAATTATGCGGCATCTTGATGATGCCGTGCGCCATGAGGCCGAGCGTCAGGGCGCGCTCGAATACGCCCGTATGTGCTGATGGCCTGGAGCCGAGAGAGCCGACACAAGCGGGGCTATGACTATCGCTGGGTCAAGCTGCGTGAGCGCATCCTGAAGCGCGACCTCTACCTGTGCCAGCCATGCAGGGACGCAGGACGGACAACACCGGCGACCGAGGTGCACCACCTCAAGGCCAAGGCTCACGGTGGCACGGATGAGCCATCCAACCTCGTCAGCATTTGCCCGCCTTGTCATCTTGAGGCCAGCCGCAAGCAGACGGGACGCCGAGAGATCAGGCGTGTCGGCCTGGATGGCTACCCCATGCCTGACTAGGGGGGGGTAAGGGACGAGAACAGGGAGACCGATCTTCGGGACCGGCGCCCTAGCCTCTTTCACACATCCGCAATTCATAAAAAGGCAGAAAGGCTGACTCAATGCCACGTCCGCAGACGCCCCTTGCGAAAGCGGCGCTCACGGGCGCCGACAAGAAGGACCCCCAGCGGTTCCGCAACCGGAAGAACCCGGCGCTGTCGGGGCATGGGCCCGGAAAGCCCCCGGCATACCTCCCTGACCTCGCCAAGACCGCGTGGAAAACCTTCGTAACCGAGATCGGATGGCTGGTCCAAGAGGACCGACCACTGCTTGAAGCTGCGGCGCTGGCTCGGGCGCGTATCATGAGCGGCGAGCCGGATCTTCCAGCGTCGTTCTTCGGTAACTACCGCATGATGCTTTCCTCGCTTGGCGCCACCCCGGTTGACAGGGCAAAGGTCAGCCCAGCCGGCGACGATGAGCCTGACGATCCGTTTGCTGGGTTCGGCCGAGCGCAATGACCTACGTCGAGAAGTCGCGGCACTACGTCGAGGGCGTGGTCGCTGGCGTCATTCCCGCCTGTCTCTATGTGCGGCAGGCGTGCCAACGGCAACTGGACGATCTGGCCGAGCCGCCGACGGGCTACCGCTTCGACGAGGCGCGGGCCTCGGAGATTTGCCGCTTCACCGAACTGTGCAAGCACATCAAGGGTCCGCTGGCGTCACGGGGCGAGACGCTGAAACTGGAAGGCTGGCAGGTCTTCATCCTGACGACGGTCTTCGGATGGGTGGACGAGAACGGCAACCGGCGTTTCCGGCACGTCTACATCGAAGTGCCGCGCGGGAACGGCAAATCGGCGCTGTCCTCGACAGTCGGGCTGTTCATGCTCGCGCTGGACGGCGAAGCTGGCGCAGAGGTCTACTCGGCTGCAACGACGCGGGATCAGGCGCGGATCGTCTTCCGCGATGCACAGGCAATGGCGCGCAAGATGCCGCTGTTCCTGTCCCGCATGGGAATTGAGGTGACGGCGCAGGCCATCGTCCAGGCGAGGTCGTCGTCATCGTTCAAGGCGCTGTCGGCTGACGGGCACACGTTGGACGGACTGAACATCCATCTGGCCGTAGTGGACGAGCTGCACGCGCACAAAAGCCGCGACGTGCACGATGTGCTTGAGTCTGGGATGGGCAAGCGCCCGCAATCGCTGCTGTGGGAGATCACCACGGCCGGGTTCAACAAGCACGGCATCTGCTACGAGGTCCGAGACTACGCCATCAAGGTGCTGGCCGGGACCGTGGACGATCAGGCGGCAACGGCGACATTCGCCATCGTCTACACCATTGATGAGGGCGATGACCCCTACACCGAGGACGCACTTAGGAAGGCGAACCCGAATTGGGGTGTTTCGGTCGATCCTGCCGTTGTGATGCAGGCGGCCATGAAGGCGCAGCAGTCCACGCAGCGGCGCACGAACTACCTGACCAAGCACCTCAACGTCTGGGTGGATGCGAACTCGGCCCTCTATGACACGCAGCATTGGCGGGCGTGCGAAGACAAGGCGCTGGATGAGGCGGACTTTTCCGGCGACGAGTGCGTGATCGGGCTGGACCTCGCCAGCAAGATCGACATGGCGGCGCGGGTGAACGTCTATCGGCGCGAGATCGACGGCAAGTCGCACTACTTCGTGTTTCCGCGCTTCTATCTGCCACGCGCTGCTATCGAGGAAGAGCGGCACCCGATGTATCGGGGCTGGGAAATGCAGGGCGACCTCTACGCCACGCCGGGTGAGACAACCGACTTCGGCATCATCGAGGACGAGATCAGGGCGGATGGGCCCGGGCTGGATCTCAAGGCTGTCGCAACCGACCCCTGGCAGGCGCAGCAGATGATCCAGAACCTCAAGCGGGACGGGATGCCTGCCGAGGAATACCGGCAGACGGTCGCCAACATGAGCGAGGCGACAAAGACGCTGGACGCTCTGATGCGCGAGGGGCGGGTTCACCACCCCGGCAACGCGGTGCTGAACTGGATGATCGGCAACGTGGTCGGTCACTACGACGCGAAAGAAAACGTCTACCCGCGCAAGGAACTGCCGGGGAACAAGATCGACGGCGCCATCGCGCTGATCATGGCCCTGGGTTGGTTCCTCAAGCGGGAACACGAGGCGTCCATTGACCTGGCCGGAATGATCGGCTGACCGGAAGGTGATCTAACACTTTGTGAATCCGAGGATTTGCGCTAAAATAAGCGAGCCGCCGAAGCGTTCCAGCGCGACGGCGGCTCTGACCTAAACGACGATAGGAGCGTCGAATGGCTGACCTGAAGATGAGCGGGATATACGAGATCGTCAACCTCGCGAATGGCAAGCGATACATCGGTAGCGCAAAGAGCTTTGCTAGACGTTGGGCCGTGCACCGGTGCAACTTGCGGAAGGGCAAGCATCATAGCGCCTACTTGCAGAGTGCGTGGAACAAGTATGGCGAGGCCAACTTCGAGTTTCGCATCCTGAATACTTGCGATGTTAGCGAGTTGGTGGCCGCCGAGCAGGAAGCGATCGACACCATTCGCCCTGAATACAATATGAGCCCTACGGCGGGATCGACCATCGGCGTTGAGTTTTCCCCAGAGAGGCGAGCGAAGATTTCTGCGGCTCACAAAGGCCGCAAGAAAGACCCGGCGGTTGTTGAAGCTGGCGCGGCAAAACTGCGAGGCCGCAAACTCCCCGCAGCGAGGGTCGCGCACCTGATAGGGAATACACACGCTCTCGGCAGTAAGCACAGCGACGAGGTATGTGCCGCCAAAGCTGAGCGCCAAAGGCGACGATATGCAGAAGGCACCATCAGCCGCGAGCGTCCGCCAGAATATCGCGAGAAGATCGCGGCAAGCCTACGAGGCCGCAAGCTTAGCCCGGAACATCGGGCCAATGTGGCGGCAGCGATGAGGGGCAAGAAGCGCGGGCCTTACAAGAAGAAGGTCGCCACGGAGTAACTCAATGAACGTTGTTCACAAGACAGAAACCCGCCGTGCTGCGGGCGGGAACCGGCTGACCTTCGTTCTTAGCGATGCCACGGTGGATCGTTATGGCGACACCATTGACCCGAACGGATGGGATCTGCGCGCCTTCAAGAGCAACCCAATTGCTCTCTTTGGGCATGACAGTTCTTTCCCCATTGGCAGGTGGGATAACCTGCGGGTCGAGAACGGCCAGCTTCTCGGAGACTTGGAGCCAGCCCAGAAGGGCACATCTGCTCGGATCGACGAGATCATCAGCCTCGTGGAGCAAGATATTCTGCGGACAGTTTCCGTGGGGTTCAGGCCCATCGAATACGAGCCGCGCAAGCAGGGCGGCATCCATTACAAGCGACAAGAGATGTTGGAAACGTCCGTAGTGGGCGTCCCCGCAAACCCCGCAGCCTTGGCTGTTGCCAAGTCGCTGCACGTATCCCCTGAGACGATGAAGTTGGCCTTCGGCGAGCACGCCGATGAGGGTCGGCCTTCGGTGTCGCAGGCTTCCGGCGAGCAAGCCGCCCCCCCGAAGACCATCATCAAACAGGTGAAACCCATGTCTACCCCCCTGAGCAAGCGCATCGAGGATGCGCAGAACGATCTTGTGCGCGAGAAGGACGCCCTGACCGCGCACATCGCCGAAGCCGACGCTGACCCCATCGTCACCGACGAACTGTCGGCGCGGATCGAGCAGAAGGAAGCCGGTCTGGCAGCTCTGCGGCGCGCTGAGGCCGCGCTGGCTGCCAAGACCGCCGCTCCCGTCGCTCCGGTCGTCCCCGCTGCCCCCGCTCGTCGCCCGCACGGTGCTGTCGGAAAGGACACCGCCCCGCGCGATCTGATCTTCCGCTCGGCTGCCGTGTTTGCCGTTTCGGCTTCGACCGGGAAAGACGCTCTGGATGTTATGGAGCGGATGTATGGCGACGACGAAGGCACCGGCATCGTGGTAAAGGCTGCCGTGGCTGGCGCGACCACCACCGCTCCCGGCTGGGCGGCGGAACTGGTCAACACCGCCATGACGGACTTCCTGGAAACCCTGCGCCCGCAGTCGGTCTATCCGGCTCTTGCGGCTGCTGGTGGCGGTCGTCTGGCGTTCGGCCCCAACCAAGGCGCTATCAAGATCCCGTCGCGGGCTGCCACCCCGTCCATCGGCGGTAGCTTCGTGGGGGAAGGCGCGCCGATCCCGGTTCGTCGGCTGGGCCTGACCTCGATCACCCTGTCGCCCAAGAAGATGGGCGTGATCAGCGTGTTCTCGCGGGAGATCGCCCGCTACAGCACCCCGGCTATCGAGGCGCTGATCCGCAACGAGATCATCGCGGACACGGCGATCACTCTGGACTCGCTGCTGTTGGACGCCTCGGCCGGTTCGGCGGTTCGTCCCGCTGGCCTGCTGAACGGCGTCACCCCGCTGGCCGCCACCACGGGCGGCGGCCATGCCGCGATCCTGGGCGACATCCGCAAGCTGCAGGTGGCGTTCGATGCGGTGAACGCCTCGGGCAACATCATGCTACTGATGAACCCGGCGCAGGCTCTGGCCCTAGAACTGACCCCCGGCCCCGATGGCACTCTCGGATGGGCGCGCGACATCATGGCGCGCTATCGCGTCACGACTTCGACGGCCATCCCGGCCGGTCAGATCATCGCCATTCGTGCTGATGACTTCGTGACCGCCACCGGCGACGTTCCCGAGTTCGAAACCTCGAACGAGGCGACGATCCACCTTGAGGACACCACGCCCGCGCAGATCGGGACCGCCGGGACGCCTGCTGTGGTGGCTGCCCCGGTGCAGAGCATGTTCCAAACGGCGCAAACCGCCATTCGGATGCTGCTCGACATCTCGTTCGCCATGCGCCGTCCGGGCATGGTGCAGACGATCACCTCTGTCTCGTGGTGACACGCGCTTAAAATAGCGCTATAAAAACGAGAGGCGCAGACGGTTCCAGCCGCTGCGCCCCTCTAACCGAAACGCTAGTATGAGTAGCGAATGGCTGACCAGATTTTGACACGGGCAGAGGCCCGTGCGCAAGGACTTAAGCGATACATGGGCCGTCCCTGCAAGTGGGGACATTCAGGTGAAAGGTTCGCCGACGGCACCTGCGTTCCATGCCGTTTGGCGCAGAACCAACGTTGGGCCGAAGCTAACCGCGAGAAGAAAGCGGCCAGCTACGCCTCATGGCGGGAACGCAACCGCGATCACGTCAAGGCCAAGCAAGCTGAATACCATGCTGAGTGGTATAGCAGGAACCGCGAAGCCAAGTTGGCTCAGAACAAGGCTTATATAGAGGAAAACCCTCAGGTCGCCCGCAGAGCCGCCGCTAAATGGCGGGCGAAGAATCCTGAGAAGGCCGCTTCTTATGCGAAGGAATGGTATTCCTGCCCGGAGAACAGTGCTGCACACAGTAACAAGCGGCGTGCGCTGAAGAAGGCTGCGGGCGGCTCGCACACCGCCGCCGATCTGAAGGCAATCCTGTCTGCGCAAGGGCATCGTTGCGCTTACTGCCGTGCGGACCTTCGCCGGAAGAAGAAGCATCTCGACCACATTATGCCTTTGGCACTTGGCGGATCGAATGA
>ERZ501064.207-NODE-207-length-16027-cov-11.622590_pt1 | contig 16027 bp, 11 predicted proteins | sample MGYA00510851_ERZ501064 | MGnify/ENA primary metagenome ERZ501064 (study PRJEB25958, sample SAMN03398529) | human skin metagenome | study: EMG produced TPA metagenomics assembly of the Human Skin Microbiome Metagenome (human skin metagenome) data set. | reverse complement strand
AGACCCTTCGTGACGCTCTCAAGGTCGCTCCTCAAGGAACAGGGGGGGTGACGCGCCCTCCGCAAGCTCCGGACGCTCCTCAGGGAACAGGGGGCGACGCGCCCTCCGCAAGCCCCGGGCCCTCCTCAAGGAGCGCAGGTTTGCCGCGCCCTCCGCAAGCTCCGGACACTCCGTAGGGGCGGAACTAGACGCGCCCTCCGCAAGCTCCGGACGCCCTCAGGGAGCAGGTCGTTCATTCGGACCAGGGGAGCACGGACTCCGATGTTCACGAGTGTTCTTCCATGGTCCACAACAGTCGCCAGGCTGAAGATAGTGACGTGCGAGCCCTGCGCCACCCAGCTCGCTGAGGTGCGAGCGAAGCGAGCCTCGAAGGGTCTGATGACGACCGTTTCGATTGACACTCCGGTCCCGGAAGGAAGCGTCACGTGACAATTCGACCAGTTTGCGTCTGGACCGAGCAGCGAGCGGTGTCGTTGGCCAGTGGCGACGCGTGGCGCGGGTATGCCAATCCGCCGGAGAGTCACTGCTGCGGTCCGCGCTGCCAACACCCGGAACTGCCCTGGCGTCACAGCGGCCGCCGAGACAGCAACTCGGCAGCCGCTCGACCGAACGGGCCTCGACCCGGGCCGGGCAATGAACGGCTTTGGGCTCTCTCGTCGCGTCCGGCACACGTGGCCATCCACCGCGCTCCGAGGACGTCCATGGTGCGAGTTGGCGCTACCGCCATGTGCAGCAACGTCGCCGACTGAGTCGGCCACCGGGCGCGGGGGATCGAGGCATCGGAAGGTGACGGTTACGCATTCCGTCGGCGACTTCCCGGGACGTATGACCGCAACCCGAGTTGCTAGGGCGCCGACCGTCGACTGGATCGTGCACAACAACGCCCCGCGCGCATCCGTTCTGTTCGCCGACTCAGCGGACGGGTCGTGTTTCACGTGAAACAACAACCGTGTAAGTAGCCCACAGCGCGCAGCGCCGTCGAAACGCCACCCGCTATCGCGGCACACAACCAAGCACTACCCGGAAACGAAGCAGGCCCCGACCGAGACGGTCGGGGCCTGTTCACCTCCGTGGGAGAGGGGAGTGCTTGCTACGAGGGGAGGACCACCACGCGACGCTTCGGCTCTGCACCCTCGCTCTCGCTGACGACGCCGTCGACGACCGCGACCGCGTCGTGCACGATCTTCCGCTCGAACGGGGTCATCGGATCCAGCGCTTCGCGCTCGCCGGACGACAGAACTCGCTCGGCGACCTCACGACCGAGGCGTGCCAGCCGATCGCGGCGATCAGCCCGCCAGCGGGCGATGTCGAGCATCAGGCGGCTGCGTTCACCTGTCGCCTGCTGGACCGCAAGGCGGGTCAGCTCCTGGAGCGCGTCGAGGACCTCGCCCTTGCGCCCGACGAGCTTCGTCAGGTCGTCGCCGCCATCGATGCTGACGACTGCTCGGTCGCCATCCACATCCAGGTCGATGTCGCCATCGAAGTCGAGGACGTCGAGCAACTGCTCGAGGTAGTCGCCGGCGATCTCGCCTTCTTCGACCAGACGGTCTTCGTCGTCTTCGTCCTCATCCGAGTCGTCGTCATCGGTCTCGTCGTCGACGTCGGTCGCGGCCGCCTCGTCATCGTCGGCGTCGCTATCCGCCGCTTCCGTGACGGCGTTGTCCGCCACCGCACCGTCGTCGCCGACAGCCGACGAAGACGTATCGGCCTGGTCCTCGGTCTGGGGTCCCGCCGTGGTCTCGGCGTCCGTACCGGCTTGAGTTGCAGTCTCTGCTGTCATCTCATTCACCTAACTTCTGTGCTTCATCGAACAAGTCTGGGGCGGTCATCGTTTGCCACCGCGTTTGTTTCCGCGTTTGGCTGTCGAACGGCTTCCGCGGTTGTGGTTCTGCTTCTTGCCCGGTGCGGCGCCGGCGCCGGGACGTGTGGGCTTCTGACCCGGCTTGGGTTTGGCTCCCGCCCCGGTGTCCGCTGCGGCGGTCGTCGACTCGTCGGGCGATGCATCTGCGTCGACACCGTCGGTCCCGGCCTTGTCCGACGATCCGTCCTTCGAGAGGGAGACGTTCGTCGAGTCGGCGCCGTTGGTGTTCGTCGCGGCGGGCTTCTTCTTCCGGTCGGGTCGCGCGCCCGGCTTCGGCGCATTGGCCTTCAGCTTCTCCTGCTTGAGGAGCTTGGCCTCTTCCTCTTCCTTGGCGATGTGCCCGAAGACGATGTGCTGCTGACCGTAGGTCCAGATGTTGTTGCTCATCCAGTACAGGAGGATGGCGACCGGGAAGAACGGACCGGTCACGAGGATGCCGATCGGGAAGACGTACAGCGCGAGGTTGTTCATCATCCGGGTCTGCGGATTCTCCAGCGCCGCTTCGGGCTGACGGGCAACCGACGCACGCGAGTTCAGGTGCGTCGCGATGGAGGCGACGATCATCATGGGGATGACGACGAACGCGATCTGCGGGCGCGTGAAGTCGATGGGGGAGCCGGGCTCGACGAAGGCCTGGAACTCGGTCGCCGGCTCGACGAGGTAGGACGACAGCGGGACACCGAAGAGGCGGGCGTCGAGGAAGTTCTGCACTTGTTCGGCGCTGAACACGTAGTTGCCCTGGGACCGGGTCTCTGCCGCACTCATGCCGAGCTGACCCATGCCGGTGCCCATACGGTTGAACGAGCGCAGCACGTGGAACAGACCGATGAAGACCGGGATCTGGAGCAGCATCGGCAGGCAGCCGAGCATCGGGTTGAACCCGTGCTCCTTCTGCAGCTTCTGCATCTCCTCGGTCATCTTGACCCGATCCTTGGCGTACTTCTTACGGATCGCCTGGAGCTGCGGGTTGATCTCCTGCATCTTCTTCGTGGTGCGGATCTGCTTCACGAAGGGCTTGTAGAGAATCGCACGCAGGGTGAACACGAGGAACACCACCGACAGGGCCCAGGCGATGCCGTCGCCACCGGGGGAGTTCGGTGTGACATGGCTGAAGAGCCAATGCCAGACCCACATGATCCCGGAGACCGGGTAATAGATGAAGTCGAGCACGGGTCAGTTACCCCTCACTTGTTGTACTCACAGAGCACGCGTCTCGCCGGACGCGTGCTGATGGTTTCGAGGTCGGTGTGTGCCGGTCGCCGAGCGCCACAGGTCGCGGCACAGTTCGCCGAAGCCGCGTTCGGGAACCGGGTCGTAACCGGGTTTGTGCCAGGGCCCGCACTTCGCGAGCCGGATGACCGACAGCACCGAGCCGTAGAGGAAGCCGTGCCGGTCCAGTGCCTCGACCGCATATCCCGAGCAGGTGGGTTCGAACCGGCAGGACGGCAGACGCATCGGCGACACCCAGGTGCGGTACAGCTCGATGAGGAAGATGACGGTGCGGCGGGGGAGGAGGCGGAGTCCGCGCCACAGGCGCGCGCCGGATCCGCTCGAGGCCGCGTGCGGAGTCGTCGAATCCGCCTCGGTCTCAGGCGACGGCGTGGTGTCGGTGGTGCCGCTCATCACCGCGGTCCCGCTCCGTCGGCCGACGCCGCGACGGCCTCGGTCAGGGCGAGGACACGACGACTGGTGAACGCGTCGCGGAGCTGGTCGGCGAGCTCGTCGCTGGATCGCTCGGCCGCGCTTCGGCGGGCACGGACGACCACATAGGTCTCGTCGGGAAGCAGATGCGATGCGCCGGCGAATGCCGCGCGCAGTCGGCGGGCGACGAGATGGCGCGTCACCGCATTGCCGACGGATTTGCTGACCACGAGACCGAACCAGGGACCACCGGACATCGCCACGTCCCGTCGAAGGCCGCGGGGGTCGGGCCATTCACGGCCGACCATCGCGAGATGGACGACGAAGTCACGACTGTTCACCCGCGCACCGGACTTGAGGGTGCGAGAGAAGTCGGATCCCCGTGAGATCCGATGAAGGGGCGCAGTCATCGAACAGCTGACCGGGCCCCGTGCGGGACCCGGTGAGAGCCGACGATCAGGCGGTGAGCTTCGCGCGGCCCTTGGAACGACGGCCGCTGACGATCGCGCGTCCGGCGCGGGTCCGCATGCGCAGACGGAATCCGTGCACGCGCGCGCGACGACGATTGTTCGGCTGGAAAGTACGCTTGCCCTTGGCCACGGTGACTCCTTGTGCTCCCTGTGGGCACGCCGGTTACCCGGGCATGACCCACATGTTGTCGTTGGTCTGTTGATCCAGGACGGTGCCGAACTGGTGTCGGTGATGACTCGGCGAACACGGAAGTTCGCCGCGCAAATCCGCAACCTGGATGACCAGTCGAGACTACTGACACCGGGCGTCCAAATCAAACGGCGACGTCCGTTCTCCGGGACCGTTCGCGACCAGTGTGTTCTGGGCCACGAAAGCAAGATTGTCAGCAGAATCGAGTCAAACGTCCCGATCGCTTTGTGGCCCTCCCCGACCTCTGTTACGTTCACTCACAGCGTCGGCCACCCCTCCCGTCGAGGTAGATCCTCGAGGACCTGGCTCCGACCGAAGTCCCCAGTTCGTCACCTTTGTACACAGGTGTGGATAACCCTGTGGAGAGACGGGGACTCCGGCGCAGATGCCACCGCTCTCGTGAACGCTGGTAGTTTTCCGGACCAGGAGGCCAGCCCCGTGACTTCAGACCGAGACACTTTCGGCGAGGTGTGGCAACAGGTCGTCGCCGAACTCAACGACGACGAAGCCGCACGCGACCATGAACCACTGACACGCCAGCAGAAGGCGTGGCTGTCACTGGTTCGACCCCTGACCCTCACCGAAGGCTTCGCCCTGCTGACCGTGCCGACGGCGCTGGTCCAGGAACAGATCGAACGCAATCTCCGGGAGACCATCCGCTCGGTCCTCAGCCGCCACCTCGACGAACCCGTCGATCTCGGCGTCCGTATCGCCACCCCGCGCAACGACGAGCCGGTGGCGGAAACACCGGTTCCCGACGTACGGCCCATCGCCGGAGCGGCCGCAGCAGTCGACTACACGGCCGCCCCCGTGGGCGCGGGCCGCGCGCCGTCCCACATGCCGGAGTCGACGCGCCCGTCCGGCGACTGGGCGTCGTACTTCGCCGAGCGGCCCACCTCGACGCCGCCGGCCACCGGCGCAAACCTCAACCCCAAGTACACCTTTGACACCTTCGTCATCGGCGCGTCGAACCGGTTCGCGCACGCATCGGCGGTGGCGGTCTCGGAAGCCCCCGCCCGGGCCTACAACCCACTGTTCATCTGGGGAGAGTCCGGACTCGGCAAGACACACCTGCTGCACGCCGCTGGCCATTACGCGCAGCGCCTCTTCCCGGGCATGCGGGTCAAGTACGTGTCCACCGAGGAATTCACCAACGACTTCATCAACTCGCTCCGCGACGACCGGCGGGTGGCGTTCAAGCGCCGGTATCGCGACGTCGATGTGCTGCTGGTCGACGACATCCAGTTCCTCGTGGGCAAAGAAGGTATCCAGGAAGAGTTCTTCCACACCTTCAACACCCTGCACAACGCGAGCAAGCAGATCGTCATCTCCTCTGACCGGCCGCCGAAACAGCTTGCGACACTGGAAGATCGGCTCCGTACACGGTTCGAGTGGGGCTTGATCACCGATGTCCAGCCGCCCGATCTGGAGACCCGGATCGCGATTCTGCGCAAGAAGGCGCAGATGGACAACATCGCGGTTCCCGACGATGTACTCGAACTCATCGCGTCGAAGATCGAGCGCAACATCCGTGAACTCGAGGGTGCACTCATCCGCGTGACGGCGTTCGCGTCGCTCAACGACGCTGCTCTCGACAAGTCCTTGGCCGACGTCGTCTTGCAGGCCCTGCTGCCCAACTCGGGGACCCTGGAGGTCAGCGCGGCGAGCATCCTCGCGATCACCGCCGAGTACTTCGACATCTCTGTCGAGGAACTACGAGGTCCCGGTAAGACACGGTCGATCGCCCAGGCCCGCCAGATCTCCATGTACCTGTGTCGTGAGCTCACCGACCTCTCGCTGCCGAAGATCGGCGAGACCTTCGACCGCGATCACACGACGGTCATGTACGCCGAACGGAAGATCCGCAAGGAGATGGCCGAGCGCCGCCGGGTGTACGACCATGTCCAGGAACTCACCGCCCGCATCAAGCAGCGCGCCGTGGGCTGACACGCTCACACCTACAGCTCTCCGCACCCCCGAGGCCACGACGGCCCGGGGGTGCGGTCGTCTGAGGGTGTTCCGCCGCCCGCAGTGGCATCCGATGGCGGCCGCGATGGCCCGTCCGAATGCCAAGTCTGGTCCTTAGGTCGAGAGTCTTCGACGCCGTGGACCGCCTTCCCGCAGTAGGATTCGGCCGACATCGACGCTGCTCACGATCGATCACCAGCTGTGCACAATCCTTGGGATAACCGGGGTCGGCATGTGCATCGCCGGTGGACGCCGCGCGAACAACATGAGAACTCCACATCCCCGGACGGATCCGCTCGACGTTGCTCCACCGGTCATGCACACGTCCACACCCGCCCGGACTGGCCCGATGTCATGGTTGTCCACAGATTGCACAACTCCTATTACTGAGATGGATCCCTCTAGAAAGAGATTCTTTTGTAAGAAGGTCTGTGCACAGACCGTCGCCGATCGGGTCGCCCGCAGCCGGCTCCGACGACGGTCTGACTTGGCCCCAACCACTCCGGCTCGGGCGGCGGCGTTCTACAGTGGGATTCCCGGATGCGGGATCCCACTCCAGGCCGGCCGACCCACTGCGGCGCCGACCCGGCGATCCAGGCGGGAACGAGAACGAGAGAAGGGCAACCTCCCAGCATGAAGTTTCGTGTCGCGCGTGACGAGTTCGCTGATTCCGTCGCCTGGGTGGCCCGCAGTCTCCCGTCTCGTCCGCCCGTCCCGGTTCTCGGCTGTGTGGTGCTCAACGTCGGCGAAACGGGCCTGACCGTCTCGGGTTTCGACTACGAGGTCTCGGCCCAGGAAAATCTGGGCGCGGAGGTCGCCGAGCCCGGACAGGTCCTGGTCTCCGGTCGGCTCCTCGCCGACATCACCAAGGCCCTGCCGAACAAGCCGGTCGACGTGACCCTCGACGGCGCACGCGTCGCGATCACCTGTGGCAGCGCGAAGTTCTCGCTCCCGACGATGCCGGTCGAGGACTACCCGCAGTTGCCCGACGTGCCCTCCGTCACCGGAACGATCCCGTCGCAGCTCTTCGCCGAGGCGATCTCGCAGGTGGCCGTGGCGGCCGGCAAGGACGACACCCTGCCCATGCTCACCGGTGTCCGCGTCGAGATCGAGGGCAACTCCGTCGTCCTCGCCGCGACCGACCGTTTCCGGCTCGCTGTGCGTGAATTGCAGTGGGAGCCTTCCGATCCCGACACCAAGGGGGCCGTCCTGGTGCCCGCGAAGACGCTCTCGGAGAGCGCCAAGACCGCGGGTGCCGAGGGCACCGGCGTCGTCTCGCTGGCGTTCGGTGGTGGCGCGGCCATCGGATCCGACGGCATCCTCGGCATCCTCGGCGAGACCAAGAAGACCACCACCCGCCTGCTCGACGCGGAGTTCCCGAAGTTCCGTCAGCTGCTCCCGGCCAGCCACACCGCCGTCGCCACCATCGACAGTGGCCCGCTGATCGAGGCGATCCGGCGTGTGGCCCTGGTCGCCGAGCGCGGCGCGCAGGTCCGGATGGAGTTCTCCGAGGGATCCGTGCTGCTCACCGCGGGCGGCGACGAGGCCGGCAAGGCCGAGGAAGAGCTGCCCGTGTCGTTCCAGGGTGAGCCCCTCACGATCGCGTTCAATCCCGGGTACCTGCAGGACGGGTTGTCGGCGATCAACGCCGACGCGGTGGACTTCGGATTCACCACCCCCAGTCGGCCTGCCGTCCTCCGCCCGGCCAGCGGAGAGGATCCGGTCGCGGACGAGTCCGGCGCCTTCGTCGCTCCCGAGAGCGCATTCAGCTACCTGTTGATGCCCGTCCGCCTCCCGGGCTGACGGCCGCCACGGCCTCACCGTCCTCAGGATCGACGCCGACTCGTGTTCGTCCGTGAGCTGCATCTGCGCGACTTCCGATCGTGGCGGTCCGTCGACCTCGATCTGGCACCCGGGCCGACGGTCTTCACCGGCCGCAACGGCTTCGGCAAGACCAATCTGCTCGAGGCGCTGTTCTATCTCTCGACGCTGCGCTCACACCGGGTGAGTTCCGATGCACCGCTCGTACACGCGGGATCGGCGTCGGCGTCGGTGACCGCGACGGTCGAGAACGACGGCCGTGAGCTGACCGCCGAGCTGCGGATCAATGCCGAGGGCGCCAACAAGGCGACGATCAACCGCAGCCCTGCGCGGCGGCCCCGCGACCTGCTCGGCATCCTCCGTACGGTGCTGTTCGCGCCGGAGGACCTGTCCCTGGTGCGTGGTGACCCGAGCGACCGACGACGCTTCGTCGACGAGCTCGTCGCGCAGCGGGGTCCCCGTTTCGCCGCCGCCCGCGCGGACTACGACCGGGTCCTGCGTCAGCGGTCGGCCTTGCTCAAGACTGCCGCCGCGGCGCTGAGACGTGGTGGGCAACAGGCAGATTCGGTGGTCAGCACGCTCGATGTCTGGGACGGTCAGCTCGCGGATCTCGGCGGTCAGGTGATCGCCGCACGGTTGTCGGTGCTCGCCGAGCTCGAGCCGCACTTCACCGGCTCGTATGCGTCGATCGCGCCGCATTCACGGCCGGCCGTGCTCCGGTATCGTCCCGCGGGCGGTGTGGAGATCGAGGAGCACACACCCGAGGCGATCGCCGACGTGCTGGCACTACGCCTGACGGAGTTGCGCGACAAGGAGATCGAGCGGGGCCTGTGTCTCGTCGGTCCGCATCGCGACGACATCGACATCGTCCTCGGCAGCGATATCGCGAAAGGCTTTGCCTCACACGGGGAATCCTGGTCGTTGGCCCTGGCTCTGCGCCTCGGCTCCGTCGAGCTCACCCGCGCCGAAGGTGTCGAGCCGGTGATCATGCTCGATGACGTGTTCGCCGAACTCGACGCCAAGCGGCGCGCGCAACTCGTCGATTTCACCGCCGACGCCGAGCAACTCCTCATCACCGCCGCCGTCGCCGAGGACATCCCCGGGCGGATCGGTGGCCGGCGGATCGGCGTCGATGTGGTCGACGACGATGCGGGCCGGCGGTCGCACATCGTCGACGGCGCGCTCGACGATGTGACGGCAGCGGGGCAGGAAGCCCATGAGTGACGATCGACCGTCCGGGTCCCCGGATCCCGCCGACCCCGCACCACGGCCGACTCCGCCCGGCGAACTCGGCGGGTACGAGCGTGCCCGCAAGGCGCTCGAGGAGGCCCGGGCACAGGCCCGCGCCGCGGGTAAGTCGGTCGGCCGGGGCCGGGCGTCGCCCGTCCGTCGGGTCCCGCGCGGATCCCAGGGGCGTCGACGCTGGTCCGGCTCCGGTCCGGATCCGCGGGATCCGCAGCCCTTCGGCCGGCTGGTCGGCGGGCTGGCGAAGGATCGCGGGTGGCAGGAGAAGATCGGCGAAGGCACCCTGTTCGGGATGTGGGAACAGATCGTGGGTTCGGACATAGCCGCTCATGCGAAGCCGGTTGCGTTGCGCGACAACGTCCTCCACGTGCAGGCCGAGTCGACGGCATGGGCGACGCAACTGCGCTACATCCAGGCCCAGATCCTCGCCAAGATCGCGGCCGCCATCGGCAACGGCCAGGTCACCTCGTTGCGGATCAGCGGTCCGAAGGGCCCGTCGTGGCGTAAGGGTGAACGGCATGTGCGCGGGCGCGGCCCACGCGACACCTACGGCTGACGCGCCGCTAGCAGACTCGACCGCACTTTACTAGTTGCAGAGCCTCGTGGGCCGTTTTCCATCCCCAAGCCACGATCGAACCGGGATCGAGGCAAAAAAATCGTTCTGAGGGCCTGTTAGCGGCCCCGGATGCGCGTTCCAGGGCGAGTCAGGCAGTACACTGTGGAGAGTTGTCCCGACAGGGGTGCACAACAGCAGACAGACAGCGCCTCCAGGCTACCCGGATGTACCCACCGGGTATTCCTGTGCGCGCAACCGCCGTGTGCCCCGTCGAGAAGGATCGACGACGGATCCGGAGACCACCTGATCCGTCGATGAGCAGAACAGGAGCGGACGCACCTCGTGGCCGACACCAACGACACCGGACCGAAGAAGAACAAGAAGAAGCCGTCAGAGTATGGCGCCGATTCGATCAACATCCTCGAAGGTCTGGAAGCCGTCCGCAAACGGCCCGGCATGTACATCGGATCCACCGGTGAGCGAGGGCTGCACCACCTGATCTGGGAGGTCGTCGACAACTCGGTCGACGAGGCGATGGCCGGCTTCGCCTCGCGCGTCGACGTGACCCTCCTGGCCGACGGCGGCGTCCAGGTCGTCGACGACGGCCGCGGCATCCCGACCGGCATGCACCGCACGGGCGTGCCGACGGTCGAGGTCGTCATGACCCAGCTGCACGCCGGCGGCAAGTTCGACTCCGACGCCTATGCGGTGTCCGGTGGTCTGCACGGCGTCGGCATCTCGGTGGTCAACGCGTTGTCCACCAAGGTGGAGCTGGAGATCCAGAACGACGGATTCAACTGGGAGCAGACCTACACCTACGCGACACCCGGCGCCCTCGAGAAGGGGACCCCGACGCGCAAGACCGGCACCACGGTGCGGTTCTGGCCGGACCCCGAGATCTTCACCGAGACCACCCGATTCAACGCCGAGACCGTGGCGCGTCGTCTGCAGGAGATGGCCTTCCTGAACAAGGGGCTCACCATCACGCTGACCGATCAGCGTCCGCAGGCCATCGAGCCGCCGGGTGACGCCGACGGTGACGAGGAGAGCGGCACCACCGAGGCCGCCGAGGTGGTGAAGTCCGAGGAAGAGAAGGCCGCCGCCGCGGCCAAGCCGAAGACCCGTACCTATCACTACCCCGACGGGCTCGTCGACTACATCAAGCACCTCAACCGGACCAAGCAGTCGATCCACACCACCGTCGTCGGCTTCACCGGCCAGGGCACCGGCCACGAGGTCGAGGTCGCGATGCAGTGGAACGCAGGTTATTCCGAATCGGTCCACACCTTCGCCAACACCATCAACACCCACGAGGGTGGTACCCACGAAGAGGGTTTCCGCGCCGCGCTGACCCTCACCGTGAACAAGTACGCGGTGGACAAGAAGCTCATCAAGGACAAGAAGGAAGACCGCCTCTCGGGTGACGACATCCGCGAGGGCCTCGCCGCGGTGATCTCGGTGAAGGTCGGGGATCCGCAGTTCGAGGGCCAGACCAAGACCAAGCTGGGCAACACCGAGGTCAAGGGATTCGTCCAGCGCGTCTGCAGTGAACACCTCGGACACTGGCTGGAGGCCAACCCGGCCGAGGCGAAGACGATCATCAAGAAGATCGTCGAGTCGCAGCGGGCCCGGATGGCAGCGCGCAATGCCCGCGATCTGGTGCGCCGCAAGACCGCCACCGACATCGGTGGTCTCCCCGGCAAGCTCGCCGACTGCCGCAGCAACGATCCGAGCAAGTGCGAGGTCTACATCGTGGAGGGCGACTCGGCCGGCGGCAGCGCCAAGTCGGGCCGCGACTCGATGTACCAGGCGATCCTTCCGTTGCGCGGCAAGATCATCAACGTCGAGAAGGCGCGAATCGACCGGGTACTCAAGAACACCGAGGTCCAGTCGATCATCACCGCCTTCGGCACGGGCATCCACGACGAGTTCGACATCAGCAAGCTCCGCTATCACAAGATCGTGCTGATGGCCGACGCCGACGTCGACGGTCAGCACATCTCGACCCTCCTGCTCACCTTGCTGTTCCGCTTCATGCGGCCGCTCATCGAGCACGGTCACGTGTTCCTGGCCATGCCGCCGCTGTACAAGCTCAAGTGGCAGAAGTCGGCTCCGGAGTTCGCCTATTCCGACCGCGAGCGGGACGGACTGCTCGAGGCCGGCCGTGCGGCGGGCAAGAAGATCAACACCGACGACGGCATCCAGCGGTACAAGGGCCTCGGTGAGATGAACGCCAAGGAACTGTGGGAGACCACGATGGACCCGGCCGTGCGTGTCCTGCGCCAGGTCACCCTCGACGACGCCGCGGCCGCCGACGAACTGTTCTCCATCCTGATGGGTGAGGACGTCGCCGCCCGACGCAGCTTCATCGCCCGCAACGCGAAAGACGTTCGCTTCCTCGATGTCTGATCGCGGGTTCCTGCGATTCCGCTCCGATCGGAGAAAGTACACACATGACTGACACCACCCTGCCGCCCGCCGGCGGTGAAGGCGATCGCATCGAGCCCGTCGATCTCGGGCAGGAGATGCAGAAGAGCTACATCGACTACGCGATGAGCGTCATCGTGGGCCGTGCGCTCCCCGAGGTCCGCGACGGTCTCAAGCCGGTGCACCGCCGCCTCCTCTACGCGTCCTTCGACGCCGGGTTCCGCCCGGACCGCAGCTACGTCAAATCGGCGAAACCCGTTGCGGAGACGATGGGTAACTACCATCCGCACGGCGACACCGCGATCTACGACGCCCTGGTGCGCCTCGCCCAGCCGTGGTCGATGCGGTACCCGCTCATCGACGGTCAGGGCAACTTCGGCTCGCGAGGCAACGACGGCGCCGCGGCGATGCGTTACACCGAGGCCCGGCTCACCCCGCTGGCCATGGAGATGCTGCGCGACATCGGCGAGGAGACAGTCGATTTCGTCCCCAACTACGACGGCAAGACGAATGAACCGACGGTCCTGCCGTCGCGTATCCCGAACCTGCTGATCAATGGTTCCGGCGGTATCGCCGTCGGTATGGCGACGAACATGCCCCCGCACAACCTCAACGAGGTTGCCGATGCGGTGTTCTGGGCGCTGGAGAACCACGACGCCGACGACGAGACCACCCTCGCCGCGTGCATGGAGTGCATCAAGGGACCCGACTTCCCCACGGCCGGACTGATCGTCGGCAGCCAGGGGATCAAGGACGCCTACACCACCGGCCGCGGCAGCATCCGCATGCGCAGCGTCGTCGACATCGAGGAGAACAAGGGATCCACCACGCTGGTGGTCACCGAGTTGCCCTACCAGGTCAACCCGGACAACCTGATCCAGTCGATCGCCGAGCAGGTCAACGAGGGAAAGCTGAAGGGCATCAGCCGGATCGAGGATCAGTCCTCGGACCGCGTCGGCATGCGGATCGTGGTGACGCTGCGTCGCGACGCCGTCGCGAAGGTCGTCCTGAACAACCTGTACAAGCACAGCCAGTTGCAGACCAGCTTCGGTGCGAACATGCTGTCCATCGTCGACGGCGTGCCCCGCACGCTGCGTCTGGACCAGATGATCCGCTACTACGTGGCGCATCAGATCGACGTCATCGTGCGACGGACGCGGTACCGGTTGCGCAAGGCCGAGGAGCGCGCGCACATCCTGCGTGGTCTGGTGAAAGCCCTTGACGCGCTTGACGAAGTGATCGCGCTGATCCGCCGCTCGGCCAACACCGAGACCGCGCGTACCGGCCTGATCGACCTCCTCGACATCGACGAGATCCAGGCCGATGCGATCCTCGCGATGCAGTTGCGCCGTCTGTCGGCCCTGGAACGCCAGAAGATCGTCGACGAACTCGCCGAGATCGAACTCGAGATCGCCGATTACAAGGACATCCTCGACCGGCCCGAGCGTCAGCGCGCCATCGTGCGCGACGAGCTCAAGGAGGTCGTCGAGAAGTACGGTGACGAGCGTCGGACCAAGATCATCGCGGCCGACGGCGATGTGAGCGACGAGGATCTGATCGCCCGCGAAGACGTCGTCGTCACGATCACCGAAACCGGATACGCCAAACGCACGAAGACCGACCTGTACCGCAGCCAGCGTCGCGGCGGCAAGGGTGTGCAGGGTGCCGGTCTCAAGCAGGACGACATCGTCAAACACTTCTTTGTGTGCTCGACCCACGACTGGATCCTGTTCTTCACCACCAAGGGTCGCGTCTACCGCGCCAAGGCCTACGAGCTGCCCGAGGCGAACCGCACCGCCCGTGGTCAGCATGTCGCCAACCTCCTGGCCTTCCAGCCGGAGGAGCGGATCGCCCAGGTCATCCAGCTGAAGACCTACGAGGATGCGCCGTATCTGGTGCTCGCCACCCGCAACGGCCTGGTGAAGAAGTCGCGACTGGTCGACTTCGACTCCAACCGCTCCGGCGGCATCGCGGCGATCAACCTGCGTGGCGAGGACGAGTTGGTCGGCGCCCAACTGTGCAGCGCCGACGACGATCTGCTCCTGGTGTCGCAGAAGGGACAGTCGATCCGGTTCCACGCCGACGACGAAGCCCTGCGGCCGATGGGCCGGCAGACCTCCGGCGTCCAGGGCATGCGGTTCAACACCGACGACACGCTGTTGTCACTGAACGTCGTCCGCGAGGGCACCTACCTGCTGGTCGCCACCTCCGGTGGGTACGCCAAGCGGACCGGTATGGACGACTACCCGGTGCAGGGTCGCGGCGGCAAGGGTGTGCTGACGATCGCCCACGATCGTCGACGCGGTGAACTGATCGGCGCGCTCATCGTCGACGACGACTCCGAGCTCTACGCCATCACCTCGGGGGGCGGCGTCATCCGCACCACGGCGAAATCGGTGCGCAAGGCCGGACGCCAGACCAAGGGTGTCCGTCTGATGAACATCGACGAGGGCACCACGGTCATCGCCATCGCCCGCAACGCCGACGAGCCGGACGAGACAGAGGTCTCTTCCTAGGCGTTAGGGTGAAGGCCACTGTTGCTCGACCCGTCGCGAGTCGACGGGTCGGGGAACGGCGGGCTCGGACCCGGCGCCGAGCGAGCAACGTCAGGAACGCCTGAGTGAGGGAATGTCTGTGAGCACACCGAACGAGCCGCATCAGGACCAGAACGGGCGCCCCGCCGGGGGACCGGCGGGACCCGGAACGGGAACCCCGACCGGGGGACTGGTGCCGCCGTGGCAGCGGGGGCCGGTCGACGATCCGTCGACCGCCCCGACCGAGACGTTCAACCGCGACGCCGCTCAGCGTCCGAGCACCGGCGAGGGCCCAGCCGGCCCGCCGCTGAACAACCCGGGCGGCCCGCCGCCGCGTGGCGTCGTGACGAACAGCGGCACCGCTGCCGCCAGCATGAGTGGCCAGCAGGCCCCGGTGACCAAGCTGGAGAGTCCGCGTCGATCGGGTACGGCGACGGCGACCGAGGAACCCGGCTTCGTCGAGTCACCCACCAGCACGATCGACCGCGGACACCTTCCGGAGAACGATCTGCCCGACCTCGATCAGATCCACCACACGGCGGACCTGAAGCGACCCGAGACGGCACAGGCGCCGGGATCCAAGCCCTCCGCACCGCGGTCGGCGCCTCGCCAGGTACTCGCCGCCGGGACCGCGCTACGCGCCTCGGTGCAGGTGCGTCGGATCGACCCGTGGGCGACGTTCAAGGTCGCGGCCGTGCTGTCGGTGGTCGGGTTCTTCATCTGGATGATCTCCGTCGCCGTGCTGTACCTGATCCTCGACGGCATGGGCGTGTGGGATCAGGTGAACAACAGCTTCGGAACGCTCATGGCGGAGGAATCGGCCGCGAGTAACGACGTGATCGGGGCGGGCACCGTCTTCGGCGCCGCGGCGCTCCTGGGGGCCATCAATGCGATCCTGCTGACGGCGCTCGCGACGATCGGCAGCTACATCTACAACATCTGTGCCGACCTCGTCGGCGGCGCCGAGGTGACTCTCGCCGACCTCGATTGAGCGAGCCCCTGACCAGCCGTTTTGTTTGTTGGGGCATCGGTCGGGTAATCTCACTCCTCGGTTCAAGGGCCTATAGCTCAGGCGGTTAGAGCGCTTCGCTGATAACGAAGAGGTCGGAGGTTCAAGTCCTCCTAGGCCCACTGCGACAGATGTTTTCGGACATCGGAATCTCGCATCCCGCCGAACCGATCGGGACGGCACGGGGCCTTAGCTCAGTTGGTAGAGCGCTGCCTTTGCAAGGCAGATGTCAGGAGTTCGAATCTCCTAGGCTCCACCAGAAGGTCGTTGTTCAAACCAACGACATCACCGGTTTGAGTTCCAGA
>ERZ501064.206-NODE-206-length-16070-cov-9.542929_pt1 | contig 16070 bp, 12 predicted proteins | sample MGYA00510851_ERZ501064 | MGnify/ENA primary metagenome ERZ501064 (study PRJEB25958, sample SAMN03398529) | human skin metagenome | study: EMG produced TPA metagenomics assembly of the Human Skin Microbiome Metagenome (human skin metagenome) data set. | reverse complement strand
CGTCACCCTGCGTTCGCTGCGCGAGGCAGCCGGCGACGCGACCCTGGAGGACACCCTGGTGCGCGAGTATCGCGTGTCGGTGCGTTGCCTGCTGCATCCCGACATGGCCGAGGGCATCCGCGCCCAGGTCATCGACAAGGACCGCGATCCGAAGTGGGCCACGTTCTCCGGGGACGCCGTCGACGCCTTCTTCGCGCCACTGCCCGACGACCTCACGTTCCCGACCGTCTGACCGAGACCTTCCCCGGGTGGGAGTCAGCCCGTAACATCCCGCCCGTCACCGAACCGAAAGAGGACTCACCGTGACCGAACACCAGACCATCATCGTCGAGACCAGCGGCCGGGTGGGCATCATCACCCTCAACCGCCCCAAGGCACTGAACGCCCTCAACACCGAGCTGATGAACGAAGTGGTCGGTGCCGTCCGGGAGTTCGACGTCGACCAGGGGATCGGCGCCATCGTGATCACCGGCTCGGAAAAGGCGTTCGCCGCGGGTGCCGACATCAAGGAGATGTCGTCGAAGTCCTACGCGGACGTGGTCAACGAGCAGTTCTTCGGTGCCTGGGATGAGCTGTCGCGGGCTCGCACGCCGATCATCGCCGCCGTCACCGGCTACGCCCTCGGCGGCGGCTGCGAGCTCGCGATGCTGTGCGACACCATCATCGCCGGCGACAACGCCGTCTTCGGTCAGCCCGAGATCAACCTCGGCGTCATCCCCGGGATCGGCGGCTCGCAGCGTCTCACCCGCGCCGTGGGCAAGGCCAAGGCGATGGACATGGTGCTGACCGGCCGCCAGATGAAGGTCGACGAGGCCGAACGCCTCGGCCTCGTCTCGCGCGTCGTTCCCAAGGAGGACTGCCGCGCCGCCGCCATCGAGGTCGCCGAGGTCATCGCCTCGAAGTCGCTGATCGCGTCCGCCGCCGCCAAGGACGCGGTCAATCGCGCGTTCGAGTCGAGCCTCGTCGAGGGTGTCCGCGCCGAGCGCGCGCTGTTCTACTCCACGTTCGCGACCGACGACCAGACCGAGGGCATGGCCGCCTTCGTCGAGAAGCGGGACCCGAACTTCACCCACCGCTGATCCGAGACATTCGCAAACCCACCTCTTTTCGGTGTTTCCACCCCCTGTGTGGTGGGTGGATATACCGAAAAGGGGTGGGTTTGCGGCGTTCAGGAGAGTGTGCGCAACACCGCCAGGACCCGGTCGACGAGCGGGGACTGGGGCCCGTCGGGGAACGCGACGGCCAGTTCGACCTCGTCGTCGGTGTCGAGCGGGCGGTAGACGACGCCGGGTATACCGAGCGCTGAGGTGGGTTCAGGGACCAGGGCGACCCCCACCCCCGCGGCGACGAGTGTCACCAGCGTCGACGTCTCCTCGACCTCGTGCCGGATGCGCGGGACGAATCCCGCGCGTCCGGCGGCCGCCGACAGGACCCCGTGCATGACCGACTTCCCGCTGCCCGCGTGCACGATGAAGTCGTCGCCGCCCAACAGCGCGAGGTCGACGGGCGTATCCGATGCGCCGTGGGCGAGCGGATGATCGTGGGGCAGTGCCACGATGAGGCGGTCGCTGCGGATCGACTCGACCCGCAGTCCGGTGGTGTTGATGGGCATGCGCAGTAAGGCAAGGTCGATGTCCCCGGACTCGAGCGCGGCGATCTGGGCCGGTGCCAGCATCTCGCCGCGAACGTGGACGTCCACATCGGGCAGTTCGTCGCTCAGTGCGCGCACGAGCGCGGGCAACAGCGAGTAGGTGGCCGAACCCACGCACCCGATCGCGAGGTTGCCCTGCCGCCCGTCGGCGATCCGTTGCGCCTGCCGGGCGGCGGCGTCGACCGAGTCCAGGATCGCGACGGCTCGCTGCAGGTAATCCGCACCTGCCGGGGTCAGCTCGACACGACGCGTCGACCGGGCCAGCAGTGCGACACCGAGCTCGTCCTCCAGCTGGCGGATCTGCTGAGACAGCGGTGGCTGGGCCATGTGGAGCCGCTCGGCGGCCCGGCCGAAGTGCAGCTCCTCGGCGACGGCGCGGAAGTAGCGCAGGTGTCGCAGTTCCATGGAGTCAGTCTAGAGCGTTGATATCTGCTCCATATCAAATGCCGGGATATGGATACTTCTGCATATCGCTGTTGCTTCCTAGGGTGGACTCATGGCATCTCTCACCACGGACGCGGGTACCGACATCGTTGTCTGTTCGCCACTGCGTACCCCGGTCGGGCGCATGGGTGGGGCGCTGTCGACCGTGCCCGTCACCCGACTGGCCACCGACCTCCTTCGCGAACTCGTCCGGCGCACCGGACTCGAGGAGGGTGATGTCGACGACGTGATCCTCGGGCAGGGCTATGCCAACGGTGAGTCGCCGGCGCTCGGTCGCATCGCGGCTCTGGACGCCGGTCTCGGAGTCGGCGTACCCGGAATGCAGATCGACCGTCGCTGCGGTTCCGGGTTACAGGCGATCCTGACCGGGGCGTCGATGGTCGCGACCGGCGGTGCGCGCCTCGTCGTCGCCGGTGGCGCCGAGTCGATGTCGACCGTCGAGCACTACGCGCTGGGTCTTCGGTCGGGGATCAAGCAGGGTGGCGTGGAACTCCGCGATCGCCTCGACCGCGGGCGTCTGACCGCGGGCGGCGAGTCACACCCGGTTCCGGGCGGGATGATCGAGACCGCCGAGAATCTTCGTGCGCGGTACGGCATCTCGCGGACCGAGCAGGACGAGTTCGCGGCCCGATCCCACGAACGGGCGATCGCGGCGCACGACAGCGGCCGCTTCACCGACGAGTTGGTGCCCGTCACCATCCCGGGCCGACGTGGCCGTCCCGACACCGTCGTCGACCGCGATGAGCACCCGCGAGCGGACGCTACTGCGGAATCGCTTGCAGCGCTGCGTCCCATCAGGCTCAAGATCGACGCCGAGTCGACGGTCACGGCCGGAAACGCCTCGGGCCAGAACGACGGTGCGGCCATGGCTGTGGTCACCACACGCGCCGAGGCGGAGCGCCGCGGACTGGAACCCCTTCTCGCCCTGCGTTCGTGGGCCGTCACCGGTTGCGAGCCCGAGGTCATGGGCATCGGCCCGGTCGGGGCCACCGCCGCCGCCCTCGACCGCGCCGACCTCACGCTCGACGAGATCGACCTCATCGAACTCAACGAAGCCTTCGCTGCCCAGGTGCTCGCCTGCCTGGCGGAGTGGAAGGTCGACCCGACCGATGAACGACTGAACCCCAACGGGTCCGGGATCTCGCTGGGTCATCCCATCGGAGCCACCGGCGCCCGCATCCTCGCCACCGCGGCCTACGAAGCGCGCCGGCGTGACGCCCGATTCGTCCTGGAGACGATGTGCATCGGCGGCGGACAGGGACTCGCCGCTATCTTCGAGGCGACCCGATGAGCGCGCAGGTGCACGCCGTCGTCACCGGACGTCCCGACGGACCGGCGGTCGTACTGTCCAACTCGCTGGGTTCGACGCATCGGATGTGGGATTCGCAGGTCGCCGCGCTCGAAGAGCGATTCCGCGTGGTGCGCTATGACACCCGGGGGCACGGCGATTCGCCGGTGCCACCGGGGCCGTACTCGATCGATGAGTTGGCCGATGACGTCATCGCGCTGCTGGACCGCTTCGACATCGAACGAGCACACCTCGTCGGGCTGTCGCTCGGCGGGATGACCATGATGCGCGTCGCTGCACGCAATCCCGAACGAGTGGATCGGCTGGCCCTGCTGTGCACGGCGGCGTATCTGCCACCGGCGCAGGGCTGGACGGACCGTGCCGCACTCGTGCGCGCCGACGGCACCTCGGCGGTCGCCGCGGCCGTGGTCCAGCGGTGGTTCACTCCTGGCTACCTCGCCGCGAACACCGAAGCCCGACAGCAGTTCGAGGCCATGGTCGCCGCCACTCCTGCCGAGGGATACGCGGCCTGCTGCGAGGCGATCTCCGCCATGGATCAGCGATCCGACCTGTCGTCGATCATCGCGCCCACACTGGCGATCGCCGGTGCCGATGACCCGGCGACACCGCCGGATCTGTTGCGCGTCATCGTCGATGCCGTGCCGAACGGCCGCCTGCTGGTGGTCCCGGACTCGGCCCACCTGGCCAACGCGGAACAAGTCGACACCATCACTCCCGCACTCATCGAACACCTGGAGCAGCAATGAGCACTCGCGACAGTGCGGCCACGACGACGGTCGTCGACCGTCCCGGCGGCCCGACCAAACTCGCGGCGTCGGCCGCCGAGGCGGTCGCCGACATCCCCGACGGTGCGAGCATCGCGGTCGGCGGCTTCGGGCTGGCCGGCATCCCCGGCTTCCTGATCGACGCGCTCCTCGAGCAGGGGGCGGCGAACCTGACCATCGTCTCCAACAACTGCGGAGCCGACGGTGCGGGTCTGGGTCTGCTGCTGGAGGCCCGGCGCATCGATCGGGTCGTCGCGTCCTACATCGGTGAGAACAAGGAGTTCGGCCGCCAGTTCCTGTCCGGCGAGGTCACCGTCGAACTCACCCCTCAGGGCACCCTCGCCGAACGCATGCGCGCCGGCGGAAGCGGGATCGGGGCGTTCTTCACCCCCACCGGTGTCGGCACGCTTGTCGCCGAAGGCGGACTGCCCTGGCGCTACCACTCCGACGGCACCATCGCGGAGGCGTCCCCGCCCAAGGAGGTTCGGACCTTTCACGGTCGGGAGATGGTCCTCGAGGAGTCGATCGTCACCGACTACGCACTCATCCGGGCCGCCGTCGTCGACACGGATGGCAACTGCCGATTTCATGCTGCCGCACGCAATTTCAATCCGCCGGCGGCGATGGCCGGGCGCATCACCATCGTCGAGGCGGAGAAGGTGGTCGAGGTCGGCGAGCTCGGACCCGACGAGATCCATCTGCCCGGCATCTTCGTGCAGCGGATCGTCGAACTCGCCCCGGAGCAGGTCGCGCGCAAGGGGATCGAGAAGCGCACCGTCCGTGAACGTCCCACCGCATCGCCGTCAGCCTAGGAGTGCCGACATGACCTGGACCCGTACCGAGATGGCCGCCCGCGCCGCCCGCGAACTCACCCCCGGTGACTACGTCAACCTGGGAATCGGTCTGCCCACCATGATTCCGGACCTCATGCCCGACAACTCCGGCGTCCACCTGCACGCCGAGAACGGCATCCTCGGGGTCGGACCGTTTCCCTACGACGACGAGGTCGACCCCGACCTCATCAACGCCGGCAAGCAGACCGTGTCGGTCCTGCCCGGGGCGTCGTACTTCGATTCGGCCACGAGCTTCGCGATGATCCGCGGCGGCCACGTCGACGTCGCGGTCCTCGGCGGCATGCAAGTCGCGATGAACGGCGACCTGGCCAACTGGATGGTGCCGGGTGCCCTCGTCAAGGGCATCGGTGGCGCCATGGACCTCGTCAACGGCGCCGGCCGGGTCATCGTGCTCATGGATCACGTCACCAAGAAGGGTGAGCCCAAGCTGCTCGAGGGCTGCGCGCTCCCGCTGACCGGCCGCGGCGTGGTGAGTCGCGTGATCACCGACCTCGGTGTGTTCGACATCGCCGGAACGGGATTCGACGTCGTCGAGTTCGCCCCGGGCGTGGACCTCGGGATGATCGAGGACCGGACCGGTGCGCCGGTCACCGACCGCACCGCCGCCTACGCGACGGCCGGAGCATAGATCGCCTGCAGGTACACACGCACGGTCGACGGAGTCTGACGCACGGTCGACGTCACCGGCGGGTGGCTGCGAGTTCGGCGCGGGACCGCACACCGAGCTTCGCGTAGATCCGGGTCAGGTGGTACTGCACCGTCTTCGGTGAGATGTAGAGCTCGGCCGCCACCTCCCGGTTCGACAGGCCGCGCGCGACAAGGGCGGTCACTGCCTCCTCCTGCGGAGTGAGTTCGGCGGTACCCTTTGTGGCGGTGTGGTTCTCACCACGCGACGTCGCGAGACCGCCGGCCTTCAGTTCGCGTTCACAGCGTTCGACGTAGGTGGTCGCGCCGAGCGACAGATACAGGTCGCGGGCGGTCCCGATGACGGCGTCGGCGGCCCGGCGCTTGCCCGCACGTCGCAACGTCTGGCCGTAGGCGAAGTTCACCCGCGCCTGGTCGTAGCGCAGGCCGAGACCGTCGAGGAGTTCGATGCCCTCCTCGAAGGTGCGCCGTGCTCCGTGGATGTCACCGGTTGCGCCGAGGTGGCGGCCGCGTGCGTACTTCATCCGGGCTGCCGACGACCGGTGGCCCCGCTCGGCGGACCGGATCTCGTAGCGTCGCAGCAGATCGTCGGCGGCCTCGTGCCGTCCCTCGAGGACCAGTGCGTTGGCGAGGACGTCGACCCACGGCCACAGGCCCGGCTCGGACAGGGCCGGGACGGACTCGGCCATCGCGACGAGCGGCGTCAGTATCCGCCGGACCTTGCCGTAGTCGGCTGCGGCCTCCGCCAGTTGGGCCCGGGCCAGCAGGTCCGGTATCCGCATGATCTCGTAGTCGCCGATGGAGGTGCTGCTCTGTGCGATACTTCCATGCGCGTCCTCCCAGTTCCCGCGCAGCGAATCAATCTGGCTCGCAGTCCAGTTGAGCAGGGGCGTGGTGAGCGCGATGCCGCTGTTGCGGGCGAGCGCGCGGCCGGCCTCGACGCCGCGCAGCGCATCGTCCCAGTCGCCGGTGAGGAACTGGACCCGGGCGAGCCAGGCCAGCGCCCACAACGTGATCCGGGTGGAGCCACCGAGCTGCGCCATCGACACGGCGGTCTCGAGATCGGTACGCGCAGCGTCGATCTCGTCGAGGCCGAGTTCGAGCCAACCGCGACCCATGATCGCACGCTGCGCCTGCGCGCCGTATCGAACCCGTTCCGACACCGTCTGGTACTCGGCGCGTGCGGCATCCGGGTGTCCCGACCAGGCCAGTCCGAGTCCACGGATGACGGCGGCCTCCACTCGGGCGGCCGATCCGGCGTCGGCCATCGCGTCCGCGCGATCGGCCCAGTCCACCAACTCGGTGCCCTGGCATCGGACCAGGTTGTGCAGGACGAAACGTTGCGCGATCAGGGCGGCGACATCGGGTTCCCGCTCGACGTTGACGATCGCCCACGCCCGGTCGAGACGCAGCTGTGCCTCCGCCGACCGGCCCCGCAGGATGGCGAGGTACGCCAGGGTCGCATTGCGCAGCGGTGTCTCGCGCAGGCTTTCCACGGTCGGTACGAGGGCGCCGGCACCGGTGCAGTCGCCCGCGGCGAGAAGTGAATCGACCGCGAGCGTCACCCGTGTGTCGCGCTGCAACGGGTCGGGGGTGAGCCGGCCCGCCTGCCCGTACAGCCCGGCGGCCTCGGCCCACGCACCGTCGGCGCCGCGGGCGCGTGCCAGGTCGGTGAGGGCGTCGGCGAGGGCGGCGTCGACCGTCGAGGTGGCAGCGACGCGGTGATGGAGCTGTCGGGCAGGGTCGTCGACGAGGTCCGCGGCCCGACGGTGGGCGTCGCCCACGGTCTTCATGCCGAGGACCTCGAGGACGGCGGCCCGCACCAGGGGCCCGGCGAGACGCGGTTGCGCCTCCGCGGGTGTCAATGCCCTGTCGTCCGTCACCAGACCGGTTGCGCGCGCGTCGTCGATGGCGCCGAGGGGGTCGGTGATCCCGGCGAGTGCGACTGCAGTGGCGAGAGGCTCGGCGGGGTCGAGGATCGCGAGCGCTTCGATGAGCGCGCGAGCCGAGGTGTCGTTGTCCGGCAATCGTTTCCGCACCATCGCGACGACGTGGGCCGGCGCGGGCAGTCCCATGCCGGTGCGGGACCAGGTGCCTGGCGGGACCTCGTCGAGCAGGGCCACGATGTCGCGGGGATTCCCGCCGGTGTGCCGGGCCAGTTCCTCCCGCATCGCCGGGTGCAGCACGATGCCGCGCTGCGCGGCGAGGTCGGCAGTACCCGTTGGGTCCAGGCCGTCGAGTCGTAGCTCGTCGAGTGCGTTGCCGACGAGCCGGGTACCCGGCCGAGACATGGTGAGGACGACCAGGATTCGGCGATCCCGGTGTTCTCGGGTGAGTGAGACCAACGCCTGCAGTGACTCCTCGTCGGCGAGGTCGGCGTCGTCGACGGCGATGAGTCCGGCGGTGTCGCCGGGCACCTCGGTCGATGACTCCGCAGGAGTGGTGACCGCTGCGAGTAGTGCGTCGAGCAGGTCGTCCGGGGTCGGGTCGGCAGCTGTCGCGGGTGTGGCGTCGGGCCGGTCCTGTACCAGCTGCCGGATGAGTGCGCCGGGCGTGTGCGCTCGCCACGGTGAGACCGCGGCCCACAACGTGGAACCGGTTGTCGGAGCAGACAGTCGCCGCCGGACCAGGTGCCTCAGCAGCGTCGACTTGCCGATTCCGGGACTTCCCGTGACGGCCAGAAAGCCCGACTCCGACACGGCGTCGAGCCGCGAGAAGAGCAATTCGATCTCGCGGTCGCGGCCGACGCACCCGCCGGTGACCATCATCGGTCCATACTAGTCAGCAGCTCAACCCTGATCGCCGCCGGCGACGGGCAGCACGGTCCCGGTGATGTACGACGCCTCGTCGGAAGCGAGAAAGCAGATGGCGGCCGCCTGCTCGTCGAGGGTGCCGTACCGGTGCAGCGACGACGACGCGATCGTCTGGTCGATGTGGGCCTGATACCACTGTGACTCGATCTCGTTGCGCGGCTCCGGTGTACCGCGTGAGATCCGACGCGGCGGTGCCTCGGTGCCTCCCGGCGCCGTGGCGACCACTCGGATGCCGTCGTCGGCGTACTCCATCGCCAGTGACGCGGTCAACGCGTTCACCGCCCCCTTCGCCGCCGAGTACGGGATCCGGTGAATGCCTCGCGTCGCCGCCGAGGAGACGTTGACGATCACCCCGCCCCCGGCGCGTGTCATCGACGGCAGGACCGCCCGGCACGCGTACAGCGTCGTCATCAGCGACCGGTCGATCTCGGCCCGAATCTGCTCCTCGGTGAACTCGACAAACGGTTTGAAGTTGATGGCGCCGCCCACGTTGTTGATCAGCACATCCACCCGACCGTACGTGGACAACGCCTGCCGGATCACCGACTCGGCGCCGCCGAAACCCTCCAGGTCGGCGATGGCGGCTGCCGCGCCGGGACCGTTCGCGTCGAGATCGCGGGACACCTCGGCGACCAGTTTCGACCGGTCGGCGAGGACGACCCTGCCGCCCTCGGCGCTGATTCGCCGGGCGGTCTGCTCGCCGATCCCCTGTGCGGCACCGGTGATGACGACGACCTTGCCGGCGAACCGGCCCGGGGTGACGAAACGCGATCGACGCGAAACCGATTCGTCGGCCATCGCTCGGCGCATGGTCTGCTTCGACCGGTCGGCATGCGCGGTGATCAGTGCTCGTGCCGCGTCGTGGTCCCCGGCCTCGAACGCCGAGACGATGTCGATGTGGTCCTGCGCGCACAACGGGTGACACCAGGTCGCGTTCCGTAGCACTTCACTCATGCGGCCCTTGACGCCGAGCGCCTTGTAGGCCTCGAGCAGGTGATCGTTACCGGTCTGCGCGAAGAGGTAGTCGTGGAACGCGGCGTTGGTCTCGGTGTACTCCGCGGCATCGACGAAGCGATCACCGTCCACGTACGGCACCGTGGCGTCGGCGAGCAGACGGTAACCGGCCAGCTGTTGCGTGGACAAGCGCCCGAACGTCAGCTCGAGGGCGCCCAGTTCCAGGGCGGCCCGGGCCTCGAACAGGGCGTCCGACTCGTGGATCGCCGGATGCTCCTCGCCGATCTGGTAGCCCTGCGAACCGACGACTGCCGGTCCCGCCACGGTGTCCCCGACGGTGGGCGTTTCGGTCGCCACCGCGGGAACCGCTTCGTGCAGCGGTTCCAGGCTCGACGGCGCGAACACCTCCTGCCCGGCGATCGACCGTGCCGGACCCGCCGGATGCGACGCCGTCGGTCGCAGCAACCCCGCATCGGAGTCCAGTCCGCGGTCATCGGATTCGCTGTGCCACAACGGCTGTCCTGCGATGCGGGTCAGCGAGTCGTCGGCGGCAACGACCGGCCGGGTGCCCGACCACGATGCGAGATCGGCGGCCGGGAGGGTCTGCTGACCGGCGATCGACCGGGCGTCGGACGCCACGATGATCGGGTCGTCGGCGTCCGGCGCGGGCGCCGGTCTCGCCTCCGGCGTCGCCACCGGGGCGGCTTCGTCGCTGAGCGCCTCGGTCTTCTGGACCGTGCCGGTCTCGGCACCGGCCTCCGGACGCGCCGCGAGCGCGAACTTCTCGTAGTAGAAGCCCGTCGGCGCGATGCCGGCCTGGGCGACGTGCTTGCGGACCGACTCCACCATCGGCGGCGGACCGCACAGGTAGATCGCGACATCCCCGTCGTAGAGGTGGGCCGGCTCGATCAGGCTCATCACGTAGCCCTTGTTGACCGCGGAACTGGCCGGGTCCGAGACACAGTGGTCCCACGTCAGACCGGGCAGCTGCTCGGCGAAGAACTCGATCTCGTCGAGGGCGACCAGATCGGTGTCGGTGGACACCCCGTAGATGAGGTGGACCTTGCGACGGCTGTTGTCGGCGTGCAGCTTCCGCAACATCGACAAGATCGGCGCGAGGCCGGTGCCGCCGGCGAGCAGCAGCACGGGGCGGGTGGCCTCGCGCAGGAAGAACGATCCGTGCGGACCGGTGAACGCGATCTCCTCGCCGCGCGCGGCGCGGTCGGTCAGGTAGGTCGACATCGCGCCGCCGGGACTCAGCTTGATGAGGAAGATGAGACGGTCCTCGTGCGGGCCGTTGGCAAACGAGTACGACCGGGTCACCGGGGTGCCCTCGCCGTCGTCGCTGCCGGGGATCTCGATGTTGACGTACTGTCCGGGCAGGAACGCCAGCTCCCCGCGGTTCTCGATCCGGACCTCGAGACGCATGGTCGAGTCCGAGAGCCGATCGAGTTCGACGATTGTGCCGGTGAATCGGGACGCCTGGGTCTTGGCGACATCGGAGGTCGCCGGGATCTGCAGCACGAGATCGGACTTGGGTTTCATGCAACAGGGGAGCGCATAGCCCGCGGCGGACTCGTCATCGGAGAGCGCGTCCTCGATGTACACCCCGCCGTCGAAATCGCCGGACTCGCAGAACGACTTACACGTTCCACAGGCCCCGTCGCGGCAGTCCAGCGGGATGTTGATCCGCTGACGGTAGGAGGCGTCGGCGACGGTCTGGTCCTCGCGGCACGAGATGAACCGCGTGACACCGTCTTCGAAGGACAGCGCCACCTGATGGATGGTGGCCTCGCCGTCGGGGGTTCGCAGGTCGGCGCCGACGCCGTTGTCGGTGGTGACAGTCATGGACGGGTCCTAGAAGTGGTAGATGTCCACCACGTGGTGGATGTAGTCGTTCTTCAGCACTATCGTCTTGCGCCGGATCAACGGCTGCTCGCCGGAGAAGTCGATCGTGTAGAAGGAGGTCCCGTAGTACGGGTCGACCGTGTTGTACCGGAAATACATGGTGTGCCAGTTGAACCGGACGTCGACGAGATCACCGCGCCGTTCGATGACCTCGACGTTGCCGATGTTGTGGCTCGTCCGGGGTTCGGGCAGTGAGGTCGCCGACGACCGCTCGGTGCGGATGCGGAAGACCCGGTCCTCGAGGCCGCCCTTGTTGCCGTAGTAGATCAGCGAGATCTCGCGGTGCGGGTTCTCGGTGAGACGATCACGGTCGTCCCAGGCCGGCATCCAGTACACGACGTCGTCGGCGTAGCAGTCGAGCCACTTCTCGAATTCGCGGTCGTCGAGGTAGCGGGCCTCGCGGTACAGGAACTGCTCGATCATGTTCTGGGTGATGAGCTTTCCGCCGGTGGATATGCCCGACCCGGCGGGATCGACAGCGGCGGAATTGGTCTCAGCGATGGTCATGGTGCTCTCCTTCAGGGCGGTGGGCTGGGCGGCGGTCTACTGGGCTGGGGCCGCTGCTTGTTCGGCCGCCGCCTCTTCCTTCGCGGCAGCTGCGCGCATCCGCTCGAGCCAGTAACCGTGCTGGACCGGGTAGAGCCCCTCGTCCTCGTTCTTGACGCCGGCCGAGATGACCCCGGTCATGCCCAGCGATTCGGCGACGGGATCGGGACCGGTGAGCCAGTGCTCGGCACCGCGGCTCATGTCGTTCCACGGCGCGGCCTGCGCCCGGAACGTGAGCTGGCACGACCGGAACTCCTCGAGGTCGTCGGGAGTCGCCATCCCGGACGCATTGAAGAAGTCCTCGTACTGGCGGATGCGGTGAGCCCGCGCGGAGTCGCTCTCACCCTTGGGCGCGATGCAGTAGATCGTCACCTCGGTCTTGTCCGGCGCGATCGGACGGAAGTGGCGGATCTGCGTCGAGAACTGGTCCATCAGATAGACATTCGGGTACAAACACAGGTTGCGCGACCCCTTCACCATGAACTCGCCCTTGGCGTCGCCGTGGATCTCCTTGAGCTGCTCCATCGAATCCCACAGCGGACGGTCCTGTGGATTGGCCGCCCAGGTCCACAGGCACAGATGACCGTTGGGGTAGGACCAATAGCCGCCGCCGGACTTTCCCCACCCGCCGGCGTCGAGTGCCTTGGTGTCGTTCGTCGACTCCCCGGTACTGCGACGAGACGTGGTGGCCGCGTAGTTCCAGTGGGTTGCGGTCACGTGGTAGCCGTCGGCGCCGTTCTCCGCCTGCACCTTCCAGTTGCCGTCGTAGGTGTAGGTCGACGCGCCGCGGAGCACCTCGAGGCCGTCCGGCGACTGGTCGACCAGCATGTCGATGATCAGTCGGGTGTCGCCGAGATGCTCCCCTAGCGAGGCGACGTCCTCGTTGAGGCTGCCGAACAGGAAGCCGCGGTAACTGTCGAAGCGGGCGACCTTGGTCAGGTTGTGCGAGCCGTCGACGTCGAAGGTGTCGGGGTAACCGGCCCCATCGGGATCCTTGACCTTCAGAAGGGTCCCGTCGTTGCGGAACGTCCAACCGTGGAACGGGCAGGTCAGGGTCATCCGGTTGTCGGTCTTGCGCCGGCAGATCATCGCGCCGCGGTGCGCACAGGCGTTGATCAGGCAGTGCAACTCGCCGTTCTTGTCGCGGGTGATGACGACGGGCTGCCGGCCGATGTAGGTGGTGAAGTAGTCGCCAGGTTCGGGAACCTGGCTCTCGTGTGCGAGATAGATCCAGTTGCCCTCGAAGATGTGCTTCATCTCCAACTCGAAGATGTCCTCATCGGTGAAGATCCGCCGGTTGGCGCGGTAGACACCGGCGTCTCGGTCGTCGACGACCGCGTCGTCGAGGACCGAGTTCACATGATTCAAGTGTTCCGATACGGACGCGGTCATGGTCGTAAACCTCCAGGAAGTGGGCTGCTCTCTGCACTGTGGCAGCACGTGGTGGCGATCACACCCGGGTAATTGCCAGTCCTGGCCAAGCAGCCTATTGATCAATGGTGTCAATCAATTGCCGCAATTTGTGTCTTTGTCATGTATGGATCGACGCTCTACCGTGAGACGTGTCCGCGGTCACAACCGCGGTGTCGATCAGTACGAGACGAGGCGGGTCATGGAGCTACGGCACTTGCGGTACTTCGCCGCCGTGGCCGACACCTGTCATTTCGGGCAGGCAGCGGAGTCGTTGCACGTGGCACAGCCCGCGCTGTCGTACGCAATCCGCCAGCTCGAGGCCGAGCTCGACGTCACCCTGTTCACGCGGACCACCCGTCAGGTGTCGCTCACCCCGGCCGGGCAGTACCTCAGGGCCCAGGCCGAGCGAATTCTCGCCGGCGTGGACGAAGCCGTGGACGGCGTGCGTCGGATCGCCGCCGGCCGCAGCGGCCTCGTCCGGGTCGGTATCACCGGTATCGCCGCGTTCTCCCATCTGCCGCGCATCGCGCGGGTCGTCAAGCGGGAGTTGCCCGATGTGGATCTTCGTATCCAGTCCGACATGCTCACGCCGGGCCAGTGCGACGCCCTGCGCGCCGGCACCCTCGACCTCGGGATCCTGCGCCCGCCGGCGATCGGGGAGCACATCGACACGACGGTCATCGATGTCGAGCCGATGGTTCTCGCGGTGTCGGTCGATCACCGACTGGCCGCCGAGCCCGTGGTCTCCGTCGCCGACCTCCGCCACGAGCCGTTCGTGCTGTACGACAGCCGGGACTCGGCCGTCAACGACGCCGCGATACGGACATGTCGCGCAGCGGGTTTCGTTCCCCACCGGGCGCACCAGGCGCCGGGTACCGCGGTGCTGCTGGCCCTGGTCGCCGCCGGGCTGGGGGTCGCCCTGCTCCCGGCCTCGGTGCGGTCACTTCCGCTCGACGGTTTGGTGGTGCGCGACCTCGTCGATGCCGACACCGTCGAGGTGGCACTCGCCTGGCGATCGGGTTCCGACGACCCGGTCGTCACCGCGGTCGCCGACGTCATCGCCGCTGCCTTCGCCGATTCCGCCTTCGCCGATTCCGCCGCAGAGTCGCGCGACACCCAGCTTGCCGACCACCGTTCCGTGAGGACCCGACTGGGTGCTCGATCTGGAGAGAAACCGTGAAAATCACCGCTGTGGAGGCGATTCCGTTCGCCATCCCGTACGTGAAGCCGCTGAGGTTCGCCTCCGGCGAGGTGCACGCCGCGACCCACGTGCTGGTCCGGGTGCACACCGACGCCGGCGTGGTCGGCGTCGCCGAGGCGCCGCCCCGCCCGTTCACCTACGGCGAGACCCAGGACGGCATCATCGCCGTGATCAAGGGCATCTTCGCGCCCGCGGTCGTCGGCCTCACCTTGCTCGAGCGTGAGGTGGTCGCCGCCCGGATGGCTCGCACGGTCGGCAACCCGGCCGCGAAATCCGCTGTGGACATGGCGATCTGGGATGCGCTGGGCAAGGTCCTGGGGTTGCCCGTGGGGGACATGCTCGGCGGTTACACCGACCGGATGCGCGTCAGTCACATGCTCGGTTTCGCAGAGCCGGCCGCGATGGTCGCCGAAGCCGAGAAGATGGTCGACATCTACGGGATCCGCACCTTCAAGGTGAAGGTCGGACGTCACCCGGCATCCCTCGACACCGCGGTCGTCCGCGCGCTCCGCGAGCGGTTCGGCAGCGACGTCGAACTCTACGTCGACGGCAATCGGGGCTGGACCGCAGCCGAGTCGGCGCGAGCCATGCGGGAGATGGCCGACCTCGATCTGCTGTTCGCCGAAGAGCTCTGCGACGCAGCCGATGTGCTCGGTCGCCGGTGGCTGGTCGAACAGCTGCCGGTGCCGTTCATCGCCGACGAATCGGTGCCCACGCCAGCCGACGTCACCCGCGAGATCCTCGGCCGGTCGGCGACCGCCGTCAGCATCAAGACCGCGCGGTCGGGTTTCACCACCTCACGCCGCACGCATCACCTCGCCGAGGGGTTGGGCGTCCCGGTCGTCATGGGCAACCAGATCGACGGACAGATCGGGACGGCGTGCACGCTCGCCTTCGGCAGCGCCTTCGAGCTGACCTCGCGCTACGCGGGTGAGCTGTCGAACTTCCTGGACATGAGCGACGACCTGCTGACCGAGCCGTTGCAGATCCGCGATGGCCACCTGCACCGTTCGACCGCGCCGGGCATCGGTTTCGAGATCGATCCGGACAAGCTCGACCGCTATCGCACCGACAACTAGACCCGCACGCCCACAACACGTCTCGTGGCAGCCCCGCGAACCCAGTAGCAAGGAGAAGAACATGACCACCACCGAGCATCCCCAGGAAGTCGCCACCGCCGCGGCGTCCGGCGCCTCCGCCACCGAGCGGTTCCACGCGGACAAGTCTCCGTTCGAGGCAGTGAAGGACACTGCGCCGGAACGTGTCTCGGCCCTCATCAACGAGGTCCTCGCGGGCGTGCACGAGGTGATCCGGAAGCACAAGGTGACCTACGACGAGTACAACGCGCTCAAGGCGTGGCTCATCAACGTCGGTGAGGACGGCGAGTGGCCGCTGTTCCTCGACGTCTGGGTGGAGCACGTCGTCGAGGACGTCGCGACCTCGCATCGTCAGGGCAACAAGGGCAGCATCGAAGGCCCGTACTACGTCCCGGACGCTCCGGAACTCGGCGCCAAGGGCACTCTGCCCATGCGGGACAACGAGCCCGGCGATCCGTTGGTGTGGACCGG
>ERZ501064.205-NODE-205-length-16354-cov-5.474937_pt1 | contig 16354 bp, 16 predicted proteins | sample MGYA00510851_ERZ501064 | MGnify/ENA primary metagenome ERZ501064 (study PRJEB25958, sample SAMN03398529) | human skin metagenome | study: EMG produced TPA metagenomics assembly of the Human Skin Microbiome Metagenome (human skin metagenome) data set. | reverse complement strand
GACGCTGATGATCGTCGAGGCGATGAAGACCATGAACCACATTCCCGCGCCCCGCGCCGGGACCGTGCGTCGCGTGCTGGTCGACGACGGCACCCCCGTCGAGTTCGGCACTCCGCTGATGATCGTCGAGTAAGGCGCGCCCATGTTCGACAAGATCCTGATCGCCAACCGCGGCGAGATCGCGCTGCGGGTCATCCGCGCCTGTTCGGAAATGGGCATCGCCTCGGTCGCGGTGCATTCGACCGCCGACAGCGACGCCATGCATGTCCGCATGGCCGATGAGTCGATCTGCATCGGCCCGCCGCCCTCCTCGGCGTCTTACCTGTCGATGCCCGCCATCCTGTCCGCCTGCGAGATCACGGGCGCGCAGGCGATCCATCCGGGCTACGGGTTCCTGTCGGAAAACGCGCAGTTCGTGCAGATGGTCGAGGACCACGGCCTCACCTTCATCGGCCCGCGCGCGGAACATATCCGCATCATGGGCGACAAGATCACCGCCAAGCAGACCGCCAAGGATGCGGGAATCCCCGTTGTTCCCGGCTCGGACGGCGAGGTCGAGACCGTCGAGGCCGCCATCGAAGCCGCCAAGTCCATCGGCTTCCCGCTGATCGTCAAGGCGGCGGCGGGCGGCGGCGGGCGCGGCATGAAGGTCGCGATGACCGCCGACGATCTGGTCGAGGCCGTCCAGACCGCCCAGTCCGAGGCCAAGGCCGCCTTCGGCAACGGCGCCGTCTATATGGAGCGCTATCTGCAGAAGCCGCGCCACATCGAGATCCAGGTGATCGCCGACAGCCACGGCAACGTCGTGCACCTGGGCGAGCGCGACTGCTCGCTGCAGCGCCGCCACCAGAAGGTGCTGGAGGAGGCGCCCTCACCCGCGCTGGACGCGGCCGGGCGCGAGCGGATCGGCAAGATCGTGGTCGATGCGATCAAGGCCATCGGCTATCTCGGCGTCGGCACCATCGAGTTCCTGTGGGAAGACGGCGAGTTCTTCTTTATCGAGATGAACACCCGCCTTCAGGTCGAGCATCCGGTGACCGAGGCCATCACCGGCGTCGATCTGGTGCGCGAGCAGGTGCGGATCGCAGCGGGTCTGCCGCTGTCCTTCACCCAGGACGACATCCACTTCGAAGGCCACTCCATCGAAGTGCGCGTCAACGCCGAGAACCCCGAGACCTTCACGCCGTCGCCAGGCATGGTGAACGACTTCCACGCCCCCGGCGGCCTGGGCGTCCGTTTGGACAGCGCCATCTACGCCGGCTATTCGATCCCGCCCTACTACGACAGCCTGATCGGCAAGCTGATCGTTCACGGCCGCGATCGCGAAGAGGCGGTGGCGCGGCTGAAGCGGGCGCTTGGTGAAATGGTCGTGGGCGGCATCGACACCACCATTCCGCTGTTCCAGCGCCTGCTGGTCGAGCCGGACATCCTGTCCGGCGACTACGACATCCACTGGCTGGAGAAGTGGGCCAAGGCTCAGAAGGGCGCGGGCGCCTAGCGCCGTTGGCCGAGCCGGATTTCAGCGCCAGCAGCCCCTCCTCCGGCTTCGGGCCCGAGGCGCTGCTGGCCTGCTACGCGCGCGGCGTCTTTCCCATGGCGGAGGCGCGCGACGATCCTCGCGTCTTCATCGTCGAGCCCGATCAGCGAGGCGTGATCCCGCTCGACGCCTTTCATATCCCAACGCGCCTGCGTCGCAGCGTCCGCGCAGAGCCGTTCGACATCCGTGTGGACACCGCCTTCGAGGCGGTGCTGGACGGCTGCGCGGCGTCACAGGGGCCCGGCCGACAGGACACCTGGATCAACGGCCCGATCCGCCGCCTCTATGGCGAGTTGTTTGCGCGCGGCTTTGTTCATTCGCTCGAGTGCTGGCGCGAGGAGCGGCTGGTCGGCGGCCTGTACGGCGTGTCGCTTGGCGGCGCTTTTTTCGGAGAAAGCATGTTCAGCCGCGAGCGCGACGCCTCCAAGGTTGCGCTGGTGCATCTCGTCGCGCGGCTGAAAGCCGGCGGCTGGACCCTGCTGGACGCGCAGTTCCTGACCGATCACCTCAGCCAGTTCGGCGCGGTCGAGACCCCGCAGTCGGCCTACCTCCGCCGCCTGAAGCCGGCCCTGCATGTGCAGCCGGACCAGAGTGCGCTGACAAGACCTATGAGCGGTTCAGAGGCTATTGAGCGGGCGATCGGATAGGAGCCGAGTTGGACGGATCACCACGCCGCCCTCCGCGCCTCAATCCTTGCAGCCGACCACCCAGGCGTCATAGTTCGGGTGCTGCAGGCCGCTGACAGCCGGCGACGAGGCGAACATCCACCCTTTGAACACCTGGCGTGTCGGCAGAGGCTGGGTCGTGCCGCGCGGCTGGACCGAGACGTCGACATAAGCGATCGCGTCCTCCGTCAACTCATCCGGTGTGGAGACCTCGCAGGCGCTGACGTTGAAGATCAGGTTGCGGGCGAAGCGAACGGGTCGGCCTCCGACCTGCACCTCGAAGCGCATCGTTTCAGCCGTGACCTTGTCGATGGCCTGGATCACCGCGACCTTGCGGCGCTGGCGCCGGACCGGCGCCTCCGGCTGTTCGATGGGCTTTTCGGCGGCGGCGGCCTTGACGGGAGTTGGAGCGTCCGGCTCCGCCTCTTCCTCGACGATCACCACCGGCGGAGGGGTCGTGACGGGCAGCGGCGTCAAGGGCGCGGGCTGGCCGACCGGCGCATTCTCGACCGGGGTGGAGGGCTGGGGCGAACCGCGCAACACGTCGCCGATGGGATCCTGCGACGGGCGGGCGTCGCGAGGCGCGTCCTGAAGCGCGCTGGCGGTCACGCCGCCGGCGGTCAGCAGCGCCGCCGCCGCCAGGCCCATCGCCAATCGTCCGCCCAGGCGCGCCATTGTTCTTATTCCGGGGTCCAGGCCTGGTAGTCGCCGGTGGCGGCCGGACGCTTGCCGTCGTTCGCGAGGGAGCCGGGCGGGCGCCAGGCCAGCGGCGTCCCGGTCAGGTTCGGCAGATGGTCCTTTTCCCAGCTGCGGCGCGGCAGCGGCTGAACCGTCGGCGGCTCGGCGAAGGTGTAGTGCAGCCAGCCGTACCAGTCGGGCGACACCTTGGACGCCTCGGCGTAGCCGTTGTAGGTCACCCAACGCCTGCGACGACCATCATAGCTGACGGTGTCGCGGCTCTCGTAATAGCGATTGCCGTTTTCGTCCGTGCCGACCAGACGGCCGCGTTTGGCGATGGTGAACAGGGTGCCGATCGTGGCGCCGTTCCACCAGCCGAAGATCTTGTTCAACACGTCAACCAACCCACGCCAAATCGGCCGAACCGGAGGGTCCGGCGGCTGCGCGATCATAGAAACGCCGGCGCGCTTCGTCCAGCATGGAGCAGGCGGTGCAGGCTTCTTAACGGAGAGGCGGATACGTTGGCGCGCGGCTTGCATGCAGCGCGCCTCGAACCGGAGCCCACACCGTCATGAAACGCGTCCTTGTCGCCCTCGCCCTTCTGGCCCTCGCCACGCCTGCGCTCGCCCAGAACGCGAGTCAGATCGCCAGCGTACGGCGCGGTGCGAACTGCGGAGGGTGCAACCTGTTCCAGGGCGACTTCTCGGGGATGGAGCGTCGCGGGCTCAACCTGTCGGGCGCACGCCTCCGCCAGGCGGACCTCAGCCTGTCGGTCATGAACCGCACCCGCTTCTCCAACGCCGACCTGCGCGACGTGGAGGCGTATGGCGGCGTCTTCTCCAGCTCGAACTTCTCGCGCGCCGACCTGACCAACGCCAGCTTCGTTGGGGCCTACCTTGAGGGCGCGAACTTCGCCGGCGCCCGGCTGTCGGGGACCAACCTGTCCGGCGCGAGGCTGTCGCGCGCCACGGGCCTGACCCAAGCTCAGCTGAATCGCGCCTGCGGCGACGGTTCGACGGTTCTGCCGCGCGGGCTGCGCATCCCCGCCTGCTGAGCGTCTCCTTCGTTACGACGATTTAAGTAGGCCGATCAGGCGCTTCGGCGCATGAAGCGAGTGTGGAACAGATCAGCAGCTCCCTTCTCCGTCGCCTCTTCGTCGCCGTTTCCGCGGCCGGCCTGACGCTCGCGGCCGCACCCGCCTTCGCCGGCGTCGAACTGCTGCTTCAGGATCGCGACGTGGCGCGGTCGGTGTCGCTGGGCGGTTCGTGCAATCGTTGCGAACTGTCGGGGCGCAATCTGACCGGCGCCACCTTCACCGGCGCGACCTTTATCAGCGCCACCTTGGTGGGTTCGGACCTGCGGGGCGCGGAACTGGTCGGATCGAACTTCACCGGCAGCGACTTCACCCGGGCGAACCTACGCGGCGTGGAGATCCTGGGCGCCAACTTCGCGGAAGCCGACTTCAGCAACGCCTCGCTCGCGGGCGCCGAGGCGCAGGGTTCGTCCTTTGTGCGGTCCAACCTGTCTCGCGCCGACCTCTCGGGCGCCGAGTTGCACGGCGTGAACTTCAACGGAGCCACGCTGGCCGGCGCCAACCTCAGCGACAGCGAGTTGTTCGGCGCGACCCTGGCCAATGTGAAGGCCGCCGGCGCCAACTTCGCCAACGCCCAGGTCAACGCCTCCAACCTCGCGTCCGGCGATTTCACCGGCGCCTCGTTCCGCAACGCGCAGCTGACGGCCGCGCGGCTGAGCGGCGGCCGCTTCGACCGCGCCGACTTCTCCGATGCGGAGATGCGCCGCACGGACATCCGGGGCGTGGACCTGTCGGGCGCTCGTGGCCTGACGCAGGCGCAGGTCTCCCTGGCGTGCGGCGACAGCTCCACCCGTCTGCCGGGCCGGCTGACGGCCCAGAGCTGCAGAGGCGCAGCCCGGGTCATCCGCACGCCGCCCACGCCGCCGATCCCGCCGCGTCAGCGCAACCTGGTGCTGGTCGCCGAATAAGCGGCTTCCCGCCGCCGGGCGGCGGGAAGATCCGTCGTGTCAGACCTTGATGGGCGGCGCGGTGCGGATGTGCAGTTCCTTCATCTGCTTGTCCTGCACCGGAGAAGGCGCGCTCATCAGCAGATCCTCGCCCTGCTGGTTCAGCGGGAAGGCGATCACCTCGCGGATGGCCTGCTGGCCGGCCAGCAGCATGACGATGCGGTCGATGCCGGGCGCCAGACCGCCGTGCGGCGGCGCGCCATAGCGGAAGGCGTTCAGCATGCCGCCGAACTGGTCCTCGACAACCGAGGCGTCATAGCCGGCGATCTCAAAGGCCTTGAGCATGATCTCGGCCTTGTGGTTCCGGATCGCGCCCGAGCACAGCTCATAGCCGTTGCAGACGATGTCGTACTGATAGGCCAGGATATCCAGCGGATCCTTGGTGTTCAGCGCCTCCAGCTCGCCTTGCGGCATGGAGAAGGGATTGTGGCTGAAGTCGACCTTCTTCTCCTCGTCCGACCACTCGAACATCGGGAAGTCGACGATCCAGCAGAAGCGGAACTGATCCTCGTCCAGGAGCTTCAGCTCGGTCCCGACGCGGGTCCGGGCGCTGCCTGCGAACTTGTAGAAGCTGTTCGGATCGCCGGCGACAAAGAAGGCGGCGTCGCCCTGCCCAAGGCCCAGCGCCTTCATCAGCGCGTCGGCCGGCTCGCCCAGGTTCTTGGCGATCGGCCCGCCCCAGGCGCCCTGATCGTCCGACCAGAAGATATAGCCGAGGCCCGGCTGGCCTTCGCCTTGCGCCCACGAATTCATCCGATCGCAGAAGGCGCGCGATCCCCCGGTCGGCGCCGGGACGGCCCAGACGCGGTTCTTCGGATCGGCGGCCAGAATCTTGTTGAACAGGCCGAATCCGCCATCGCGGAAATGCTCCGACACATCCTGCATCTCGATCGGGTTGCGCAGGTCCGGCTTGTCCGAGCCGTATTTGGCGATCGATTCGCGGTAGGGAATGCGCTGGAACGGATAGGCGTCGACGCGCTTGCCTTCGCCGAACTCCTCGAACACGCCGTGCATCACCGGCTCGATAGCGGCGAAGACGTCTTCCTGGGTGACGAAGCTCATCTCGACGTCGAGCTGGTAGAACTCCAGCGAACGGTCCGCGCGCAGGTCCTCGTCGCGGAAGCACGGCGCGATCTGAAAATAACGGTCGAAGCCCGACACCATCAGCAGCTGCTTGAACTGCTGGGGCGCCTGCGGCAGCGCATAGAACTTCTCGGGATGCAGGCGGCTGGGCACCAGGAAGTCGCGCGCGCCTTCGGGCGACGAGGCCGTCAGGATCGGCGTCTGGTACTCCAGGAAGCCCTGCTGGAACATGCGGTTGCGGATCGACTGGATCACGCGCGAACGCAGCACGATGTTCTTGTGCAGGGTCTCGCGACGCAGGTCGAGATAGCGGTGCTTGAGCCGGATTTCCTCGGGATACTCCGGCTCGCCGAAGACTGGCAGCGGCAGTTCGGCGGCTTCCGACAGCACCTCGACCGCCTGAACCCGCACCTCGACTTCTCCGGTGGGCAGGTTGGCGTTGACGGTCGAGCCTTCGCGCAGCACCACCTCGCCGTCGACACGGATCACGCTCTCGGCGCGCACCCGCTCCACCCGCTCGAAGCCCGGCGTCTCCGGGTGCAGCACCAGCTGGGTCAGGCCGTAGTGGTCGCGCAGGTCGATGAACAGCAGACCGCCGTGGTCCCGCTTCCTGTGCACCCAGCCGGACAGGCGGACCGAGGAGCCGGCGTCGGAAGCGCGAAGCGCGCCGCAGGTGTGAGAGCGATAGGCGTGCATGAGGATCGTCTTGTCGGGCCGCAGGGGCGGCGAAATGGAACGGCGTAGGGCGCATCATCGCCCCGGAAAGTCAAGGTTGAGGGCCTTGCGGCCCCGTCCCGACAGGCCCGGCGGATTGGCGCTGGACCTACGTCCTGATGCCCTGTCAGAAACGCCTTGGCCTTATCATTTCACGCTCGTGCACCTCGGGAAGCCATCCATGTTCGTCGTCATCCTGCGCTATTTGAAACCCATGGACGAGGTGGAGGCGCGGACCGCCGAACACCGGGCGTGGCTGGACCCGCATGTGCGGAGCGGCCTGCTGATCGCCACGGGTCCGATGGTTCCGCGAACCGGAGGCGTGCTGCTGGCGCGCGGCGGAGGGACGCGGGAGGCGCTGGTCGCCCTGCTCCGCGACGATCCGTTCCAGGTTCACGGCGTTGCCGAGTACGAGGTCATCGAGTTCGCGCCCGGCAAATATCATCCCGCCATGGCTGAGTTTCTCTGAGGTTCATCCACAGTCGGCGGCGATGCTCCCCATTACCAACAGGAACCTGTGGGTCGGTCGCGGACTCGGCGCGTGCTAAGAGAAAGGCATGCCCGCCGACGGCGCCCTGAACATTCCGGCCGGAGAGCAGCTGCGGCTGCCGCTCGAGCGCCATGGCGCGTCCGAGGCCTTTGTGGTGTCGGCCAGCAACGAAAACGCCATACGCCTGCTGGAGCGCTGGCCGGACGGGGCCGGTTCGGTTCTGGCGCTCCACGGGCCGGCGGGATCGGGCAAGAGCCGGCTGGCCGGGATCTGGGCCGAGCGGCTCGGCGCGGTCGCCCTGCACGGCGCCGAGGCGGGGCTGGTTGATCTGCGCGAGATCGAGGGTCGGCCGCTGCTGCTTGACCGCGCCCAGGACGCCGACGACGAGAGCCTGTTTCACCTGATCAACCTGGCCGTATCGACGGGCTCTCCACTGCTGCTGGCCTCACGCAGCGCGCCGCGAGGATGGTCGACCACCCTGCCCGACCTGCGCTCGCGCCTGGACGCCCTGCGCACGGTGGCGCTGGAGGCGCCGGACGATGCGGTGCTGGCGGCCATTCTGCGCGCGCGCTTCGCCGAACGCAGCATCGCGCCGGCGCCCGAGGTGATCGACTATCTGGTGCGTCGGCTGGATCGCTCGGCGGAGGCGGCCGAAACGGCCGTCGAGCGGCTCGACGCGCGGCATCGCCCGGTGACCCGCGTCCTCGCCCGCGAAGTCTTGGACGAGTTGCAGGCCGAGGGCGGCTGAAGGCGGCAAATCGCCTCGCTGCGCTTGCGGGCGTCACACGAGCGCGCGACATACGATCCATGACCGACGCCGCCATCCACGACGCCACCCGAGGTCAGGAGGTGCCCGCCTCGCGCGCGCCGCAGCTGGCCTTGAACGAAGCGCTGATGGCGTCGCCGGAGCGGTTCTTCAATCGCGAGACCTCGTGGCTGGCCTTCAACGAGCGCGTGCTGGAGGAGGCCGCCAATCCCCAGCACCCGCTGCTGGAGCGGCTGCGCTTCCTGTCCATCTCGGCCAACAATCTGGACGAGTTCTTCATGACGCGCGTGGCGGGCCTGAAGGGTCAATTGCGCGAGCGGGTTCGCGTGCTGTCGGCCGACGGCCTGTCGCCGGCCGAGCAGCTGGAGCGGATCAACATCGCCGCCGGGCAGCTGATGGCCGAACAGCAGGTGCGCTGGCGTCAGCTGCGGCGCGAACTGGCGGACTGCGGCATCGAGGTGGTCAGTGGCGGACGGCTGACCAAGACGGAGCGGGATCGGCTGGAGCCCGAGTTCCTGAACCAGCTGTTCGCCATCCTGACGCCGCTGGCCATCGACCCCGCGCACCCTTTTCCCTTTCTGCCCAATCTCGGCTTCTCGCTGGCGCTGAAGCTGCGGCGCAAGGGCGAGAGCCGCACCTTCTACGCCCTGGTTCCGGTGCCGACCCAGGTGCGACGGTTCTGGGCTCTGCCGGTGGACGGCCGATCGGCGAAGGGCCGCCAGCGCTTTGTGTCGCTGGAGGACATGCTGGTCCTGTTCATCGACCACCTGTTTCCCGGCTGCGAGGTGCTGGAAAGGGGCGTGCTGCGCCTGATCCGCGACTCCGACATCGAGATCGAGGAGGAGGCTGAAGACCTGGTGCTGGAGTTCGAGGAGGCGCTGAAGCAACGTCGGCTCGGCTCGGTCGTGCGGGTCAAGATCGAGGCGTCCATGCCGCCGGACCTGCGCGACTTCATCGTTGAAGAGCTGCAGGCCGCGCCGCAGGACGTGGTGCTGGTCGACGGCATGCTGGGGCTGGCGCAACTGAGCGAACTCATTCCGCCAGACCGGCCGGAGCTGAAGTTCAGGGGCCACGAGCCCCGTTACCCTGAGCGCGTGCGCGACAACGGCGGCGACATTTTCGCCTCGGTGCGTGAAAAGGACATGCTGATCCACCACCCGTTCGAGAGCTTCGACGTGGTGGTGCAGTTCCTGCGCCAGGCGGCGCGCGACCCCAACGTCCTGGCGATCAAGCAGACGCTGTACCGCACCTCCAAGGACAGCCCCATCGTCGCCGCCCTGATCGAGGCGGCCGAGAACGGCAAGAACGTCACCGCCTTGGTGGAGCTGAAGGCGCGCTTCGACGAGGAGGCCAATCTGCGCTGGGCCCGCGCAATGGAGCGCGCGGGCGTCCACGTCGTCTTCGGCTTCGTCGAATACAAGACCCACGCCAAGCTGAGCGTGGTGGTGCGCCGCGAGGGCGAGGGCCTGAAGACCTACTGCCACTTCGGCACGGGCAACTACCACCCGGTGACCGCCAAGGTTTACACCGACCTGTCGCTGTTCAGCTCGGACCCCGTGCTGGGCCGCGACGCCAGCCGCGTGTTCAACTACATCACCGGGTACGCCACGCCGGACGAGCTGGAGGCGCTGGTCGTCTCGCCTCTGAACATGAAGTCCACGCTGATCGAGCTGATCGGCAAGGAGATGTCGGCGGCGGCCATGGGCAAGCCGGCCGCCATCTGGGTCAAGCTGAACTCGCTGGTCGATCCCGAAATCATCGACGCGCTTTATCGCGCCAGCCAATGGGGAGTGCGCATCGACCTGGTGGTGCGCGGCATCTGCTGCCTGCGTCCCGGGGTGCCCGGCCTGTCGGAGAACATCCGGGTCAAGTCCATCGTCGGGCGCTTCCTGGAGCACAGCCGCATCGTCGCCTTCGCCAACGGCCAGGACCTGCCCAGCGACAAGGCCAAGGTCTTCATCTCCTCGGCCGACTGGATGCCGCGCAATTTGGACCGCCGGGTCGAGTTGATGACGCCCATCCGGAACGCAACCGTGCACGATCAGGTTCTGGACCAGATCATGGTCGCAAACCTTAAGGACGATGCGCAAAGCTGGGTGCTGGACGCCGCCGGACGCTACACCCGCGTCCAGCCGGTCGATCCCGACCGGCCCTTCTCGGCGCACAAGTATTTCATGACCAATCCCAGCCTCTCCGGCCGCGGCCGCAAGGTGAAGACCCGGCCCGAAGAGCTGCGTCTCGAGCCGCCCGTCCGCTGATGCCCGAGATGACCACGCCGCGTGACATCGCGGCCATCGATATCGGCTCGAACTCGGTCCGCCTGGTGCTCTACCGGCTGGAAGGCCGTGCAATCTGGACCGTGTTCAACGAAAAGGTTCTGGCTGGCCTAGGCCGGGACCTGCCCGTGACCGGGCGGCTTTCGGCGGAGGGACTGCCGATGGCGATGACGGCCCTTCGTCGGTTTGCGGCCGTGCTGGAGGGCGTGCGCCCCGAGAAGACCCTGATCGCCGCCACCGCCGCCGTGCGGGAGGCCACGGACGGCCCTGAGTTCTGCCAAAGGGTCGCTGCCGAAACCGGGCTGAACATCCGCGTCCTGTCGGGCGAGGAGGAGGCTCGGTACGCCGCGCTGGGCGTGCTGGCCGGCGCACCGCGCGCGCGGGGCGTTTCCGCCGACATGGGCGGCGCCAGTCTGGAGCTGACGCGCCTGAGCGGCGACAGCATCGAGCGCGGCGTGACCCTGCCGCTGGGTCCCTTTGCTCTGGCGGACGGCAAACCGTTCGACGCCGCGCGCATCCGCGCCCGCATCAACGAACGGCTGTCCGCGGTGGCCGGGGATTTCCGCTCGGAACGCCTTTACGCCGTCGGCGGCGCCTGGCGGACCCTGGCCCAGGTGCAGATGCGGATGAAAAACTATCCGCTGCACGTCGTGCACCAGTACGAGATGACGGCCGACGACGCGCTGGAGGCCGCGCAGATGGTGGCTCAGCAGCCCAGGCAGGCGCTGGAGCGACAGCCGGGCGTGTCCAGGAAGCGGGCCGAGACCCTGCCCTATGCGGCCCTGGTGCTGGAAGGTCTGATCCGGCATCTGGGTCTTCGCACGGTCGAGGTCTCGGCCTGGGGCGTGCGCGAGGGGCTGCTGTTCGAGCAGCTGGATGCGCCGGAAAAAGCGGCCGATCCCCTGCTGGCCGGTTGCGCCGCGCTGGGCGGACGGCAAGGCATCTCGCCTGCTCTGCCGGGAGCGCTGAATGGATGGATCGCCGACATCGTGGCGGCGCTGCCGGCGGCGTTCGGCGCCGAGCGCGACCGGGTGCTGACGGACGCCGCCTGTCGCCTGGCGGACCTTGGTGCGCGCCTGCATCCGGACCACCGACTGGAATTGGTGTTCGACCAGGTGCTGCGCGCGCCCGTGCCGGGGCAGAGCCATGCCGAGCGCGCCTTTCTGGCGGTTGCGGTCAACGCCCGCTATGGCGGCCCGGCCGCCACGCCCGAGCCGCAGACCATCGCGCGCCTGCTGGACGAACGGTCCGCACGGCGCGCCCGCGCCCTGGGGCTGGCGATCCGGCTGGCCTGTGACCTGTCAGGCCGATCGCCGCAGCTGCTGGCGAACGCCAGCGCGGGCGTGGGCGATGGAGCGCTACGGCTCCAGGCGCGTCCCGGCTACGCCGACGTGCTGCTGGGCGAACAGACTCGCAAGCGGGCCAGGGCCCTGGCCGAGGCCATGGGCGTGGAACTCAGCATCTAAGGCGCTCCCCGCCTCCCGTCGCGGTGAACAGAGTTCCCGCCGTCAGCCCTCGATCTCGACCACCTCGACGCGTGCGCCGTTCAGGACCAGAGCGATTTCGCCGCGCTTCAGCTTCAGGGCGTCCTCGCCGAACAGTTGACGGCGCCAGCCCTTCATCGCCTCGACGTCGGCCGCGTCGCTGAGCGCGATCTTCTCCAGGTCCGAGACGGTGGCGATCAGTTTGGAGGCGACGCCGGCGTTGTCGCTCTTGGCCTTCAGCAGCACCTTCAGAAGCTCCACCACCGAGGGCGGCGCCGGCTGGTTGTGGGCGGGGCGGTCCATCTTCGGCGCATGCGCCTCCGGATCGGCCAGGACGCGCTTCAGCTCCTCGGTCAGCTCCAGCCCCAGACGCGAGCCGCCGAAGCCCTTGGGAACCGAACGCAGGCGGTTGAAGGCGTCGGGATCGGTCGGCGCCTGCTGGGCGATCTCGTCGACGCCTTCGTCCTTCAGGATGCGGCCGCGAGGCTGGTCGCGCTCCTGCGCCGCCCGCTCGCGCCACACGGCGACGGCCTTGAAGGCGGCGAGATACTTGGCCGAGAACTTCTTGGGCCGCAGCCGCTTCCAGGCGTTTTCGGGATCGGTGTCGTAGAGCGCGGGGTCCGTCAGACCCTCCATCTCGGACATCACCCAGTCCAGCCGGCCTTCCTTGTGCAGGCGATCGCGCAGCTTCGGGTACAGCGCCGCCAAGTGCGTCACGTCGCCCAGCGCATAGGTCAGCTGATTGTCCGACAGCGGCCGGCGGGCCCAGTCGGTGAAGCGACTGCCCTTGTCCAAGTCGATCTTCAGCGTCTGGCGCACCAGCGAATCATAGGCCACCTGCTCGCCGAAGCCCGCCGCCATGGCCGCGACCTGGGTGTCGAACAGCGGCCGCGGCATGGCGCCCAGCCGCACGAAGATCTCCACGTCCTGGCGACAGGCGTGGAAGACCTTGACGATGTTCGGGTCGCGCAGGATCTCGAGGAACGGCTCCAGGTCCAGCCCGTCGGCCATCGGATCGATGATGCCGGCGTGTTCGGTCGAAGCCGCCTGGATCAGGCACAGCTTGGGCCAGTAGGTCGTCTCGCGCATGAACTCGGTGTCGACCGCGATGAAAGGCGCGTCGGACAGGCGGGCGCAGAACTCGGCCAGCGCCTCATTGGTGGTGATCGGCGTCATTCCGGTGCTATAGCGCGGCGCGACCGCGTTGTGGCAAGACGCCGCGACACATTTCCGCCTTCCGATTCAGGCCGTGACCCATGAGCGACACCGACCGTCCCCTTGCCAACGGCCTGACCTACGCCGACGCCGGCGTGGATATCGACGCGGGCGAACTGCTGGTCGAGCACATCAAGCCGCTGGCCAAATCCACGGCGCGGCCGGGATCCGAGCCCTCGCTCGGAGGCTTCGGCGCCCTGTTCGACCTCAAGGCGGCGGGCTTCGATGATCCGCTGATCGTGTCCACCACGGATGGCGTGGGCACCAAGCTGAAGATCGCCATCGAGACCGGTCGCCATGACGGCGTTGGGATCGACCTCGTCGCCATGTGCGTCAACGATCTGTTGGCCCAGGGCGCGGAGCCGCTGCTGTTCCTGGACTACTACGCCACCGGCAAGCTGGAGATCGATGCGGCGCGCCGGGTGGTCTCGGGCATCGCCGAGGGATGCCGCCAGGCGGGCTGCGCGCTTGTCGGAGGCGAGACGGCCGAAATGCCCGGCATGTACGGCGGCGGCGATTATGATCTGGCGGGCTTCAGCCTGGGCGCCGTCGAGCGGGGTCAGGCCCTGCCCTATCTGGATCGTCAGCAGGCCAGCGACATCATCATCGGCGTCGGATCGTCAGGCCCGCACTCCAACGGCTATTCGCTGATCCGCAAGGTGGTGGAGAAGTCCGGGCTGACGTGGGGCGACGACGCGCCCTTCGCCGCCGATCGATCGCTGGCCCAAGCGTTGATGGAGCCGACGCGCATCTATGTGAAGTCGGTGCTGCCGCTGATGAAGTCCGGCCGGATCAAGGGCGCGGCGCACATCACCGGCGGCGGCCTGATCGAGAACCCGCCGCGCTGCATCGCCGACGGCCTGGAGGCCACGTTTGATTGGGACGCCTGGCCGCTGCCCCCCGTGTTCCGGTGGCTGGCGGAGACGGGCGGCATTTCGGATCACGAGATGCGCCGGACCTTCAACTGCGGCGTGGGCTTCATCCTGATCGTGTCGCCCGAAGACGCCGAGGGGGTGCTGGAGGCGCTGCTGGACGCCGGCGAGGTCGCCTTCGTCTGCGGACAGTTGCAAGCCGCCGCATGAGGAAGCGCCGCGTCGCCGTCCTGATCTCGGGCGCGGGCTCCAACATGGCGGCGCTGATCGACGCAGGCCAGGCGCCCGACACCGCCTTTGAAGTGGTTCTGGTGGTGTCCAACATCGAGGAAGCCGGTGGGCTGGCGGTGGCGCAGGCCAAGAACGTCGAGGCCGTGGCCGTGCCCCACGCCGCCTTCGGCAAGGACCGCTCAGCGCACGAACAAGCCATCGACGCTGAACTCCAGGCCCACGGCATCGAGGTCGTAGCGCTGGCCGGGTACATGCGGGTGCTGACGCCGTGGCTGGTCGGCGCCTGGCGCGGGCGCATGGTCAACGTCCACCCCAGCCTTCTGCCCCTCTACCCCGGTCTGGACACCCACGCCCGCGCCATCGCCGCCGGCGACACGGAGGCGGGCTGCACCGTTCACGGCGTGACCGAGGGCGTGGACGAAGGTCCGATCCTGGGCCAGGTGCGGGTGCCCGTCCTTCACGACGATACGCCCGCATCACTGGCCGAGCGGGTCAAGACGGCCGAGCACAGGCTGTATCCGCGCGTGCTGCACGCCGTCTGCAACACCCTCGACTGACACATACGAAAACGGCCCCGGAGAAATCTCCGGGGCCGCTTCGTTTCAGCCTTGCGGCCGGGAGCTGGGTTAGCGCGGGGTCGTCGCCGCGCCGGCCACGCCGCCGATGGCCGCGCCGGCCACGGTCGAACCGGTGTTGCCGCCCAGCACCTGGCCGGCCACAGCACCGCCCAGCGCGCCGCTGGCGGCGCGTTGTTCCATCGTCTGGCCGCAGGCGGCCAGCAGGGCCACGACGCCGACGACGGGAGCGATCTTGATCAGGGTCTTCATGGTTCAGTCTCCTTGGGGAGGATGCGTTCGATGAAGCCCAAACAAAACGGCCCGCCCCCGGTTCCGAGGACGGGCCATATTGTCACGGTTGGTGAACCGGTCAGCCGACGATCTGGTCGTCGGTGAAGAACTGCTCGATCTCGATCTTGGCGTTGTCCAGGCTGTCGGAGCCGTGGACCGAGTTCTCGCCGATCGACAGGGCGAACTGCTTGCGGATGGTGCCGTCGGCGGCCTGTTCCGGGTTGGTCGCCCCCATCACTTCACGATACTTGGCGACGGCGTTGTCGCCTTCCAGCACCTGGACCACGACCGGCTCGGCCGTCATCTGCGACACCAGTTCGCCGTAGAAGGGGCGCTCGGCGTGCACTTCATAGAACTTCTTGGCCTGAGCGTCGGTCAGCTTGACGCGGCGCTGGGCGACGATGCGCAGGCCGGCGTCCTCGATCACGGCGTTGATCTTACCGGTCAGGTTGCGACGCGTCGCGTCCGGCTTGATGATCGAAAATGTGCGTTCGGTCATGGGTGTGACTTCTTGTTGGGAGATTGAGGGTCGCGGGCTTATAGCGACGCCCTCTCCGCTTTCCAATCCCGCCGCAAGGCCGCGCTCGACCCATGCTCCAGATTTCCAACCTGACCTACAACGCCTGGGGCCGCCAGTTTCTGGACGACGCCTCCGTCAGCCTGCCGCCGGGGTCCAAGGTCGGGCTGGTCGGGCGCAACGGCATCGGCAAGTCGACGCTGTTCAAGCTGATCCTGGGCGAGCTGGCCGCCAACGGCGACGAGGTGTCGCTGCCCAAGACCGCCCGCATCGGCTCGGTCGATCAGGAGCATCCGGCCACCCCGGTCAGCGTGCTGGACACCATCCTGGAGGCGGACGTCGAGCGCCACTCGCTGATGACCCGGCTGGACACCGCCGAGCCGGAGGAGATGGGCGAGATTTGGATGCGGCTGATCGAGATCGACGCAGAATCCGCCCCCGCCCGCGCCTCCGAAATCCTAGTCGGGCTGGGCTTCAGCCAGGAGGACATCCAGCGGCCGATGTCGCACTTCTCCGGCGGCTGGCGGATGCGGGTGGCGCTGGCCGCCGCCCTGTTCGCCGAGCCGGACATGCTGCTGCTGGACGAACCGACCAACTACCTCGACCTCGAAGGCGCGCTGTGGCTGGAGGGCTATCTTTCCCGCTATCCCCACACGGTCATCGTCATCAGCCACGACCGGGGGCTGCTGAATCGCGCGGTCGGCTCGATCTTGCATCTCGAGGACCGCAAGCTGAACCTCTACTCGGGCGGCTACGACAGCTTCGCCCGCATCCGCGCCGAGCGCCGGGCGCTTCAGGCGGCCGAGGCCAAGAAGCAGGAAGCGCGGCGCGCCCACCTGCAAAGCTTCGTGGACCGCTTTCGCGCCAAGGCCAGCAAGGCCGTGCAGGCGCAGTCGCGGATCAAGGCCCTGGCCAAGATTGAGCCGATCACCGCCCCC
>ERZ501064.203-NODE-203-length-16429-cov-8.341212_pt1 | contig 16429 bp, 18 predicted proteins | sample MGYA00510851_ERZ501064 | MGnify/ENA primary metagenome ERZ501064 (study PRJEB25958, sample SAMN03398529) | human skin metagenome | study: EMG produced TPA metagenomics assembly of the Human Skin Microbiome Metagenome (human skin metagenome) data set. | reverse complement strand
AGGGGACTCGAACCCCTGACCCCCACACTGCCAGTGTGGTGCGCTACCAGCTGCGCCATAGCCCCGTATTTTGTTGTTCCGCCCTGTTCAAGGGCACTGGCGAAGTTACACCATCTCGGCGATACCAGCCAAATCGCCAGGACGCCGACCCGATCGGTGTCGAGTCGGCGTCACGCGACTCAGGAGTTGCCACCACCCAGGATGCTGTCGAGCCAACCGGTGCCCTCGAGGACGCCGTTGACGGGCTCGCCGTCGTGCAGCACGGTCGGGGTGCCGACCTGGCCGCCGGTCGCCTTCGACAGTTCGTCGGTCGACTTCTGCGCGTTCTCCTCGGCCTGGGCGACCTTCGCGTTGTCGGTGATGCACGTGGCGGTGGCCGGCGTCGCGCCCTGCTCGGTGGCGAGACGCGCGAGCTCGGGGCTGGTGATGTTGCCGGTGCCGTCCTCGGGCGGCTGGGCGGCGAACAGCGCGCTGTGGAATCGCAGGAACAGATCGGTGTTCTGCTCGTCGGCCACGCAGGTCAGCGCACCGGCAGCGCGCGAGCTGTAGTCACCGGTCGCCGACCGCGAGTTCAGGAAGTGCAGTGTGTGGTAGCGCACGCGGAGTTTGCCCTCGGTGACGGCCTTGGTGATGGCCGGTCCGGACTGCTGCTCGAACACCTTGCACACCGGACACATCGGGTCTTCGAAGACGTCGATGAGCGGAGCGGTCTCGGGACCGACGATCATCGTCGAACTCGACGCCAGCGCGGCTTGATCGGTGTCACCCTGATCGCGTCCGCTCCACCAGATCCCGCCGATCACGAGGCCCGCGATCACCAGGACCGCGATGCCGCCGAGCACGTAGGTCATCGTGTTCGACGGCGCGCTCGGCTGATACTTCGAGTTGGTGGTGCGGGGCACCGATGCTCCCGGCTTGCGCTTCTTGCTCACATTCCGACAATAACGGCGTCGCGCTGAAAATTGTCTGAGGGAACGTCCGGCCGGAACGGGGCGGTGACCGCCACCGCCGGCCCGCTACTCGCTCACGCCCCCAGCGCCGCGTCGACGACCTGCTGCGCCTCGCTCTGCACCTGCGCGAGATGGTCTGCGCCCTTGAAGGATTCGGCGTAGATCTTGTAGACGTCTTCGGTCCCCGAGGGACGAGCCGCGAACCAGGCGTTCTCCGTCGTGACCTTCAGGCCGCCGATCGGGGCGCCGTTGCCCGGTGCGGTCGTCATGATCGCCGAGATGGGTTCGCCCGCCAGTTCCGTCGCCGTCACCTGCTCCGGCGACAGCTTCGACAGCACCGCCTTCTGCTCCCGGCTGGCCGGCGCATCGATCCGCGCATACGCCGTGGTCCCGTACTCCTCGGCGAGTTCGGCGTAGCGCTGCGACGGCGACTTGCCCGTCACCGCGAGGATCTCCGACGCCAGCAGCGCCATGATGATGCCGTCCTTGTCGGTCGACCACGGGCTGCCGTCGAAGGTCAGGAACGACGCCCCGGCGCTCTCCTCACCACCGAAGGCGACGCGACCGTTCAGCAGGCCGTCGACGAACCACTTGAAGCCGACGGGAACCTCGAGCAGCGGTCGTCCGATCCCGGCGACCACCCGGTCGATCAGCGACGACGACACGAGCGTCTTGCCGACGGCCGCCGACTCCGACCACTGCGGCCGGTGCGTGAACAGGTAGTCGATCGCGACGGCCAGGTAGTGGTTGGGGTTCATCAGACCGGCGTCGGGCGTGACGATGCCGTGCCGGTCCGAGTCGGCGTCGTTGCCGGTCGCGATGTCGTAGGAATCACGGGAGGAGATGAGCGAGGCCATCGCGTTGGCCGACGAACAGTCCATCCGGATCTTGCCGTCGGTGTCGAGCGTCATGAACGAGAACGTCGGGTCCACCGTCGGATTAACGACCGTCAGATGTTCGAGGTTGTATCGGAGGCCCAGCAGCGCCCAATAGCCGACGGACGCGCCGCCGAGCGGGTCGGCGCCGATGTGGATGCCGGCGTCGCGGATCGCCCGCATGTCGACCACATCGCCGAGTCCGTCGATGTAGTTGAGGAGGAACGAGTAGTCGTGCACGAACTCGCTGCCGCGCGCACGCTCGAACGGGATGCGCGCGACACCGTCGAGCTTCTGCTCGAGCAGTTCGTTCGCCCGCGCCGCGACGACCGAGGTGATCGAGGTGTCCGCGGGACCGCCGGTCGGCGGGTTGTACTTGAATCCGCCGTCCCGCGGCGGATTGTGTGACGGCGTCACGACGATGCCGTCGGACAGCACCCCCGGGTTGTCCTGGTTGAACATGAGGATGGCGCGGCTGACCGCCGGCGTGGGTGTGAACGAGTCGCTCTCGGCGGTGTAGACGGTGATCTCGTTGGCCGCGAGCACTTCGAGTGCGGTGCGCCAGGCGGGGACCGAGAGAGCGTGGGTGTCGAACCCGATGAACAGCGGACCGGAGATCCCGGCCGAGCGGCGGTAGTCGACGATCGCCTGCGTCGTCGCGAGGATGTGGGCCTCGTTGAACGCGTTGTCGAAGCTCGATCCGCGATGCCCCGACGTCCCGAACACGACCTGCTGCAACGGGTCCGACGGGTCGGGTGTGTTGTCGTAATAGGCACGCACCAGGGCGTCCACGTCGACGAGGTCTTCGGGCAGGGCCAAGGTACCAGCGCGAGGATGTGCCATGACCGCGATTGTGCCACTCCACACGCCGTTCGCCCGGTCGACGAACCGATCCGTCCGGACCCGGAGACCGAATCGCTACGGTGGGACGATCGTCGACGTCGCATCGAAGGGGCCTGCACACATGCTGATCGCCGGATTGTCGGGACTGCTGTCCCCCGGACGCCGATCCCCCGGCCTGCTCGTGCTCGTCCTGCCGGGCGGCACGGACAACAGCCACAAACCGTTCAGTCCCTGGCAGCCGTCCGCCCTGCGCATGTACCCGTTCACCTGGTCGCTGCGACTGCGATTCGGCCGGTCGGTGCGCGTCCACCAGGTCGGCTACCGCGTGTACGGCTGGAACGGAGACGACAACTCGCCTCTGCTCCCCGCCCGTGCGGCACTCGACGAGATCTGCCGACGGCACCCGGGCGTGCCGGTGGTCGCGATCGGACACTCGATGGGCGGACGCGTGGCCGCCCATCTCGCCGCCGACCGCCGGGTCATCGGCGTCCTCGGCCTGGCGCCGTGGTGGCAGTTCGCCGACTGGCGACACATCCAGCCCGGCGCGCGGGTCGTCGCGGTGCACGGCGACGCCGACACCCGCACGCTCGCGAAGCGGACCCGCAAGGGCATCGCCGAGCTCTCGGCGCTGGGCGTCGACGCCGAGTTCATCCCGGTCCCCGGCGGCGGTCACGCCATGCTCGATCACATCGGGCTCTGGCAGCGCAGCGCGCTCGACTTCGTCGGCGAGCGCCTGTCCGCGCTGCGCGGCGCCTGACCTCAGCGCGTCGGCCGGCCGGCCAACTCCTCGACGAACTCCGGATAGAACTCGACGTATTTCTCCCCGACGAGCACGTAGAGCGGATCGTCGCCGGTCTGCCCGTAGGCCTGCTTGCGGAGTTCGGTGCGCATGTTCTTGAACGTCGAGGTGTGTTCCAGCGCCTCGACGAGCCGGACGAACAACGGCACGGCGTACGCGGGCAGACCGTCGCGAACGTGCCGGGCGAGACCGTCGGCGTCGAAGGTCTCGCCGTCTCGCAGGCTCACCGCCGCCATGCCGGCCTTGCCGTCGACCCCCGGAACGGGCACACCGAACACGACCGCCTCCTCGACGGCGGGGTGCGCGTCGAGCACCGCCTCGACCTCGGTGGTGGCCACGTTCTCGCCCTTCCAGCGGAAGGTGTCGCCGATGCGGTCGACGAAGCCGATGTGCGAGAAGCCCTGATCGCGGACGACGTCGCCGCTGTTGAACCACTTGTCGCCCTTGCGCTTCGCGTCGCGGACGATCTTGCGCTCGGTCGCGGCCGGGTCGGTGTAACCGTCGAACGGCACCCGTGAATTGATCTGCGCGAGAAGCAATCCGGTGCCACCCTTCCCGACCGGCCGCACCCGCCCGTCTGGACCGCGCAGCGGCTCGCCGGTCTCCTCGTCGTATTCGACGATCGTGTACGGCAACGGCGAGAACCCGGCCGTCTTGGACAAGCCGAAGACGTTGATGAAACCGATGTTCGCCTCGCTCGCCGCATACAACTCGACGACGCGGTCGATACCGAACCGCTCGGTGAAGGCATCCCAGATGTCCGGGCGCAGACCGTTGCCGACGGCCAGCCGGAGGCGGTGCGCGCGATCGGTCGGCTTCGGCGGCTGCGCGAGCAGATAGCGGCACAGCTCACCGATGTAGGCGAACGCGGTGGCGTTGTTCTCGATGATCTCGTCGATGAACTTCGACGCCGAGAACTGCTTGCCGATGGCCAGGCAGGCGCCCGATGCGAGGACCGACGAGACCGAGATCGTGAGAGCGTTGTTGTGGTAGAAGGGCAACGCCGTGTACATGACGTCGTCGCCGCGCAGACGGATTCCCAGCCCGCCGATGCCGTTCATCGCCACCAGCCAGCGGTAATGACTCATCTTGCTCGCCTTCGGGTAACCCGTTGTGCCCGAGGTGAAGATGTAGATCGCGGTCGACCCGACCTCGATCGAGTCGGTGACCGGCCGGTCGAGCGGTGAGCAGCGCGCGGTCAGTGTGGCGAGTTCGGCGAAGGTGAACTCCTTCTCCGGCCGGCATCCGGCCGGCACCGATTTCAGCGCCTCCAGCAGATCATGCTGATAGAGAACCACTTTCGGCTCGATGAGTCCGAGACTGTGTTCCAGCACCGCGCCGCGCTGGTTGAAGTTGAGCATTCCGCAGATCGCCCCGATCTTGACGATCGCGAACATCGCGATGACGACATCGGGGTGGTTTCGCGAGAGCACCGCGACCACGTCACCGCGCCCGACCCCCTCGCGAGTGAGGAAATCCGCGAGCCGGTTGGCCCGAGCATTGGCCTCGCGGTAAGTTATCGACGCACCCTCGAACCGGAGGAAGTCCCGGTCGGGGTACTTCTGCGCACTCTGCTGGAACCGCTTGCCGATGGACATCTTCGTGGTCGGCGGTGTGGGCAGCATCGCCGGTAGGGTCCGCAGAATCGTGCCGGCGTCACGACGCAACGACGCGACTCCCGACACCATGTCGGCCAGCCGGATGTCCGGCAGCAGTCCCGTGCCCGACGCGTGATCAACCATGTTCCCCAGCCCTTCGGTGTGTTCGACGACACACACCCTAGCGACAGCTCGTCCCCATTGACACATTGGGGGCTATTTGTTTCAAGCGAACATCGCGATCCGGCGAGCGCAGGGGTCGACCCTTGGCGCACGCCGGGTGACCGGCCACACTGTCTGGATGACCGACACCTCGCCGAGACCGATGAGCGACCGTCCCGCCGGCCCGCTCGACGGCGTCACCGTCCTCGAACTGGGCACGCTCATCGCCGGACCACACGCGGCACGGCTGTTGGGTGACATGGGCGCGGACGTCATCAAGATCGAACCGCCCGGCAAGCCCGATCCGATCCGCACCTGGGGACAGGCGGAGGTCGACGGTCACCGCTTCTATTGGACGGTGCACGGCCGCAACAAGAAGGCGGTGACCCTCGATCTGCGGGCGGACCGAGGGCGCGAGCTGTTCCTCGATCTCGTCGAACGGGCCGACATCATCGTCGAGAATTTCCGTCCCGGGACGCTCGAGCGGCTCGGTATCGGCCCGGATGTACTGTCCGCTCGCAACCCGGGCATCGTCGTGGTGCGCGTCTCGGGCTACGGCCAGACCGGCCCGGATTCGACACGAGCCGGGTACGCCTCCGTCGCCGAGGCCGCCAGCGGTCTGCGGTATCTCAACGGCTACCCCGGACAGCTCCCGCCCCGGCTGGCGCTGTCACTCGGCGACACCCTGGCCGGCATGTTCGCCGCGCAGGGCGCCCTCGCGGCACTGTACCGGCGTGCGGTGACCGGCAAGGGGCAGGTCGTCGACACATCCCTCATCGAATCGTGTGTCGCCGTGCAGGAATCGGCCATCGCGGACTACGACGCAGGTGGCGTCGTCCGCGGCCCGTCGGGCACCCGGCTCGACGGCATCGCTCCGTCGAACCTCTACCCGACCAGTGCGGGCACGCACGTCATCATCGCCGCCAACCAGGATTCGGTGTTCGCCCGGCTGTGCGCGGCGATGGGACAACCCGAGCTCGCGACCGACGACCGCTTCGTCGATCACGCCGCGCGCGGACGCAACCAGGACGAGCTCGACGAATTGATCGGCGAATGGTCGCGGCAGTACACACCGGAGAAGCTGACCGAAGTACTCGGTGCCGCGGGAGTCGTTGTCGGACCGGTGAACTCCGTCGCCGAGGTGGTCGCCGACCCGCATCTACAGGCACGGGGGATGATCGCCGAACACTACGACGAGCGTGCGCACCGCACCGTCCTCGGTCCCGGCGTCGTGCCACAGTTCAGCGACACCCCCGGTGGCATCCGCAACGCCGGTCCCCCCGCCCCCGGTTGCGACAACGAGGCCGTCTACGGCGGATTGCTCGGGCTGCCCGAAGACGAGATCGCGGCGTTGCGGGAGGCCGGGGTCATCTGACACTCGGCTACGGTCGAGCCATGTCACTGGTCGCGACCGGGCTCTCGCGCACCTTCGGCCGGCACACAGCCGTCGCCGATGCGAGCCTCGAACTCAAATCCGGCAGGATCACCGGGCTCGTCGGCCCCAACGGGGCGGGCAAGACCACCCTGCTCCTGCTTCTCGCGGGCCTACTCGCCCCCGATACCGGCGCGATCCTGGTCGACGACGCGCCGGTGAAGCCGGCGGACATGCGTCGACTGACGGGGTGGATGCCGGACATCTTCGGCACCTGGGAGAGCCTCACGGCGCACGAGATCCTGACGACCTTCGCCAAGCTCTACGGAATGCCCACCACCCAGGCGCGGCAACGCGCCGCCGAACTGCTCGAGTCGGTCCATCTCACCGATTTCGCGACACGGCCGGCGCACGAGCTGTCGCGCGGCCAGAAACAGCGCCTCGGCTTCGCCCGAGCCCTGGTGCACCGGCCCCGGATTCTGCTGCTCGACGAGCCGGCATCCGGAATGGACCCGCGGTCACGGATGGAGTTGCGCGGCCACTTGCGCCGCCTCGCCGACGACGGGTGCGCCATCCTGGTGTCCTCGCACATCCTCTCCGAACTGGAAGAGATGGTCGACGACGTCGTGCTGATGACCGAGGGCCGGACCCGCACACCGCAGGGCGCGGCCGGCGGGGTGTGGCGGATCCGGCTCGTCGGGCAGCCGCCCGGGCAGGCGCGGGAAGTTCGCTTCGACGACGAGTCCGCTGCCGCGCGGCACCTCGCGCAGGTGGTGTCCTCCGGTGCGGCGGTCAGCGAATTCGCTCCCGTGTCCTCCGGCATCGAAGATGCCTACCTCGCACTCGACCCGGAGCGCCGATGACCACCAAGACGCACGAAGCAGATGTCTCGCCGCGGGCCCGCTTCTCGTCGTGGTGGCGGATGGTCGGGGTCATCGTCGAACTCGAACTCCGCCAACGGCTACGGACGACGAGATGGAAGGCCACGCTCGTCGTCGCCTTCGTCGTGACCTCCCTCGCCGTCTTCGGATCGATGTACCTGGCCGTCGGAGCATTCGGCGGCACCTACGCCGGGTGGGCGTCGAATCTGTACGGGCTCCTGATCGGATTCCTGTTGCTACTCGGGATCATCGTGGCCCCGACCCTGGCGGCGACCACGATCAACGGTGACCGCAAGGACGCGACCCTGGCCGTGGTGCAGGACACCGCGATCAGCAATTGGCAACTCGCACTCGGCAAGCTCATCGGCAGTTGGGTGGCGGGGATGGCCTTGGTCGCCGTCGCCGCACCGTATGTGATCTGGGGCTTGGTCGAAGCGCCCCAGCCGATCTGGCGCGGGGTGGTCGGCGCGGTCGTCCTCGCGCTCGTCTTCGCTTGCTACGCGGGGATCGGACTCGGGTTCTCCGCGGTGACGGCGCGACCGGCAGGGTCCGCGGTGCTGACGCAAGCCGCCGTCTTCTTCCTCCTGCTCGGCCTGCCGGTGGTGTTCGGCCTGCTGTATCCGACAGTCGCGCAGACGCATTCGGTGGTCCGCACCGACACGACGGTGACCGATCCATCGAGCCCGACGCCCACCTGGACGTGTCGCGAGGTCACCCGAGGAGAGGAATTCCACCACCACGAACGCATCTGGTGGCTCCTCGCACCGAACCCGTTCTTCATCGTGGCCGACGCCGTCTCCTCGCCGCCGCAGAACCCGATGAGGACCTCCGACAGCACGGCAGCCCAGGAGATCGCACGGACTCTGTCGGCAGTCCGGGCGGGTCCGTACATCGGCCCGCGGACATGTGCCGACATCTCCTACGGTTACAGCGACGGGAGCGACCCCATCGGCCATCGCGCCCGTGAAGCAGCACATGAGACGTCCGAGATGGGCCACTCGTGGTACGTCGGCCTGGGGATCTATCTGGCGCTCGGCGGCCTCGGGTACGTTGCCGCGGCGCGTCGTCTGCGGATCCCGGCGGGCAAGCTGCCGCGCGGAGTCCGGATCGCATGAGTGCCGGCGACGACTCTGCCGGGTACCAGCCCGGTTACGACGCCCTCGCCGACCTGTACGCCGCGACATTCCCCTCGCCGTTCTCGAACGCGCTGCAGCGCCGCGTGATCGAGTCCTTCGTCGACCACGTTCCCGGGAGCAGGATCCCCGGGACCGTGCTGGACGTGGGTTGCGGACCGGGCGGTGTGACGGCGGAATTGGCCTCCGCCGGTCTCGGTGTCATCGGCGTCGACCCGAGCGCCGAGATGCTGCGGATCGCGAGATCGTCGCATGCCGACCTACGCTTCGTTCTCGACGACGCGCATTTGACCTCGACGGAGCTCGACGACATCGACGTCGCCGCAATCGTGGCGCGCTTCAGCCTGATCCATGTGCCACCCGCATCCGTTCCCGGCATTCTCGACGGCTGGGCCGCGCGGATGAGCTCCGGGGGCATCGTGCTGGTGGCGGGACAGACCACCGACGTGGACGAGATCGTCGAATTCGATCATCGGGTGGCGCCCGCCTGGCGTTGGCACCCGGATCGGATGGCGGCGGCCCTGGCCGACGCTGGTTTCGACGAGGAGTGGCGCACGGTGAAGCGTGCCGACGACACCCACCGCTTCGCCGAGTTCCATCTCCTCGCGATACGCCGATGACGCTGCTCCCGGGCACGTAGCCCCCGAACTAGAAAGTTCGGCGAACCGAAACTATAGTGTCGGCATGCCCAAGCTCGTGCGTCGCCGGTTCGTCACCGTCGGGGCACTGCTTGCTGCCGTGTGCACGATCCTCGCAGGATGCACGCTGTCGAGTCGGCTGCCCGACGAGAAGGTCGTGCTCACCACGTTCACCGTGCTCGCCGACATCGCCTCGGAGGTCGCCGGCGACCGTCTGCAGGTGGAGTCGATCACCAAGCCGGGAGCCGAGATCCACGGCTACGAGCCGACTCCCGGCGACATCCGCCGGGCCGCGACCGCGTCGCTCGTCCTCGACAACGGTCTCAACCTCGAAGCCTGGTTCGCACAGTTCGTCGACGGCCTCGACGTCCGGCACGTCGTCGTCAGCGAGGGTGTCGAACCGATCGACATTGCGTCGGATGCCTATGCGGGCAAGCCGAATCCGCATGCGTGGATGAGTCCGGTGAATGTGCAGATCTATGTCGACAACATGGTGCGCGCGTTCACCGAGCTCGACCCCGACGGCGCCGCCACCTTCGAATCGAACGCGACCGCGTACAAGCGGCAGCTCCAGCAGGTACAGACCGATCTCACCTCCGCACTCGCCGGACTACCCGCCAACGAGCGGGCCCTCGTCACCTGCGAGGGCGCGTTCTCGTATCTCGCCCGCGACGCCGGACTCGTCGAGCGCTACATCTGGCCGGTCAACGCCGAACAGCAGGCGACGCCGCAACAGGTCGCCGAGACGATCGACTTCGTCCGGGCGAACCGCGTTCCGGGCGTGTTCTGCGAGTCCACGGTCTCCGACGCCCCGATGCGACAGGTCGTGAACGCGACCGACGCCCGGTTCGGCGGCACCCTGTACGTCGACTCGCTCTCCGAGGCCGACGGCCCCGTACCCACCTATCTCGACCTCATCCGCCACGACGTCGCGACCATCGTGTCGGGCCTGACCGGGAGCAACACGTGAACGTCTCAGCGACAACCGGTTCCGCCATCGAGGTGACGGACGTGACCGTGCGATACGGCGACATCCTCGCGCTCGACCACGCGTCGGTACGAGTACCGTCCGGCCAGGTGTGCGGCCTCGTCGGGATGAACGGATCGGGCAAGTCGACGCTGTTCAAGACGATCGTGGGGTCGGTGACCCCGACGACCGGCACGGTCCGGCTCGGCGGCCGGACCCCCACCGCGGCGCGTCGAGCCGGCGCGCTCGGTTACGTACCGCAGTCCGAGGACATCGACTGGAGCTTCCCGGTGTCGGTCCGTGACGTGGTGATGACGGGTCGCTACGGCCATCTCGGGTTCACGCGCCGCCCCAAGCGGGCCGACCACGACGCCGTCGACGAAGCCCTCGCACGCGTCGAGCTCACCGACTTCGCCGACCGCCAGATCGGCCAGTTGTCCGGCGGGCAGCGCAAGCGGGCCTTCGTGGCCCGCGGCATCGCACAGGAAGCCGAGATCCTGCTGCTCGACGAACCGTTCGCCGGCGTCGACAAACGCACCGAGGGGACCATCACCGCACTGCTACGCGAACTCGCCGATGCCGGGACGACGATCCTGGTGTCCACGCACGATCTCCAGGTCCTGCCCGAGCTGGCCGACGAGGCGATCCTGCTGATGCGCCGCGTGATCGCGCAGGGCGCGCCGGCCGAGGTGATCACCACCGACAACCTCGTCCGCGCGTTCGGGCTCGATCCACTGGCCCGGCCGACGTCGGAACGCGTCGGGTCCGAACGCCTCACCACCGACCGCCACGAGGAGGTCTCGTGAACATCGTCGACATCCTTCTCGACCCGTTCGCCTACGCGTTCATGACGCGTGCCCTGTGGGCGACGCTGATCGCCTCGGTCGTGTGTGCGCTGTTGTCGTGCTGGCTCGTGCTGATCGGCTGGTCGCTGATGGGTGACGCGGTCTCGCACGCGGTGCTGCCGGGCGTGGTCCTCGCCTACATCGTCGGCGTGCCGTTCGCCATCGGCGCGGTGATCTTCGGCTTCCTGGCGGTGGCACTGATCGGCGCTGTCCGCGACGGCGGCCGGGTCAAGGAGGACGCCGCCATCGGCATCGTCTTCACGACCCTGTTCGCGTTCGGCCTGGTGCTGATCTCGGTGACGCCGAGCCAGACCGACCTGAACCACATCATCTTCGGCAACCTCTTGGGCGTCTCGACGTCGGATCTCGTGCAGATCGCGATCCTGGGTGCGATCGTGGCGACCTTGCTGCTGCTCAAGAGACGCGACTTCACCCTCTACGCCTTCGACCGCACGCACGCTTTCGCGATCGGACTCAGCCCGAAACTGCTCGGCGCGGCCCTTCTCGCGCTGCTCGCCCTCACCGCGGTGACCGCGCTGCAGGTGGTCGGCATCGTGCTCGTGGTCGCGATGCTCATCATCCCCGGCGCGACGGCCCGACTGCTCACCGATCGCTTCGGCCGGATGCTCGTCATCGCGCCCGCGATCTCGGCGATCTGCGGGGTCATCGGCCTCTACGTCTCCTACTACCAGGACACCTCCCCCGGCGGGATGGTCGTCCTCGTCCAGGGCATCGCGTTCTTCGGTGTCTACCTGTTCAGCCCGACCCACGGCGTCGTCACCAGACGACGCAAGCATCGCGCGAGCGCGACGCTCGATGCGCTGAGTACCGGTTAGCGAACCGGCCGGCGCGAAACGAAAGGCGCCCCACCGAATCCGGTGGGGCGCCTTCTCGTGGAGCTGCCGGGAATTGAACCCGGGTCCTCCGTCGTGTTGTTAGGGCTTCTCCGTGTGCAGTCCGCTATGTCTCTACTCGGATCTCCCGGTCACGCGAACAAGCCGAGATGACGATCCCAGTCGCTGTTTGATGTTCCGACCTCACCCGCGACCGGCGAGGACGGTGAGCTCCCATGGATGATGCCGGCAACCGGGTCTGGGAGCATAACCCGGGCCGACAGACTAGCCGGCGCTACTCAGGCAGCGAGGGCGTAGTCGCGCTGATTGGAATCGGCGCTTAATTGGTTGCTGCGACGCTCACGGTGGTCTCCAGCCTGCACCGACACGCTTCCCCTATCTCGACGCACGAAGTCGAAACCGATCAGCCCCGAGTAGGACCCGCCGACCGAAGTCAGCGAGCACTTCAGTCTAACAACTCGTTCCGCAGAGTTCATTCCCGTTTCCCCGAAGCCGTCTGACGGCGGTCACTGTCCGCCGCGAAGACCATGGGTGAGAAGGCGCTGACAGTTCGGCCCTCCCAGTCGTCGGCGACAAGTCCGGTGCGGGCGCGCTCGGCGACAAGCGCCCCGACGATGCCGTCGACCAGCGTGTCCGGCTCCATCGACGCCGCGAACTGACCTTGCCGCTTCCCCGCGTCGAGGACCTCCCGGAGTTCTGCACGGTGCCGCGCCAGGACCTGCCGGAAGAGCACGCCGAACTCGGGATCGGAATCGGTCAGCAAAGCCGCCATGCCACCGAAACCGATTCCGTCGAGCACCATCGACGCCGCATGGCTCACCACCCAGCGCAGCCGGGCCTCTGCGGGAAGGTCCGCATCAGGCGGCTCGACGACGGCGACGTCGAGCAGAGCTGCGCCGAGCATCTCGTTCCGGTTGCGGTAGCGGCGATAGATCGTCGTACGCGCCACCCCGGAATGCGCTGCCACGCTCTCGATCGTGACCCCGGCCGGTCCGCGGGTCCGGAGCAGCTCCAGGGTCGAACGGACGATCTTCGGGCCGCTGCCGCCTGCCACGTCGTGGTCACCTCACGTTTCCCTCGCCGATCCCGATTCCGACCGTTGGCAGGAATACTACCGCGCCACGAAACGCTACACGTAGCGTAGCGATACACTCACTGTAGCGATCTGGGTCGGGACCACCCAGCGAAAGGACTCTTCTATGCGGAACACAACTCGATCGACATCTGTGGCTTTCACCGGATATCTGATCCTGCTTCTCGGATTTCTGTTCCTCGGGTTGTTCGTGATGGCAGTGGCCGGCGGCATCGCCGCGCCCGCATGGCCGTTCGGCGCCGCCATGGCCGTCTTCCTGATCACGTCTGTCGCGTGCTTCCGGCATCAATCAAAGCTCAGCCGCCGGTCGCGGATCTCCGGCGGCGACATCGTGTCCGCCGATCCACTGACACCACTCCTCCGACGAACCGACATCGAGCGCTACGAGTACACCTATCGACCCAGAGCCGACGTGTCGACCATGCACCGGACGGAGTTGACCGGTTCAGACCGCGCCGCGTGACCCCGACGACCCGCGCGAACGGCGGAGTCGCCGAGCTGCCAGCTCATTCACAGCCCACCGCCAGGCCTGGCCAAGACACCGCCGGGATCGTGGAGACCTCGTGAGCCGAGGACGGACTCGGCCGACCGACGAGAGCGAGACCGCATGACGCCCCCGACCCCTGGCGGACACGACCCCGACCGCACCTCCCCGGCCCCGCCGGCACCCACGACATCCGACGACGCCGCGACCACGCCCATCGGCCCGGCGCCGACCCCGGGAGCGAACTCCCACGAGTCCATCGGCGCGGGCAACTCACCCGATTCACGCGGCCCGGTCGGCGAACCGAGCCCGGTGGCCCCGAAGACCGCACCGGCCCGGTCGGCCCTGATCGCCGGTGCAGCCGGGCTGGCCATCGTCGCGGGCGCACTCGGCTTCGGCGCCGGCTACATCACCGGGGACAACACGACGCCCGAGCGGCCGTCGCCGGCCGCCGTCTGGCAGCAGGGCGGCAACGGGCCCGGAATGGGCGGCGGTCCCCAGATGGGTGGACCACAGATGGGTGAACCGCAGATGCGTGGCCCCGGGATGGGCGGCCTGCCGGGCCGACAGAACCAGGAGGGTGAGAGCGGCTCTGAATCCGACGACCAGAACGGACCGAACACACCGCCGGGAACGCCGACAGAGCAACCGGGCCAGGCCGACACCGGCGCCTGAGTCAGCCCATGCCCTTCACGCGGCGGCCGACCTCACGTTCGACCTCGCGTTGAGCGGTCCGCTTGGCGATGTCCTGGCGCTTGTCGTGCGCCTGCTTGCCGCGGGCCAGCGCGAGCTCGACCTTCACCTTGCCGTCGTTGAAGTACATCGACAGCGGCACCAGCGTGAGGTTGCCGTCGCGGATCTTGCCGACGAGGTTGTCGATCTCGCGTCGGTGCATCAGCAGTTTGCGCTTGCGGCGGACCGAGTGGTTGGTCCAGGAGCCGTTGCCGTACTCGGCGATGTGCAGGGCATGAAGCCACACCTCGCCGTCGTCGATCGTCGCGAACGCGTCGACCAGCGAGGCCTTGCCCGCCCGCAGGCTTTTCACCTCGGTGCCGACCAGGACGACGCCGGCCTCGTAGACGTCGAGGATGGCGTAGTTGTGCCGCGCCTTGCGGTTGGACGCGATCACATTGCGTCCTTTTTCCTTCGGCATGCACTCACCTCCTCGTAGTGTGGTCGATCGCCCTGTTGGTGACCGACCGGTTGCTGATCGCCGACAATCCGAACCGCCCGGACGGACCGATCATTCCCGGACATAGACACGAAGCGTGACATACGCGGTCGCACCCGCCAACACAATTCCGCCGAGCACCAGCCACGGTGCGACGAACAGTACGTCGGTCAGCTCGATCCGGGCGAAGAAGCTGACCCCGTACAGCTCGCGTAACGCGTTGTCGAAGAAGAACTTCTTGGCCAGCAGCAGACCGCCGATGGCCAGCATCGAGCCGACAAAGGCCGACACCACCGCCTCGAGTAGGAACGGCAACTGTGTGTACCAGCGGGTCGCGCCGACGAGGCGCATGATCGACACCTCGGTCCGTCTGGTGAACGCCGCGACCTGAACCGTGTTGATGATCAACAGGATGGCGGCGATCGCGAGGACCGACGCGATGGCGAAGGTCGCGTTGCGGACGCCGTCGAGGACGCTGAAGATCCGCTGCACGAGCTTACGGTCGTCCTTGAAGGCGTCCACCCCCAGATCTTTCCGCGTCGCGTACTTGGTGAGCACCGCGTCGAACTGGCCGGGATCGGACACCCGCACGCGCAGCGAGGCCGGTAGCGTGCCCTCGACGATGTTCTCGGCGAGATCGGGGTTGTTCGCGAAGATCTCCTTCGCGCGTTTGAAGGCCTCGTCCTTGTCGAGGTAGGTCACCGAGGTGACGCCGGGTTCGTTCTCGAGCCCGCGGCGAAGTTGGGCGCACGGGTCGGACTCGCACTGCGGATCACGTTCGGTCACCTCGGGATTGAGATAGAACTCCATCTCCACCCGGTCGAGGAAGATCTGCTGACTCTTGTCCGCCATCTGGATCACCAGGAGCCCACCGCCGAACATTCCCAGCGTGATCGCGGTGGTGATGATCATCGCGATGGTCATGGTCGCGTTGCGGCGGAGTCCGTGGAGAACCTCGCTGATGATGAAATTCGCTCGCATGTCTGCTCAGACAGTCCTTGGGTCTCGGGGAAGTGTGTCGGGTCGGGCTGCGCGTCAGCCGATTCCGTACACGCCCTGCGGGTCGTTGCGGACGAGTTGGCCGCTGTCGAACTCGAGAACCCGTCGTCGCATCGCGTCGACGATGTGGCGGTCGTGGGTGGCCATCACCACCGTGGTGCCGCGGCGGTTGACCCGGTCGAGGACGTCGACGATCTCCTCGCTGGTCTCGGGATCGAGGTTGCCGGTGGGCTCGTCGGCCAGGAGCACCAGCGGACGGTTCACGATGGCGCGGGCGATGGCCACGCGCTGCATCTCGCCGCCCGACAACTCGTTCGGCATGCGATCGTGCTTGCCTTCCAGGCCGACGTACTCGAGCACCTCCGGCACCACCCGCTGGATGGTGGAGCGAGGCCGACCGATCACCTCGAGCGCGAACGCGACGTTCTCGGCCACCGTCTTCTTCTGGAGCAGACGGAAGTCCTGGAACACACACCCGATCGACTGCCGCAGCTTCGGCACGCTGCGCGCCTTCAGTCGGTTGACGTGGAACTCCCCGAGGTACACCTCGCCGCTCGTCGGGCGGTCCTCCTTGAGGAGCAGACGGAAGAACGTCGACTTACCCGATCCCGACGGACCGATCAGGAACGCGAACTCCCCCTTGTCGACCTCGAAGCTCAGATCTCGCAGAGCGGGTCGACTGGACGCCTTGTACTGCATCGTGACGTTCTCCAGCTTGATCACGATGTGCCAGTGTAACGACGACTCCTGAGAGTGCGTTCAGGC
>ERZ501064.199-NODE-199-length-16531-cov-4.442887_pt1 | contig 16531 bp, 11 predicted proteins | sample MGYA00510851_ERZ501064 | MGnify/ENA primary metagenome ERZ501064 (study PRJEB25958, sample SAMN03398529) | human skin metagenome | study: EMG produced TPA metagenomics assembly of the Human Skin Microbiome Metagenome (human skin metagenome) data set. | reverse complement strand
CGGGTGTTGCGGAACAGCAGACGGCCGGTGCCGTGGCGATCCAGCAGTTCGCGCACCAGGCGGGCGCGGGCGTCGTCATCGCCGCCGTCGCCCTCGACGCCATTGATCTGGAGGCGGGGGCGCCCGGCCGTGCGGTGGACGTCATCGCCGGCGAGGGCCGCGCGGTCGCCTTCCTGACGCGCCAGGGCTACGCCGACGCCGTCGCCAATCCGCGCCGCGTCGTGGTCGATCACGCCGCCTGGACAGTCGCGCCGGAGTACCGCATCGCCTCGGGCGAGCTGGTGCGCCTGAACGGCGTCCGGCTGGACACCGAGGGCCGTACGAACCCCGCCTGGGTAGCGGGCCTGGCCCCCTGGAACGAAGGCGACCGCTACGATCCCGAGGATGTGGCCGAACTGGAGCGGCGTCTGCTGGAGACCGGCGTCTACGACGGCGTGGGCGTGGCCCTGGCGACGCAGGCTCAGAACACCGAAGCGGGCCTGCGCCCCGTCATCGTCTCGCTGCAGGACCGCCCGCGCCGCATCCTCGAGGCGGGGGCCAGCTACTCCACGGCCGAGGGCTCGGGCGTGGACCTGATCTGGACGCACTACAACCGGTTCGGGCGCGCCGACACCCTGCGCTACCAGGCGCGCCTGGCCAGCATCGACAGCCGAATCGGCGTGGATCTCAGCCTGCCGCACTGGCGCCGCCCCGGCCGCACGCTGGCCATGCAGGCCGCCGTCGTCAACGAGGACACCGACGCCTACGTCCGCCAGGCCCTGGTGCTGTCGGCCGACCTGCGCCAGCGCATCGGCCGCACCTCCTACTTCAGCTACGGCGTCGGCGTCGACGCCGGCCGTTACGATGAGAATCGGTTCGACTTCTCGGTGGTCCCGCCGCAGCCGGTGGAGTTCAACCGCGATCTCGCCATCGTCACCCTGCGGGGCTCGGCCTACATGGACCGCTCCGACGATCCGCTGGACCCGCGAAGCGGCTATCGCCTGACCGCCTCCGTTCAGCCGACGGCCGTGGCCGGCGACGACACCGTGCTGTTCCTGCGCAACGACTTCGTGGCCACCGGCTATCTGCCGGTCACGGACGGCGGCCGCACCGTGCTGGCCGGTCGCGTCCGCATCGGCTCGATCCTTGGCGGCGAGGAGCTGACGGTGCCGGCCGACCGGCTGTTCTACTCGGGCGGCGGCGGCTCGGTGCGCGGCTATGAATACCAGGGCGTCGGCCCGCGCCTGCCCGACAACACGCCGCGCGGCGGCCTGTCGCTGTTCGAGACCGCGATCGAAGTGCGCCGCGACATCGGCGAAAGCTTCCAGGCCGTGGCCTTCGTCGACGCCGGCTCGGTCGGCTTCCAGGAAACGCCGAACTTCTCCAACATGCGCTACGGCGCAGGGCTCGGGGTGCGCTACAAGCTGCCGTTCGGACCCATCCGAGCCGACATCGCCTTCCCGCTGGACGCGCGCGAGGACGACGCCGCCTTTCAACTCTACATCAGCATCGGCCAGGCCTTTTGACCGACACGCCGCCTCCCCCTGCCGACCAGCCCAAGCCTGAGACCCCGGCGGTCAAGGCGAAGAAGAAGCGCACGCGCCTGCAGGTCGCCGGCCTGATCGTCGGCTCGGTTCTGGCGGCGGTGATCGTTCTGGCGCTGGTCGCCTTTATCGGCGGGCGCACCTATCTGCTCAGCGGCCCGGGCCGCGAGCTGGTCACCAGCTTCGTGGCCGGCAAGAAGATCGGCCGCTATGGCCGCATCAACGTCGAGGGACTGTCCGGCGACCTGTTCGACGACTTCACCCTGGCCCGCGTCACGGTCACCGATCGCGACGGCGTCTGGCTGGAGGCGCGCAACGTGCGCGTGGACTGGAGCTATCTTCAGCTCGTCTTTCGCCGTTTCCACGCCGACGAGATCAGCGCCGACCAGATCCGCCTGATCCGCCGCCCGGTGCCCGAGCCGCCGACCGGCGAGCCGCCCCGCCCCGCCCCCATCGGCGTGGTGATCGACAAGTTCTCGGCCAATGTCGAACTGCTGGAGAACTTCTCCAAGGAATACGGCCGCTGGCGCCTGGCGGGCGACGCGGCCATTCCGCGCTTCGGCTCCAAGACCGCCAACGTCAACGCCGACAGCCTCAGCCGCCCGGGCGATTACCTGCGCCTCGCCGCCACCCTCGGCGAAGAGATGTCGGACCTGCGCCTGAACCTGCGGGCGCAAGAAGCGCAGGGCGGCCCCATCGCCGGCGCGCTGGGCTATTCGCCGGACCAGCCGTTCGCCGCCCACGCCTTGGTCAACGGCGAGGTGATCGACGCCCGAGTGCAGACGGGTCAATTCACGCCCCTGACGGTCAAGGGCCGCTTCGGCGAGAACGGCGGGCGTCTGTCCGGCTATTTCGACTTTTCCGGCTCCGACCTGCTTGAGCCCTTCGTCACGCGCGTCGGCCGCACGGCCCGCTTCGGCTTCGCCATCGTCCCCGACCGCTCGGACGACGCCTTCCAGGGCGTGGCCTGGGTGCTGGACGCCGAGAACCTGACGTCGCGGGCGCAAGGCAAGCTGCGCAAGGAAGACCGTTCGTCGCCCGGCGGCATCGCGCTCGAGGTCTCAACCCCCTCCCTGACCCGCCTGGCCGGCACCGAGATCGCCGGCCCCACCGCCTATAGCGGCGTGTTCAAGGGCGACGCCCAGACCTGGAGCCTGTCCGGCCAGGCCAGCCTGCTGAACGCCTCGCTGGCCAGCTATCGCGCGACCCGCATCGCCGGGCCGCTGAACGTCCAGGCGCGCGACGGCCGCTATGACATCGACGGCGACATCCGCGCGACGGGCGGCTCGGCCGAGGGCGTGATCGGCGCCCTGCTCGGCGCCCAGCCGCGCGTGCAACTGGAGGCCGCGCGCATGAAGGACGGCGCCATCCTGCTGGAGCGGGTCGATGCGACCGGCCAGGCGCTGGCGCTGAACGGCTCGGGCTCACGCAACCTGCTGGGCGGGCTCTCCTTCCGAGGCCGCGCCGAGATCACCGACGTGTCGCGCATCCGCCCCGGCGCGCGCGGCGCCTTCGGCGGTCCGATCCAGGCGTCTTCCGCCCGCACCGGCGCGCCCTGGTCCCTCCGCTTCGACGGACGCGGACGCGGCCTCGTCACCGGCCTGGGCGAGCTCGACCGTGTGCTGGGCCAGCAGCCGCGGCTGCAGCTGGCGGGCCTGCTGAACGGCGGCCGCATCGAGCTGAACCAGGGCGAGCTGACCGGCGCCGCCGGCCGCGCCGCCGCACGCGGTCTGATCGAGCCCGAGGGCCGCCTGCGTCTGGCGCTGAACTGGACCGCCCAGGGCCCCTTCAACGCCGGCCCGGCCGAGATCGCCGGCAACCTGCGTGGCGACGGCGCCATCACCGGCACCCTGGCCCAGCCGCGCGCGGACCTGACCGCCAACTTCGACCGCATCACCGCCGGCGCGCTTCAGCTGACGGACGCCGACCTGACGCTGAGCTTCCGCAAGGGCGCCGACGCCTCGGACGGCCGCATCGTCGTCACCTCCGGCTCCAACTACGGACCGGCGCGGGCGGCGGGCAACTTCTTCCTGGGCGGAAACCAGATCCGCCTGACCGAGGTCGATCTGAACGCCGGCGGCGTGACGGCTCAAGGCGCCGTCGCTCTGTCGAACAATGTGCCCTCCAGCGCCGACCTGACCTTCACCGCCCGTCCCGGCGCCTTTTTGCAGACCGGCGAGGCGCAAGGGCGCGTGCGCCTGCTCGACGGCGGCGGGGCCGACAGCGCCATCCTCGACGTGACCGCCCGCAACGTGAAGCCGGCCGGGTCGGATATCGTCATCCGCAATCTCGTCCTGAACGGCCGCGGCACGCTGGAGCGCCTGCCCTTCAACCTGGCGCTGGACGTCGGCGGCGGCACGCCGGTGCAGTTCAACGGGAACGGCCTCTATTCCCGACAGGGGAACAACCAGAGCGTCACCCTGTCCGGCGGCGGCCGCGTGCGCGAGATCGCCTTCACCACCCGCAACCCGGCGGTGGTCGCCCTGTCCGGCGACGGGCGCGTGGCGCGCGTAGACCTGAACGTCGGCGGCGGCGCGCTGATGGGCGAACTGCGCCAGGATTCCGACTCCGCCGCCATCCAGGCCGACCTGACCAGCGTGGAGCTCGGCTCTCTGGCGCCCGATCTTCGGGGCCGGGCGACGGGGCGCGTGTCCCTGCGCGGCGCGGGCGACGACCTGTCGGGCTCCGCCAACGTCACCCTGGACCAGATCCGGTCCATCGACGCCCCGCGCGGCCTGGCCGTCGACGGCCAGCTGAACGCCACGCTGTTGAACAACGTGCTGCGCATCCAGGCCTCGGCCGTGGACGAGGGCGCGGTGCGCGCTCAAGCCGACCTGACCCTGCCGGTGGAAGCCTCGGCCGCGCCCCTGCGCCTGGCCATCGCCCGCACCCGCCCGCTGTCCGGCAATGTGTCGATCCAGGGCCAGGTCCAGCCGATCTGGGACCTGTTCCTGGGCGGGGAGCGCTCGCTGTCCGGCAACGTCAACGGTCAGGCGACCATCGCCGGCACGCTGAACGCGCCGCGCCTCAACGGCCGGCTGGACCTGGCCGACGGCAGCTATTTCGAGGGCTCCACCGGCACCCGCCTGAACGCGCTGAACCTCGCCACGCGCTTTGACGACACCACCGCCTATCTGGAGCGCTTCTCGGCCAACGACGGCGACGGCGGCACGGTCTCGGGCGAGGGCCGCATCGGCCTGCGCCAGGGTTCGGCCTCCAACCTGCAGCTGGCGCTGAACCGCTTCCGCATCATCGACAACGACCTGGCCGAAGCGCGCGGCTCGGGCACGCTGACGGCGGCGCGCGCCACCGACGGTAAGATCGCGCTGGCGGGCCGGCTGAACGTCGATGAGGCCACCATCTCCGCCAACGACCTGCCCGGCTCCAACGGCATCGTCCGCATGGACGTGGTCGAGATCAACAAGCCGGGCGGCGACACCGACGAGACCGCCCGCCCCGCCTCCACCGGTGGTCCGCCCATCGCCCTCAACGTCGACCTGACCGGCCGCGAGATATTCGTGCGTGGACGCGGCCTGAACCTGGAGCTGAGCCTCGCCGCCAGCGTGCGCGGCACCATCGCCCAGCCGGTGCTGGACGGACGCGCCAACGTGGTGCGCGGCGACTACGAGTTCGCGGGCAAGCGCTTCATCTTCGACGACCGGGGCTACGTCACCCTGTCCACCGATGTGAACCGCATCCGCCTGAACATCGAGGCGACCCGCGAGGACCCGGCCCTGACCGCCACCGTGCGCGTCACCGGCACGGCCGCATCGCCCATCATCGCCCTCACCTCGACGCCCCAGCTGCCGCAGGACGAAATCCTGTCGCAGGTGCTGTTCGGCCGCTCGGCCTCGCAGTTGTCGGCGTTCGAGGCGGCGCAGCTGGCTGCGGGCGTCGCCTCGCTGGCGGGCGGCGGCGGGTTCGACGTGATCGGCAACCTGCGCGAGCTGGCGGGCCTGGACCGCCTGTCATTCGGCGGCACGGCCTCGGCCGTGACCGTGGCCGGCGGCCGCTACATCACCGACGATGTCTATCTGGAGATCATCGGCGGGGGCGAAGGCGGGGCGGCGGTCAATGTCGAATGGCAGGTGCGCCGCAACCTGTCGCTCTCGTCCCAGTTCGGCGGCACCGGCGACACCAGCCTGTCGATCCGCTGGCGTCGCGAAAGCCGCGAACCCGGCCAGCGCCAGGACCGCCGCCCCAACCGGGAGCTTAGGCGCTAAAGCCGACGGCGAGGCCCGCCTTCACCTTTGCCGTCGGCCCGTCTAGGGTCCGCGCCATGCGTATCTCGAACCCGGATCAGGCCGTGCTCGACCACGTCGCGGCGCGGCGCGAGGCGATCATAGACCGCGCCGTCGCCTGGTCGAACCTGAACTCCGGCAGCCGCAATGCGGCCGGCCTCGCCGCCGTGCTGGATGCGCTTGAGGCGGAAGGCCGTCGCCTCCCCGCCTCGGTCGAGCGCGTGCCGACACGCGGCTCCACCACCGTCGGCGACGACGGCGCGGTGCGGACCGAGGCGCACGCCGACGCGCTTCGGATCACCGCCCGGCCGGACGCGCCGATCCAGATCGTGCTGACCGGCCACTACGACACCGTCTATCCGGCCGACAGCCGCTTCCAGGCTGTCGCGACCCGCGCTGACGGCGCCCTGAACGGTCCCGGAATCGCCGACATGAAGGGCGGGATCAGCGTCATGCTGGCGGCGCTGGAGGCGTTCGAGACCCACCCTGACCGCGCCCGCCTCGGCTGGACCGTGCTGCTGAGCCCGGACGAGGAGATCGGCTCGCCCGCCTCCGCGCCGCTGCTGGCCGAACTCGGCGCGCGCGGTCATCTGGGCCTGACCTATGAGCCGGCTCTGGCGGACGGGACGCTGGCCGGCGCCCGCAAGGGCAGCGGCAACTTCCACCTGATCGTCACCGGCCGCGCCGCCCACGCCGGCCGCGCCTTCGACGAGGGCCGCAACGCCGTGGCCGGCGCCGCCATGATCGCCGCCCGCCTGCACGCCCTGAACGGCGAGCGCGAGGGCGTCACCGTCAACGTCGCCAAGATCTCGGGCGGCGGCGCGCTGAACGTCGTGGCCGACAACGCCGTCGTCCGCTTCAACGTCCGCACGCCGGACCGGGCGTCCGCCGACTGGATCACGGCCGAGATCGACGCCATTGCCGCCGCCCCGCCCTTTGAAGGCCTGACGCTGCACCTGCACGGCGGCTTCACCCGTCCGCCCAAGCCGATGGATGCGGCCCAGACCGCCCTGTTCGAGGCCGTGCGCGACGCCGGCGCCCTGCTCGGTCAGGACATCGCCTGGAAGCCGTCCGGCGGCGTGTGCGAAGGCAACAACCTGCATGCGGCCGGCTTGCCCAACATCGACACCCTGGGCGTGCGCGGCGGCGACATCCATTCGGAGGCCGAGTTCGCCTGGCCCGACAGCTTCGTCGAACGCGCCCAGCTCAGCGCCCTGATCCTGTGCAAGGTCGCCTCGGGCGAGATCGACGCGCCCAAACTCAAGTCCCTGCGCCTGGAAAGCCTCTGAATGCTGGTCGTCCGCCCCGCTGGTCCGCGCGACCTCAATTCCCTGCTGGAGCTGGCCATCCTGTCCGGCCCCGGCTTCACCAGCCTGCCCGAAGATCCCGACGCCCTGTCCGAACGGCTGGAGCTCAGCCAGGCCAGCTTCGAGGGTCGCGTCGAGCCGCAGGGCGCCTGGTACACCCTGATGCTGGAGGACGGCGACACCGGCGACATCGACGGCGTGGGCTCGGTCAAGGCGGCGGTGGGGCTGAAGCGGCCGTTCTTCTCCTTCCGCGTCAACACCAACACCTCTTCGTCGCCGTCGCTGAACGTGAAGCTGACGCACCAGACGCTGGTGCTGGTCAACGAATGCACCGGCTGGACCGAGGTCGGCTCGCTGTTCCTCAAGGCCGACCGGAGAAAGGGCGGCGCGGGCCGCCTCCTCAGCCAGTCGCGCTACATGCTGATCGGGGCCCAGCCGGACCTGTTCGCCGACAGCGTGCTGGCCGAGCTGCGCGGCGTCTTCACCCCCGACGGCGCCTGCCCGTTCTGGGATCATGTGGCGCACAGGTTCTTTCCCATGGACTTCGACGACGCCGACCGGATGACGGGATCGACGGACAAGCAGTTCATCTTGGACCTTGCGCCGCGTCACCCGATCTATGTGGAGCTGCTGCCGGAGCCTGCCCGCGCCGTGATCGGCAAGGTGCACCCGCAGGGCGTGCCGGCCATGGCGCTGCTGGAGAGCGAGGGGTTCCGCCCCAACGGCCTGGTGGACATCTTCGACGCCGGCCCGACCGTCGCCTGCCCACGCGATCACATCCGCACGGTGCGCGACGCCCGCGTGCTCAAGGTCGAGATCGCGGATGCGGTCGACGCGGAGCTGCCGGCGCTTGTGTCCACCGACAGCATCGCCGCCTTCCGCGCCGTCCGCGCGCGGGCCGACATCCATGGCGACGCCGTGCGCCTGACGCCTGAAACCGCGGCGGCGCTCAAGGTCCGCGCCGGCGACATCGTGCGAGTGAAGTCATGACCCTGTTCCAGTCCATCGATCCCGCCACCGAAGACACGGTGTGGGAGGGCGAAGCCGCCTCGCCCGACCAGGTGCAGGCCGCCGTGGACCGCGCCCGCGCCGCCTTCGAGCCTTGGGCCGACCGTCCGCGCACCGAGCGGATCGAGGCGGTGAAACGCTATCAGGCCGTGCTCAAGGCGCGCACGCCGCAGATGGCCGAGGCCATCAGCCGCGAAACCGGAAAGCCGCTGTGGGAGACCACCGCCGAGCTCGGCTCCATGGTCGGCAAAGTCGACATCTCCATCCGAGCCTTTGAGGAGCGCACGGGAGAGCGGGCCGGCGACACCGCCTTCGGGCGCGCCGTGCTGCGCCACCGCCCGCACGGCGTGGCGGCGGTGCTGGGGCCGTTCAACTTCCCCGGCCACCTGCCGAACGGCCACATCGTGCCGGCGCTGCTCGCCGGCGACACCGTGGTCTTCAAGCCGTCGGAAGAGACGCCTCTGACCGGCCAGCTGATGGCCGAGGCCTTCGAGGCCGCCGACCTGCCGGCGGGCGTGCTGAACGTCGTCCAGGGCGGGCGCGACACGGGCGCGGCGCTGCTGGACGCCGGCATCGACGCCTTGATGTTCACCGGTTCGGGTGCGGCGGGCGCGCACTTCCGCCGCAAGTTCGCCGACGATCCGCACGTCATCCTGGCGCTGGAGCTGGGCGGAAACAATCCGCTGGTGGCCTGGGACGCCGCCGACGCCGAGGCCGTGGCGGGCATCATCGTTCAGTCCGCCTTTGTCACCACCGGTCAGCGCTGCTCCTGCGCCCGCCGCCTGATCGTGCCGGAGGGCGCGGCCGGGGACGCGATCGTGGAGGCCGTGGCCGCCCTGTCCGATCGCCTGACCTTCGCGCCCTGGAACAGCGACCGCGAGCCCTACGCCGGCCCGCTGATTTCCGCCCGTGCGGCGGCCGGAGCCCTGGGGGCGTTGCAGCAGCGGATCGATGCGGGCGCCAAGGTCATTCGCGCTTCCGGCCCGGTCGACAACCTGCCAGGCGCCTTTGTGCGGCCGGCGATCCTCGACGTCACCGGCGTGGACGTGCCGGACGAAGAGATGTTCGCCCCCTTCCTCCAGGTCACCCGCGTCTCGTCCTTCGACCAGGCGGTGCAGGCGGCCAACGCCACTCGCTATGGCCTGTCGGCGGGCTTGATCAGCGACGATCCGGCGAACTGGGACCGCTTCATCCGCCGCATCGGCGCGGGCGTGGTCAACTTCAACCGGCCGACCACAGGCGCGGCCGGCGACATGCCGTTCGGCGGCCTCGGCGCCAGCGGCAACCACCGGCCCAGCGCCTACTACGCGGCCGACTACTGCGCTTATCCGGTCGCCAGCTTCGAGGCGGACGCGGTCAAGAGCATCGAGGGCGAGATCAGGGGCCTGCGATGACCCACGCCGTCGAGGCCAACGCCGACGGCCTGATCGGGCCGACGCATTCCTACGCCGGGCTGTCGCCGGGCAATCTCGCCTCCAGCCTGAACCGGGGCGAGGCTTCCAATCCGCGCGCGGCCGTGCTGCAGGGTCTGGACAAGATGAAGCGGCTGGCCGACCTCGGACTGCCGCAGTTCGTGCTGCCGCCGCACGAGCGGCCGGACATCCCTTTTCTGCGCACGCTTGGCTTCAGCGGGTCCGACGCCCAGGTGCTGGAGCGCGCCTGGAAGGACGCGCCCGCCTTCGCCGCCGCCGCCTGTTCGGCCTCGTCGATGTGGGCCGCCAACGCCGCGACCGTAACGCCCAGCGCCGACTCCGGCGACGGCTGCGTGCACTTCACCCCGGCCAACCTGCACACCAACCTGCACCGCTCGCTGGAGCACGAACAGACCCGGCGCGCGCTGCAGGCCCTGTTCCCCGACCCCGCCCGGTTCGCCGTGCATGACGCCCTGCCGGCGGTCGGCCACCTGGCGGACGAGGGCGCGGCCAACCACGTGCGCCTGTGCCGCGACCATGGCGAGCCGGGCGTGAACCTTCTGGTCTGGGGCCGCGACGCGTTCGAGCCTTGGGACGGACCGTATCCCGCCCGCCAGACCCGCCAGGCCTCCGAGGCGGTCGGCCGTCGCCACGGAGCCAGCGGCGTGGTGCTGGCCCAGCAGGGACGGGCCGCCATCGCCGGCGGGACCTTTCACAACGACGTGGTCTGCGTCGGGGCGCTCGACACCCTGTTCCACCACGAACTGGCCTTCGAGGACACCGCCCGGACGCGCCGGGACATCCGGGATGCGGCCAAAGGGTTCGAGCCGATCTTCGTGGAGGTCGCCGCCGCCGACCTGCCGCTGGCTGACGCCATCTCGTCCTATCTGTTCAACTCCATGCTGATCCGAGTTCCGGGCGAGGACCGGCTGACGCTGATCTGCCCCGTCGAGACACGAGAGAACGTCCGCGCCCATGCGGTCGCAGAGGGCGTCGCCTCGTCCAACGGTCCGATCGGCCGCGTCGAATACGTCGATGTGCGCCAGTCGATGCGCAACGGCGGCGGCCCGGCCTGCCTGCGGCTGCGGGTCGTGTTGACGGATGCGGAGCTGGCGGCGACCAACGCCGCCATGCGGCTGACCGACGAGCTGCACGGCGCGCTCAGCGTCTGGGGCGCCACCTGGTATCGCGACCGCCTGACGCCGGCGGACCTGGCCGATCCCCAGCTACTGGTCGAAAGCCGGGGCGCGCTGGACGAGTTGACGCAGATCCTGGGCCTGGGCGGCGGCTTCTATCCGTTCCAGCGCGGATAGGACCGCCGAGGCTCAGGCTGCGAAGCGGCCGCCGCGCGCGGCGTAGCTCTGCGTCCCGCGGGTGATGAGGCGATCTTCCGGCAGCACGGCGTCCGCGGCGATTTCGCCCCGCCCCTTCAACGCCTCATAGACCGGCCCGAAATCCTTCAGCGTCTCGGCCTTCAGCGCCTCCAGGCTGTCGATCACGAAATAGACCTGCTGGAAGTCGTCGATCCGGTAGAGCGTGCGCATCACCCGCTCCAGATCGAAGCCGATGCGGTTGGGCGACGGATCGTCCAACGCAAACACGCTCTCCGTCGCGGATGAAACAATGCCGGCGCCGTAGATGCGAAGGCCTTCCGCCTCCTGCATCAGGCCGAACTCCACCGTGTACCAGTACAGCCGCGCCAGGTTCGGCAGCATGCCGAGCGACGCCGCCCGCTGCCCGCCCTTGCCGTAGGCCTCCATATAGGCCGCAAAATCCGGGTTGGTCAGCATCGGCACATGGCCGAACACGTCGTGAAATATGTCCGGCTCCTGAAGATAGTCCAGTTGGTCCGGCTTGCGGATGAATTGGCCCGAGACGAAGCGGCGGTTGGCCAGGTGGTCGAAGAAGACGTCGTCCGGCACCAATCCCGGCACGCACACCACGGTCCAGCCAGTCAGGGCCTGAAGCTTGGGATTGATGACGTTGAAGTCTGGGATGCCTCCGGCGTTCAGGTCGAGCGCCTCCAAGCCCCGCATGAAGGCGTCGCAGGCCCGACCCGGCAGGATCTTGATCTGGCGGGCGTACAGGGTGTCCCAGGTCTGGTGCTCGATCTCGGTGTAGCCCTGCCAATTCTGGGGAATGGTCCAGTCGGCGGCGGCGCCTTCCGGTGGCGCGTCGAACACATGCTCGAAGTCGGACATGAAGGGCTCCAAGGCTCTGTCGGCGGCGCTTTCCCGCGCCTTGTCGCGCCACCTTAGCGCCGCCCGCCCGCACGGTCCAAGCGGGTCAGTGGATGGGCTGGTCCATGGGCGCGTGATGGCCGGCGTCATCGACGCTGAACCACCGGCGCTGGTCGGCTCTGGACAGCGTCAGGGCGTCCGACGCGTCGCGCAGAGCGTCCTCGGCGGCGTAGGCGATGAAGCCGCCATCGTCTCCCATGGCGTAGACGCGGTAGAAGGGCTGGTCGGGCGCGGTCAGCGCCTCTCCCTGCACCGAGCCGTCGTAGACGGCGTCCACATCCAAAACCGCGCCTTGGAAGGCTCCGTCATAGTGCCGGACGATCTGGCCGATATGGAAACGGGCGCTGCGGAAGTGAGCCATGCCCCCAAGATACGCCCATGTTCCTGAGCGGGAGGCCAAGGCCGTCGTTCATCTTCGTGACAGATTGGCTTGGCGCGGAGCGAACCGGCGGGCTAGAGTCCAGGGGAACGGGCGCCGCTTCGGACCGCCCAAAGGATGACACGGCCATGCCGGAGACCCGCGGCGCGCCATCAGGGCGCGACGAGCGGTCCCCCGCTTCCTCCCCGACCGGGCGGTCGGGAGGCCGGGAAGCATCGGGTCGGGAGGCGCCGCTGTATGGCGCGCTCGATCTTGGGACCAACAACTGCCGCCTGCTGATCGCCAGGCCGGCGCGCGACGGCGGATTCCGCGTCGTGGACAGCTTCAGCCGCATCGTGCGGCTGGGCGAAGGCCTGACGCGCACCGGCCGGCTGGACGAACGGGCCATGGACCGGGCCTATGACGCCCTGGCCCTGTGCGCCGAGCGCATCGCGCGAAAGGGCGTGGACACGGGCCGCTTGTCCGCCGTGGCGACCCAGGCCTGCCGCGCCGCCGAGAACGGCGAGGCGTTCGTGGAGCGGGTGCGGCGGGGCACGGGCCTGTCGCTGCGCATCATCGACCCGGCGGAAGAAGCGAGGCTGGCGGTCGAGGGCTGCCTGAACCTGATCGATCCGACGGCGGAGGCCGTGCTGGTGATCGACGTGGGCGGCGGCTCTACGGAGATGTCCTGGCTGACGCGAAAAGGCGAAGGCTGGAGCGCGGCGGCGTGGATGTCGGCGCCGTTGGGGGTGGTCAGCCTGGCCGAACGCCACCCGGAGCCGGACGGCGGAGGCGAGCCCTGGTACGAGGCCATGGTCGCCGACATGGGCGCGTCGATCACGGCCGGCGGCATCGACGACCCCGCGCTGAAGGCGCTGTTCGCGGGCGAGCGGACGCACATGGTCGGCACTTCGGGCGCGATCACCAGCCTGGCCGGCATCCACCTGAACCTTCCGCGCTACAACCGCGACCGGGTCGACGGCCTGTGGATGACGCGCGGGGACTGCGAGGCGGCCGCCGACCGCCTGAAGGCGCTGGGTCCCGATGGACGCGCCAGGGAGGCCTGCATCGGCCCGGATCGCGCCGATCTGGTGCTGGCGGGCGCGGCGATCCTTGAGGCGGTGCAGCGCGCCTGGCCGTGCGAGCGGGTGCGCGTCGCCGACCGGGGCCTGCGCGAAGGCCTGCTGCTGCAACGGATGCGCGAGGATCGCCGACCGCCCCGCCGACGGCGCAGACGGGGGCGCAGCGCGGGACGCAACGGTCAGGGCGCGGCCTGACCGCCCTCCTCGACCGGAACCTCGACGTCGCACGCCGAGAAGTCGGCGCCCCTCGCCTGCCGCGCGTGATCCACCAGGGCGCGAAAGGCGGGCGAGCGCGTATCCATGACGCGAATCGCCGGCCGTTCGGCTTGCGGCAGGTCGGCCGCCACCCGCACCCGGGTCATGCGGTCCGGCTCGCTGACGATGCCGTCCGGATTGGGGCTGGCCTTCAGCGCCCGCACCACGTCCAGCCCGGAGATCACCCGGCCCCAGACGGTGTAGCGCTTGTCCAGCGAGGGATAGGCCTGACGCATCAGAAAGAACTGGCTGTTGGCGCTGTCGTTCGCCTCGTCGCGCGCCATGCCGGCGACGCCCGGGCAGTACAGGCCCCATCCGTGCACCTTACCGTCGGTGGTGCCGCTCATCAGGGCGTCGGGCTGGGTCTGCACCGGCAGGGCGCCCATGAAGCCCAACACCGCTCCGGCGGGCTCGGCCGCGCCGGCGAAGCTCGATCCCGGCCCGCGACGGAAGGTGAACTCGGCCTTCAGGTCCGGGTACCAGCTCTGGCCGTCGCCGGTGCCCAAGGGATCGCCGGTCTGGGCCATGAACCAGTCGATGACGCGATGCCAGGCCAGGCCGTCATAGAAGCCTCTGCCGGCCAGTAGCTTGATCCGCTCCACATGCGCCGGCGCGATCTCGGGCGCCATCTCCACCAGGATGCGGCCCCGCGTGGTGTCGATCACCAGAAGGTCGGCGGCGTCCGGCGTGCGCCATTCGGCGGTGGGCGGCGCCGGAGGCGGCGGCGTCTCCTGAGCCGCGAGCGTCGGCCCGGCGGTGAGAAGCGACAGGGCGGCCCCCGTCGCCAGCAGAATACGCATGGTCTCCCCCTCTTCTTGCCTTCGGATCAGGCGCCGGAGACCTCCGCCGCCGGCTGAACGTCGCAGATGTTGAAGGCTGAGCCCTTGGCGGCGCGCGCCTGCGCCAGCGTCTGCGCAAAGGCCGCGCCGCGCACGTCCTGGACCCGCACGACCGGCGCCTCTCCCGCCGGCATCGCCGAGGCCATGCGTACGCGCGTCATCACGTCGGGATCGGTCACCGCCCCGTCCTGGCTCTCTGCGCCGGGCTTCAGCGCGCGCACCACGTCCAGGCCAGACACGATGCGCCCGAAGGCGGTGTAGATGCCGTTCAGCCCGTCGTTGCGGCCCGTCATCAGATAGAACTGGCTGTTGGCGCTGTCGGGCGAGGACGAGCGCGCCATGCCGAACACGCCGGGGCAGAACAGGCCGTGGGCGTCGACCTTGAAGTCCGCCGTGATCATCATCTGGGCGTCGGGCTGGGTCTGGACCGGCAGCGTGCCGACCAGGCCTACCAGGCCTGCGCCCGCGTTGGGCACGGCGACAAAGCCCGCGTCGCGGCCTCGGCGGAAGGTGAACTCGGCCTTGAGATCGGGCAGGACGCTGCCGCCCTCGCCCGTGCCCTGTGGATCGCCCGTCTGGGCCATGAAGTTCGGGATCACGCGATGGAACTTGAGCCCGTCATAGAAGCCCTGATTGGCCAGGGTGCGGACGCGCTCCACGTGGTTCGGCGCCGCCAACGGCGACAGCTCGACCAGGATGCGGCCCTTGGCCGTGTCGATTACCAGGAGGTTCTCAGGCGAAACCGTGCGCCAGTCCGAGCTGGACTGTGCTTGAGCCGGAGACTGCGCGAACGCTCCTGATCCTCCGGTCGCCGCCACAAGCACGGCCGCCGCCGCCATCACCAAAAGACGCATGCCTTACTTCCCGTTCTTGACCTTGGCGCGCACCCGCGCGGCGACGGCCGGGCTGACGAAGCTGTCGATCGCGCCATCGAGGCGCGCGATCTCCTTCACCAGCCGCGAGGCGATGGCCTGGTGGCGCGGATCGGCCATCAGGAACACGGTCTCGATGTCCTGATTGAGGCGCTGGTTCATGGCCGTCATCTGGAACTCGTACTCGAAGTCCGCGACCGCCCGCAGCCCCCGGATGATGACGTTGGCGTGCAGCTCTTCGGCGAAGTGCATCAGCAGGGTCGAGAACGGCTGCACCACGATCTCGCCGGGGATGTGCGAAACGGCCTCGCGCAGCATCTCCACCCGCTCTTCGGTCGTGAACAGGGGTCCCTTGTCGTCGTTCTTGGCTACGCCGATGACCACGCGGTCCACCAGCTTGGCCGCGCGCGCGATGATGTCGGTGTGCCCGTTGGTGACCGGATCGAAGGTGCCCGGATACAGCCCGATGCGCATCTGCGGCGTCTCTCCCCCAGCCTGTCCGGCGCGACGTCCCCGGCCGTTTAGCAGGTGCAAAAGCCGCGGCCTAGCGGCGAGCCGCATCAGATCGGCTGCGGCCCCTGTGCGGCCCAGCAGGCGCGCACGCGGTTCAACACGGGATGATCGACGGCGAAGACCGCGCCGTCGATAGCGGCGACCGGACACATGGGCGTGGCGCTGTTGCAGATGAACGCGGCCTCAAAGGCGGGCAGATCCGGCACGGCGATCTCGCGCGTCTCGCACGACAACCCCTCCGCGCCCGATCCTTGTTCGATCAGTCCCTGTGCGACCCCGCTTAGCATCGGCGCCTGCGGCCAGATGATGCGTTCGCCCGAGACGAAGCCGATGTTCCACAGGCTGCCTTCGGACAGGCGACCCTGCGCATCGACGAACAGGGCGTCGTCGAAGCCCGCCGCCCGCGCAATGCGCCGCGCGCGGATGAGGCCGAATGTCGCCAGATGCTTCAGTTCGGCCGCCTCGCGCTCATAGGGCTGCACCGTCAGCCGCAACGATGCGGCCAGCGGCGCGACCGGGCCCGCCGTCATCGTCATCACGCGCGGACGGCCGATCCACGACGGAGAGCGCGGCCAGACCTCCGGCGAAAACAGGCTGACGCGCAGCCAGGCGGCGGTGCGCCCTTCGACGGCGCGGCGCATCAGGCGACGCAGCTCGGACTCGTTCGGCGCCTCGCCGAACAGCGCCTCGGCGGAGCGACCCAGCCGGTCCAGATGCAGGTCAAGCCCGCGCACCGCGCCATCCTCGACGGCGAACGAGGTGTAGGCGCCGTAGTTGACCAGGGCCAGATAGGCCAGATCGTCGGGCGACGCCGGCGCCCCGTCGATCAGGATCTCGGCCAAGGCGGCTGGACGGCGGGGCGTCAGCCCTCCCCGCCCTCG
>ERZ501064.194-NODE-194-length-16619-cov-14.783386_pt1 | contig 16619 bp, 12 predicted proteins | sample MGYA00510851_ERZ501064 | MGnify/ENA primary metagenome ERZ501064 (study PRJEB25958, sample SAMN03398529) | human skin metagenome | study: EMG produced TPA metagenomics assembly of the Human Skin Microbiome Metagenome (human skin metagenome) data set. | reverse complement strand
TACTGCCTCACGTACTGGTGCCTAGCGGAGCTCGTCAGTGATGCGCTTCAAGTAGCCGAGGAGGTATTGCAGTCGAGTGTTGGACCCGTCGTACGGATTCGACATTTCTGATGCTAGGTAGTGGCCGATGCCTTGAGCGGTAACACCGGTGCTTTTTGCCAACGACACTTTATTGCGCTTATCGAAGCGGCTCAGGTCAGGGTCAAGCAACACCGCCGTCAATTCCTCTAGTGCGCTAGGTGACCGGTGTGCAGAAGCATTGCGCAGTTTCGCCGTGAGTAGGATGATTAAAAACTGTTCGTGGTGCTTCAATTTCTTAACTTTATCCCTAAATTTGGGCGCGAGAATATCTGCATAACGAAGCCAGTGTTTCTCGTAGTTAACTGTCAAGAACTTCGCATCCTTCTCAAGTAACCTAGCGATCGTTTCTCGCGAACTGTGAGACGCAAGCTCCTTAACCTGCGGATATACCCGAACTCCACGCGCGATCGAGAGCTCAGCCCGATCATGTTCGGCCAGCTCGTCAGCGAGTACCGAACTATCATGTACCAGCGCGTCTGTGATCCAGCGTGAAGCGAATAGTTGCCAGGCGACCACAGCTTGGACCAAAGAACTCTCATATATCAGTTCTAGATGCTTTGTTTCCAAAGTCGTCTCAAATCCGGCTTTTTCCATCTTTTTACGGTCGTCCCAGAGATAAAGGGCAACGTCAGCGTGCACATACAGATCGTCCATCTGCTGTTGAAACTGGTCGATCAGTTTGTCCATGTTCGGCTTGTTCGGCATGGTCGCAAACGATACGACAAGAACAACTACTAGAGCTGCCGCGACACCAAGCCCTACCGAACCCGCGTCGCTCCCGCACAATCACCTTTACGTTGGAGTACGTCCGGGGCGGTCGCCTCGGACGTTCGTCCGCGGTTCGGGGCGTGGCTCGACAATCACCTGTTGTCGCTGGTGGCTTGGCGTGGAAGGTCACCCCGGACCGTGACGGGTCGTTTCGGCCGCTGATTGAGATGTGTTCGCGAACTTGTCGCTGTGTAAAGGTGCGCCGGCGAAACAACCCCTGACGAGGTCAACAGGTTCGAGCAGAGAGGTTCATGTGGTCGAAACAATCTGGGTAGGAATCGATGTCGGCCGTCACGCACACCACGCCGCCGCTGTGGACGACGCGGGGACGGTGCTGTGGTCACGTCGGGTACCGAACGATCAGGCGGCCATCGAAGCGATTGTGGACCAGGCGTGCCGTGTCGAATCGGTGGTGTGGGCGATCGACATGACCGCGCCGGAATCGGCCCTCCTCCGAGGGGTGTTGTCCCGCCGCGGCCAACACATTCGCTATGTACCTGGTCGCGTTGTGCACAGCATGACCGGCGCTTTCGCCGGCGAAGGCAAAACCGACGCCCGCGACGCGGTGGTGATCGCCCAGACCGCGCGCCTGCGTGGTGATCTCGCGACGGTCGCGGTCCCTGATGACGTCGCGATCGAACTCGACCTGTTGACCGGGCATCGCCGCGACTTGGTCACCGAACGCACACGAGGCATCAATCGACTGCGCGGCCTGCTGACCCGCATCTTCCCCGGTCTCGAACGGTGCTTCGACTACTCGACGTTGACTGGTTTGGCGTTCGTCACCCGCTTCACCACACCGTCGGCGATTGATGGGGTCTCCGACGAGGAGATTTACGACCACCTACGCGGTCAAGGAGTCCGCCGGCCGACCATCCCGAAGATGATCAGCAAGGCGCGTGCCGCCGCGGCCGCGCAGACCGTCACCCTGCCTGGTGAGGCGACCACGGCATTGCTGGTGCAACACGCGGCTACCTCGTTGGTCATGCTGACCCGTCAGATCGCCGACCTGGATAAGCAGATCACCGAGGTGTTCCGCCGCCACCGTCACGCACGGATTCTCGAATCCGTGCCAGGCATCGGCACCCGAAGCGGCGCTGAGCTCGTCGCGATCACCGGCGGCGACCTCACTTCGTTCGGCTCGCCCGCCAGACTCGCCGCCTACGCCGGTCTTGCTCCGGTACCGCACGACTCCGGTAACCGCCGGGGAGCCTTGCGTAGACCCCAGCGTTACCACAGAGGACTTCGCAAGGTGTTCTACATGGCCGCACTCAACAGCTCGCAACGCGACGGCCCGTCCCGCGAGTTCTACCAGCGCAAACGACGCGAGAAGCGTTCCCACGTCCACGCTCTCATCGCTCTCGCTAGACGTCTGGTTGACGTGGTCTGGGCACTGATCCGCGACGGTAGGGTGTGGTTGCCGCGGCCGACCGTCGAGCGGGTGTCAGTCGATGAGGTGGGCGCGATGGCTGGATGACTGGCGGGGCCGGTCAGATCTCGGCACGTGCGTGCGTACTAGCGGGACGCTGGATGCGTGTCGGTTCGGGTACTCGGCCACCAGCTTGCTCTGCCGACAAGTGTGGCGATGGTCGGCACGACGATGGTGCGGACGATGAAGGTGTCGAGCAGCAGGCCGATGCCGATGATGAGTCCGACCTGGGTCATGATCGAGATGGATCCGGCCATGAGTCCGAACATGCTGGCAGCGAAGATGAGGCCGGCCGAGGTGATGACTGATCCGGTGTTGGTGACGGTTCTCAGGACGCCGATGCGGATGTTGTTTTGGGATTCTTCGCGTAGGCGAGAGATGAGAAGCATGTTGTAGTCGGCGCCGACCGCGACGAGGACTATGAAGGCCAGTAGTGGTACGGGCCAGGCGATGTCGGTTTTGAGGATGTGTTGAAAGATCAGGACGCCGATACCCAGTGCCGCGGTGTAGTTGAGTATGACGGTGCCCAGAAGGTATAGCGGCGCGATGAGTGCTCGGAGTAGGAGTATCAGGATCAGGCCGACGATGGTGAGGGTGGCCAACGCTAGGAGTCGGAAGTCTTCGGTGAGTAGACGTTGCAGATCGGCGTTGATGGCGGGGAACCCGGCTGTCGCGATGTTGGAGTCCTGCAGGGTTGTGTTCGGTCTGGCGGCGAGTGCGACATCGGTGATTGTGTCGGCCAGTTGCATGGCCTCGGTGCTGTAGGGGTCGAAGCTGGTTTGTATTGCGTAGCGCACGGTATGGCCGTCGGGCGAGACGAACTGGCGAGCGACGTCGACGAAACGGCGGTCTGCGTTGGCCTGAGGTGGGAGGTAGAAGCCGGTTGCTGAGTTTGTTCCGGCGGTCTCGCGGGCGGAGGTTTGTAGTTGTGTGGCTAGCGCGGCCATCCCGGCGAGTTGTTGAAGGTTGCTGTCGATCAGCGCGGATACACCGGCGGCGAGTTGGCGTGATCCCGCCGCGAGTTGACTGATACCTGTTTGCAGTTGGGTGAGCTTGCCGGGAAGGTCTTGGCTGCTGATGCTTCCCAGCGTGGAGCCCAGTGAGTTGACGGTGGAAGTGAGTTGGTCGGTGACTGTTGAGATCGGTGTATCCAGCTGCGCGAGTTGTGTTGACAGCGTGGCGATCTGGTCGAGGGTCCCGTTGCTCAGTAGGGCGTCGAGATTGCGGGTCTGCGCGCGCAGAGCTGCGCACTGCGGGACTTGGGTGCACCAGGGCGCATTATCGAGGATGGGCAGGATCGAGGTCACTGTTGCCAGGGCTGCAGATGTTTGGCGGGTGAGCGCGGCCAGCTGTGGGGCATTCTGAGAAGCGCGATCGAGCGCTGGTGCAGATGCGGCGAGTTGGCGTAGTAGTGGCTGGTACTGCTGAATTTGCTGCCCGGCTGTGCTTGCCTGATCGAGGATGCCGGCCAGGGGGGCCAAGTTGGTGCGTACCTGGGTGTCGAGCTGAGTAAGCCCGTCGGCGAGTTGGAATGCGCCTGTACGGAGCTGTTCGAGGTCACCGCGGCGGTTCTGGCCATCGTCGACCGCACCCGCCAGCCGGTTCCCGATCTGGCCGTTCTGCCAGGACAGCTCGGCTTGCTCGAGCTTGTCCCCGGTGGGACGGGTAACGCCGATGACTCGAGTCACTCCGGGGATCTGGGATACACGTGAGGCCATTTGCTCAAGATCGGCCAGCCCGCTGGCAGTACGGAGATCGATCGGTGCATCTACGACGAGGAACTCGGTGATAGTGACGTCTTGAGGGAAATGACGGTCGAGCAACGCGTAGCCTTCGTTGCTGTCGGTTGTCGCGGGTTGCCCCTCACGATCGTCGAAGGTGATCTGGATGCCCGTCGCGAAGACGCTAAGCACGATTAGCCCGACCAGGGTTAGTGCCAGCAGCGGCACAGGACGCCGCACGACGAGCACGGCGACGCGATTCCAGTACTTTCGGGTCAGATCTCGCCTGGGTGCGCCCCAGCCGAATCGTGCCGCCCACAGCAACACCGGTGGTAGCAGGGTGACCGTGGCGAGGAATCCGATGAGGATGGCGATCGCGCATGCCGGACCCAAGGTGGAGAACACGCTCAGCTGACCAAAGACCATCGCCAAAAAGGCCAGCGCCACCGTGGCAGCTGAAGCCAGGATGACCCGTCCGATAGTTGCTGTCGCGTCCACGAGCGCAACCTCGGTGGTGGCGTCCTGGCGTAGCCGTTCGTGATAGCGACTGATGAAGAAGACTGAGTAGTCGACCCCGGCTCCGAGCAGGATGACGGTCATGAACGCGACGGTGAACTGCGATACCGGCATACCGAGTTCGCCGAGTGCGGACAAGATGCCACGGCCCACGCCGAGGCTGACACCGATCACCAACAACGGCACCAGCGCGGTGAACAGCGATCGGTAAACGATCAACAGAATGATCGCGATAAGCGCCACCGTCGCCAGAGTGATCACGACTAAATCGCTTTCAGCACTGACGATCTGGTCACTGAAAGTGGCTGTCGGCCCGGTGACATGGACAGTGGTGCCCGTACCGTCAAACACGCGCTGCGCGGTTTGGCGCACGGTCTCCACAGCATGCGTGGCCGTTGGCCCTCCCAATGTTCCGGTGACCCCGACAGGCAGGTACCAGGCTTGCCCGTCCTCACTCAAGGCTTGGCCGGCCGTCGTCGGATCGGAAAGCAAATCCCGCACTGACTGCACATCGTCGAAATTTTCGCGCAGCTGCAGAACGAGCATGTCGTAGCGTTCCCGCGCCACGTCGGTGAACCCGTTCGGGTTCTCCATGGTCACGAAAACAGTGGTCTTGGCGCCCTTCTCACCGAACGCACCACCCATCTGATCGAGTGCTTGAAACGATGGAACCCCAGCAGGGATCGGATCAACAGACTGCTGCCGCACCACCGTCTCCAGCTGGGGAAACAGAATCGCCAAGACGATACCCACAGCCACCCACGCCCCGATGACGAGGAATCTGTGCGCCAAGGTGAACCGTGCCAACCGCCCCAATGTCGTGCTGTACTCGCTGCGTTCCGCCAACCGGCGCGCCGCCAAGCGCCCACCACTTGGACGTTGGACCACCATATGCAGCACCTCACCCTCGACCCAGCCCGTCTACGAAACCGACGGTATCGTTACGGTACTAGCAGTACCGTAGATGGGGAAGGAGGTCAGGAGGTTTGGTGTCGCCGGTGGGCCATGAGGAAATCGTCGACAAGCTGTTCGAGATCGCCAACGGTCATCGACCGAATGCCCGTGAGCTTGGCAAAGATCAGCGGGCCCGCGAGCTGGGTGACAGCCATGGTCAAATCGAAGTTGTCGAGCTCAGCCGTGGCCACGTCACTCGTCAAAACTCGATCGAATGGTTCTCGATACTGCTCGACGACTCGACGACGCAGTGGCGCGAGCGCGTTCTGATCCCCGTCGGATTGCCCGGATTGCCGGGGCTGCTCGGGAAGCATTGCCAACCATGCCAGCGTCGTCAACTGCAGCGGTGCATGCTCAATAAGCTCAGCCTGCCGCTGCATCAGCTTCAGCAGGTCATCACGGATCGACGTCGTCGTCTCGGGGGTCTCGGCCTGAGGCAACAATCGCTCGAAGGCAGCCGCCACCAGATCTGTGGAGCTCTCGAAGTGACGATACAAGGTGGTGCGAGCAACACGAGACAGTCGAGTGACCGCCTCCACGGTAACGGCTTCGACCCCGCCACTGTTCAGCAAGGTCACCGCAGCATCCAACAAACGCTGACGCGACCGAACCCGCCTCGGGTCAACATCGTCGAAATCGATGGTTTCCACCCTGGCCACTCCCTACGAAACCAAATCAAGAACCTCTGACTGCACACCAATACCGTCGGTAACAGAACGAAACTGCCAGTGGCGGTACCGATGGAAGGCTCGAGGGGGGCCTTATGAGTGCCGCCACGACTGTGGCACTGTCGTCAACAGTACCGTCTGTAGCGCTCCGCTACTAAGATGAGCGGCGACCAAGGATGATCCCCCATGACAGCCAGCAGTCAGGATTGTGAAATGCGCTCCGTTTGTGTGAGCAGTTCTGCCGCGTGCGTGACACAGGGCGGACCACCCGTACGAAGGGGATCAGACGGCGTCGAGGCGAGTGGCGAATCCAGGGTCGCCTAAGGGCCTGTCCCTATGGAATCGAACGCCTACTGTGGCTGCAGCGCCGTCTATGATCCCCCACGAGGTCTGGCACAGGTGCGCGGCAAACATGTCCCTGCTCATTCCATTCTGCCGACCGTGATCGATCCACCACTGGGTCGCTGATAGGCCAGCCCCCAGAATGGAGGCTACTGCTACGGCGACGGGGGACTCCTCGGCATCGACCTCTCGGAGGCCACGAGCGAACTCGTCGGAAATAATCTCCATTGCCGATCTCAGCTGATCTGCGGCCCCACCCTCGCCGGACTCAGAGTACTGGAACATGTGGTTCGTCATGAGGAAACGGACGACCGCTGGATGTTCATCAACCAAGGATACGTATGCGGACACCGCTGAACGGAAAAGTTCGTCGACGGTGCTGTCTGCCTGTCCGGAGAGCAGAGTTGACTGCGCTGACTCCCACATCATAGAACCCAGACGGGCTGCCACGGCGGAGTAGAGCCCAGCCCTGTCACCGAAATGGCGGTAGAGCTTAGGCTTCGACGCACCAGCCTCTTCCGCAAAATCGTCCATGCTCACGGCATCGCCGAACTTTTCGATCGCGCGTATCGCTGCATCGACGAGTTCAGCTTTGACGACGGCGCGGTGGTCGTCCCAGCGCGTGCTTCGAGCGTCGCGCACACGTCGCTGCACTTTCACCGGGGCCGCGGAGATGCGACGGACTACAGACATGACCTCCTACGTTATCAGGATGGCTGACTTGTCGCGCCAGTGACGCACTAGCCAGTGAACATGGGTTGGGTCGACGAGACCCGCGTCAGGCGGATTTGTCTAATCTGGCCACGGCTGAATTGAAGTCTTCGACGGCCTCTAGGTTGGACATGTGACCGACTTTGTCAAGAAGAGTGAATTCAAATAGAACGCCCTTCCGACCCAGGCGCGCTGCGAGATCCACTGAATGGGTCGCTGGGGTCAGTCTGTCGGCATCACCTACGATGACCGTCGCCGGCACCTCCAGCGAGTCAACCCCCTTACTGACGTCGATTGTCGCCAACACTGAACCCCACATCCCGCGCACCTGTGGTGGGCATCGCAACACGATGTCGGCGCACTCGTCGACTACCTCGGCAGTCGCGCCCGGGCCCAGGGTTCCGTAACGAATCAGGCGGCGAGACAAACGCGTCCCCTGCATCTCGGGTCCGGCGACTGCAAGACTGGCCGCGAAGGCCCGCTCAAGTCTCGGTCGTAGCTGTCGGGGAACCTTGAGCAATGTAGACCGATCCACCAACTGTGATGGCCCGGTGCTTGCCAGTACTACTCCGCGGGCCAGCTCCGAAACCGAGGCGGGGTACTCAGCCGCCCAACTCATGATGGACATGCCTCCCATGCTGTGTCCGACCACGACAGCCTTGTCGGCGGGAGTCGCCACTGCCCGGACTACGGCCTCCATATCATCGGCCAAGAGCTTCGCCGAGAACGGTACCCGGCCCCGGTCGCTCAACCCGTGTCCGCGTTGGTCGTAGACCACCACCCGATGCGTCGCCGCGAACTGCTCGACCTGCGGACGCCAGAAACGTCCCTGACAAGCCCAGCCGTGACTAAAGACTAGGAGCGGAGCATCCCGGCCCGGACCGAATTCCTGAGCGAACAACTTGGTCCCGTCGGAGGAAAGGACCTCGAGGTCACGCGATCCTCGCGACGCACTCGCAAACTCAGAGGTCATCGAAGCTCACCGTGACAGAATCCGTCAGCGGAAGTGCCTGGCATGCGAGCCGTTCACCGTCGGCAACATCACCCTCAACGAGGATGTGGTTCTGGGCCATTTCTACATCACCCTCGACCAGCTTGCATACACACGCGCTGCAGGCTCCTTCTCGGCAGGAGTACGGGGCATTGTGGCCTTGGGCCAGTAGCACGTCGAGCAACGGCGTGTTGCGCGGCCACTCAGTCGTGATGGACTGCCCATTCAGATAGACCGTAGCGGTCGCCACACCGTCGTCGTCACCAAGCTGACGCATCGTGGCTGTATCGAACGGATCCCCGGTCAGTGACTGGAAGACTTCTCGATGTACCGAGGAGTGCTCGACACCGCAGGCCTCCGCCGACTTCTGCACCAGATCCATGAACGGCGCCGGACCACAGGTGAAGATCTGTGCACCGCGGTGCTCACGTATGGCGGACTCGACATTCTGAGGCGTCGGAATACCCATAGCCGACTCCAACCAATGGAAGACGGTGAAACGCTCAGGAAACTCGGAGACGATCTGCGTCAGTTGCCCCCCGTACATGATCGACTCGGCATCGCGGTTCGCGTAGAATAGTGTGACCTCGCCCCCGCCGCACACAAGTGCCGACTTAATCAGCGAAAAGACCGGAGTGATCCCACTTCCTCCTGCGAAGAATAGAAAATCAACGTCGAGATTCTTCGCCGTGAAATGCCCTGACGGCGGGAGGACGGTCAATTCCATTCCCGTAATCGCGTTATCGCACAGCCAGTTCGATGCGTAACCGTTCTCGGTCCGCTTGATGCCGATCTCGAGACGGAAGTCGTCGACGTGAGGCGAGCTGCTCAATGAGTAGCACCGTGCGACATGACCGGTCCGATCAGATGGGATCTTGACGGTGATGAATTGCCCTGGGGTATGCTTGAATTCCTCGACCATGGCGTCGGGGATTTCGAACGAAATGGTAACGGAGTCTTTCGTTTCCTGGATCACTTCCGAGACGGTTAAGGTGCGTGAGCGGGCCGCCGCGGCAGCCGGACGTGAATCGGGTTCGACGGTCACTTGAGGATCCCCTGTCTACGTGCGACCGCGTAACCCGCTCGTGTCAGTGGCGCCGCGATGTCCTGGTAGCGGGGACCGATCACCCGTGCCACGAAGTCGAAACCGCGGGCGTCCGCACCGATCAGCACTCGCGCTCTCTTCTTGTCCATACCTTTGAGGATTGTCGCCGCTGCTTTATCCGGGGTGCTTCGTGCGATCCTGTCGAACAGCGAGGCGACAGTCGCGGTGTCTGCCCCCATGGCGGAAACGCCTCGGGCATTGTTGACGATGTTGGTTTTTACACCCCCCGGGTGCACACATGTCACTGTGACCGGGTATCGACTGATTTTCATCTCCTGTCGGAGCGCCTCGGTGAAGCCTCTGACGCCGAATTTCGCGGCATTATAGGCGCTTTGGCTGGGGATTCCGATCAAGCCGAAGACGCTCGACGTGTTAATGAGATGTCCGTCCCCGGACGCGATCAGGTGAGGCAGAAACGCCTTCGACCCGTTAACGACTCCGCCAAAGTTGATGCCCATGAGCCAGTCGAAGTCTTCCCAGCTCATGTCGACCACGTCGACGCCCAAGGCCACGCCGGCGTTGTTGAACACCATGTCGACGTGGCCCGACTCTGACCGCACTCCGTCGGCATAGTCCTGAAAAGCAGCGCGGTCCGCAACGTCTAGTACGGCGGCGGTTACCGTTGCCCCATGCGTGGTGCGGCAAAGTTCTGCAGTCTCCTTCAAGTGCATCTCATCAATGTCGGACAGTGCCAGTGCGGCACCTCGCTCCGCCAACTGGAGTGCCAGAGACCGACCGATCCCTGACGCGGCACCGGTGATCACTGCCACCTTGCCGGTATAGTCATGCCGATTAGAACTGCTCACCGTCGTCCCACCATCTCTTCGAATCGTGTCTCTCCGTGCGTTCGGGCTCAGGCGATGTCGTACTCGGCGGGCTCGAAATCTTTCGTGGCGCGCCAGTACTGCCATGTGAAGCCCGGCCACACGGTCCGGTTGACGCCCTGCGAGTCGAGATACCAACTCGTGCAGCCGCCGTTGGTCCACACTCCCTTGGCCAGCTTCCGCTGGATGTCGGTGTTGAACTGTTCTTGCACGGACGGGCGTACGTCAACCTTCTCAGCGCCTCGGCTTTCTACTGTGTCGATGGCCTTCATGATGTATTTGATCTGTTGCTCGATCATGAACACCACTGAGTTGTGGCCGAGGCCCGTGTTGGGTCCGAGGAGGAAAAACAGGTTGGGAAAACCCTCGGTCGTGATGCCCAGGTGCGTGTTAATCCCCGTCTGATGCCAGTGGGACGGGAGATCCTCGCCAGTGGCACCTTTCAGGGCGAGCTGATCGAAACCATCAGTCACGTGAAAACCGGTCGCATAAATTATAACGTCCACGAGATGCTCGACACCGTCTGAAGAAATGATGGAATCAGCGGTCACCTTCTCAATCCGATCGCTGATGACAGTGGTGTTAGGTGCCGCAAGCGCCGGGTAATAGTCGTTTGACCCCAGAATCCGCTTACAGCCGATACGATACGACGGGGTCAGTTTCTTGCGCAATGCCGGATCAGAGATGGAGCGTTCAATGTTCCACCGAGCGACCTTTTCAATTGGCCGCATGAGGTTAGAGTGACCGTTGAGGCCGAAGGCCAGGCTCTCCGCACCCCAGTACACCGACCACCTGGCGATACGACGTGCAATCGGGAGTTTACTCAGAAGAGTCCGCAGGGCCGGCGGAACGGAGAAATTCTTGCGGGGTAGGACCCAGGCAGGGGTTCGCTGGAAGACCTTGAGGGACATGGCCTCCTTCTGCACGAAAGGTACAAACTGGATAGCGCTGGCACCAGTGCCGATCACGGCGACACGCTTGCCCTCCAGATCCACCGAATGATCCCACTGTGCGGAGTGAAACGCTTCGCCTTTAAAGTCCTCAATCCCCGAAATTTCGGGAAAATTGGGGATATGCAGCGCACCGACTCCTGACACCACGAACTGAGCAATGTACTCACGTCCGGACTCAGTACGCAGGTGCCACCGCGACTCCGACTCGCTCCAGTATCCAGAAACCAACTTCTGACCGAAATGAATCTTTTGTGTCACGCCACGCTTATCCGCGACATCCTGTAGATACCGCTCAATTTCTGGCTGTGACGACCACACCTTCGACCAGCTACCTCGACTCTCGAATGAGTACGAGTACATCAGCGACGGAACGTCACATGCACAGCCCGGATAGGTATTGTCGCGCCAGGTCCCACCGACGGAGCTTGCCTTCTCCAGAATCAGAAAATCGCTATACCCGCGACGTCTAAGCTGCGCGGCCATCCCGAGACCAGAGAACCCGCTTCCAATAATCAGAATCTTGGTCGAAATCGGGTCGTTGGTTGAATCCGTCTTGGCGGTTGCGCGCGAGGCGCGCCGGGTAGTCGATGATGCCATGTTTATGCTTTCTCCCTCGTAGGTTGGATCGCACAACACATCACCTGCGCACAGTGGCGGCAGGTGATCTGTTGAGGCGGAAGTGATCGCGAAGCCATCGAGAATGCTCCGCACAGGTCTAACTGATGTCGATCACGACGGCTCGGCCGCGTGAACGGAGATCAGCGAAGATCGTCGGGAAGGCTCCGCGTCGCACGCCACATGGCCATTGTGAACTTGCCTTCCAACATTCCCGCCTCATGGAAGAACCGAATCATGGGCTCCGACATAAATTGCAGGTTGGTCCGATAGTTTGGGCTGGTCTGCTGCGCCCACACGCCACGCCAGCGACTAATTCCCACTGCGGGGTACACTTTCGGATTAATGAGCAGCGGGTACGCCAGGTTCGCGATGACGGCAAGCACCCCTCGGTGCCAAGCGCGCGTCGCCTTACGACGACGCTGCATGCCTTCGATCATCTCCAGTCGCGCAAAGGTAATGTGACGGGCTTCCTCAAGGACGTGGATCTTCATGAGCTGGCGAAGCTGAGGCTGCATACTGGGGTCGTTCATCGCCTCGCGCTGGGCGCGGTCCAGGATTTCCTCGATCAGCAGCGTGGCTCCGGACACCGACGGTCCGAGCGGGACGAAATGCAGGATCTTTGCGAAGCTCAAGAAGCCCTTAGGGAGCTTGTAAGGGGGCACGCCTGTTTTGTTAATGAGGCGCGCGAACATAGTGGAATGGCGGGACTCATCGCCGATTTCTGTTAGCGCGTATAGGGACTTCTGATCGGTTAGGGCCCCCTTTGCCGACATGCGCAGGAGCGCCGAACTCAAGAGGTTCTCTGCGTAGATGCCGAAACTGAGGATGCTCACGATCTCGTGGCGTCCCAGCTCGCGACGCTGCTCCTCGGTCATCTTGTTCCATAGTTTGGTGCCGTATAGCGACACCCGGTGCTCTGGCAGAAAGTACTTGCCTTCCTCCCAGGGCGACTCCCAGTCGATGTCGATCTCCGCGTCGTAGAACTTCTCCGCGGAAGACCGCAACAGACGACCTGCAGATCGTTCCATGTCGACGGGCTTACGCCCGTTCACCCGAGCCATGCCCTCCTTCGAAAAGTCGGGGTTCATCTGGACATCCTGCACGGTCATGTCTTCTCCTCGGTCGTTCAAGGCTGGGAGTCGGGGCCTGGCGCCCAGTACCCATTACTCATAGTATCTGGTACTGCTAGTATCCACGAACTGCGATATTTGTCAACGCTCAGTGCGAAGAAGGTAGGACTGCATGTCTGACGACCATGACCTCGACTACTCCGGCGAAGGAACCCTGGTGTGCCGCGGGGCGGAGATCCATGTCGAAGCGAAGATCAAAGGCTATTTCCAGCCGCTGAACGGCCTGTACACCTGGTATGGCCGGATTCAGAAGAATGATGAGCTCGACGGGCTCCTGAAAGGCGCCCGCGCGATCGCTGTATTTACGACCCCCGAGGGCCGAGCGGAGTGTGTCGTCGGGGATCCCGACTTCTGGGGCCGATACCGCATCTCAGGCAAGAGCACTCCGCCATACCACCTGCCCACCACTCTCGAGGAAGTCGAGAACATGGTCGAGCACCACCACAAGTGACAACCATCCACCGCCGCACGGACATTCGCGAAACGGGTCCGCACGATTGGGTCGCCCACTTCAGGTCGAGAGGATATTGCACATGGTGAGTTCGTCTCCCATTCGAACCCGCCCGTCGAGAGGGGGCGAGAAACTCGGCGAGTACAGTCCGACCCTTGAGCGGGTTGCATGGTTTACCCTCCGCCGCAAGGGAATTGTGACGCTGGTCTGGCTCGGCGCCGCCATCGGCTTAGGCCTTCTCTTTCCTCAACTGGAGTCAGTGATACGGGAACAATCTGTGGATCCGATCCCGGCCGGAGTCCCGTCTTTTCAGACCTTGGACCGTATGGGTGCATCTTTCGACGAGCGCGGCGCCAAGACCACAGTATTCGTTGTGATGGAGAACAGTGCAGGCCTGTCCGACAACACCCGCGATCGATATCACGTGCTTGTCGACACCCTGCGGGCGGACGACAGGCACGTCATCGCTGTCCGGGACCTGCTGAGCGATCCCCTCACCGCAAGTCAGGCTCTCAGCAAAGACAAGCAAGCCTGGTATCTGCCCGTGGGAGTGGCCGGCACACTCGGGGGACCCGATACCGCGGAGGCGGTCGCAGCGGTGCGTGAGATCGCTGAGAGTATCTTTCGTGACAGTGGGACGACAGTCCGTGTGACAGGCCCGCCCGCGACCTTTAGCGACCAACTCGCCGTGGGCGAGTCGGATCTGGTCCTGATCACTGTTGCCACCGTGCTGCTGATCGCCGTGATCCTCCTGATCGTCTATCGTTCGGTCTTCACCGCGCTGATGCCGCTGCTTGTCGTGGGCATGAGCTTGGCTGTGGGTCGCGGAGTTCTATCTGGACTGGGCGAGCTGGGCATGCCGGTATCCCAGTTCACGTCAATGTTCATGACCGTCATCATCTTTGGTGCCGGAGTTGACTATTCGGTGTTCCTCATCAGCCGCTATCATGAAGGTATTCGAGCGGGTTACTCTCCTGATGTCGCTATCGCCCACGCGAATGCAACTATCGGCCGCGTGGTTCTAGCGTCGGCGGGCACTGTGGCCCTAGCGTTCCTGGCTATGGCCTTCGCCAAGCTCAGTGTGTTTAACACTTTGGGTCCGGCCTGCGCAATCGCCATAGCTTTCGCATTCTTGGCGACGGTGACATTGCTGCCCCTCGTACTCTCTTTCGCTGCCAAGAAAGGCGCCGGCCTTCCCCGCCGTGACCTGACGCGGGATTACTGGAGAAGAGTCGGAGTCATGGTTATCCGGCGGCCGGTCCCTCTGCTCGCGATCAGTGTGGTCGTGTTGATCGGCCTCGCCATGGTCGCCGCAACAATTCAGATCACCTACGACGATCGCGAGGGGCAGCCACCTGACACAGGGAGCAACGAAGGATACGCGCTTCTCAACCGCCACTTCCCGAAAGACATCATCATCTCAGAATTCTTGGTGGTGGAGTCCGAGAACGACATGCGCACGGCTCAAGGCCTTGCCGACCTCGACCAGCTAGCCTCCCGCGTCGCGCAGATTCCCGGCGTGACCAGGGTCATTGGCGTGACGCGGCCGACCGGTGAGAAGCTAGAGCAGGCGCAATTATCTTGGCAGAATGATCAGATCGGTACCAAGATCACCGAGGAGACCGGTGATGGACAGGCCCGCAAGGGTGATCTGGCCGTCCTGAAGACGGGGTCAGAGCAGCTCGCCGGAGGCCTGGCACTGTTAGAAGACCAGATATCCTCCAACCTCGCTCCGCTGTCGGGGTTGCTCGACGAGGTGTCGTCATTTGGCCCGCAGCTCGACGAGTATCGGCCGCTTGTGAACCAACTGGCGAACGCTGCCCCAAGGCTTAGACAGTTTTCCAAGCAAGCGCCCGAGCTGTCTCAACTCGCACGTCGGGCCCAGTCTGCGGCAGATGCGGTCGCGCCGGCGTTGTCCGCGTTAGACAATCCGTGGTGCCAGCAGATCGCGCAGTGCTCGGCACTGCGCGCGCAAATGGCCGACATCCGGGCACTCGCGGATGATCAGTCGCTTGGGAGGGTGGCTGACTTTGCCGCGCAGCTCGGCCGCGTGAGTGCGCCAGGCTCGACCAACATTGCACAGCTGCAGCGTTCTCTTCAAACGCTGGATTCTGCACTACAAGCCATCGGCGGACAGGACCTCGGGAACAGGCTCTCGCAACTCGAATCCGGCGTCGGCGCACTTGCCGACGGCGCGCGTCAGTTGTCGAACGGAGTCGGTGCTCTGGTGGACAGCAACCTTCAGCTACTCAGTGGACTGGCACAGGTCGCCGCACAGCTTCGGGCTCCCGCACGGGAGGTCGGCGATTCTGACTCGGCAACCGGCTTCTATCTCCCCGCGGATGCGTTCAAGGACCAGCAGTTCAGTCAGGTCGCTCGACAGTTCATCTCGTCCGACGGGAAAACCGTGCGCTATGCGGTACAGACCGCCTACGACCCATACTCTGCCGATGCAATGACGCTGGCGAACGAGCTGTCCAGCGTCGCCGAGAACGCGATGCCGAACACCACTCTGGAGGGCGGACGTGCTTCTGTTGCGGGCTTTCCTGCGATCAATGCCGACGTCCAGCGACTGTTGTCGTACGATTTCAAACTGCTCGGCATAGCCACCCTTCTCATCGTGGGTCTGATCCTGATGCTGCTGTTGCGGGCCGTCGTTGCACCTGTCTATCTCCTTGCAACCGTCGTCTTGAACTACATGGCGGCTCTCGGTATTGGTGTGCTCGTACTTCAACACATCCTCGGTGCCGGGATCGCCTGGCCCGTGCCACTGGTGTCGTTCATTGTCTTGGTGGCGGTGGGCGCCGACTACAACATGCTGCTGGTGTCACGGCTGAGAGAGGAAACGAGGTGGAGCGTGCGGGTCGGCGTAATGCGTACCGTCGCTTACACCGGGTCGGTCATCACCTCGGCTGGGTTGATATTCGCGGCCAGCATGTTTGGGCTGATGGTCGGGTCCATCGATGTGATGGTGCAAATCGGGTTCATCATCGGTGTCGGTTTGCTGCTCGACACGTTCCTGGTGCGGACCTTAGTAGTCCCGGCGCTAGCGGTGCTGCTGGGCACTGCGAGCTGGTGGCCGGGTGACATCGACCGTTTCCGGCTCGCCCCTTGACCATCGCAAAAGTCACGCGGACGGACCCATGGGGATCTGACAAGCGTCGGTCGCTGAATATCCCGACCATTCCGTCAACAGGTAGGAGGGGCATAAGCATGACGCAGCACCGTCGCCCGTGATAGATGAGTTGCGTCCTAATTCAAACGCTAGCTGCACTGACCTTGGTACGCGGCTGGCTGGTGGTTGAACCGCCCCGGGTCTGTCGGAGGCTCTCGAACCTGTGAAGGATGGAGAGCATG